>Ga0137418_10006722_pt1 | contig 10574 bp, 9 predicted proteins | sample CZODoug3_1_2_16f_FD_122242 | JGI IMG/M metagenome (GOLD analysis project Ga0137418, IMG submission 122242) | Vadose zone soil fungal communities from Angelo Coast Range Reserve, California, USA - CZODoug3_1_2_16fungal (Hybrid Assembly) | ecosystem: Environmental > Terrestrial > Soil > Vadose... | reverse complement strand
CATTGAGAGACTCGACGACCGCGCGAGCGTTGCCGGAGGTGCAACAGATATCCGATTCAGCTTTTACATCAGCATAAGTATTGACGTAAGTAACAACCGGCACGCCGGGAAATCTTCGCTTCAGTTCACGCACGTCGGCAGCGCTAATACTCGCAGCCAACGAACAGCCGGCTTTTTCCGAAGGCAACAGAACTGTTTTCCGCGGATTGAGGATTTTCGCCGTCTCAGCCATGAACTTCACACCACAAAAGACGATGATGTCCTTATCGGTTTGCGCTGCCTTGCGCGCGAGCTCGAGTGAGTCGCCAACAAAATCCGGCACGGAGTTGAAGAGCGCCGGCTCCATGTAGTTGTGCCCGAGAATGACCGCGTTTTTCTCGGCTTTCAGGCTATTGATTTCTGCCGCCAGCTCAGCCTTGAGCTTCAATTCAAAGTCCGGCACCACGTTGGCCAGCTTGGCCTTCATCGCCTGATACATCTTTTCCGGGTTCGTTTCGGTAATCATTTTGTTTTTGCTATCGAGTAACACCTTGTCCCCCATCAATCTCCTCAAATTTCAAGCTTACATCAAAAACTTTGGCCGAGTGCGTAAGCGCCCCAACCGAAATGTAGTCAACTCCTGTCTCAGCAATCTCGCGCACATTCGCAAGAGTTACATTCCCTGAGGCTTCCAGCTTCGCGCGCCTACTAGTCAATTTCACAGCTTCCCTCATCATTGCGACCGACATATTGTCGAGTAAGATGCGCTGGAGCCCTAATTGGATACCAGCTTGCACGTCTTCAAGGTCGGCCGCTTCGATCTCAATTTCGAGATCCAGACCCGCAGTGCGCACGCGACGCACTGCTTCAGCCAGCGAACCGGCTGCGGCTATGTGATTGTCTTTGATAAGAATCATATCGAACAGACCCTGACGATGATTGTGCCCGCCGCCACGCGATACTGCGAGCTTGTCGATGACACGCAACCCCGGAGCAGTCTTGCGAGTGTCGAGAATCTTCGCTGACGTGCCGGCAATCTCGTCCACAAACTGTCTGGTAAGCGTTGCTATTCCCGACATTCGTCCGAGAAAATTAAGAGCGGTACGCTCGGCGGTCAGCAGTCCCCGCGCTGGTCCAAAAACGTCAGCAACGATGGACCCGTTCTCAACGCGCTCACCTTCGCTTACCCTGGTCTCGAAAGCAATCGTTTCATCTAAGGTGAAAAAGACCTTTGCGGCAACGTCCAGACCGGCGATGATTCCAGTCTGTTTTGCAATTATGTCCCCGCGAATTTTCAATCCCGCGGGAACGATAGCGTTCGTAGTTGCATCGCCGCCGCCAATATCTTCTGCCAGCGCCCGATTTATGCAGGCGTCTATTTCCGTAGACACGTCGCTAATAAGCTGGTGTTCAATAACCATGTTATCGGATTGTTCAAGATGATACTGGCTGAAGGGACCTGCATCAACAAGCCAGCCAATGCGTGGCGCTACTCGCAAGATCAGCCAAATATCTGGAGAAACTGAGGGTTTTGGGCCTATGACCCTTCCGCCCCGCACCAGTAACGATTCTTCTAGCTCGTTTATAAGGGTTTTTGCTAATATGGGAGCGCCTGTTCAGGCCCACCTTAGTTTTAACTTCCTCCCGCAAGACTTAAATGCCAGATAAACACTCGCTTAGTTTGCTTGAAGTTGTGCCCGAAGACCCTTCGCTGATGGGTCACCGGACGAACAATCAAATGTTAGGACGTGCTTTCGATGCACTGCCCGATGGCGCCTTTCTGTTTGGAAGTGACCGCCGCTTGATCAAGGGGAATGCCAATGCGGCGCAACTGCAAAGCGATGATCTTTGTTCCGGGCGACTATGCTGTGAAATGTTTTGGCGCGTTGAAGGAGCGGAGGGCTGCGTAGTCGATCGTGCGATTGAGAGCGGCGAAAAGGTTGAGGTCGAAATTCAATCGGGACCCGGACAGGACCTTTCGATCGCGATCATTGTTGAACCGCTTGATGATGACAACGGAGCACGAGGCGCTCTTGTAATCGCTCGAGACATCTCCGACCTGCGACGCGCGGAAGCAGAAACAATTGCTCACAAATCGTTTATAGCCAGCATCGCGGATCGCACTCCTGACGAAATCTATGCACTGAACGCGGCGGGTTGCATCACCTGGATGAACGAGCGTGCAGAAGCTCTCAAACCGGCGACGACAATTGCCGGCGGCCGTTTCGTCGATATCATCTCGCCCGAATCGAAAGTTGTGGCCGAACAACATCTGCAACGGACGCTGCACGGGAACGACACTGAATGCGAAGTGCGCGTACTTCAAGCCGAAGGCTTTCGTTATGCCGAGGCCCATGCGTCCCCGCTTTGGAAAGACGGTGAAATTGACGGTGTCCTGGTGTTCCTGCGGGATGTAACTGAGCGCAAGCGCGAGCACGAAATGATGGCCCAGTCCGATAAGTTACGTGCGGTCGGCGAACTGGCGGCGGGCGTCGCTCATAATCTGAATAATTCCTTGACCGTAATCCAGGGCCGGGCGCAACTACTTCTACGTAACGCCAGCGACGAGACGTCTGCCAAGAGTCTGCAAGTCATTAACAACGCCGTAGAGGATGGCACCAAGACACTGCGCCGGATACTCGAATTTGCGCGTCGTGACTCGGTTAGCGAATTTGCTCCCGTTGAGTTGGGTTACCTGCTCACTTCCAGCATCGACATCGCGCGCCCGAAATGGCAAAGCAAGTCTCGCAAAGGCACGATCGATTTAAGAATCGAATGCAATTCGCCTGTCTACGTTATGGGCGAACAAGCGGAACTGCGCGAGGTGGTGCTCAATCTTATTTTCAACGCCGTCGATGCAATGCCGGATGGCGGTACGATGGAAATCGGTGCGCGCGCTGAAATCGAGTGTGGTTGCTTCTGGGTGGCGGACAGTGGTTGCGGCATGTCGCCGGAAACGGCCTCGCGCATTTTTGAACCTTTCTTTACCACCAAGGGAAAACTCGGAAGCGGTCTCGGACTCTCTGCCTCCCACGGAATCGTGACTCGTCACAAAGGCGATCTATTCGTCGTGAGCGAACCAGGCGAAGGAACGCGATTCGAAGTGAGGCTGCCAATTTGCGACAAGAACGATCGCTTCTTAAAGAAGAGCGAAGCACAAGACGAAGCTCTTGAGACTGCTTAAAAAACGAAATCGCTCACCGCACTATTTTTGCGCGCACTTAAGCTCATCGGGCTGGAAACATGCCGAAAAGGTTCTAACGCTAATAGACCGCTGGAAGCCCATTACTCCGTCCGCACGTGTTCACCGCCGATGGCTTCGAGCAGTTCCTCGAGTTTATCAACTTCTTCGTCTGACTTAGCTTCCACTCCCAGGAGAATTCCACCACCGCGTAGTCCTGCTTCGTAAACTTTCGCGCGGTATTCCGGAATTCCTGCGCCGATCAGGGCGCCGATAACACCGCCTGTTGCTCCGCCGACTCCGGCACCTGCCAGGGCCGCGGCGATTGGACCAGCGATCACCAGGTTAATGCCCGGAAGAATGATGGTGCTGCCAACCGCAACGATCGCCGCCAGTACCGCGCCAACAACGCCACCCACCGCTCCGCCAATGCCGGCGCCATCAGCCGCATGAGTTCGTGCTTGCAGTGCAAACTCCTTGCTCTGGGTCGCGTCCGACATCATCACACTGATGTCATCCCGCGTGTATCCGCGTTTCATGATTGCGTCAACTGCTGATTCGGCCGCCAACCTGTTTTTGAAAAGACCTGTTACCAATTTTGATTTTGCCATGAACGTCCTCCTTCGATTTCCGCCGCCAAACTGAATTCTTACCAGGGAGAAGAGTTTCAAATGGCAACGGGTGTGCCGAGTCATACGTGCCGCTTTACGAATGTTTTGCTGAAGAATCGCCAGCCAACTAGGCGGTAAGCAAACAGCGAAGGAGGTTTCTGTTTCGCTTCGGTACGCGCCTGCTGCGCGTTTGTCTTGGGTAGGAGATCAGTTTCGTTGCAAATGCCGATAAACTTTAGGAAAGTCTGATTTGTGGAAGCGTCAACTCCTTGGAGTGCGCTGGCCTGGCAGCGCTTTGGCCCAACCGACCAATCTGGCCCGTCAAGGTTGAATACTTCTCGATAAAGCGCGCCACGCCGGCGCAGGCCAAAGCGGCGCCGGGCCGCCGCACTCCAAGGAGTTGACGCTTCCACTTAATCAGAGCTTCCTTTAGTTTGTCGCGGCGTTACGACAGGCTAAAGCTTATCGGACATCGCGGCTAAAAGTCTGAGACGGGTGTTTTGCTGTAGCTGCCGCGCCCTTTCTTGTGTAAATTCCAAGTCGCTTTTTGCTCAAAGACTGAATGTACTCGACCGCTTTGAGAATTCTCCAGATAAGTTCAGCCCAATCGCTTGGCGGTGGCGAGCGCCATCTTGCGGATCTTGCAAATGGTCTCATCGATCGCGGCCACGAGGTTTCTGTCGCGTTGCGGCCGCATGCTGCTTTGAACGATGAGCTCAGTAGAGTTCCGAAACACAACATTACGACGCTGCCGCTGCGGAATTCGCTGGATGTACAAAGCGCGCGCGAGCTTGCACGACTGGTCCGCAAAAACGATATCGAGATAGTTCATGCGCACATGGCTCGTGATTATCCGCTCGCCGCTTACGCAGTGCGCCGAAATCGTGCCGCGCGGTTGATACTGACGCGGCATGTACTTTTTCCTTTGAACCGGCTGCATCGCCTCACATTTTCCAAAGCGTCGCGGATCATTGCCGTCTCGCAAGCCGTGGCTTCTCAACTTCGCGCGGATAAAGTTGCGCCACCGGGGAAAATTAGCGTAGTGCTGAACGGAATCCACGAGCGGCGGTTTGCGCTGGCGCGAGAACAATTCAACCGTCACGAATTTTTGCAGCGGTGGAAACTACCCGAAAAAAGCTGGTTGGTGGGCACAGTCGGCGAGTTAACCCCATTGAAAGGCCAGCAGGATTTTCTGCGCGCAGCGACGCAGATTTCGAAGCAGGTAGCCGGCTGCACCTTCATCATAGCCGGCATCGATCACTCGCCCGACGGAAAAAATGAAGCGCAAATCGAACGGCTTATCGATGGACTAAATCTTAGGGAACAGGTTCGCCGCGTAAAATGGCTGGACGATCTGGCCCAACTGTATTGTGCATTGGACGTCTTCGTTTCCGCATCGCACACCGAGTCCTTTGGCCTCGCCATAGTCGAAGCCATGGCCAGCCGCACGGCGGTAGTTGCAACTGAAACCGAGGGCGCTCGCGAGATCATTCGACCTGGAGAGACGGGTCTCTTAAGTTCGATTGGTAATCCAAATGAATTAGCAGCCGCGATTCAATCGTTATTGACCGACGAGGCTACCCGCCTGCGGCTTGGGCAAGCTGCGCAAAAGGACGTAGCGGCAAGATTCACCGTTGAGCGGATGGTTGCTGAAACTGAAAAGATCTATCGAGCGAGTTTTCAGTGAACCTATCACAGAGCATCAATCTTGGCCGCGAGAATGAAATCGCTTTCGGTCAGGCCATCAATCTTGTGCGTCCAAATTGTTATCTCGGCGCGGCCCCAACCAAAGCAGATGTCCGGATGATGCCACTGTGCTTCTGCCAGTTGGCCCACGCGATTGACGAACTCAAGCGTTTTTTCAAAATCGCCGAATTTGAATTCCTTGCGCAGGTGGTGCTCGTTGACAACTTCCCATCCCGCAATTTCGGTTTGCAGCCTGCTGAGTTCCCCGCCTTTTAGCGGCGGCACGCCGCCGCGGCAGGGAACGCAATCTCGGCTCGCTAAGTCACCCATTTGTTTTCTCCTCAGCAAGACTTCTTCGGTCAATATTCTACACGGCGCTTTGCCTCAAAGGCAGCGCTGCAGCAGTCTCATGTTGAACCTATTGCGCCACTCCGATTCACGGCTTGCTAATACCCGCGCGCAACGGATAGTCTTAAGGCAAGCCTTCAGTAATTAACAAAAACTTCGTTTGCAAGCAGCGAGTATTTTGTACTTTAGCAAACTTGCTGCGCGGAGAGGTTTCGTGGCAATCATCCGTTCTTTTCGAGCATTGCGCCCGCCACCCGAGCGAGCGAAGCAGGTTGCGAGCGTGCCTTATGACGTCGTCAGCACTGCCGAGGCGCGCGCACTCGCGGCGGACAATCCGTTGAGTTTCCTGCATGTGTCGCGGCCAGAGATCGATTTGCCGGACGGCACCGATCCCTATTCGGATCAGGTTTATCGCAAAGCCTTAGATAATTACGACCGGCTAACAAAAGAATGCCCGCTGGAAACTGAAGATGTGCCAAGCATCTATCTTTACCGTCTGATTATGGGCGAATATGAACAGATCGGCGTCGTAGGGTGCTGTTCGCTTGATGAATACGACCAGGACATAATCCGGAAGCACGAACGAACGCGCCGCGACAAAGAGGACGATCGCACGCGGCACATGCTTGTGTTGCGCGCACAAACTGGGCCGGTGTTTCTAACTTACCGGGCCAGCCGCGACATCGACATGATGGTGATGGAAACGACGATGGCGAATGCGATTTTCGATTTCACCGCCGACGATGGCGTCGAGCACACGGTCTGGCGTGTGCCTGATCCGGTTCGCTTTGTGCAGGCGTTTCGCGAGATTCCTTTTCTTTACATTGCCGATGGGCACCATCGCGCAGCCAGCGCCGCTCGCGCTCGCGCTGAGCTTAAAGAACAGAGCTTCGGGCATACCGGCGACGAAGAGTACAACTTCTTTCTGGCAGTGATGTTCCCGGATGACCAGTTGCAGATATTGCCTTACAACCGCGTGGTGCGCGATCTGAACGGGTTGTCGCAGGAACAGTTTCTCGACGCAGTGCGGAAAAGTTTTGACGTTGCCGAAGGGGGGAGCGCGACACCGGACAGTCGCGGCAAGTGGAGCATGTATCTGGCGGGCCGCTGGCATAGGCTTAGTCTCGCCGCAGGCTCGCCCGCACCAGAAGGAACGGTAGCAGCGCTTGACGTGAGTATTCTTCAGGACCGGTTGCTGGATCCAATCCTGGGAGTCAAGGACGTGCGGACAGATAAACGCATCGATTTCATCGGCGGCATTCGCGGTACGCAAGAATTAGAACGACTGGTTGATGAAGGCAAGGCAGCGGTAGCGTTTTCGTTAAACCCAACAACAATTGAAGAATTACTGCGAGTGTCGGACGCCGGCGAAATCATGCCGCCTAAGTCAACCTGGTTTGAGCCAAAGCTGCGCGACGGCTTGTTGATTCATACAATTTAGTCCGTTGTCAGTGGTTCGTTGTCAGTAGCAGTAATGCCTAACTCTCTTGCGGCTAGGGGATAACTAACAACTGACAACTGACCACTGACAAATGACCAAGATGCACGTTCTAATTGCTGACAAATTTGAACAATCAGGTCGCGATGGCTTGGAAGAGCTTGGTTGCCGGATTTCCTATCAGCCGGATCTTAAAGACGCGATACTCGTCGCAGCTATTGAAAAACACGCACCTGACGTGCTGGTAGTTCGCGGCACAAAGGTTACCGAGCCCATGCTGGCGGCTGGACCAATAAAGTTAGTGGTCAGGGCCGGCGCCGGCTACAACACGATTGACGTCGCGGCGGCTTCGCGGCGCGGTATTTACGTTTCAAACTGCCCCGGGAAAAATTCGATTGCCGTTGCAGAGTTGGCTTTTGCGCTGATACTCGCGCTCGATCGGCGCGTTCCCGATAACGTGATCGCGCTGCGTCGCGGCGAGTGGAACAAGAAAGAGTTTTCAAAGGCGCGCGGATTGTTTGGCCGCACCCTGGGCCTGATCGGAGTCGGTAAGATAGGTCAGGAAATGATTCCGCGCGCTCAGGCCTTTGGAATGCGAGTAATTGCCTGGAGTCGCAGCCTGACGCCGGACCGCGCCGCTGACCTGGGCGTTGAGTTTAAGGCCATACCGGCCGATGTCGCACGCGAGGCCGACGTCGTCAGTGCGCACCTGGCGCTCAATTCAGATACTAAAGGATTGCTCGGCGCGGAATTTTTTGCAGCGATGAGACCGGGAGCATATTTTATTAACAGCGCCCGCGGCGAAGTAGTCGATCAGGCAGCGCTGGTCGAGGCGATGCGATCGCGCGGCATTCGCGCGGGCCTGGACGTTTACTCAGGTGAGCCAACTTCCGCAACTGCGGAGTTCACAGATGCGATTACGCAGGAACCGAACCTTTACGGCACGCATCACATTGGCGCTTCCACGGATCAAGCGCAGGAGGCGATTGCTGCTGAAACTGTGCGCATTGTGCGTGAGTTTAAGGAAACCGGACGGGTGCCAAACGTCGTTAACCTTGCGCGCCAGACTCCGGCAACTCATCGCCTGGTTGTACGCCATCTTGATCGTCCCGGCGTGCTGGCCGTCGTGCTCGACGCGATCAAAGGCGAACACATCAACGTGCAGGAGATGGAGAACATCGTGTTTGACGGGGCGGAGGCTGCCGTCGCGCGCATCAATCTCGATAATGCGCCGTCGCGCGAGATGCTTGACCGCTTGCAGAAGGAAAACGCCGATATCATCGAACTTGATCTGCTTGGCTTGAACGAGAAATGAACGCAAGTCTCATCACCGGAGCGTCGAGCGGCATTGGCGAGGTCTTCGCGCGCAAGCTCGCCGCGCGTGGCCGCAATGTTTTGTTGGTGGCCCGTTCGGAAGGGAAACTGATCACGCTCTGCAATGAGCTGGGCCGCTCCAACAGCATACGAGCTCAATACGTCGCGCTCGACCTCAGCCTGCCGGAATCGCCCGCGAGGCTGTTCGAAGAAGCCGAGAAGCGAGGTTTGTCTATTGACCTGCTGGTCAACAATGCCGGCTTTGGCTCGTTTGGCGATTTCAGTAAGGCGGATCTGGCGCGCGAGTTGAACATGATCGATCTCAACGTCACAGCGCTGGTGGAACTCACTTATCTTTTCCTAAAGCCGATGCGCGAGCGCAAACAAGGTGAGATCATCAACGTCGCTTCAACGGCCGCCTTTCAAGCCGTAGCGTACATGGCAACCTATGCCGCGACCAAAGCGTTCGTGCTTTCTTTTTCCGAAGCGTTGTGGGAAGAGAATCGCGCATTCGGAGTCAAAGTCATGGCGCTGTGCCCCGGTGTTACTGAAACAAATTTTTTCGAGGCTGCACGCGGCGAAAAACCGCCCGCGCGGGCTTCGCAAACGCCGGAAGAAGTGGTCGACACAGCGTTGCGGGGTCTTGCTAGCGGCAAGAGCCACATTATTTCGGGGTGGGCCAATTGGGCCATGATGGAAGCAGAACGGCTGGCGCCGCGCTCGCTGGTAACGCGCATGGCCGGCCGCATGATGCGCGGTCGTTACAACGAATAGTTCAAGTAGTTCTGAGTACAAGCTTAAGCTTGCCGCTTTCCAACCAGCAACCGAAAGGTTGGACTCTGAACTAATTGAAGCGAACGCTACCTGAAGCAATCGCGCGGAGAAAACGAATGGACGAGAGAGTTTTTAACTTTAGTGCCGGACCAGCCGTTCTTCCGGTTCCTGTTTTGGAACAGGCTCAGCGCGATTTGTTGGCACTGCCCGGTGTCGGCATGTCGGTAATGGAGATCAGTCACCGCTCAAAAACTTTCGACGAGATTTTCGCGAAGGCTGAATCCGGCTTGCGAGAGCTGCTCGCCATCCCGGCAAACTATCACGTCCTGTTTTTGCAGGGCGGCGCGAGTCTCCAGTTTTCGATGGTGCCAATGAATTTTCTGGCTGCGGATGGCAGCGCCGATTACGTCATCACCGGTAGTTGGGGAAAAAAGGCGCTGAAGGAAGCGAAACGCTCCGGCAATGTTAATGTCGCTGCGACGATGGCCGACGGCGGCTTTACGCGCGTGCCTGCGACTGAAGAATTGAAGCTGGATCCGCAGGCGGCGTACGTGCACATAACCACGAACGAAACGATTGAAGGCGTTGAATGGAAACAGGAACCCGATGTTGCTGACGTGCCGCTGATTGCCGATGCTTCGTCAGACATTTTGTCGCACCCGATTCCGGTTGAGAAATACGGGATCATCTATGCAGGCGCGCAAAAGAACATGGGACCAAGCGGAGTTACGCTCGTCATTCTGCGCGACGACCTCTTGAAGAAAATTCCCGAAGGGCTTCACACCATGCTCGACTATCGCACGCATGTCGAGAACAAATCGCTTTACAACACGCCGAATACCTGGGGCATTTACATCATCAGCCTGATCTGCGACTGGCTGAAAGAGAGAGGCGGCTTGGCCGGCATGCACCGGGAAAACGAAGCAAAGGCGCAAATGATTTATGACGCCATTGATGCAACTGATTTCTATCGCGGCCACGCCGATCACGACTCGCGCTCGATTATGAACGTCACCTTTCGCCTGCCCAACGAAGAACTCGAAAAGAAATTTACTGCTGAGGCGACCGCGCAGGGTTTGGATGGATTAAAAGGACACCGGTCCGTCGGCGGCATACGCGCATCAATCTACAACGCGTTTCCGCTCGCTGGCGTCAAGGCGCTGGTTGCCTTCATGAAAGAGTTTGAGAAAGACAACGGTTAGCGCTCGGTGCAACCACACCAGCAGTTTAGAGTCCAAGCTTT
>Ga0137418_10006719_pt1 | contig 10577 bp, 9 predicted proteins | sample CZODoug3_1_2_16f_FD_122242 | JGI IMG/M metagenome (GOLD analysis project Ga0137418, IMG submission 122242) | Vadose zone soil fungal communities from Angelo Coast Range Reserve, California, USA - CZODoug3_1_2_16fungal (Hybrid Assembly) | ecosystem: Environmental > Terrestrial > Soil > Vadose... | reverse complement strand
TTTCCTGGGACGGGCCGGCGGGCGCTTTCCTTTTGTCTTCGCCCTTCACACTGATCTTTTTCAGGAACGGCTCGACCGATTTTCACGGATGACAGACGGAATTTTGCTGAATCTGTGTTTTATCTGTGTTCATCTATGGCGAGATGATTGAGAAATTTTTGCTCGCGTTTATCCCGCTTTTTGTCGCGATCGACCCGATCGGGCTGGTCGCGATTTTCATGGGTCTCGGGACGAGCGCGTCGAGCGAACATCGCAAACGTCAGGCTTTTCTCGGTCTGCTTACCGGTCTGCTAGTGTCGATCGGGTTCATTTTTCTGGGCAAAATTGTTTTCAAAGCGCTCGGAATCACCGTGGCCGACTTCCAAGTCGCCGGCGGTCTCATTCTGCTCGCGCTCGCGGTCCGCGAACTGGTCGGCTTCGGCCCGCACGATCGCGGCGGAAGCAATGAATTCGGCGTGGTGCCGCTTGGAATGCCGCTAATTGCGGGGCCGGCCTTGCTGACCGCGCTCTTGATTCTGGTCGATTCGGTCGGGCTGGTGTTTACGCTCGCGTCGTTGCTGGTGAATCTCGCGATTGTCGCAATCGCTCTATGCAATGCCGAGCGATTCGCGCGCTGGATGGGAACGCAGGGATTGCGCGGCGTGTCGAAAATTATCGCGCTTCTGCTCGCGGCGATCGCAATCAGTCTGATCCGCCGCGGCTGGCAAACGCACTAGCGCGTGCCTGGGCCGCTCAATCAACTTACCCTCTTGCCTGCTACATATGCGGCTGGCCGGGCATCGCGCGTTTCAGTTCGGCATCTTTATCGCCATGCTGATAACGCCGATTCAGCTCGGCTTCGATCGCGTAGATCTCCTTTTGCTGGTCGGATTCGCCTTCGCCTTCGTGGTGAATGAATACGGGCTCTCCCCGGTGTCCCGGTAGGTTTGTTTGCCTCTGCGGAATTTGGCGATACAAATCGAGACGCCGTTGCTGGAGCTGCTTGGTTGTCCATTTGCGATAGGGCGAGTTGGGCGGCGAATAATATGCCGGTCCGGTGCGTGGGCCTAGCGCCGCAGCAGAGGTCCCGTTGTTCGATTGAGCGTTGGCGCAGCTGATGAAAGCCAGCGCGAGCGAAACTGCGAGTAATGTTTTCATGTTCTTTATATTAGATTCGTCTCTTAGACGGCAAAAAGGTTCAAATATTGAACCACAGGCGGCGTCCGACGTTGCGCAAGATTTACTCGCTTTTGCAATACATTTGGCTCTATTCCGTCAAACCACCATCGGGTTGACACGCCTGAGAGCGTTGTTACTTTCCACGCCCTTATGAGATTTCCGCTCGCACTAACGACAAAAATCGCTGCCTACATCATTGGGCAGAAGCTGCGCGGAACGAAGAAATTCGCCACCGTGCTGCAATTGGAGCCGCTCCACACCTGCAACCTCACTTGCACGGGATGCGGACGGATTCGCGAATATTCCACCTCGCTCAAGGACATGATGACTCTGGAAGATTGTCTGGGCGCGGCTGAAGAATGCAGCGCGCCGATGATCTCCATTTGCGGCGGCGAACCCCTGATTTATCCGCATATCGAGGCGCTCGTGCAGGGATTGCTCGAGCAGAAGCGCATCATTTACATCTGCACCAACGCCATGTTCATGCGCAAAAAAATACGCGAGTGGATGGCATCGCAATTGTCGATCCAGCCAAAGTTCGTAGAAGACAAAATCGGCGAATTAATTGGGGCCGGTTTGATTACTGACAAAGACGCGGCCGAGGTTCGCAAAGGCCCGAAAGATTCAAATAAGCCAACGATTGGGCCGAGCAGGTGGATGTATTGGAACGTCCACCTCGATGGACTCGAGCGGATTCACGACCTGATCGTCGAGCGCGAGGGTGTTTTTAAAGAATGCATTCTCGCGATCAAGATGGCGAAAATTCTCGGGTATCAGGTTGCGACCAACACGACGATCTACAAGGAGACCGACATGAAGGAGGTCGAACAAATGTTCGATTATCTTTCCGATCTCGGCGTGGACGGCCACACCATTTCGCCCGGCTACGAGTACGACGCGGCCAAGAAGGACATGATCAAGCGGCTCAATCTGCGGCCGGAAAATTTCTTCCTCACGCGCAGAATGACGGTCGAGAAGTTCAGCAAGATCGAGGAATGGATGCAGCGTTACACGCTCTTCGGGACGCCGATCTATTTCGAATTTTTGGCCGGCCATCGCGACCTGACCTGTTCGGCCTGGGCGATTCCGACCCGGAACATTCGCGGTTGGAAAGGTCCCTGCTATTTAATGACCGACGCGCATTATTCGAGCTACTCCGAATTGCTGGAGAAGGTGGAGTGGGAGAAATATGGCGTGGTGGACGGCGTGGCGCGCGATCCGCGCTGCGAGAACTGCATGGTGCACTGCGGGTACGAACCGACGGCGAGCCTTGGTTTGCAGGCGAAGCGCGGCGATACTTGGAAGACGATCAAGTTTAATTTCGGACCGAAACCGAAACCGACAGGACGCGGCAGCGAAACTCTTGCCTTTAACGGCGTGAGCTGCGGGAACGGTCACAAAACTGGTAAGAACGCTGAAGTTACGGCTGCGCAAGCGTCCTAGAATCGACAGTCATTAGGTTGGTGTTGTAAGAATCGACATCCCAATGAGTTCGCCACGAAACGTCATCGCATTGCCAAGCGCAGCTCCCGAGCGACCTGAGCCGTATTTGGCGACTGATGCCGGGATTTCCGACGCGATCGCCCGAGCACAGCAAAATCTTTTGGGTCAACAACGGCCGGACGGTCATTGGTGCGGCGAATTGCTGGTCGATAGCACGCTGTGCTCCGATTTCGTGCTGTTCATGCACTGGCTGGGCGAGATTGACGTTTCTCTGCAAGACCGCTGCGCCCGGCACATTTTAAAACGACAACTGCCGGACGGCGGCTGGAATATTTATTTCGGCGGCCCGAGCGAGATCAATGCGTCGGTCAAAGGGTACTTTGCGTTGAAGCTCGCCGGTTATTCGCCGGATCTGCCGTTCATGCGCAAGGCGCGGGAGAACATTTTGCGGCTCGGCGGCATCCCGCGGATGAACACTTTCAGTAAATTGTATCTCGCGCTGCTCGGCCAATTTCCGTGGAAATATCTGCCGACCATTCCAGTGGAAATGATTTTGCTGCCGCGCTGGGCGCCATTCCACATTTACAAAATGTCGTCCTGGAGCCGGGCGATGCTGACTCCGCTTGCGATCATCAATCATTTCAAGCCGACGCGCTCCTTGCCGGGCAACAAGCAATTGCATGAGCTTTATCCGCTCGGCACCGAGCAGAGCGACCTGCGTTTGCCGCGGAGCGAACGTTTTTGGACCTGGCGAAATTTCTTCCTTCGACTCAACGACGTTCTGAAAATTTTGCATCCGCTGCGGCTCCGCCCGATGCGGAAACGGGCGCTCGAGGAAGCAGAGCGCTGGATGCTTGAGCGAATCGGGCAGGGAAGCGACGGCCTGGCCGCGGTTTATCCGGCCATGCTCAACTGTTTGATTGCGCTGCGCGTCCTCGGTTATTCGAAAGATCACCCGGCTTACAAAAAGGCGGCGCAAGATTTCGCCGGTTTGTTTGTGGACGATCCCGAAGACTTCCGGATTCAGCCGTGTTTGTCGCCGGTTTGGGACACCGCAATCACTTTGATCGCGCTGGCCGAATCGGGTTTGCCGGCGGACGATCCGTCGCTGCGCCGGGCGGCGAAATGGCTTCTCGACAAGGAAGTGCGTATTCGCGGTGATTGGGCGTTAAACAATTCGCATCCCGAGGCGAGCGGTTGGGCGTTTGAATACAACAACGTTTATTATCCCGACGTGGACGACACCGCGATGGTGTTGATGGCATTACGACTCGTTAGGCCGGAAGAAACTTGGGGATTGGAAGGTGCTTTTCGGCGCGCGCTCGATTGGGAGTTGAGTTTTCAATGTCGCGACGGCGGGTGGGCGGCGTTTGATAAAAATGTCACGACCCCTTGGCTCGAAGACATGCCGTTCGCGGACCACAACGCGATTCTCGATCCAACTTGCAGCGATCTGACCGCGCGCACACTCGAATTGCTCGGCTACATCGCTTTCAATCCAAAAACGCGTTGCGTCCGAGATGCGATCCATTATTTGATCGAGACCCAGGAAGCGGACGGTTCGTGGTATGGGCGCTGGGGCGTCAATTACATTTACGGCACCTGGCAGGTGCTACGCGGATTACGCGCTATCGGCTACGACATGACCCAGGATTGGATCCTGCGCGGGCGCGATTGGCTCGAGAGCTGTCAAAATGACGACGGCGGATGGGGCGAAACGTGCGCAACCTACGAGAATCCGGCCACGAAAGGAATCGGCAGAAGCACCGCGTCGCAAACGGCATGGGCGATCATGGGAATTTGCGCGTGCGGTGATTTCGATCGGCCGAGCATTCAACGCGGGCTGCGTTTCCTGTTGCGCTCACAAAGACCTGACGGTTCGTGGGAGGAGCCGGAAATCACCGGGACGGGATTTCCGGGAGTGTTCTATCTCAAGTACGACATGTATCGCCAAAATTTTCCGCTCCTCGCCCTCGCGACCTACGTAAATTACCGAAACGGGTTCATCACGCGGCCGGGATTTTATCAGGCTTAGGTCGGGCGATTGACGTTGCCAGTCCGGCTCGGAATCCCCCGGGCGGGGTTCGGTGAAGGCCCCAACCTCGCTGACGATTGACCGCCATTGCTCGCGGCTTAACGTGTTTATTATGGCTTACGAATTACCGAAATTACCTTACGACTACAACGCGCTCGAGCCGCACATCGACGCGCGAACGATGGAGATCCATTACACCAAGCACCATCAGGCTTATATCACCAACGTTAACAACGCGATCAAAGGCAAAGCCGACCTGGAAAAAAAATCGGTTGAGGATCTGATCCGTGATTTGAAATCCGTTCCGGAAGACATTCGCACCGTTGTGCGCAACAACGGCGGTGGTCACGCCAATCACTCCTTCTTCTGGAAAATCATGGGCCCGAAAGCGGGCGGCGAGCCGAAAGGCAAACTCGCCGACGACATCAAATCGACTTTCGGCGGGTTCGATCAATTCAAAGAAAAATTCGCCGCGGCGGGTGTTGGCCGTTTCGGCAGCGGCTGGGCCTGGCTGATCAAAAACAAAAGCGGGAAGCTGGAAATTATTTCCACGCCGAACCAGGACAGTCCGTTGATGGACGGCAACACTCCGATTCTCGGAGTCGACGTTTGGGAGCACGCTTACTATCTCAATTACCAGAACCGCCGGCCGGATTATCTCAAAGCCTGGTGGAACGTGGTCAATTGGGACGCTGTGGCCAAGAATTACTAGCCGCTACAGCGTGGCGTGGCCTACTTAAACGAAAATTATCTCAAGCTTCAGGCCGGTTATCTTTTTCCGGAGATCGCCCGGCGGGTTCGTGAATTCTGCGAGAAGAATCCGAAAGCCGCCGAGCGTTTGATTCGCTGCGGCATCGGCGACGTCACCGAGCCGTTGCCGCAGGCGGCCATCAAAGCGATCAAACGCGCCGCTGACGAGCTGGGACACCGTGAAACGTTTCGCGGCTATGGACCCGAGCAAGGGTACGAATTCCTGAGATCGGCAATCGCGCAGAAAGATTTCCGCGATCGCAAGATCGACATCGCGGACGATGAGATTTTCGTGTCCGACGGTTCGAAGTGCGACTGCGGTTTCATTCTCGATATTCTGGGCGATCAAAACAAAGTCGCGATCACCGATCCGGTTTATCCGGTTTACGTCGATACCAATGTGATGGCGGGCCACACTGGGGCCGCGCGAAAGGATGGAAGTTACGAAGGAGTCGTTTATCTACCGTGCACGGCCGAAAACAATTTCGTTCCCGAGTCGCCGAAGGAACATGTCGATCTTGTTTATCTTTGTTTTCCAAACAATCCGACCGGCGCGGTCGCTACGCGCGAGCAACTGGCAGGCTGGGTCGATTACGCGCGTCAGCACGATGCGTTGATTTTATTCGACGCCGCTTACGAAGCTTACATTTCCGATCCAAAAATTCCGCATTCCATTTTTGAAATCGAAGGCGCGCGCGAATTCGCGGTGGAATTCCGAAGCTTTTCCAAAATCGGTGGATTCACCGGCGTCCGTTGCGGTTTCACGGTGATGCCGAAAACATTGCTCGCGCGGACCGAATCAGGAAAAAAATTGCCGCTCCATCCCCTTTGGCACCGCCGTTGGAGCACGAAAGCCAACAGTGTCAGTTATCCGGTCCAACGTGCCGCGGAAGCGTTGTATTCAGACGAAGGTCGAAAACAATGTCGCGCCTTGATCGAGCATTACATGGGCAATGCAAAAGTTCTGCGCGTGGCGTGCGAAAAAATCGGACTGGCCGTTTATGGCGGCACGAATGCGCCTTACATCTGGGTAAGAACACCCAAAGGCCTAACGAGCTGGCAAATGTTCGATCGAATGCTGCGCGAAATAAATGTGGTCGTTACACCTGGCGCCGGATTTGGCGCGCAAGGCGAAGGTTATTTCCGAATATCGGCCTTCAACAGTCGCGAGAACGCCGAGGAAGTCGCGCGCCGGCTGAAAGAGCTCAAGTAGCGGCGGTTGATTCGCTCGTTCCCACTCGCTCACCCTCTCGGGCTTTCCCGTCCATGTCGCTCGGCTCCCGCCGGCTCCATTCAGCCGAACCGCCGCTGCGTCGGAATCGCATCTCCTCTTGCGATCTACGCGAGGCGCGTAACATTCCGCTTTGGGGAAAGAAGTCCGCGTGGCCGAGGAAAAACAAAATCTGCTTCAGCTCTACCGCTTCTGTTTTCTAATGCTGGCTGATGTGGCGAAAGCGCAGGAAGTGTTTCACGCGATTCTGCGCGAAGCTGCCCAACTGGCGGCCGGTAGCGAGGCGCCGCGCGATCGGCTCTGGTTTTTTCGCAACGCGCGCTGGCGTTGTCTGGAAGCAGGCGAGCAAGGTTTGCAGGCCGAAGATCTCGATCTTGGACAGGACGAACTGGCCGAGTCGGCGCCGTCCCAAATCGAAAAGCTCGAGCCTCACCAATTTGCCGTCTGGATTGCCGGAGCGCGGGAACCGCAGCGGACCGCGCTGGCGCTTTTTTATCTCGATGAGTTCAATTATCGCGAGTTGCTTTCGGTGACCGAACTGAAGCCGCCCGAGTTGTCGAAATTGCTCTGTGACGGGCGGCGACAATTCCAAGCCTGGCTGGATGCGACCTTGCCCGCGACCCAAACATGAGTGCGATCCAACTTTCGCGAAAAGAGAAAATGCTGGTGCATTGCGCGCCGATTCGCGAGGAACGCGTGGACGATCGCGCGCTGCGGATGGCGCTTCATCGCGCCCGCAAGACCGACGCCTTCGCCGTTCAGCAGAATTTCGATACAGCGGCGGCGGCGCTGGTTCAGTCGATTCCGATTCCAGAGGAAATTACGGATTGGATTCCACCTGACACATTCATCGCGCCGAGGCGGCGGCGTTGGCAAAAATACGCGCGAAATCCGGCGTTTCTCGCGACTGGCATCGCAATCTTGGTTATCGCCATTGTTGGGATTTTTCAATTGGTGGAGCGACTGAACCGATTTCCGGGCGAAGCGACTGCGCGCCGCTTGCTTACGACCGCGAGTTCAACCCACTCAATGATGCTCGATCCGGTGAAGACGGACGCCGGCGCGCTTGGCGATTTCCTTTTCATGAAGCATCGCCTCGTGCGTTACGATGTGCCGCCAGAATTCGCTGAATTAAAAACAATCGGCTGTCGCGTGTTCGACGACGAGGAAGGCCAGCGGGTCGCACAAGTTTGGGTGGTGGAAAAGAAAATGCAGTTTTTTCTGTTTCCGGCCGAACGCGATCCGAAAACCGGCAAGGCGCGCGAATTTTCGGGCTGGCGTTCTATCGAACAAGAGCGCTGGGCCGGCGTGGTGAAGGAGCAACATGGTGTTTGCTTCATGGCCGCTCTGCGCGGAAGCGCGAAAGATCTCGCACAGTATGTTTCGAAAAAGAAAGAGTAGGGGAGTGCCAGGGGGGAGAATTGAACTCCCGACCAAGGGCTTATGAGTCCCCTGCTCTACCGCTGAGCTACCCTGGCTTGAAGGGAGCAAAGTTGAATCGCATCGCGCAAAGTGTCAACGCGACTAAAACCTGAATTAAATTCTCCGCGTTGTCATTCCGAGCGAAAGCGAGGAATCTCGCAAAAACACGCTGACCTTTGAATTGCACTTTGTGTAACGTGCGTGATGGCGTGCGCATTGGGGAGGTCCCTCGGCGTCTTTTGCGCCTCGGGATGACACGTGTTTATAAATTGAATATCGCCTGGGATGAATGACAAAAACGTCCTCGAAAAATTTTTCGCCCAAGGAAATTCCTATTGGCTGACGCGATTCGTTATTCTGCGTCTGCTCGGATTTGTTTACGCAGTCGCATTCTTCGTGGCAGCCCGACAACTGGTGCCGTTGATTGGTCATCGCGGTTTAACTCCGGCCGATTTTTATCTATCGAGCATTCACGCAGAGCTCGGTTCGCGCACCGAAGGGATGTTGCATTTGCCGACGCTGTTTTGGTTCGGGTGCACCGACCTGGGAATGTCGATCTTCGCCTGGGTCGGATTCGCGCTTTCGCTGATCGTTCTGGGCGGCTACGCAAACGCAATTTTATTGGCCGTCCTTTGGGGGATGTACATGTCAATCGTTCACATCGGCCAGATTTGGTACGGCTACGGTTGGGAAATTCAGCTGCTCGAGACTGGGTTCTTGTCGATCTTTCTTTGCCCGTTGCTTGATGGAAGGCCATTTCCGAATTCTCGGCCGCCGATTTTGGTCTTCTGGCTCTTCCGCTGGCTCGGCTTTCGAATCATGGTCGGCGCGGGTCTGATTAAATTACGCGGCGACGAATGCTGGCGCGATCTCACCTGCATGTATTACCACTACGAGACGCAGCCTATTCCCAATCCAATCAGCCGCTATCTTCACTTTTTCCCGCAGTGGTTTCATAAACTGGAAGTGATTTGGAACCACTTCGTCGAGCTGATCGTGCCGTGGTTTTCATTCGGTCCGCGACAGGCCCGTCACTTCGCCGGCGTGTTGCTCGTAATTTTTCAGGTGATTCTCATTATCAGCGGTAATCTTTCGTTCCTAAATTATCTGACCATCATTCCGTTTCTGGCTTGCTTTGATGACACCTTCCTGCGTCACGTTCTGCCGAAATCTCTGGTGAAGCGTGCGGAGGAAGCGGCCGCAGGATCAGAGCCGTCGCGTATCAACAGCGGCATCGCCGTCGCGTTGTCAATCCTCGTTGCCTGGTTGAGCATTGCGCCGGTGTTGAACCTCGTCGGCGGACGGCAACTGATGAACTATTCGTTCGACCCGCTCGATTTGGTTAACACCTACGGCGCGTTCGGAACGGTCGGCCGGGAGCGTGACGAAATTATCTTTGAAGGAACCGAAGATGCGGTCATTACCGGCGAGACCAAATGGAAAGAGTACGAGTTCGTGGCTAAGCCGGGAGATCCGGACCGGAGTCCGGCTTTCATCGCGCCGTATCAACCCCGGATCGACTGGCAAATCTGGTTTGCGGCCATGGCCTCTCCCGGCGATTACCCTTGGACGTTCCATTTTGTCTGGAAACTTTTGCACAACGATCCCGACACGTTATCACTGCTCGCCAACAATCCGTTTCCTGATAAACCGCCGCATTACATTCGCGCACGGCTTTATCGGTACCGGTTTGCTTCCCTGGGCGAAAAAGGGTGGTGGAGACGCGAGCTGATTAGTGAATGGCTACCCGCTCTATCGACCGATAACCAGGAGCTGCGACGACTGATGGGCGCGATGCATTGGTACGATTATCTCGATCTGGACTAGAACCCGCGCTCCTTCAAGCGCCTGACTGTTTCGCGCATCACTCGGTAGCCGAAATGGCCTTGCGAGACCCGTAGCAGTTCGGAGCCGCGCCATTTTTGCTGAATGGCGTCGATGTCGACTGGTCGCGCGATCAAATCGAAATCACCCGACACAAAGAGCACGCGCGCCGGGTCGCACGCCGGTTCGTTGTGCAGCGGCGAGCTGAGATGAAAATGCCGCGCCACCAATTCGGGTGCGATCTTTGCGCGGCGTAATTCGCGCCGCATGAATGCCGTTCCGGGATTCTGCCAAATTGCGTGTTCGACATTCACGATCGGGCACATCAGCGCGACGAATCGCAAATCGCGCTCGACCATTGCGAGCAATGCACCAATCCACCCACCGTAGCTTGTCCCAAGGACTCCGAATTCGCTGCAACCATGCTCGCGCAACGCTCCAATCAGTTGGCGCACTTCCATAACACCTTGACGCAAGCCTTCCGCGTTTCGGATCAAATCCGCCGTGATTGCAAGTTCGCCGTTCCAGTGACCAGGCGGCACGCGCGAGTAGTGATACGGCAGGTGAACAAAGCACGCGTTCCATCCGAGCTCGTTGAATCGGGCCGCCCATCGCCGATAACCGATATGCGTCGCCGACATCAACGCGTGGAGCATGATCACCGTCGGCGCCGCTTTCCCGCGCGCAGAAGGGAAAAAGTCGGCGCGCGCAACA
>Ga0137418_10006718_pt1 | contig 10582 bp, 7 predicted proteins | sample CZODoug3_1_2_16f_FD_122242 | JGI IMG/M metagenome (GOLD analysis project Ga0137418, IMG submission 122242) | Vadose zone soil fungal communities from Angelo Coast Range Reserve, California, USA - CZODoug3_1_2_16fungal (Hybrid Assembly) | ecosystem: Environmental > Terrestrial > Soil > Vadose... | reverse complement strand
CGCCCCCGGCAGCGGCGAAACCGCGCCGTCGCTCACGGTGGTGCTCAACTGGCAGACTCAGTTGAAGGAATGAATCCGCCGCGGGGGGCCAAGAAGTTCCTTATTGGCCGCGATCTCCACGGAGGCCTCTCCTTGCCGGAGGGGGCTGTGCCTAGCCAGAATTAAGAGCGCGTTTGAAATGAACAACATACAGAGAGGTCGTGTAACATGCTACAGGGAGGACATTCAGCTGTTGCGGAGTTTTGCCGAAGGACAGCGCCCAAGGGGACGATTTTAGAACCTTTCTCGGAGAACTCGTGTCGAGCCTGCCACACTATTGGGCAGCTGCAGCGATTTGGCCCGGATTGAGATCGAACCCCGCTTCCTTGAGACGCTGACACAGTTTTGGGACGATTTCCTTCACGTGATCGTTGTAACCGAATCGTATGATCCCCTGCAGGTCGGATGGGATCTCAATATGCCCCTTGATTACAATCGCCATCCGTGCCCTTGTTAGCGACGAGAGTAGCATTCCCGTTTCAAGGATTACATTCTGCCTTGTCCGTGGCTCAGCTTTCTCCGCGCCGTCCTTTTTAGCGTACCCCATGTCGTCAGGGGTCATAAGGGACAATTCCAAAATCGGACGAGTAGTCTCTCCCGATCTTGCCTTCCAGCGCTTCGATGATTGTTTTTCCTTCGCCACTGGAATTCATCAAAACAAAAGGCTCCAATTCGAGCCGGTGGAGCGTCAATTCAAGCTGGTCACGCGCTTCATTATCATGGCCGTGCACGATGAAAATCTGTCGAGCTGCTTGAGCCGGAACCGCAGCTGGCTCTGTGGCTGCGGCACCTTGGACAGCCTTTCCAAGAGCGACCCTAGCGATGCCTTTGCCTTGCAGCTGAACGGTCCCAGTGGACTTCCACCAATTTAGAACGCCACCTCCGTCACTCGTAAAAGTGTATTTGCCTTGCCCATCCTCTGACCATTTGCCGTTTATCCCGGCCGATTCGATACGCGACCTGAGCGTCTCAATGGACCCTTCAAATTTGTTGGCCATCTAGCACCTCAGCAAAACTAAACATCTTTGAACGATGAATATGTCTTGATCGATCTTCGAGGAAAACCAAAAGGTAGACAGCGAGTCAGGATACGGCTTTAGGGCTTATCGCCTCAATTCGTGAAGCTTTACCCAATCACCAGGGCCGCGTTCGTATTTCCAGAAATACCATCCATCACAGGGGTGACCACAGGCTGCACTGGCCGCTGCAGACAGCGAGTTGAACGTTTTGCTTTTGAATCGAATCGTTCCGTTTTTTCGTACTCTTGCCTTGAATACTTTTCCTTTGAGACTGGTGCGCAGTCTCATGGAGCCGGGAATAAGATCAGCGAGGACCGATGCGCGTTTACCTTTTCTCCGTTTTTTTGATTTATGGTCCTCAAATTCTTCTGACTGCCCAAAGAACTCTCGTACTTCATTATCGTGGAACCGCCTGAGGTCATTCTTCAAACGCTTCTTCAAGTTCTCTGAATCTTTGAATTTGCCAAACACACGATTGCCGAGCGGCTTGCCAGTGATCCTTAGCAAGAGAGTCTCAAGCTCCTTGAGGTGCCTTTCCTGAATAGTCAAATACACGCTAAAGCGATTCCACGATCTACCGTGGTGATCCCGCAGGTGTTGTTTTAGCCGCCACCGAAGGTCTACCGCAAGTCCGACGTAGTAGAGCTTGCGATCCTTGTACAGCGCGTAGATACCCTGCCGGTGTCGCACATACTGCCTGAAGAGCTTCTGGTGCTTTTCTACCGCGTCCCGACTAATCCTTTCCAGATACTGGGTAACGAGGGGAGCCTGTTTCGTCACGTTTCAACCTCTCTGTAAGAGTATTATTCTCATGTTGAGATCGAAAGGTGTGAGGCAGTTATTATGTCCGTTTCATAAGAGATATTAGTTAACACAGGTAGAGAAGCCCAGGTCTGCCAAGTCTTATCGAAGTCTACCCAGGAGTTGAGGCCCAGAAGTTGAAGCGCTATTCGCGCAAAGTGCCTTCCTTCTTGGCGGCTGGGACTGCTTGCGGCGATACACTCCGAGTTCGGGTAAACTCTTCAATCGGTTTGACTAAGTCCGGGAATTGATTGCTAATTTCAACATAGCTCTTGCCTTCAAATAGTGCGAGCAACTTGTCGAGACCACAATGTTTCTCTTGACCCATTATAGCTTCTAGGCATTTAGGAAATACGTGGAGTGATTCGTGGATCTTCGCCCCGGCCTTGACCGCGGTCGCGATAGCTTGGTTACGCTTTTCCTCTTTTTTCGGATTGTCTGCGTCATGCACAACGTAAAAATCGATTCCAAGGTTGAGTGCAGAGACCTATGTAGTCCGTCAGATTCCCGGCGCTGTCACAATCAACGACAGATACGCTGTGCACGTTGACGTCGATGCCTTTCTTCTGAAACAGGACCTCGAAGACCCCTTGATCGTCCTGGCCCTCGGTGAGAAACGCATGGGATGCAAAGAAAATTTCCTGGTTTCCAAGTCTGCGAAGTTTCCTCCTCACCTTCTCGAACGTGAAGGTCGTGCGCTCAGGAACCTGTTTCGCATCCGTCGAACCGGTCGGACCCTTTCCGATTCTTATTATTTCCAGCGGCCTCGCGAGATCGACGAATTCAGTCGAGTGGGTCGTGAACACAATCTGGTGTCCTCGCCTTGAGACTTGTTGCAAGACATCGGAGAAATAGCGTTGCAGGTGGACGTGCAGATATATTTCTGGCTCCTCGATGAGAAGGAAAAGGATATCGTCTGGTTTCTGCAATTCCAACAACGTTTCGATCGCGGCAAGACGTAGCAGCGCCCTGTGCCCTGAGCCGAGTCGTTCGGCGGGAAGAGTTGGACCGTCCTTTCTCTCGGTGACATGCAATCCAACGACTTTTTCGAACAACTCCCTATGCGAGGGGAGCGCGAGTGCGACCGTAAATGGGTCAGTTCCTTCTATGCCAAGGTAACTCGCGACACGGCCCGAGAGACTCTTCTCGATTTGTTTTAGCTTGCTAGTCCGCAACACGCCCGTTAGTGCTTCAGCACACTTCCGAAACGCATCCCTCGCGAGCTCCTTCTTTTCGCCCTCCGCAGGATATTGGTTGTGATCCGCAGGAAAATCGTCACGATATAACTCAAATAGACGCCCGAGCGGACCGAAGCCGATTGTCTTGTCGAAAAAAGTTTCTAGACTGGGCGCGTCAAGGTAAAAGCCATGGCCGACCTTCCATGCGTGGTCTTGAACGAGCACGGGCCGCATCGCATTTTCCGGGTCAGGATCTTTTTCATTTGCCTTCTTGAATATGCGGCTCGATTTTACGATCGTCTTGCCATCGTTTCCGAAGCAGTATTGCTCTTTTGCGAGAACTCCTTTGCCGTCGCCGCGTATCTTCCTCCACGCTCGGAAGCGGAAGCCGTGAATTTCATATTTTTGCTGGTAGACATCTCTCTCGACGAGAGGCAGACGAAGATGCAGTTCGATGATCAATTCCTGATCGGTCCTCTTGTTGTGAAAATCAAATTCGTCCACCTCAAATCGACCGAAAGGATAGACTCCGAGAACGATTCCCAAAGCGTCCAACACGTTTGACTTACCGGCGCCATTTGCTCCGACGAGCACGGCGACATGGTCGGCGTCGTGAAAATTCAACTCGACGCCCTGGGCGTTGATCGAACGAAAGTTTTTTACGATGAGTTTGGAAAACTTCAAGGTACGTGCCCTCCCGAGGCCGACATCGGAACGGCCAAAAAAGGCGAGGCCCAATAAGACCTAACAACGGCATTACGCTTCGTTCACCATCTTTCAGCTGTCCCTACCAAAAACTCCGTTCTGACTGAACTGGTTGAATTTAGGCAGCCGTCGCTGTAGCTTTTCGGCGACATGCTCATGATCATTCTCTCGCTGTTTTCTTCTGCTCGGCAAGTCTTTCAAACTCGTGCAGCGCTGCAAGCGGAGATTCTTGCCCTTCGACATCAGCTCTTGGTTGTGCCTGCCGAAAACCTCGTCTGGCCCATTACGGCTCCCGCAGGGCCATAGAACATGTTACACAGCCTCTTTGCATTACCACCTTCGTATGCCACCCCGGCGAGACACAAAGGCACAACTCTGAGTGGCGCTCGATAAGAGCGAACACGACTTAGGGAAAACAGGGGATCAGCGGAGATGGGAATCGAACCACGCGACGGTGCGGCGGGTGCGGTCGCGCTGGTCGGCGGGCTTGGCAAAATGGTGGCCTTCGCGTTCGTAGACGACGAGATGGGTTTCGACGCCGAGAGTTTTCAGGGCGTGCCAGAATTCGTAGGATTGCGGGGTGGGGCATTCGCCGTCGCTGTCGCCGACGATGACAAGCGTGGGCGTTTTCACGTTCTTGATGAAAGTGATGGGTGAGCTTTTGGCGTAAACCTCGGGATCGTCGTAGACGGACTTGCCGAAAAACGGAATCATCCACTGATCAATTTTATTTTGGCCGTAGTAGCTCTGAAAGTTGGCGATGCCGGCGCCAGCCATCGCGGCCTTGAAGCGGTCGGTTTGCGTGACGCCCCACATGGTCATGAAGCCGCCGTAGCTCCAGCCGGTGAGGCCGAGACGATTGGGATCGATGGGAGCAGCGCGGAGGGCTTCTTCCACACCCGCGACGATGTCGCGAAAATCGCCGTAGCCGAAATCGCGGACGTTGGCGCGCGTGAAGGCTTCGCCCTGGCCGAAACTGCCGCGCGGGTTGGGCTGGAAAACAAAATAGCCCGTGCCCGAAAGGGCGATCCCAAAATCTCCCGCATCCGGCCAGCTCGACTGGACCGCGGCGCCCGGGCCGCCGTGGACCTGCACGATCATGGGATATTTTTTTGCGGGATCGAAGTTGCGCGGATAGATGAGCCAGCCCTGAATGTCGAAGCCTTCGTTTTTCCAGTCTAGGCTCTTGGCTTCGCCCCAGGCCGGTTTCACTGCGGTGTTGCGCTGGGTGATTTGCCGCCAATAGCCGATGGGACCGGCCCAGATTTCCGGCGGATCGCTGAGTGAGCTGCGGATGAGGGCGGAGGTTTTTCCGTCGCGGGAGAGAGAGATGTTCGTGCCCCAGGGGCCGGCGGAAACTTGTTCCTGTCCGCGCCAGAGAGAATCGATGCGACCGCTGGCGGGGTCGACGGTCGCGACGGCAGCGGCGCCTTCGATAGATTCGCCGAAAATGATTTTTGCTTCGGGAGTCCAGGCGAGCCAGTTTGCGGTGGCTTTCATGTCCGGCGTGACGTTGGTGGCTTCGCCGCCTGTTGCGGCAATCGTGTAGATATCGCCGCCGACGGACGGTTCATCGCTCATGAGGCCGGCGATGAAGGCGATTTTCTTGCCGTCGGGGGACCACGCGGGATTCGCGATTTGCAGCGGCGGCTTGTGGATGGACTTCAAGACGCCGAGGACACCGGCGTCGAGCGTGTAAAGTTGCGCGATGTACCAGTTGTTGTCACCATTGCCGTGCGCGGCGATGACGGCGAAGCGCGCGCCGTCCGGCGACCAGTCGTATTCGTAGACGTACATGTCCGCGGGAGAGATTTGGCGGAACTCGCCGCTTGCGACGTCGACGAGGGCGAGGCGTTGCTCGGAGAAGGCGTCTTTGATTTCGCCGGTCTCGGGCGTTCCGGCAACGAGCGGGCCCGCGGCGCGTGTGGCGTTCTCGGTGAAGAGGACGGCGATGGTCTTGCCGTCGGGCGACCAGCGCGGCGTAGCGAGGAGGCCCTTGACGTTGGTGAGTTTTTTGGAGGGGCCGCCCAAAGCGCTTACCACGTACAACTGGAGCTGGCCTGGTTTGGCGGCGTCGGAGAGAAAAGCAAGCTGTTTGCTGTCCGGTGACCAATCGAGACTTCCTTCGGCGCGAGCAAGACTGAGGGAGGCGGCGGTGATGCGTTTCGGGGCGGCGCTGGTATCGCGGTCTGTGACGTAGATCGCGGCGTTGCCATCAGGCGCGCCGTCTTTGCCGACGAGCGTTTCGACCCAAGTGATTTTCCTTCCGTCGGGGGAAATGGCGGTTTGTTCGAAGCGACGCGTGGCGAAGAGCGTGTTCACAACCTCATCGACCGGCGTCACGGGCGCCGCGGCTGCCTGCTTTTTGGGGCTCTTCTCTTGCGCGGCTAGATGGAGCGAGCTAGCGATGGAAAGAGCGGTGGTGACCGCAACAAACCACTTCGAAAATCGCATGCTCACCGGCCTTTCGAAACACAATTGTCCGGGGCAACGATAAACTGACGCGCGCGCGCCCGCAAGGGTTACTGCAGCGAAAGCCGGTTGTTGCGACGGAGGTTCGCGCGTAGAATTCGCGCAGCCTAGGACTTGGAGGACATGATGGTGGACCGCCGTGGTTTCTTGTCGTCGTTCGCCGGCCTCGCCGGGACGGCATACCGAAAACTTCATTCAGCGTTTTCAACCCAATGTAACAATGTTACGTTCCTATCACTTGGTTAGCGCGGTCTCAGTTTCATCCTCTCGAAGGTCGCTGATTTCAAAGGCGTTCGCGCCGGATAACATTTTCGGTAGAGACAGGCTAAAGCTCCAACTGTGCCTCGACACTGATCGGGGCCACGTGGCGTGAACAGCAGACTCCCGCATCGCCCAAAGCCCTACCACGCGCCCCCGGAGACGCCAAGAGCCTCCCCTCGCTGCGATACATGGTTACTTCCCCAATTTGCCGTGGAGGCATACCCGTGAACATATCTCGTTGTTTGCGTTTCCACTCATTGACGTTTCGTTTTCGATTTCTGACGACCGCCCTTGTCGCTCTATTTCTTGCGGGGCCAGCGTTTGGCCAGGCAGGAGCCTCACCGTGGGAAAACGCCGTCAGCGTGCTGCAACAGGCTTTCACCAGCACCATCGCCCGCGGCCTCTCGCTCGTTGCGATTGTAGTGGCTGGTCTCACCTTTGCCTTCGGTGAAGGGGGCTCGAAGCGCGTGCTTGCCGGCGTGCTCTTTGGCGTCGGCATGGCTATCGCAGCCGTGAATTTCCTGTCGTGGCTTTTTCCCGGCAGCTGAAACCCAAGCGTCGTGAAGGGACAAGCACATGGCAGAAGCTAGACGAATCAACCGGGTGCATCGGTCGCTGTCCCGGCCACTGACCATCCTCGGTGCCGAGCGAAAGCTCTTCTTCTTTGGAATGTGCCTTGGGGCGGCTACCTTCAACCTGCTCAATAGTTTGCTCGGCGGGCTGCTGATGTTTTTGTTGCTCTACTTCCTGGCCCGCTGGGCTACCGAGACCGATCCTCAAATTCTGCGATTTCTGCTGACCGCCGCAAGACTGCGCGCTCGATACGACCCCATGAAGTTCAGCCCCATTGCAGTTCGAAGGGATGGCCATGCTCAGGCTTAGCCGAATCTTCAAGAACTACAACGAGACCGGCTCTCTAAACGAGCAAATCAATCTCTACGGTTTCATTGGTCCGCATGTCTTTCTCACAAAAAGTGGGGACGTCGGAGTCATCGTCGAAGTTCGTGGAGTCGATTACGAGTGCCTCGACGCTGCTTCCATTGACGGCTTCACGAAACGTCTCGAATCAGCGTTGAAGCTATTCGACGAGAACTACCGCGTTTACCAATACCTCTTCAAGCGCAACAACGAGACCATCCCCTACAAGCTGTACGGCAATCCGATCGTTGATAGCGCGATCAAAAACCGCATCGCCTACCTGGGCAGCAAGGCCGACACGCTTTTTTCCCTGTCGGTCTATTACGTGGTGCTCTACGAGGGATTTCAGACTTCAGCCAAGCTCGGTAGTGCGCTCGCCGAGCTTCCAAAGAATCCGACCAAAGCCCTTGCCGACCTGCGAGCGCATTTCCCAGGTCAGAAGCAGACCGTCGTTCTGGGGCAGCACGTCGACAACGCTCAGGCGGCGCTGCTGCAAAAAGCCCGCAGCTTCATCCTCCAAGTCAGCGACTTCCTCTCCGTCAGAATGCTCGACAAACAGGAAGGCTTTCGCGTTCTCAAGCGAACGCTCAACTTTCATCCCGACAAACTCGAACTTGCGAAACTCAAATACGACACCTTCCTCGATTACTACCTTCCCGAATCTTCCTTGGAATGCCACCGCGGATATCTGCGCGTAGACGATTACTACGTCAAGGTTTTGACGCTCAAGGAGCCTTCAGCACAGAGCTTTCCGCTCATCTTCAAACGCCTGCTCGAAGTGGAAGCGAACTATTACGTGGTGACGGAGTGGAAAAAGGAGGACTCCGGTAAAATGCGCCGGGTCATCCAAGCCAAGCGCCGCCATTTTCACAACACGAAGCGCTCTTTCGCCAGCCAAGTCAGTCTTAACGACCCTCACACGCAAGACGTGCTTCTCGACGATTCCAAGGAATCGCAAGTCCGGGAACTAGGCGAAGGCGTTAAGGAGATCGAGCTTCACGGGAATTACTTTGGCCAGTTTTCCCTTACCGTCGTGATTTACGACCTCGACCTGGGAAAAGTGGACCGAGCGTGCGCCGACTTCTATAAAGTGTTCAGCGTCCATGACGCCCAGCTTTATGTAGAAAACTTCAACCTGCTAAACGCCTTTCTCGCGGCGGTCCCCGGCAACCACGTCTTCAACCTGCGTTCCCTGTATCTGCTTAACACCAACTACGCTGATTTCTCGTTTCTGTTCACCCTTCACTGCGGCGAACGTCGGAACAGTCATCTCCGGCAGGAATATCTCGCAGTCCTGGAGACCAACCACCACACACCGTACTTCTTGAATCTTCATTACCACGATGTGGCCCACACCATGATCCTCGGCCGAACCGGCGCGGGCAAAAGTTTCCTTTTGAATTTCCTCATCACCAATCTTCAGAAATACGATCCGCATACCTTCATCTTCGATTTAGGTGGGAGTTTTGAGAGTCTCACGCAGCTTTTCGGTGGCTCGTATGTTCGCGTCGGCCTTAAATCAGAGGATTTCAAGATTAACCCGTTCTCCCTCGCGCCAACGAAGGAAAATCTCGATTTTCTTGCTCTCTTCCTGAAAGTCTTGATTCAGGGGCAGAGGGCGGGCGAACTCGACCGCGCCACCGAGCGCGATCTCTTTCACCAGGTCGAAAACTTGTATGCGGTGGACCCGGCGTTGCGCACGCTGAGCGTGCTGGCGAACACGCTCGGGCAGGACATTGCAAGCCGCCTCTCCAAGTGGACTCGCGGCGGGCAGTTCGGATTCCTCTTCGACAATGTCGAGGACACCATTTCCTTCTCCAGCTTCCAGTGCTTCGACTTCCAGCGCATGAGTCAGTACCCGGAACTTCTCGAACCGCTGCTCTTCTACATCCTGCATCGCGCCAATGCCGTCATCTCCGACCGACAGATTGCCTCTGTTTTCAAAGCGTTCTTCATCGATGAAGCGTGGGTATTTCTCAAAAACCCCAGCATTCAAAGGTATGTCATCGAGGCCCTCAAGACGTGGCGCAAGCACAACGCCGCCATGGTGCTCTCGACGCAATCGCTCGACGAACTTAAGCGTTCAGACATCCTCGACGTAATCATCGAGAGCTGCGCCACGAAAATCTTCCTCGCGAACCCCGATATGGACTGCGATCTCTATCGTCGCCAGTTCCACTTGAACGAAACCGAAGTCGATCTCATCTCGGGTCTCATCCCCAAACAGCAATTCCTAATTAAGACCCCTGAGTTGGCCAAAGTCGCCAATCTCAATGTCGATCCCAAGAGCTATTGGCTCTACACGAATGACCCGTACGACAACAAAAAACGGAAAGAAACGTTTGACCTCCACGGATTCGAAAAGGGCCTCGAAATTCTAGCGGGAGCGCATCCATGATTTTTCATTGCCTTCTCGAACCGCGACTGGCGGGCAGGGATCCCCTTCTCGTATTCCTACCACTCGCCCTCGCGGGATTCGCCACCGCGCTCATTTTTGGTGTGCACCGAATTGTCGAGCTTTTTCCCGATGATGACCAAAGTTTTCAAGAAGACCATCGATCTCAAGTCGGAGTAGGAATCATGATCGCTCATAACCCCCTCCACGGATCCGGACAAGCGGGATTCCCGCATCCGGCTCTTGCCTTAGGTGAGGACGCCCATGCGACGCAGGGGATAGGGATGACAGAGGGTAGGCACAGGAAGCCAGCGAGTGATGAGGCGCCGCATGCGATCCCAAAGGACGCGGCCTTTTTGGCTGCGCCGCGACAGCGCGCGATGCCAAAGCCGCCCTACTTGGAACCGAAAGAGATACAACGCCGGTTGGTTCATGGGCACCCCGTAGTAGCGGATGTGTCCACGCACCACTGCTTGCAACCACTTGCCTACTTCGGGGATGGGTTCATGCATCCGTCGCTGAAGTTCGGCTTTCACCTCGTTCAGTTTCGTTTGCAACCTTTTGCGGATCGTTTGCCGCAGCACCGTGAACCGTCCGTTGCTCCTCTTCTTCACACAGATGTGTGTGAAGCCAAGAAAGTTGAACGTCTCCGGTTTCCCTTCTCCACGCCACTGCCGTTGGTCGATCGCATACGGACCAAACTCCAGAAGTCGCGTTTTCTCGGGATGCAGTTCCAGGTTGAACTTCCTCATTCGTTCCGTAAGTTCCGCCCGAAACTGATCGGCATCCGCTTT
>Ga0137418_10006717_pt1 | contig 10582 bp, 10 predicted proteins | sample CZODoug3_1_2_16f_FD_122242 | JGI IMG/M metagenome (GOLD analysis project Ga0137418, IMG submission 122242) | Vadose zone soil fungal communities from Angelo Coast Range Reserve, California, USA - CZODoug3_1_2_16fungal (Hybrid Assembly) | ecosystem: Environmental > Terrestrial > Soil > Vadose... | reverse complement strand
ATGATCAGGCAGCGCAGAACCGATTTCTCCCGCGACGAAAGCTGCGGCGCAATTCTCGTTATCTCTTGGAAAGATGACCCTGGCGCACGAATTGGCGCGCGTGGTTTTGCTGGAGCAAGTTTATCGGGCATTCACCATTCTGAAAGGGCATCCTTATCATACGGGGCATTGATGGGCGACCGTGGCGGGCCCTTTCGTGTATCTTGGGAGGCGGGTGGAGGATTACACTCGTTGAGTATTGGGAGACGGGTGAAGACAGCGCCTGAAGGCGCGATTGGGCGCGGCATTTGCGAGATCGCTGAAGCGATGTCCTGACACGAATCTTGAGGCTAAGCGCTACGGATCCCTGCTACGAGTCTTGAGATAGAGCGTTAGACTAGCGTTATATGAATGAGGCTGAACTTGAAACAAACCTTGGTACGAATCGTGTTCTCGCCCGGCCACATGAGGCCAAGTTAAGCGAGCGGTTTGTGCATTTTTTAGGAGGGTGCTATGAAAAATCCGTATGAAGTGCTGCGCGCGAAAGAACGAGAGATAGTGGTGGTGAAGCAGCAGATCGAGGCCTTGCGAATGACGGCTCACCTGCTTGGCGATGAGCAGGAAGATGACGACCTGGTGCTGGAACAGAGGACGGCAGGAAAAGCGATCAGACTTCCGTAACCGGAAGCGAGCCCATCGTCCATCGCTATCAGTGCATCGGTTTTTTCCCGGCTCCATTCACGACAATCTTCAGGATCTCTTTTGCTAGGTCGTTGGCCGGCACTTCTTCCATGTTGGTGAGAACAACCACTCCAGCCCGCTGGCCTGGAGCGATCAGGAAAGCCGTGCTGGTGCCCTGCTGCCCACCGGTGTGACCGACAAACGCGATGCCGTCTTCCTCGTCCCTTCCCCAGCCCAGACCGTAAGTATCCTTGGAGCCGTCGGTGGGCTTGAGCGGAGTCCACATGAGGTCGCGCGTGGTGCGACGGATGAGCTTGTCGTCAACAATGGCGACTTCGAATCGCGCCATGTTCTCGGCTGAGGACAACCAGCCTCCGCCGGGAATCTTGTAGCTCGCGTCCAGGAAATCGGCATTTCTCACAACGCCGGATTCACTCTTGTCATAGAAGCGGGTGCGGTAAGGAATGATAGCGAAGCGATCATCAAATTGAGTTTGCGTCATCCCGGCTGGAAGGAAAACGTTCTGCCGTAAAAAATCAACGTACCTGCTGCCGGAGGCGCCTTCGATCACGCACCCGACCAGCGTGAATCCGTGTGTCGAATAGTGAAACTGTGTACCCGGTTGGGACAGCAGAGGATCCTCCTTAAAAAAGTTCAGCCCAGCCTCGATCGGTTTTTCGAAGTGTTTGGTATTGCCGACTTCGGGATCGTCTTGCGAGCCGGACTTGTAATGCCGGATTCCGGCGAGATGTCCCATGACCTGCCGGGTGGTAATCGGCCACGGCTTCTGCGGAAACGATGGGCAGTATTTCTGAACGGGTGCGTCCAGATCGAGTTGCCCGCGCTCGAACAGCTGCATGGTAGCCGTTGCGGTGAGTGATTTGGAAATGGACGCCAACCGGTAGAGAGTATGTGCAGTGGCCGGAACGTTGTTTTCCAGGTCGGCCATGCCGAAGCCCGCGGCCCATGCGAGCCGCCCGTCCTCGACCACCGCGGCGGAGAGGCCAGGGACGTGCGTGCTAGCCATGAACTTTGAAATCGCGGCCTCGATCTGAGGTTGCTTTTCGGGAGAGAGTTTGGGTTCCTGGGCTGCTGAAAACCTGGTCGCGCTCAGCACGGCGAGCAAGAGTGCCATCTTCAGCAGCCGGGCAGAGAATAATCGAAGTATAGAATTTTGATGTGGCTTCATGATGGAGGGCTCCACAGGGAAACGGGTTTTCATTTTAGAACGACAGGGATCTCGGCGCGCGAAACAGCACTGGTCGATTCGACTAGGACAGTCCTCGACACCAAGTAGGAAAAGCACAAAGGAGATGCCGGTACCGTCTTCGAGGTGAGTTCTACTGGGTTACAGTGGCCTGGTAGCTTACCGTTTGCCAGCGCCCGCTGCGGCGGACCCAGACCCGGGTATAGCGATAAGGTCCGCTGAAATCTTCTCCGAGCTGATGGCCCTTCACGTCGGCGCGGGCGGTGACAACGGCGGTGTCGCCATAGACGCGAACGACCATGTCGGTAATATTCATAGCCTCATATCGGAGCTGGCCGCTTCTACGCGCACCAATCGTTTCCTGCTTGGTCGTGACCTGGCCCAAGGGAGTGATAGCGACATAATCATCGGCTAGAGTGCGCTGGGAGAATTCAGCATCGCGACGAAGGGAAGCCTCCTTGGCCTGGCGCTCTAGGTCAACTATCTCGCGAATCAGTTCCTGATCAGCTGAATCGACCGACGGCCTGGGACGCATGGACACACGCTGCGCCCCAAAGGCTGGAACGACCGTAAGCGCGCAGCACAATAACACGATACATTTGTTAGTCACGACAAGACCTCCGCAGATTGCGAGGAGACAGAGATCGGCTGGACCCAGTTACGCAACCTTGGATGCGCCGGTTCCGTGGAAAAGTTCAGTACTTTGACGTTCACCTGCATAATCTATGAAGACTGCCGGAACGGTTCAAGCCTTGTCACCTGGTAAAGACCGCTGTGCCCGGTGCTTGGCCGCCTTTTTCCAAGAAATGCCCGGAACGAGTAGAATCAAGCCTCCGATTTCCACATGGCGGACATTCGTAAGGGTCTCATCATTGTGAATACCGGGCCGGGGAAGGGCAAAACGACAGCGGCCATGGGCACAGCCTTGCGAGCAGTGGGCCAGGGGATGCGAGTGCTGATGCTGCAATTCCTGAAAGGCTCGTGGCATTACGGTGAACTGGATGCAGTGCAGGCGTTCGGCAACAAGTTTGTGATGAAGCCGATGGGACGCGGCTTCGTGAAGGTGGGGGCGGAGAAGCCGGACCCGGAAGATGTCCGCATGGTCGAGGATGCTTGGGCGGAAGCCGAGACGGCAATCCAGTCAGGCGAGTGGGACTTGGTGGTGCTGGATGAGCTCAATTACGCCATAAGCTATGGAATGCTCGATCCCGCGAAGGTGGTGGAGAGCCTCAAAAAGAAGCCGGAAATGGTGCATGTGATATTGACGGGCAGGAACGCACACCCCACAATTATCGAGGCCGCGGATACAGTGACGGAAATGCGACAGGTAAAGCACGCTTACGAAAAGGGTGTAATGGCGCAGAGAGGAATCGAATATTGAAGGAGAGCAATGTTGATTGTTGATGGTTGGGCCCACGACCCCAGGCCGGGCCTCTCTGGCTCTTGATCAACAGTCAACATTACCAAATTAGCGATTTTTTTATGGCTTGGTTCAAACGACAATCCGGCGAACTGGATACCTCGGGCGCGAAGAAAGTCCGCACTGAAGGGTTGTGGGTAAAGTGCGACGGCTGCCGGCAGATTATCTGGAAGAAGGACCTGGAAGAGAACCTGAATGTGTGTCCCAAGTGCGAAAAACACTTCCGCATCGACGCCCGCACTCGTCTGGCGCAACTCGTTGACGATAACCAATACGAAATCTTTGATGGGAATCTGGTCTCCACGGATCCGCTGAAGTTCGTGGACCTGAAACCCTATTCGAAGCGTCTGCGGCGGGCGCAAGAAGATACCGGCTTGAAAGATGCCGTGATTAATGCACGGGGTAAGGTCGATGGGCGAACGGTAATCATGAGCGTTATGGAATATGGCTTCATAGGCGGCAGTATGGGCACCGTGGTTGGCGAAATGATTACGCGTTCCGTGGAGCGCGCGATAGACACGAACACGCCCCTAATTATTGTTTCGGCGTCGGGCGGGGCGCGCATGATGGAAGGTGTTGTCAGCCTGATGCAGTTGGCCAAGATTTCAGCGGCCCTGGCGCGCCTGGATAAGGCGAAAGTTCCCTATATCTCATTGCTCACCGATCCGACCACCGGCGGTGTGACCGCATCGTTTGCCATGCTGGGGGACCTGAATATTGCCGAGCCTGGAGCGTTGATTGGTTTCGCCGGACCGCGGGTGATCGAGCAAACCATCCGGCAAAAGTTGCCGCCCGAATTTCAGCGCAGTGAATTCCTGCTGGAGCATGGCATGCTCGATGCCGTGGTGCATCGCAAGCAGCTGAAACCCTACATTGTGCGTGCGTTAGACTTTATGACGGCGTGAAGGCTCTCAGCGGCTGGCTGTGCGCTTGAACCATCCCGGTCTGGCAAGTGCTTCTCCCATTCCTCTCAGACCGTACCTTTTAAGTTGGAATTGGTAAGCTAGAGGCCTGAGCGAAGAGGAAGAGCCCAGAGCCCAGAGCGGACGGCTGCCGCTATGTCCTACCAAACCGCAATCGCGAGCATGTTTGCCCTTGGGCACGAACTGACGAATACGCCGTCACAAAAGTTCGACTTGGCAGCTATGCGGGTTCTGCTGGCGACGCTGGGGAATCCGGAGCGTCGATTCCCGAGCGTGCTAATCGCGGGTACGAACGGCAAGGGCTCGACGGCGGCGACGTTGGCATCCATCCTGCGAGCTTCGGGCTACAGAACCGGGCTGTACACCTCGCCGCATTTGCTCCGGATCAATGAACGTATCCGGGTGGACGGAACAGAGATCGGCGATGACGACTTTGCTGAGTTGCACGGCAAAGTCGATCGCGCAGCGGAGAGATTAGTCGAGCAGGGCCAACTGCCGTGGCACCCGAGTTTTTTTGAAATGATGACTGCGATTGCGTTTGAGCACTTTGCCCAAGAAGCAGTCGAAACGGCGGTACTGGAAGTCGGCATGGGCGGACGACTGGATGCGACGAATGTCGTCGAACCAGAAGTGAGTGTCATCACCGACATTGCCCTGGACCATCAGAAGTTTCTCGGCAATACGGTGGGCGAGATTGCTGGGGAAAAAGTGGGCATCATCCGTCCCGGCGGCGTGGTGGTAACCCTGCCCCAGCAGCCGGAGGCCAATGATGTGATCGGGAACACAGTTCTCGAGCTGGGTGCGCGGGTCATGAGCGCGGTGCCGTACGTGCCGCCGGTTTCTCCTGCTAGCAGTCAGTACTTGGTGCCGAGTACAGAGTTCCGAGTGGCGAATGTCGCGGACGAGCCTCTCGACGCAGAGATCGCGGTGGGTACAGCCAACAGCGCTGAGAAGCACGGACGAGGGTACATTTACCGGTACCCGATCGAAGTCATGGGGAAACAGATTCTGGTCGAGACTGCCTTGGTCGGAAGGCACCAGTTGCGGAATGTGGCGCTGGCGATTGCGACGGCGAAGGAATTGAGTGACCGGGGATTTGCTGGCATCACGGCAGACTCCATTGAGCGCGGGATTCGCGAAACGCGCTGGCCTGGGAGATTCCAGGTAATTCCGGCGCGGGCCGGTGCGCCGGAAATCGTCATGGATGTGGCACATAATCCGGCAGGCGCGTGGGCGCTGCGGGCAGCTCTTTCCGCGCAATACCAGGATCGTCCCCTGATCTTTGTCTTTGGCGCCATGCGCGACAAGGCGATTTCGGAGATGGCGGAAATTTTGTTTCCGCTGGCGGAGCAGGTCATCGCCGTCCAAGCAGAGAATCCTCGAGCGGCGTCTCCACAGGAGATCCGTGAGGCGGCGAAGCGGTCGTCGACGGAGATCGAAACAGCCGAGAATGTTGCCTCCGCCCTGGATCGTGCGCGGGCGCTGTCCCAGCGCGAAACCGTGGTTGTGATCACCGGATCGATCTACGTGGTGGGCGAAGCCATGCGCAGCTTTGGAGCGAAAGTTTGATACCTTCCGAGTAATCGGCAGTGTTTAACTATTTCCCCTAAAATAGAAGTGTGGTCGAAACGAATTCATCGATTGATCAGTTAGGGGAGACTCCGGAGACAGCGCCAGCTGGTTCCGGGCATCGGAACACGCCGCCGGTTCAGAACGTCCGATCGCGCCCTGCGAATTCGGGAACGAAACACGGCTGGCTCAGCCGCCTCCGTTCTTATTTGGTTTTTGATCCGCTGATATGGCTTTACACAGTCGTTCTCGGTCTGGCGGCTTTGCCGATTGGCGTATTTGACCGGGGCGGGCGACTGCTGCACTGGTTTTCGCGGGCCTGGTCGTGGCTGATCATGAAGACGATCGCCTCGCCGGTCGAGGTGACCGGTATGCAGAACATCGATACCTCGAAGCCGCAGGTATACGCCGCAAATCACGCTTCGGCGATGGATATTCCAGTCCTGTACGTGAACCTGCCGTTTCAGTTCCGCATTGTGTTCAAGAAAGAATTGCTCTCCTATCCGGTGGTAGGCTGGCACCTCAAGCGGTCGGGACAGGTCTGCATTGATCAGCAAAAGCCCACGAAATCGATTGCCAGTATCCGCTCGGCAGTGAAGAGTCTGCAGGCAGGCATGCCGCTGGTGATTTTCCCCGAGGGCGGCCGCACTCCGGATGGAGAGATTAAGCCGTTTCTGCCTGGAACTTTCTTTTTGGCGATCAAGGCGCAAGTGGATATCGTTCCTGTCGCGCTGGTCGGCACCTACGAACTGCTGCCCATGGATACCTACCACATCAAGCCCCGCCCGCTGGAGATGCGGGTAGGCCAGCCCATCTCGACTGCAGGGCTGAAATTGCGAGACATGGAAGCGCTATCGGCCAAAGTTAAGAAGGCTTTGGAAGATCTTTATTATGGCCACTGAAGTAGCGATCGTGCTGGGTTGACCTCGTCGAGAATGCGCTCACGGCATGGTCGAGTCGCAATGGGGGAATCGGCCTATCCCGTGCGGCGAGTCGAAAGCAAGTTCAAAATCTCGCGCAATCCCTGGCGGATATACCGAATCTCCGCGGCTGATTGCGCGGGGAACGGGATCGTGCTCTGGCTCTTGTCGGATTTGGTTTCCGATCGCAATTGTTGACGGGCCCCGCTGATGGTGAATCCCTGGTCGTACAGAAGTTGCTTGATGCGCAGCACATTTTCGACGTCGCGTTTGCGATACATGCGCTGGCCCGTGCTGCTTTTCACCGGCTTTAATTGCGGAAACTCGGTCTCCCAAAACCGTAGCACATAGGCTGGCAGCCGGCAGAGGCTGGCTACTTCGCCGATGCGGAAGTAAAGCTTATCCGGGATGAATGTCTCCCCTCCCGTGGCCTTACTCGCATTTCTCTTCTTTGCGCTCATTTCCGTCAAAACCCGTGTGGGGCCTGCTTATTGTGACACATCCGACGACGCGGTTATGGCAAAATTCGTGGATGCCGGCAGAAAAAGGAACGGCCCCTCAAGAGGTGCTTCCCTGAGAGGCCAATGAAGTTTCTCGGGTTTACGAGGTCCTCGCTCGGCGGTTAATGTTTCTTCTTTTTTTTTGCTTTTTTCTTGGTTGCCATGAAGATTCCTCCGGTGAACGATTTTCCCTTGGAAATGTTTCAACTTGCCGGGCCCGTTGCCTGAAGCAACCTTACCCATTGTAGGGATAGCTGCTTTGATCCAAGATATTGCGGTACCGCACCGCCGGTGTCAATACAATTATTGCGGCGCATCTGGTTTTCCCATGGAGCGTTGGGAAATTTCTGAGTAGGCAAAACCGGATGTGGGACTCCTCCAGTGCCTCCGGGGCTGAAATCTCCGCGTTGTTCGTGTTCGCACGTCAGGTTCTGCTTCGGGTAAACTTCAGGTTTCATGAGTCGCGATCCCATCGAACTGGAAGTCTTCAAGAATCTCTACCATTCGATCGCCGAAGAGATGGGAGCAGTTCTGCGGCGGACGGCATTTTCGCCGAACATTAAAGAACGGCGAGATTACTCCTGCGCCGTGTTCGATAACGATGGCGAAGTCATCGCCATGGGTGACCACATGCCGGTTCATCTGGGGTCGATGCCCAGGTCGGTTCGCGCCGCGATTGCAGCGCGCCAGATGGGCCCCGGCGATGTGGTCATGCTGAACGATCCGTTTCGCGGAGGCACGCACTTACCCGACATCACCCTCGTGGCTCCTGTCCACGTGGGGCACGGCCGTGTTCGCGCGCGCAAAGCCCATCCTCCTGACTTTTATGTGGCTTCGCGCGCCCACCACGCTGACGTGGGCGGTGCATATGCCGGATCGATGGGACTCTGCCGCGAGATCTATCAGGAAGGGCTGCGCATCCCTCCGGTTAAGATCATGCACGCCGGCAAAATCGAGCGCGATATCCTGGCATTGCTGCTGAACAACGTCCGCACGCCGCAGGAGCGCGAGGGCGATTTGGGCGCGCAGATTGCAGCTGGTCACGCCGGCGCGGAGCGTCTGCAGGAAATTTGTGTCCGTTATGGAGTTGAGCGCGCCCAGCGCGCGGCATCCGAGCTATTGGAATATTCCGAAGAATTAATGCGCGCATTCCTAGAGTGCGTCCCCACTGGAACGTACCGCGCGGAGGATTTCCTCGACAATGATGGCATTAGCGACAAGCCAATAAAGATTGCAGTGACGGTGAAGGTTAGACACGACCGCCCGAGATCTGCTTCTCAGCCAATGGTTTCAATCGACTTCACCGGCACAGATCCTCAGGTGCAAGGCAGCGTGAACGCGGTCGAGGCAATCACCTATTCGGCTTGTTTTTACGTACTTCGCTGTCTGCTTGCAGAAGATGTGCCGGCCACGGCCGGGCTAATGCGGCCAATCACGGTAATCGCGCCGGAGGGAACGCTGGTCAACGCCCGCCCCCCAGCCGCAGTTGCGGGCGGGAATGTGGAGACGTCGCAGCGCATTGTCGATGTTCTGTTGCGCGCGCTGGCTCAGGCAATCCCCGATCGAATTCCGGCCGCAGCTGCTGGCACCATGAACAACCTCACCATCGGTGGTGTTGATCCGCGTACCGGACAGCCGTTTGCCTATTACGAGACCATCGCCGGAGGTATGGGAGCCCGACCCGTCAAGCCCGGCGTCTCCGGCGTCCATACCCACATGACGAACTCGTTGAACACCCCCGCGGAGGCGCTGGAGTACGCCTATCCATTGAGGATCAGACAATATTCACTGCGCCCTGGAAGCGGTGGACGGGGAAAGCATCGTGGGGGAAATGGAATCGTGCGAGAAATTGAGGTTCTCACCGACTGCGAAGTCACATTGCTTGCCGACAGGCGGTCCAACGGTCCTTGGGGCTTGGTCGGTGGTGGCGCTGGAGCGCCGGGAAAAGCTAGCGTCCAGCGCTACGACGGCTCGGTCGAGCAGATGCCAGGCAAATTCAGCACGCGCCTGCGCAAAGGCGAGAGAATTAGGGTTGAGTCCCCGGGTGGCGGGGGATGGGGCACGTGATTTCGCCAGCTTTGTCTCCGGCATCTCATTTTGAAACCAAGCAGGTCGGTTAATTTATGGACATTGCAGCACATTATTTGGATGAAGCACGCCGCCAATTGCGTGGTCACAAGCGCATGGGGGAACGAGCAATGTCGCAGCTTCGAGACGAAGATTTTTTCGTCACGATTGATCCGGAGTCGAACTCCGTTGCGATACTGGTCAAGCATCTGGCGGGCAATATGCGCTCGCGCTTCACGGATTTCCTCAGCAGTGACGGTGAAAAGCCCGACCGCCATCGTGATCAGGAGTTTGAACTGAACGCGGCGACGATGCGTGGCGAGGTGATGCGCTGGTGGGAGGAAGGATGGGCGCGAGTGTTTGCGGCGCTCGATCCGCTCAAGCCGGAAGACGCCATGCGCACGGTGACGATTCGCGGTGAGCCGCACTCTGTGTTGCAAGCCATCAACCGGCAGATCGCACACTATGCTCAACACATCGGGCAGATTGTGTTTTTGGCAAAACACCTGCGATCGAGTGAATGGCAGACTCTGAGCATTCCGCGTGAACGGTCCGAGCAGTTCAAAACTAACTCACCACCAAGGTTTGACAAGGGATTGCCCCAGGACAAATAGGCCCGCAGCGGCTAGTGGAAATCCGGAGCAATCACCGACAGCCCGTCGGGGTTGGCGCCGGTGCTACAATCCTCGGTTTGCTTAAAAGGGGCTGTGCGCCGAGAATGGCCGCAAGGGCGCCTTTTTTGCCGCAGTGAGGTTTTCCTTCATGCCGACATCCATGCTGGCGGTTGTCAAGCCAGAAGCCGCGCCCGGGGCGGAAGTTCGCGAAGTGAAAGTTCCCGCGTTTGGGCCCAGCGATGTGCTGGTAAAGGTCAAGGTCGCCTCGATTTGCGGTACCGATCTGCACATCTACAACTGGGACCGATGGGCACAGAACCGCATTCATCTTCCGCTGATTCCGGGACACGAATTCTGCGGCGAGGTCGCAGCCTATGGGGATGAGGTGACCAGCGTCAAGACCGGCGATTTTGTTTCCGCCGAAATGCATGTGGCGTGTGGCAAGTGTCTGCAGTGCCGCACCGGCGAGGCGCACATTTGCCAGAATGTGAAGATCATTGGCGTCGATGCCGACGGCGCCTTCGCCGAATATGTTGTGATCCCCGAGTCAAATATCTGGAAGCTCGACCCGGCCATTCCTCAGGAGTATGCCTCGATTCTCGATCCGCTCGGCAATGCCGTGCACACCGTGCTGGCCGGCGAAATTGCGGCCAAGAGCGTTGCCATTACCGGCTGCGGACCAATTGGGTTATTTGCCATCGC
>Ga0137418_10006716_pt1 | contig 10584 bp, 9 predicted proteins | sample CZODoug3_1_2_16f_FD_122242 | JGI IMG/M metagenome (GOLD analysis project Ga0137418, IMG submission 122242) | Vadose zone soil fungal communities from Angelo Coast Range Reserve, California, USA - CZODoug3_1_2_16fungal (Hybrid Assembly) | ecosystem: Environmental > Terrestrial > Soil > Vadose... | reverse complement strand
GCGCGCTTCTTCCGCATCACCAAGGCCGTGCCGACACCCTCCGGCATGAACCGCAATGCGCTTGGCGAGACGGAGTTTGAGATGCAGCAGATCGTCGGTTACGGTCTGGTCGAACCCGACGGCTCGATCCGGACGCATGTTCCGGCCGACACCGCTATCAATATCACCGTGCTCGACAGCAACGGGCGTCAGTTCATCGAGCACACGCACTGGATTCAAGCACGCGAAGGCGAGCGGCGCTTCTGCAAGGGTTGTCACTCCTCGCGTCTTACCACCACGAATCCGATTCCAGGGGCGGCGGCCACCATGGCCGAAACGCGAGCCTCCGGCGCCGCGAACTACTCGACTCTGGTGGACAGCCCGACTTACACGGACTATTGGACGCCGATTTACAACACGCAAAACGGCACGAGTATTCCGCCACAGGCGCCGATTTCGATGACCTATTCCGGTTTGAGCGCGTCGCCGGTCAAGGGTCCAGTCTCGTGCGCGACCACATGGTCGGCCAAGGACTGCGCCATCGTCATCAATTTCCCGGACCACATCCAACCGATCCTCACCGCCAAGTGCGCAAGCTGTCATAGCGGTGTTACTGCCGCAGCGGGACTCGATCTAAGCGGCACGATGTCGGGAGAGTTTGCGCGTACGATGGGCTACCAAAGCCTCATGGTCGGCAGTCCCTTGCTGGACGCCAACGGTAAGCCCATCATTACGATCAATGAGGATGGGGAGCTCATGATTGCGCGTGAGGTTCCACTGGTGATGCCGGGCCACGCGCGCGGCAGCCGCCTGATCGAGCGCATGTTCGAGCAGCCGCTGCTCGCGAGCGCGAGCAGTACAAGCCGACGCGCCTTCTGCCGTGCTGGCGGCACCCCCTGCGTCAACGGCGCCAGCTACCAAGACCATACGACGATTCCCAGCCCGTTGAATCCCTCGGAGAAGCGAATCATCACCGAATGGATCGATATCGGCGGGACCTATTTCAACGATCCCTACAGCGGGACCACGTTGCGCTCAGTGGCGGCGCAACTCTCCGAATCCGTGTTTGCCTGCAAGGTGCAACCGATCCTGCAGGCGAAGTGCGCGAGTTGCCACCAGCCCTTTGGCGGCAATGGAACCAGCGGCGGGCCGGCGAATCCAACTTTCGCGCCAAGCCGGTTCGTCCTGACGGGAAATACTCCGGCGGACTTCGGCGTCACGGCCACGATGGTGACGAACATCGCCGCGCCGGACAACAGCCTGCTGCTGTTGCGGCCGTCGCGCATCATCACCGACACGCCTCCGCATCCCGGAACGGCAACCACACCTCCGACACCTTCCACACCCTTCTTGCCATCCGGCTCCGCCGATTACAACGCGATCCGGGCATGGATTGCCGGCACGCTGACGTGCCAATAGCGGGGTGGCGGTGGGGCGTCGTGTGGGGCAGCGTCGGCGGAGTCGCGGTGGGCGCACTGGCGCTGGCTGGCTGTGGGCCGCAGGTACCGTCGCAGGCGGCGCCCGAGCAGGGTGTGCTGTGCTCGAACGATTTTCAGGCCTGTGTAATGCCGGTACTCTCCGGTCGGATTCGCCGTCAGGACGGAGCGACCGTGAGTTGCATGGACAGCACCTGCCACCTTGCCGGCGGTAACGGTGGCCGCTTCACTCTGAGCGCGACAGATGCAAACGCCGATATGCAGGTGGTGAGAACATTGGCTGATTTAGGGAATCCGCATAACAGCCCGGTCCTAATGAAACCAGCGGAGGAAGTTACGCACGGCGGTGGCCGGGTTCTGTCGGGACGTGGCGATGGCTGCTACCTCGCCATCTACAACTGGCTCAGCAATCAAGTAGACCCCGCCTTGGGCGACACGAGCCCTTCGTGCGGCCAGTGCACGCCAGTGGCAAATACATCCACGGGCTGCGGTTTTCCCTGAGGATGGGCACGGCGGCGAGGGGGCGCCATCACGCGTGCAAGGTCGGTCCGACTCGTCTTGCTGGATGGTGCCTCTCCGTGCTCTTCGCGTTCGTTTTGCCGGTAGCGGCCGACGAATCGAATGAGCGCGTATTGGTGGCCGATCCTTATCTAGAATTGCATACCGGTCCCGGCCGCGGGTATCCAATCTTCGACATTGCGGAACGAGGGGAACGGGTGGAAATTTTCAAGCGGCACACCGATTGGTTCAAGGTCCGGACGGCGCGCGGCAGAGAAGGGTGGGTGTCGCGTGCGCAAATGGAGGCGACGCTCACCGAGGCCGGAGAAAAGAAAACATTTCGCGATGTATTGTTCGATGACTACCTCAGGCGGCGAACGGAGTTTGGCTTTTCCCTCGGCACTTTCAAGCGTGATCCGTTGTTGTCGGCCCACACCGGCTACCGCGTGCACGACAATTTCGTGGTCGAGCTCACTATCGCGCAATCGGCCGGCGATTTCTCCACCACGTCGTTGCTTTACGGCGCGCTTGTGTCGCAGCCGTTTCCGGACTCACGCTGGTCGCCTTTTTTTGCGCTTGGAGCGGGTCGCTTCACCAATACGCCGAAATCCACGCTCGTTAGTGCAATCGAAACCAAGGGAGGTCTCGCTAACGCGGCCATCGGCCTACGCTACTACGTCACGCGCCAGTTCTTCCTGCGCGTGGAGGCGAAGAGACATGTAACGCTGGTCAACTACGACAATACGAACCACTATACTGAGCTGTCCGCGGGTGCTGCATTCTTTTTTTAGTCATATAGCTGACAAATGGCGAAACTAGCGATCCTGTCGTCCCTGGTGGTGACGCTGAGCATGATTATCCCAGCCACGGCGACAGCGCAATCGGCGGAATCCGTCCCGGAGCCGGTGATCCCTGCGCAGGTCGATCGACGCGACGTCCACATTCCGAAGATCAGTGCGAGTGATATAGAGGTCGGCGCTTACACCGGGATTCTGAGCGTTCAGGATTTCGGCGCGAAATCCTCCTCCGGCTTGCGTCTCGGTTATCACGTTACGGAGGATTTCTTTGTCGAGGGAATGTATGGACGTTCGACGGTATCGGATCAGGCGTTCCGTCGGTTGGGAATCGCCATCTTCAACAGGGAGAAAATCGACCTTACTTACTATTACCTCTCGATCGGTTGTAACCTGTTTCCAGGCGAGGTCTTCCTGGGAAAGAATTGGGCGATGACATCGGCGGTGTATCTCGTCGGCGGAGTGGGTAACGTCAATTTCAATGGAGAGGGCCATACGGCGTATAACTTCGGGATCGGAATTCGCGCCCTTCCAGTAGATTGGTTCTCGATGCGCTTCGAGATACGGGATCATATGTTCAATTCCGATCTTCTCGGTAAAAACGAGCTCAAGCACAATTTCGAGATGACGCTGGGATTGGCGGCTTATTTTTGATGGAGCGGTGAAACGAGTGCACGCATGCGTCCCGTAACCATTCTTCTGGCGCTGACGGTTTTGACCGTTGCCGGCGTACGAACTGCCGCAGCATTGCCGACTGTCGGGGTGGCGGCGCCCGACTTTGCATCGAAGAGCGACAGCGGCCGCAATGTGCGCTTGAGCGAGCTGCGCGGTCAAGTAGTGTTGATCAATTTCTGGGCCAGCTGGTGCGGCCCCTGTCGTCAGGAGTTGCCCATACTGAGCAAGATGTACACCCAATATCGCGCTGCCGGTTTCATGCTACTCGCCGTCAACGTTGACGATAACCGCAAGGACGCCGAAGCGATGCTAAAACGCCTCGACCTGCGATTTCCAACGCTGTTCGATGGTAACAAGAACGTTGTGAAGCTATATGGCGTGAATGCGATGCCAGCCACACTCGTGATCGACCGCGACGGGCGCGTGCGTTACGTGCACCGCGGCTATTACGCCGGTTATGAGAAGAAGTACGAGCAACAGGTGCGGGAGTTGCTAAAGGAATGAAACGGCGGATGCTATTAGCGGTTGTTGCGGCGATATGTCTCGGCGGTTGCGCCACCGAGCCGTGGGTCAAACCCTATGAGCGCGGCTGGTTGGCCGATCCACTGATGAGCGCTTCACGCGATCCGTTGTCGGACAAATACCTTCAACACGTCCACGACGTGCGCGAGGGTGCACGCGGCGCCACTGTCGCGGAGGGGGGAGGATGCGGATGCAATTGAGCACGTATGTCCGCGCCCTTTGGTTGGCGCTGGCGAGTCTTTTTGCCGCGCCGACGCGAGGAGCAGTCATTCCCGAGGACCGCGCGGATCTTTTGTATCACTATTACGGGGGCGGCGGGACCACGGCGAGCGGGCCAGCCCTGCTGGTGCGCAAGGGAATCGGCGAGCGCGTGTCGGCGTATGCCTCGTACTTCATTGACAACGTGAGTTGCGCTTCGATTGACGTCCTGACCACGGCGAGCCCGTTCAAAGAAAAGCGAGAAGAGTACGGTAGTGGCGTCGACTACCTGTACGGGAACACGACCATCGGGCTGTCCGTCCTGCGCAGCAAGGAATCGGACTATGTAGCCAATACATTCGGTGCCACGGTGACGCACGAGGTATTGGACGGCCTTACGACGTTCAGTCTGGGATACAACGTGGGTCGTGACAATGTCGGCAAGGTGCACACGGATTTCGCCGATCACGTCAATCGTTATCAATACAAACTCGGGGTGTCTCAGGTTGTCACCAAGAGCTTGCTGATGAACCTCAATTACGAGGCTATCTTGGAGGATGGTTATCTACATAGTCCCTATCGCGCCGCACGGTTGTTGGGATTGTCGGTCCCAGAAGCCTATCCCCGTACGCGCGATGGTTACGCGATGGCATTGGGCATTGTCAAGGGCCTGGGCTCGAATGATGGCCAGCTCAACGCGTCGGCGCATCTGCGCTATCGCTACTTTTGGGATACCTGGAACATCCGCGCCCACACCGTCGACCTGCGATATGTGACCCGTCTTGGCGACCGTTGGCTGGTTGAACCGCACTATCGCCACTATAAACAATCGGCGGCGTCATTTTACGCCAACGACTTTACGACCCAGATGGTCTTCATGGCGCGGGATCGCGAGTTGAGCGACTTTTCCAGCAACGCACTCGGCGCCAAGGCCAGTTATCAATTGTTCAATAATCGCTTCAGCTTTAACCGCGTAACCCTGAACTTCGATTACGAATCCATTCGTTACGACTACACCAATTTCACCGACGTACGATCGGGCCGATTGTATGCGTACAAGGCCAATGTCTTTCAAGTATTTCTGTCGGGATGGTTTTAGACGGAGAGAAGCAATCATGGAGATTCGTTCAAACAGGATTTTCCGTGCGGCGCGACACGTCCTTGAAGCGCTGACGCTGACCGCCGGCTTGGCGATGGCAGGCGAACCGCCGAAGACGCCGCCGCAAGCCCCACAGAGTCTGGATACGAGAATCCAGTCGCTCAAGCAAGAGGCGATGGAACTCAATCGCGATCTTCTGGTGCTCGAAGAAGAGTTGTTGTTTCCGGCAAGCACACAAATGGCGGTATTCGTCTCGATGGATATCGGGACTTTGTTCGATCTCGACTCGGTGCAGCTCAAGCTCGACGACTCGGTGGTGACAAACTATCTCTACACCGAACGCGAGGCGCAGGCCCTGCATCGCGGCGGCGTACAACGCCTCTATATGGGAAATCTAAGGGCGGGCAAGCACGAACTGGTTGCGGTGTTCACCGGGAAGGGACCCCGATGGCGCGACTATCGGCGCGGCACGACGCTGACGTTCGATAAGGGTACAGACCCCAAGTATATCGAGCTTCAGATTCGGGACGAGACGCGCGGCCAGCAGCCGGAGTTCCGCGTCAAGGAATGGTAAGGGCGTTATGGCGCAATCGGCGCACAAGAGGGTTTGCGTCCTATGGGCGGCACTCGCCTGCTTCGCGGTGTTCGTCGCCGGCGGCGCGCGCGCGGACGAAAGGCATGCGATAAAGGATCCGCACTTCGGCGAAGTCCTATTCTTCTTTTTTCAGGAAAACTACTTTTCGGCACTGACGCTGCTCATGACGGCGCAACACTTCGCGCGTGTGCCGCATCACGCCGAGGAAGCGGAGTTATTGCGCGGCGGGATGCTGTTATCGTACGGGCTGCATCAGGAAGCCGGGCGTATCTTCCAGGCCCTCATTGACGCCGGCGCGCCTCCACCGGTTCGGGATCGGGCCTGGTTTCATCTGGCGAAGATCCGCTATCAACGTGGCTATGTCGCCGAGGCCGAGGACGCGATCGCGCGCGTGCACGGTCCATTGCCCGGGGACCTCGAAGACGAGCGGCTCGTATTGCACGCCGTTTTACTTTTGCGTCGCCAGCAATATCCTCAAGCTATTGCGATGTTGCGGCGGACGTCCAGCCGTTCCGGGTGGGCCGCCTACGGACACTACAACCTGGGTGTGGCGCTGATACAAGCGGGCGAGCGCGACGCCGGTGTGGAGTTGCTCGACGAGATCGGTCGCGATCGCGCGCGCGGCGAGGAGCTCACGGCGCTGCGGGACAAGGCCAACGTCGCGCTCGCGTATACTTTCCTGCAAAGCGACGCTCCGGCGCGGGCCGAACCCTATCTCGAGCGGGTGCGTCTCAACGGCTTGCTGTCCAATAAGGCCTTGCTTGGTTTGGGGTGGACGCACGCGGCACTCAACGAGTATGAACGGGCGCTGGTGCCGTGGATAGAACTGACGGACCGTTCGATGGCGGACACGGCGGTGCAGGAATCGTTGCTCGCCGTGCCGTTTGCGCTGGGAAAGCTCGGCGCGTACCGCCAGTCGCTCGCGCGTTATGAACGAGCGCTCGATGCCTACACGCGCGAGATCGCACGGCTCGATGAGGCAATCGCGGCGATTCGTCGCGGGGCGCTGGTCGAGAACCTTCTGCGCGACAACCCGGGAGAAGAATCGGGATGGTTCTGGCGCGTGCGCCAGCCGCCGGATACGCCCGAGGGCCGCTACCTCACGGAGTTGCTGGCGAGTCATGATTTTCAAGAAGGATTGAAGAACTACCGCGACCTGGGTTTCCTGTTGCGCAATCTCAACACCTGGGCGCAAAGCATCGGGACTTATCGTGACATGCTCGCCACGCGCCGACAGGGGTTTGCCGAACGACTGCCGCGTGTTATCGCAGGAGAGCGCGCTCTCCAGGTCGAGCGACTGCGCACCGCCCATGCGCGCGAGGTCCAGGGGCTGGCGCGCATTGAGAGCGAAGGGGACGCCGAGGCCCTGGCAGCGGAAAGGGAAAGCACGCTCGCCATGCGCCTCGAGCGCGTGCGCACGGGGCTTGAGCGTCTTGTCGATCCGGCGCAGCGAGAAACCGCGCGGGAGAAGTACCGTTTGCTGCGCGGCTTGCTCACATGGGATCTGTCGGCGCAGTACAGCACGCGTCTGCGGAGTGAGAACAAGGCGCTGCAGGAGGCGGGTCGGTTGATTACCGAGGCCGAAACGCGACGTGAGGCATTGCTGCGGGCGCAAGCGCGGGTACCGGCCAGTTTCGATGAATTCGACAAACGTATCGAGACATTGCGTGGTCGGATCAACCGTGCGCAGGCGGATGTCGGCGCTGCCGCACGGGCACAAGAAGACTATCTGGCCGAGTTGGCGGTAGCCGAACTGGCGCTGCGGCGCGAGCAGATCACGACGTACATCACGCAGGCGCGTTTCGCCGTGGCGCAGATCTACGATCAGGCCGTGCGTGCAGCGGAGAAGGCGCCTTGAGACGCCCCGCTTTCATGGCTTGCGCTTGTCTGCTCGGGGCCTGCGCCGCCCCGCCCGAGGCAGGGACGGGGACGCTCAGGAGTCTCGAGGGACGGCAGGTCGTCGTGGAACGCGATGCCGCGGTCGATGCCAGTCGTGCCGCCGCCATCCAGGCCTATCGCAAGTTTCTCGATGCCGCCCCGCGCGATCGGATGCGTCCGGAGGCGATGCGCCGTCTCGGCGATCTTGAAATCGAACGAGCACGGGACGGTGTCGCCGAGAATTCCGGCGCGAGGGAATATCGCGACGCGGTCAAGGTATATGAGGATTTGCTGCGGACCTACCCGGCCCACCCGGGCAACGACCGCGTACTCTATCAAATGTCGCACGCCTACGATCAGACCGGCGATCTCGGGCGCTCGCTGGCGACCCTGGATCGCTTGGTTGCGCAGTTTCCCCAAAGCGTCTATCGCGACGAGGCCGAGTTCCGTCGCGGCGAGTTGCTGTTTACGCTGCGCCGCTACCCCGAGGCCGGACAGGCCTACGGAGCGGTGATGCAGAAAGGCGAGTCGTCGGCGTTTCACGAGCGCGCGCTCTACATGCACGGCTGGTCGTTGTTCAAGCAGGCCCGTCTCGAGGAAGGACTGCATTCGTTTTTCGCCGTGCTCGATCGCAAACTCATCGGTCGCGACGACGGCGCTGCGCTCGAGGAGCTCCCGGGGCTCACGCGCGCCGAGCGTGAACTCACCGAGGATACTTTCCGGGTAGTGAGTTTGAGCCTGGCCAACCTCCAGGGACCCGACACGATTCCGAGATATTTCGCGACGCCAGCGCGGCGCGAGTACGAATTTCGCGTGTATCAGCAGCTCGGTGAACTGTATTTCAAACAGGAGCGTGTCGAGGACGGCGCCCATGCATTCAACGCGTTCGCGCGCCGCTATCCAACGCACTCCCAGTCGCCGTTCATGCAATCCCGGGTCGTTCAGGCTTATCAGCAGGCAGGTTTTGCCACGCTCGCGCTCGAAGCGAAGAAGGAATTCGTCGTGCGCTACGGAGTCAAGAGCGAGTTTCAACGGGTGAACAGCGTGCCGGTGAACGAGCGCGTGTTGCCGCACGTGAAGACGCATCTCGAAGAGCTGGCGCGCCACTACCACGCCGTTGCGCAGAAGGCCAAGAAAAGCGAGGACTATCAGGAAGCAGTGCGCTGGTACCGCGTCTATCTCGATTCCTTTCCGACGGATCCGCGCGCGCCGAGCATGCATTTTCTGTTGGCCGAGTTGTTGTTTGAGGACAAACGCTTCGCGGCGGCGGCGGCCGAGTACGAACGCGCGGCCTACGGTTATCCGCGCCATGAAAAAACGGCGGATGCGGGCTATGCCGCCTTGCTGGCGTACGCGCAGCAGGAAAGAGAGGCCAAGGGCGAAGAGCTGCGTAGGGTGCGTGGCCGGTCTGTGGAGAGTTCCCTGCGGTTTGCGGAGGCCAATCCGAACGATAGGCGCGCGCCCGGCGTGCTCACCTACGCCGCGGAAAAACTCTATGCGAACGACGATCCCGATTCTGCGGCTGCCTTGGCGCAACGCGTGCTCGCGATCCAACCGCCGCCTGCGCCCGAGCTGCGCCGCACCGCGTGGACGGTGGTCGCGCACATTGAGTTTCAGAAGGGAGCCTTCGATCGCTCGGAACGGGCGTACCGGGAAGCGCTGGCCCTCACGCCTGAAAAATCCTCGACCCGCGCGGGACTTACCGAGCGGCTGGCAGCTTCGGTGTACAAGCAGGGCGAGCAGGCGCGCGCTGCGGGCGAGCTGCGCGCGGCAGCGGATCACTTTTTGCGCGTCGGAAGGGTGGTGCCGGATTCGCCGACGCGTGCAAACGCGGAGTACGACGCCGCCGCAGCATTGATCGGGCTCAAGGATTGGAACGCGGCCGCGCGCGTGCTCGAGATTTTTCGCCGCGACTACCCGAAGCATTCCTTGCAGGCCGAGGTACCGGGAAAACTCGCTGTTTGTTATCTCGAAAGCGGTCAAACGCTCAAGGCGGCCGGCGAGTTCGAGGCGCTTTCTGTGACAAAGAAGGACATAGCGTTCGCGCGCGAGGCGCTTTGGAAGGCGGCTGAACTGTATGAGAAGGCGGACCACGAGCGCAATGCCGCGACTGCGTACGAGCGCTATGTGCGTCTGCACCCGGGGCCGCTCGAACCCGCCGTCGAAGCACGGTATCGCCTTGCCGAAATATACCGAAAACAAGGCCGTATGCCGCAGCGCCAAGCCTGGTCGCGCGAGCTGGTCGAGGCCGACCCATTCGTTCGGCTGGTGCGCCTGCGCGATGTGTCCCGGCCCGCAGAGCACCGCGGGGATCGCGGCGTATTGCTTGTTGCCATGCGCTTCGGCATAGGTGCGTTCGAAGGTGCCGCCACTGATCACGTAAATGGCGTTACCGAGCCGCAAAGCCATCGCCCCGGTATCGCCGGGCTTTTCCACAACGTCGATGATCTGGAGCTTGTCATTCTCGGCGAGGACCTTCTGCGTTGCTTCAGCGGCGAGCAGCGGGCCTGAACCGGCTAAGGCAAATGCCATTGCTGATGCGAAAAACAATGCCATTCGTGGAGTGCTTGTCATGAACGTTCTCCTTTGGCTGCACGCGTAGCGGCAGCGCTGTTGCGGGGTGAACAGGTTGCGGCTGTCAGTAAGGAAGGGAGGTCGCGCCGTTGGTGATATGTTTTACCGGCGGATAGCACCGAAACCCTAACAGAGTTCCGAGCGGGTTCCAAACCATATGTCGGCCCTCAAACATCGCATTTGTTTCGCGCAGCGTGGATTTGTCGCGGGGTGGCTGACGCTAATCTATCCCATCCACGTCTTCTTCCGGCTCGCCGGCGTCGGTCCGCTTGCTGATCACCCGGGGGAGATCGGCGGCGTCCTGGGCGCGCTCGCCGCGTTTGCGGCGGTCTACTT
>Ga0137418_10006715_pt1 | contig 10584 bp, 9 predicted proteins | sample CZODoug3_1_2_16f_FD_122242 | JGI IMG/M metagenome (GOLD analysis project Ga0137418, IMG submission 122242) | Vadose zone soil fungal communities from Angelo Coast Range Reserve, California, USA - CZODoug3_1_2_16fungal (Hybrid Assembly) | ecosystem: Environmental > Terrestrial > Soil > Vadose... | reverse complement strand
TCCTGGCGCTCCCGCGAAATGTCGTAGCGCTTGGCGACGGTCTCCGCGGTTTGCAGCATGGGCCAATAGAGCTCGGGCTTGTTCTCGGTCAGCCAATCTTCCCGGGCCATGTGCTTGTTCATCTCGTTCTGTACGCAGGAGATGGACTCGACCCCGCCGGCCGCGTAGATGGCGCCCTCCCCCGCCATGATGCGCTGCGATGCGATGGCGATCGATTGCAGGCCCGACGAACAGAAGCGGTTCACCGTGATCCCGGCGGTCGTGACGGGTAGGCCGGCGCGCAACGCGATCTGGCGAGCGATGTTCCCGCCGGTCGCGCCTTCGGGATTGGCGCAGCCCATGATCACGTCCTCCACCTCCGCCGAGTCGATGCCCGCGCGGGAGACTGCGTGGCGGACGGCGTGCGCGCCCAGGGTCGCGCCGTGGGTCATGTTGAAGGCGCCCCGCCAGGATTTGCAAAGGGGCGTGCGTGCGGTGGAAACGATTACGGCGTCGGTCATTTGACGGTCTCCAGGACTCTAGTTGAACCTCTTTCCTTCGCTCGCCAGCTTCGCGAGCAGGGGCGCGGGCTTCCAGAAAGCCGGGTCCCCGTGGGGATTGGCGGCGAAGCGCTTCATGCGGTCGACGACGTTGTACAGGCCCACCTCGTCGGCGTAGAGCATCGGCCCGCCGCGGTGCAGGGGAAACCCGTAACCGGTCAGGTAGACCATGTCGATGTCGGAAGCGCGCGATGAAATGCCTTCCTGCAGGATCGCCGCCCCTTCATTGACCAGCGCAAAGGTCAGCCGATGCACGATTTCGTCCTCGCCGATCGCGCGGGGCTGCGCTCCGATCTCCTTGCGGTAGTCGACGATCATCTGCTCGACGGCGGGGTCCGGAACCGCGTCGCGACGACCGGCTTCGTAGCGGTACCAGCCCAGTCCCGTCTTCTGGCCGAAGCGACCCTGTTCGCACAGCCGATCGGCGATTTTCGAGTACTTGAAGTTGGGCCGCTCGCGGTAGCGCCGCTTGCGAATGGCCCAGCCGATGTCGTTGCCCGCCAGGTCCGACATGCGGAAAGGGCCCATCGCCATGCCCCAGCTTTCCAGCGCGCGGTCCACCTGGCTCGGCGTCGCACCCTCCTCCAGCAGGAACAGGGCCTGGCGGAGGTACTGCTCGACCATGCGGTTGCCGATGAAGCCGTCGCATACGCCGGAGACCACCGCGGTCTTCTTGATCTTCTTCGCCAGGCCCATCACCGTCGCGAGGACGTCCTTGGCGGTCTTCGCGCCGCGCACCACCTCGAGGAGCTTCATCACGTTGGCCGGACTGAAGAAGTGCGTGCCGACCACGTCCTGAGGTCGCCGGGTGAAGTCCGCGATCTTGTTCACATCCAGCGTCGAGGTGTTGGACGCGAGAATGGCGCCGGACTTCATGACCTGGTCCAATCGCCTGAACACGGCTTCCTTGACCGAGATCTCTTCGAACACCGCCTCGATCACCATGTCGGCATCCTTCAGATCATCGTAGGAGAGGGTAGGCTTGAGGAGCGCCATGCGCTCCTCGACCTGTCGGGCACTGAGCCTTCCCCTCTTGGCGCTCGCTTCGTAGTTCCGGCGGATGGTCGCAATTCCCTTGTCGAGCGCCTCCTGCTTCATCTCCAACAAAGTAACGGGAATTCCGGCGCTGAGGAAATTCATCGTGATACCCCCGCCCATGGTACCCGCGCCGACGACCGCCATTTTCTCGATCTTGCGCAGCGACGTGTCCTCCGGCACATCGGGAATCTTCGCTGCGGCGCGTTCGCCGAAGAAAGCGTGCCGCAGCGCGCGCGATTGCGGCGTCTGCATCAGCTGCAGGAACAATTCACGCTCGAACCGCGCCCCCTCTTCATACGGCATGGCGACTGCGGCCGCGACGGCGTCGACGCATTTGAGCGGCGCAGGGAAGTTTTTCGCCGCCGCGCGGACCGTATTGCGGGCGAACTGGAAGAATCCGTCCGCGTTGGCGAGACCAACTTTCAGGTCGCGCACGCGCTTCAGAGGGCTTTTTTTCGAGGCGACCCTCTCGGCGAACGCGATCGCCCCCGGCAGCAGATCCACCTCGAACATCTCATCGAACAGCCCGCTGTCTTTGAGCTGTTCCGAGGGCACGGAATTGCCGGAGACGATCATGTTGAGCGCCGCTTCCGCTCCGATGAGCCGGGGCAGGCGCTGCGTGCCCCCTGCGCCGGGAATCAGCCCCAGTTTCACTTCGGGCAAGGCGATCTGGGCGCTCTTCACGGCGACGCGGTAATGACAACCCAGGGCCAGTTCCAGCCCGCCGCCCATGCAGGCGCCGGCGATGGCCGCGACGACGGGTTTCCCGGCATTTTCCAGCACGCGGATCACCGTGTTGAGACTGGGTTCGGCGGAAGCCCTGGGCGAGCCGAACTCCCGGATATCCGCCCCGCCGGAGAACGCGCGAGGGCTGCCGGTCAGCACCACGGCCTTCACGTTCGCATCGGCTTCGGCGCGGGCCAGCCCTTCCACGATGTCGTGCCGCAGATCGAAACCCAGCCCGTTGACGGGCGGGTTGTTCATCGCGATCACGGCTACCGCGCCGCGCAGTTCGTAGTTTGTGGCGCTCATGCAGTCTCCCTGGTTTCCACGGTCACGACGATTATCCCATCTGGGGCAATTTTTCGATTCTGCTCTCGATCTTTCCTGTAGGTATTTCCCTGACATGAGCGTCGGGTCATACCCGCTCAAGAGAATCAGGTTTCCCCTGATGGACACTCCCGCCGTAACTACATAGTCTCAGTGCGCTCCAATCTTTTGTCATTGCGAGCGCAGTCACTAAAAAAGGAGATACGGTGCCGGCACTTTTGAGGGAAGGAGACTCCGTTTGGAACAAGTGCAACTAGAACGAGCGGCTCGGCTCGAAGTACCGCAGGACGACGTGCGGCAGGTCATCGAGCTGATCATCGACAACGTCAACCAGCTCAAGGACACCCAGGGCCTGAAAGCGCCTGCGCGTCTCGATTCCGCGACCGCTCTCTTCGGCGGCGAAGGCTTCCTCGACTCCATGGCGCTGGTGACGCTGGTCGTGGCAGTCGAGCAGGCGATCGAGGAGAAGTTCGGCACGAACGTGAGCCTCGCAGACCCGGGCGCCATGTCCCAGGAGCACAGCCCGTATCGCACGATCGGCGCTTTGGCCGACTATGCACTCCGGCGGCTGCAGGCCGGTTGATCCTCCGCGTTCGGCAGGAGTATGGACGCGCCGGTCACGCTCATCACCGGAACGCGGATCGGCATCGGCAGGCACCTGGCCGAGCACTATCTCCGGCTCGGCCATCGGGTGGTGGGTTGCAGCCGCGCGCCGGTCGACTGGACGCGCGAGGGCTACAAGCATTACGGAACCGACGTGGCCGACGAAAAAGGCGTCATGGCGATGTTTTCCGAGATTCGCCGGTTGTACGGACGACTTGACCACTTGATCAACAACGCCGGCATCGCCTCCATGAATCACTCGCTGCTCACGCCGACCTCTACGGTGAGCGCAATCCTTGCGACCAACGCGGTCGGAACCTTCCTGCTTTCGCGCGAGGCGGCGAAGCTGATGAAGCGCAAAGGGTACGGGCGCATCGTGAATTTTTCCTCGGTGGCCGTGCCCCTCAAGCTCGCCGGCGAGGCGGCCTATGTCGCCTCGAAATCCGCCGTAGTCGCGCTGACGCATGTCCTGGCGCGCGAGTTCGCCGAGTTCGGCATTACCGTGAATTGCGTGGGACCCGGACCTCTGGCAACGAACCTGATTCGCTCCGTGCCAAAGCAGACGATCGACCGGCTTCTCGCACAGCAGGCGATTCGGCGGATGGGGACGTTCGAGGACGTCGCCAACACGGTCGACTTCTTCCTGAGGCCGGAGAGCGGGTTCGTGACCGGTCAGACCATTTACCTGGGCGGTGTCTGAACCGTGCACTTCCTCGAAAACCTGATGAATGTGCTTCGCGCCAACCCCGAGAAGGATGCGGTGATCTGGCAGGGCCGCGCCTACCGGTACGCCTGGCTCTACGAGGCGGTTTCCCGCTGGGACGCGGTCTTGGAGGAGCGGGGGGTGAGACCGGGGAGCGTGGTCAGTCTCGAAGCCGATTTTTCGCCGAATGCAATCGGTCTGCTGCTGGCACTGATCCGGAGGTCGTGCATCGTCGTTCCACTGACCGCTTCCGTAGAGGTCAAGAAAGACGAATTCAGGGAGATCGCCCAGGTGGAGACCGTCATCGGCCTCGCCGACGGCGAGACTTCGCAGGTGCGGGGCACGGGCGCCCGCGTCGAGCACGAGCTGCTGCTGCGCCTTCGGCTGCAACAACGCCCCGGCCTGATACTGTTTTCCTCCGGCTCGACGGGCAAGAGCAAAGCGGTGGTGCACGATCTGGTGCCCCTGCTCGAAAAATTCGCCGTCCGGCGCCAGACGCTGCGAACCATTACGTTTCTGCTGTTCGACCACATCGGCGGGATCAACACGCTGCTTTACAGCCTTTCGAATGCGGGCTGCGTCGTCACGGTGCAGGAGCGCCTGCCGGACCCGGTCTGCGCGGAGATCGAAAGGCACAGGGTGCAACTCCTGCCGACCTCGCCCACCTTCCTCAACCTCCTCTTGGTGAGCGAGGCGTACCGGCGTCACGACCTCTCCAGCCTGGAATTGGTGACCTACGGAACCGAGGTCATGCCGGAAAGCACGCTGAAGCGCTTTCACGAGCTGTTTCCGAAGGTGCGGTTGCTGCAGACCTACGGCCTGTCCGAGGTTGGCATCCTGCGCTCGACCTCGAGGTCGAGCGACTCCCTGTGGGTCAAGGTGGGGGGTGACGGCTTCCAGACCCGGGTGGTCGACGGGATGCTCGAGATCAAGGCGAGATCCGCGATGCTCGGCTATCTGAATGCGGCCAGCCCGTTCACCGCCGACGGCTGGTTCAAGACCGGCGATGCCGTCGAGGTCGACGGCGAATACTTCCGGATACTGGGGAGGAAATCCGAGCTCATCAACGTCGGGGGCGAGAAGGTCTATCCCGTCGAGGTGGAGAGCGTCCTTCAGGCGATGGAAGGCGTGGAAGACGCATCTGTCAAAGGCGAGAGCAACCCGATCACGGGTCAGATCGTCGCGGCCCGAGTGAAGCTGCGGACAAACGAAACCGTCTCCGAGTTTCGCAACCGGATGTTCGCATACTGCCGTGAGAAACTGCCGCGCTTCAAGATTCCGCAGAAAGTCTTTCTCGTGTCAGAGAATATCCATGGAGCCCGCTTCAAGAAGATGCGATAGCAAATCGACGACACCACTCAGGGACGAAATCATGTCAAGCGTACGTTCGGGCGTAGATAGAATGATCCCGCAGGCTCCGGGCCGTGGTGCGGGCGCCGATGCGGGCCGTGCGGCCGTCGGCTTCTCGGCAAAGCGCTTTCTCACCGCGCTCGTTGCCGCCGTCAGTGCGGGGGTCTTGTTGATCGCAGGCGCCAATTACTTCCTCGATCCGCTGCACTTCAGCGCCCCCGGCAAGAGACAGGTCGCAGCCGTGCTGCTCTCCGGGAGGAACTACGCCGTGTTTGACGCGAACATGGATTTTCGCGGGTTGCGGCGCGAGGCGATCGCGCAGATGACACGGACGCCGGACGTCATCGTGTTCGGAGGCAGCCGTTTCGAGCTGGCGACACCGGATCTTTTTCCCGGGAGGACTTTCTACAACGGGTTCGTCCACAACGACGTGTTCGAGGACCTCGTCGCCTTTTCCGGGTTGCTCTACGAGCACAAGCGCCTGCCGAAAAACCTCGTGCTGACCGTCCGTTTCAAGACCTTCCTGCCGATCGACCCCGCGCTGCGCGAGACCGACGAGTTCAAGCTTTTCTGGTCGGAGTACCGATCGATGGCTGACCGTCTGGGCATCGAAAAGGAGTCCTTGCTCGACGTCGTTCCCCTGGGCTACTGGTCGCATCTGCTGTCGGTGGACAACATCGTGAGGCACGTCTCGTACCGGCTCGATGGAAAGCGGCAAGGTCCCGTCGACGCGGCGACCCTGGACGACATGGACGTCATTCATGCGGACGGTTCGATGGCCTTCTCGAAAGAACACAGTGCCTCCTTCCGCACAATTCTGTTGTCGCGCGGCGTGACCAACATGTTTTCCAACGCGGACACCATAGACCAGGATTCCGAGCAGCGAGCGGCCAAGATGAGCAAGCGGGCCGCGTGGCCGGTCGATCCCAAGCGCCTGGAGGCGCTGGGCGTTCTCCTCGCGTTCCTCAAGAAGGAAGGCACTCACGTCACGATCGCCATCACGCCGTTTCACCCCGCGTACTGGAAAGGCAGCATGGGCTCGCCTTACGGGAACAGTCTCGTCTCGATGGAAGAGCGCGTTCGCGCAATCGCGGCGACCCAGGGAGCCACGGTCGTCGGCAGCCTCGATCCGGACCGCGTCGGATGCCAGGCGTCGAACATGAGGGACTTCATTCATCCAGACGACATCTGCCTGAAAAGAGTCTTCAGGGACATCCCGGTCAAGGACTGAGGTCGAAGCGGCACGTCAAATGGAAACGAGAGCGCCTCGCTGGGTCGAGCAGGACGAACTGAACCGCGACCCGGCCCTTCAGGACTGGGTGCAGTCTCTGGTGGCGCGGTTCGGCAGGGAGTTGAGCGTGGCCGTCGCGCGCTCGAGCCTGGCGCCGCATCTGTTCGTTTCGCGGGACGCTGGAGGCGTCTTTTTCGTCAACCGGCGCCCGAGCACGGTGTTCGCATTCGCCTACGCGGGCCCGGACGAGCGCTTCGCAGATGCCGCGCGCGACTTTTTCGAATATGCAGCGCAGGAGAAACGGGTCGCCAATATTCTCGAAGAGGAGCCGAAAGCCAGGGAACTTGCGGCTCTGGGCTATACAGCAACTCCGTTCGGCGTAATGCAGACGCTGCCCCGACTGGCCGGGTTCTCGCTGGATGGGACCAAGATGCGCCGCCTGCGCTATCAGATCGGTCACTACGAAAAGCACGGACAATGCGAGACGCGTGAATACATGGCCGGCAGCGACCCGGCGATCGACCGCGCTGTGGCCGGGCTGGTGGACGAGTGGAAGGGGAGCAAGAAGCAGATAGGTCCCTACGTCGAGCACTTCAAGAGCCGCATCGCAAACGGGAAGTTGCCCGGTCATTGCCGGCTGTTTCTCACTTACCGCAACGGGCAGCTCGACAGCGCCATCGTGATCAGCCGGCTCCCGGCGGTGAACCGCTACTTGATGGATCTCGAGTTCTATAGTGCGGACATGCCTCTGGGGGGGTTGGAATTCGCCATTTCCCGCATCCAGGAGACCCTCGCCAAAGAGGGGGTGGGGTCCCTCAGCTTGGGAGCCACCTTCGGCACTCAAATGGAAGCCTGTGCGGAGGAGGATCCCCGGGTGGGGAAAATGCTGCGGGGATTGCACGCCTCCCGCATTTTCAACAACGATGGGAATTTCCAGTTCAAGAACAAGTTCCGGCCCGAGAACACCCGTCTCTACGTCAGCCGGTCGCGAGATGCTCCGTCGGCGTCGTTCACCGACGTGCTGATGATTTTTGCCGATCCGGAAAACCGCCGGCAAACCCGCCAGGAAACACCGCCTGGCGCGGCCGCGGCGCCGGCAGCTCCCGCCCTTCCCGCGTCCTGAAGCCATGCCGCAGCCCGACAAGGAGCATGCGCCCGCACCCTACCGGGACGATTCCGTGTACAGGGCGGCGTATGGGGTGTCGGAAGGCCTCCTCGCCGATCATGTCATTGCCGGTCGGCCCATTCTGCCCGGCGCCAGCATGGTCGATCTGGCGATCGCGGCGGCGCAGGCGCGGCAGCGGCCGTGCCCAGCACTCAAGGATGTGCTGATCTGCCGGCCGGGCGTGGCGCGCGAACAACTGAAAGTCGAGGTCAGATGGGGAAACTCCTCCTTCACCATCCACGAGGGCAGGAATTTATTGTGCATCGGACGATTGGAGGAACGCGACAGCGCGCCAAAAGCGAACATCCTGATGTTCGACGTGGCCGCCCGCGGCGAACCGGTCGAACCTCGGGCGCTGTACGCGGACCTCGACCGGATCGGCTATCGCTACGGTCCCGGCCTCCAAGTGATTCGCTCCGTGCTCAAGTTGGCGGACGGCATGTTGTTCAACCTGTCAGCCGGAAATCATCGGGACTGCCGCAGCGGAACCATGAACCCGGCTCTCCTCGACGGCGCAATCCAGGCGGTCTTCTGCCTGCTGCAGCACTCGGACAAACCGATTCGACCCGGCGGGTTGCTGGTGCCCGCGAGCATCCGCCGCCTTTCGATCCACGGCAGCGTCCAGGGGACGTGCTTCGTCCAAGTCGGGGAGTCCGCTTTGACGCGCCAGGCGGATGACGTCCTCGCCGATCTGCAGATCCGAAACGAACGGGGCCGACCCCTGCTGCGCATCGAGGGATTGCTGCTGAAATACGTTCCGCGCGACTTCCTCGACAAGTTTGACGTGCCGGCCCCCGCCGAGTCCTCTTGAAATCGCATCGGGAAAGTCGGCGGGCCATCGGAGATCGGACATGCTGTTTTCTTCGCTGACTTTCATCCTGGCATTCCTGCCGTTGGCGCTCGCCGCGGTGTTGCTGGGCAGACGACTCTACGGCTCTTCCGGAGCGCGATTCGCCCTCACCGCAGCCTCTCTCGTGTTCTACGGCCTGTGGGGATGGAAACTGCTTCCGGTCCTGATCCTCGTGGCCGGCTTGAACTACCGGGTCTCGTACTCGATCTTGCGCAGCACCGGGGGCTCCAGAAGACGCTGGCTGGCCGCCGGCATCGCCGCCAACCTTATGATTCTGATCGCATTCAAGTACACGAATTTTCTGATCGACAACGTCAATGCGGTCACGGGACTCGCAGTCCCATTTGCCGATATCGCATTTCCGATCGGCATCTCTTTCTTCACTTTTCAGCAGATCGGCTATCTGGTCGCCGTGGCGAACGACATGGAGCCGCCGGAAAGCTTCTGGGAATACCTGCTCTTCGTGTCGTGCTTCGCGTACGTGACCGCCGGCCCGATCGTGGGGGCACGGGAATTCTTTTCGCAACGAGACCAGATCGGCAGGCTCACCACCGACCGCTTCGCGGTGGGCATCACCGTGTTTTCGATCGGGTTGCTCAAGAAAGTCATCATCGCGGAAAGCTTTGCCCCGTATGCCAACCACGTCTTCGAGCAAGCACAAAGGAACGGCGCGGTCGGCACTTGGGACGCCTGGCTGGGATCATGGTCATATTTCCTGCAGCTCTATTTCGACTTCTCGGGTTACTCGGAGATGGCGCTGGGTCTGGGCGTGCTCCTCGGCCTGCGCCTTCCTCTGAATTTCAATTCCCCGTTGCGGGCGACGAGCGCCATCGAATTCTGGCAGCGATGGCACATGACCCTGACCCGATTCCTCACCGGTTACCTGTTCATGCCGCTTTCCGTGAGGCAGGCCCGCTACGTTGCCACTCGAAAGATAGGGCGCGTGGCCGGTTTCGTTCGAGTCTACGCGATGCCGGTCATGGTCACGTTTGTCCTCGCGGGGCTCTGGCACGGATCGAGCTGGACTTTTGCGGTATTCGGGGCCTGGTGGGGCATCGCGCTCGTCATCAACCACGCCTGGCGGCAAGCGCGCCTGGTCAGGTTGCCTGTCTGGCTCGCGTGGGTGTTCACCATGCTGGGGGCCCTGATAGGCATGGTGATGTTTCGTTCCCCGGATCTTCACACCTGCGCTACGGTGCTCTCTTCCATGGTCGGCCTCGGCGCAGCTGCGGTCCCGTCCCAGCTTGTGCTTGCGAAAACGCTCGCGATGATCCTGCTCGTGACGGTAGCCTGTCTGGTTGCGCCCAACACGCCGCAGGTCATGCACGGCTGGAATATCAGTGTGGATTCGGTGCAAAAAACAAGCGGTATCCTGAGCTGGCGGTGGAAACTCGACGCTCGCGGTGTCGCATTTACCGCATCGATCATCATCGCCCTGGTAATTGCGGGCGAGCAAGCCTCGCCGTTTCTTTACTACCAGTTCTGATCGACGACCCGCTTACTGAGGCGGGACAAGGATGGGCAGGATGCTGACTATCTGCCACCCTTCGGGCTTCTTGACCATCATCAGGTTGATGTAGACGCGGTTCCTGGCCGGTTCGACGCCCGGTTCCCCGACGGTGAGTTGCGTCGGGGCGTAGACTTGCGCCACCCGGCGGCTGACCGAAATGACTCGCAATTCCTTCTTGTCGACATCGATGCGCCAAGTGCCCTTGTAGCGCTCCTCGAGGCTCTTGAGCGCGGCCTCCCGGCCCCAGACAGGTTTGCCTCGGCTGATCCACAGGAGGTCCGGGGAGTCCGCTAAAAGGCTTCGCATTGACTTCAAATCATGCGCGTTCTGGATTGCTATGTACTTGTCAAAGACGGCGCGCACCTCGTCTTCCATCGTCGCAGCGTGAGCCGGCGCCGCGAGCGCGGCGAGCGCGGCGAAAAACAAGAATCGCTTTACCATTCCCTCCTCCAAGACTGCTTACCCATCCTGAGTGGGCCCGCCTGGATTCGAACCAGGGACCAAAGGATTATGAGTCCTCTGCTCTAACCAGCTGAGCTACAGGC
>Ga0137418_10006714_pt1 | contig 10584 bp, 7 predicted proteins | sample CZODoug3_1_2_16f_FD_122242 | JGI IMG/M metagenome (GOLD analysis project Ga0137418, IMG submission 122242) | Vadose zone soil fungal communities from Angelo Coast Range Reserve, California, USA - CZODoug3_1_2_16fungal (Hybrid Assembly) | ecosystem: Environmental > Terrestrial > Soil > Vadose... | reverse complement strand
CCATCCGGGCACGGTCACGACCAGCCCCTGCTCGGTCAGCTGCCGTCCCGGCCGGGCGCCGGGGATGACGAGCACCGGCTCGTGCCCGGCGGCCAGGTATCCCGCCCCGAGTTCACGCAGCGAGGTCCGGAGGCCCCCGGACGCCGGCGCCACGTAGTTGGCGAGCCGCACCACCCTCACGCCTCAGCCCGCCTCACGCCTCAGCCCACCGCACGGTCGCTACGTGCACACCCCGATCCTGACGGGGGCAGGCTCACGAATCAGTAACTCAGCGTGACAACTTCGCGAACAATGGGCGGCATTACTACCTGGCAATCAGCGAACGGGAACCGTCCCCGCCCACAGCGGGGCGGACGGGAGCGCGGCCAGCAACGCCCGGGCCCAGTCACGGTATCCAGCCTGGCTGGGGTGAAAGTAGTCGGACGCGAACTTCCCGCCCCAGGGGGGCCGGAAATGGACTGACACCTCGGCCACCGGGAGGCCGCCTTTTACGTTGATCCGGGCGTTGTCGCCGAGCATGCCGAGCGGCAATTCGCTGATGCGCGCGCCGGCGCGCGAGAGCGCGGCAACCGCTCGCTCGAAGGCGGCGGCGACCGGCTCTTCGAAGTCGTCGAGCATTACCGTCTGCGGAACGCCGAGGCGGAGGCCGTCGACGCTTATGGCTGCCGGCGCTTCGGGCTTTTCGGGTTCGGTGCGTCGCGCTGGAGGTCTCGGTGGAGGCGTACGCGGCGCGGTGGCCGTCGCCGGCGGCGGCGTTTCCGCTGGCGCGGGTGCCTCGGCGGTCACCGGCTCTTCGACGGGCGCGAGCACGCGCGGCGGCGGCTCGGGCACGGCGAGCGGCGGGCCGGCGGCCGCTGCCTTCGCCTGCGCGCTCGCGCAGCCCGCCGCTGACGCGGCGAACATGCCGAATCCCAAAATCCAAGCACCACATCCGAACCACGAGGCGCGCGCCCGCATTTCCATTTCAGTTCTCGTTCGCCCTGGGAAGAAGGACGCGGAACGTGGTGCCGCGGTCTTTGGACGATTCGACCTCGACCTCTCCGTCGTGGAGCTGGATGATACGGTAGACCATCGACAGGCCGATGCCCGTCCCATGATCCTTCGTCGTGAAATACAGGTCAAAGATCTTCGACAGGTGCTCGGCCGGAATCCCGACGCCAGTATCCTCGAAAAGGACCTGCACGCGGTTCCCGGGCGCCGGCCCGCACGACAGCCGGAGCGTACCGCCATTCGGCATGGCCTGGCACGCGTTGATCGCGAGGTTGAGAAACGCCTGCCGCAGCATCGCCGCGTCGCCGTTCACCCACGGGCCGCCGGCCGCCGCGTCGACGGTGACGCGGACGCTGTTCTTCTCGGTCTCTGGCGCGATGATCGGAAGAATCTCGTCGAACACGTCCTTCACGCGAACCGGCTGCAGGCGCAAGTCCTCGGGCCGCGTGAATTTCAGGAAGCCCTGGACCACCTCGTCGAGACGGCGAATCTCGCTCTCGATCACGGCGACGTGCTGCAGCGCGTCCGCCTCCGCACGCGGTACCGGGTGTGCTTCGGCGAGACTGAGGCCGCCGGCCGCGACGGGAACAGCCGCGGGCCTCAGTCCGCGATTGATCTTCGTCCGCAGCAGCTCGAGGTGAATCATCATCGCGTTCAGCGGGTTCTTCACCTCGTGCGCGATGCCGGCCGTCAGCCGCCCGAGCGCCACGAGCTTGCGCGAGTAGGCAATGGTCGATTGCATCCGCGAGAGGTAGGCGAGGTTGCGCGAGACGAGCAGGACGCCGACCAGCTGGCCGTCGGTGCCTTCGATGGCGTGGGTCATCAGCAGAGTCGGCGATGAATCGGGGGTCTGATCCCCGATCCCCGCGCTCGCTTGAATGGGCCCGCGCGACGTACGCGTCGCGAGCGTTTCCTCCACGATCGCCCGGTACGGATCGCCGTCGGGGAGAAGCCCGCGCAGCGCGCGGCCGATGGCGTCGGCCGGCAGCTTCGGCTGCATCGCCGGGTTGCTGAAGAGCAGCTCGCCCGAGGGGTTGAACAGCGCAACCGCGTCCTCGAGATGCTCGACCGCCGACTGCAGGTTCGCCTTCTGCCCGGCGAGCAGCGACCGGTCGGCCGAGAGCTGCTGGCTGACCGCGTTGAAGAACGTCCCGAGCTCGCCGAACTCGTCGTCGCGATTGAGGTCGAGCGTGACGCCGAACTCCCCCTTGCCGAGGCGTGTCAGCCCGCTCCGGATCACGTTGATCGGCCGCAGGAACAGCTGCGCGAGCAGCCCCGCGACGATGACCGCGATCAGCAGCGACGCGAGCGCGATGTTGAGGGCCGGGCGCAGCGACGCGTCGAGCTCCTGGCGCATCAGCACCGTCGACACGCCGATGCGGATCGATCCGAACGGCTCGTCGCCAAGCACCATCGGCTGCCGCACTTCGAGCGTGCGGCCGTCCTGCGAGTAGATCAGGCGGAGCTGCTCGGCCGAGTCGGCGGCGATGAGCAACGCCAGGTCGTCGCGCGCGGGCAGCGGCTTGCCCTCCTGCGCGGGATCGCTGGACGCGCGGACGATCCCCTGCTTGTCGAGGATGGCGGCGCCCGTGACGCTCTCGCCGTAGATGCTCGATTCGAGCATCGCGCGCAGGCCCGGGTCGCTGCGCAGCAGCGCGAACGGATCGCCGTTGCTCGAGACGACGACCTCACGCGCGCGATGGAAGATGGTGTTGGCGAGGAGCTGCCCGCGTGCCTGGCTCTCGTGCAGGACCACGCGCGCGAGGCGCGTGGCGTGCATTGCGCTGAGTGCGACCACGGCAAGGCCGACGATGGCGGTGACCGCCGCGATCTGCTTCGCCTTGATGCCCAGGCGCATACCGGGACTACGGTACGACTTCCTCTTCGTGCTTGCGGCCCGGGACGCGGCCGCGCAGCTTATTGAGCTTGTTGTGCAGCGTCTTGAGGCTGATGCCGAGGATTTCGGCCGCGCGCGTCTTGTTGTCGCGCGTATGTTCCAGCGTCATCAGGATCAGGCGCCGCTCGGCTTCCTCGACCGTCGTGCCGGGCTCGAGCGCGACGACCGGTTTCACGACGTCGGGCGAGTCGGTGACGAGCGGCGGCAGGTGCTTCGGCTCGACGAACTCGCCATTGGCCAGGATGACCGCGCGCTCGATGACGTTGCGCACCTCGCGGACGTTGCCCGGCCAGTTGTACTGCTCGAGGATGCGCGTCGAGGCCGGATCGAGCGCCGAGACCGACTTGTGGTTGCGGTCGTTGAACTCGGCGAGGAACGACTGCACCAGCAGCGACAGGTCGTCCTTGCGCAGGCGGAGCGGCGGCAGCTCGATGGCGAACACGTTCAGCCGGTAGTACAGGTCCTCGCGCAGCTTGCCGTTCTTGACGGCCTCGGCCGGGTTCACGTTGGTCGCCGCAATCACGCGGACGTCCACCGTCTGCTCGTTGCGCCCGCCGAGGCGGCGGAACTTCCGCTCCTGCAGGACGCGCAGCAGCTTCACCTGCGTCGACGGCGTCATCTCCGCGATCTCGTCGAGGAAGAGCGTCCCGCGATCCGCGAGCTCGAAGCAGCCCTCGCGGCGGTCGGACGCGCCGGTGAACGCGCCCTTCTCGTGGCCGAAGATCTCGCTCTCGAGCAGCGTCTCGGGAATCGCGGCGCAGTTGATCGGCACGAACGGCATCTGCGCGCGGGGGCTCAGCTGATGGATCGTCTGCGCGACCAGCTCCTTGCCGGTGCCCGACTCGCCCCAGATGAGCACCGACGCCTGCGTCGGCGCGGCCTGTTCGACGGTCTGGTACACCTTCCGCATCTGCGAGCTGTTGCCGATCATCTTGCCGAACGAGCCGTGCTCGCGAAGCTGCTTCCGCAGGACCTTCACCTCGCGCAGCGTGTCCTGGCGCTCGACGATCTTGTCGAGGAGGATCTTCAGGCGCTGCGGCTCGACCGGCTTGGTCAGGTAGTCGTACGCCCCTTCCTTGATCGCTTCGACCGCCGTCTCCACCGTCCCCTGCGCGGTGAGGATGACGATCGTCAGCGCGTTGCCTTCTTCCTTGAGCGTGCGCAGCAGCTCGAGGCCGCCCATGCGCGGCATGACAAGGTCGCTGATGATGATCGACGGGCGGAACGTGGTGATACGCTGAAGCGCTTCCTGGCCGTCGGCCGCGGAGTCGGTCGTGAATCCCCAGGTGCTCACGAGCTCGGTGAGGCCAAGGCGGGTAGTCGGTTCGTCCTCGACGATGAGAACGCGTTCACCAGAGGTGGTCGCAGTCATATCTCATCGATACTACCCTGTCGTTTTTACACGGTCCAGCAGAGCAGTAGAATCCGTATTTCGGCAAATGCCTGATTCAGCGCCTGAATCCCTCATTACTCCCGGCCGGCCAGTGGGTATCGATGCAAGGGATCGCGCCACGGCGGTCCTCGAAATCCTTCTTTGCTCGAGCGTCCCCACCCAGCTCGCCATCAACACCATGCTGCGGGGCATCGGCCTGCCGACCACGCAGGCCGCCGGCGTCTTCGCGCAGCTGGTGCTCGACACCTTCGTCGTCATCGGGTTGATGGTCGCCATCATGCGGGCGCACGGCGAGCATCCGAGCGTCGTGTGGAGGGGGCCGAAGCGGCCCGCCCGCGAGGTGGCGATCGGCTTTGCCACGGCGCCGCTGCTGTTTGTCGGCTCGGCGATCTTCCTCAACGCGCTGCGGCTGTTCTTCCCGGCGCTGCACAACGTGCCGAACAACCCGCTGGAGCGCCTCGCGAACGGCGTCCAGCAATCGGCGGTGTTCGCGGTGGTCGCCATCCTCGCCGGAGGGATTCGGGAGGAGCTGCAGCGCGGATTCATGCTGTACCGCTTCGAGAGGTACCTCGGCGGCGGCAACGTCGGGCTGGTGGTCACCAGCGTCCTGTTCGGCGTGCTCCATGGCATCCAGGGATGGGACGCGATGATCGTGACGGGATGCCTGGGCGCCTTCTGGGCGGCGATGTACCTCACGCGGCGCAGCACGATAGGTCCGATAAGCAGTCACGCACTATTCGATGCCCTTCAGATTCTCCGCCTGGCGATGGGCGGAGCCCGTTAGTCATCACACGCGAGGAGCCATGCCGAAAGCGATCAGGATTTACGAACAGGGTGGACCTGAGGTCATGAGGTGGGAGGACGTGGATCTCACGCCTCCCGGCGCCGGCGAGATCCGCATGCGCCACGAAGCGGTTGGCCTCAACTACATCGACACGTACCATCGCGGCGGCGTCTACAAGATCCCGCTGCCGAGCGGCATCGGCAGCGAGGCGGCGGGCGTCGTCGAAGCCGTCGGCGACGGCATCACCGAGTTCAAGACCGCCGACCGCGTCGTCTACGCGAGCGGCACGCCGCTGCAGCCGGTCGGCAGCTACGGTGAATCGCGGAACATCCCGGCGGCGCGCGTCGTGAAAATTGCCGGCGGCGTCACGTCCGAGCAGGCCGCCGCGATGATGCTCAAGGGGATGACCGTCCAGTATCTGATCAAGCGCCTCTACAAGGTGAAGCCGGGCGACACCGTCGTCTTTCATGCGGCGGCCGGAGGTGTCGGGCTCATCGCGTGCCAGTGGCTGAAGGCGCTCGGCGTGACGACGATTGGCACGGCGGGGTCGGACGAGAAGTGCGAGCTCGCGAAGGCGCACGGCGCGGCGCACTGCATCAACTACAAGAAGGACGACTTCCTCGCGCGCGTGAAGGAGATCACCGGCGGCAAGGGCGTGCCGGTCGTCTACGACGGCGTCGGCAAGGACACCTTCGACAAGTCGCTCGAGTGTCTCGCGCCGTTCGGGATGATGGTGACCTTCGGCAACGCGTCGGGGCCTGTGCCGCCGGTCGATCTCGCCAGGCTGAAAGGCCATCTGTTCCTCACGCGGCCGTCGCTGGTGCCGTACAGCAACGCGCGGCAGGACCTGTTGACGATGGCGAACGACCTCTTCGACATCGTCAAGACCGGCAAGGTGAAGATCGAGATCAACCAGCGCTATCCCGTGAAGGACGCGGCGCAGGCGCACAAGGATCTCGAGTCGCGCAAGACGACAGGGTCGACGGTGCTGATGCCGTAGGCAGTGGGCAGTGGGCAGCCGCCTATCACCTACTGCCAGCTGCCTGCTGCCAGCTGCCAGCTATTTGTTGATCGCCACGTCCGCTCGACTCCGCAGGTCGCGAATCCACTGCTCCACCGTCGCGCGGCGGCGCTCGTTCGACACGCGCTGCCGGGCCGTCGGCTCGGCTTCCTCGAACGGAATCGTGTCGCCGCCGCGGGTGAACTCGGCCTCGTGCGTGCGGTAGTAGGTCGCGACGTCCTCGTCGCTCACCTGCACGACCGTACCGAACCGCTGGTCGAGGTACGCGGCGATGCGCAGGTTGTCGCGCGCGATGTCGGAGATCCGCTGCTCGGTGAGGCCGGTGGACTGCATCAGCGCCGCCAGGCGCGCGCCGGCGTTCATCTTCAGCCGCGCGGCCTCGCGGGCCACCGGCGTCGGATCGGGCTCCGGAGGCGGGAAGCGCTGGACTTCGGTCAGCTCGAGCTGACGATCGATCATCAGCTGCGTGCCGGCGGCCATCGCATCGGCGCCCGGCGGCACCTGGACGACGCCGAGACCGATTGCGGCCTGGACGTCTGTGAGCGTGAGCGGGGCGCCATCGATTCGAGCCAGGACACGGTCGAGCAGTTGTTGAGCGCTGACCGGCGACAGCCACAGCATGAAACTCGCCAGAACCAGCCAGGCGCTGCGCCATTCACGATCACGGGCCACAGAGACACAGAGACACGGAGTTTTAAAAAATCGAGTTTCTCCGTGTCCCCGTGTCTCCGTGGCTCCTCTGAGCGAACGTCGCATCGCCTAGAAGGCTTGGCCGAGCGAGATATGCAGGACCGTGCGTTTTTCGGGGACCCCGGGCACGAGCTCGCGCGGCGCGAGGTTGAACCCGAGCTCGACGCGGATGGGACCGATGGGCGACTTGTAGTGCACGCCAAACCCGGCGGCAGGCCGCAGGTCCATCAGGCTCACGTCGCTCGCACGGGGAAAGATGTTGCCCGCGTCGACGAACGTCACGCCCGTAAATCCCTTCACCAGGTCGATCCGCAACTCCGCGTTGAGCACGATCTCGCCGTTGCCGCCGCTCGGAAACCCGGACGTCTGGCTGATCGTCGCCGCCGTCCCGAGACGATCGAGCGAGAAGCCGCGTACGGTCGTGTCTCCGCCGGCGAAGAAGCGCTCGCTCGCGGGCAGGTCGTCCTCCACCGTCTGCAGCGTCGTCGTGCCGTCCGGCTGGACGGTCTCGACGAGGCGGCTGAAACCATGCGCCAGCCCGACACGCTCGGCGGTCGCGAGGATGATGCGCCGCCGCACGGGGAGCCGGAAGTACTCGAACGCCTGCGCGAAGGTCTTGACGAAGCCGACCTGCGAGCCGATGCCGCGGGCTGCCAGGTCGCTGTTCAGCGCGAGAAACGACCCGCGCGACGGGTCGAGCAGATCGTCGCGGCTGTCGCGGATCAGCGAGTTCGAGAACTTCGACAGGCGCACCTGCGGAAAGAGGCGGTCGATGAGCGGCACGACCGGGTCGTCCGGCGCGAATTTCTCGTCGAACAGTTTCGTGTGCTGAAAGGCGTAGCGTCCCGCGACGCTGACGAAGCGGGTCACGTGCATGCCCGCCTCGCCTCGGACTTCACGCGTCCTGAAGTTGAAGCTGGATCTCTTCGCCTGGTCGAGAATCGCCGTGACCAGCAGGTCGGCAGGCGAGTTGAACAGCTTCGGCTCCCGGTAAGTGCCCAGCACGCGGTACTCGTTGAAGCCGTACTTGCTGCTGTTGGTCACCGGTTCGGCGACGGCGGCGTTCGTGTCGGCCGCCAGGACGTCGCGCGGCTTCAGGCTGGCGCGCGTGAAGAGATCGACCGACCGGTTCTTGCCCCAGAGGTTGCTGCGCGCGATCTCGAACGAGCCGCGCGGCGCGAGCTCGAACCGCTCCTCCGCCTGCCCGTTCGGGCCGGTCGGACGCAGGATCGTCTGCCCCTCGAGGCCGGCGCCGTATGAGATGGTGGTTGGCGGCGCCTCCTCGACCTGGACGAGCACGTCGCGGCGCGACTCCGATTCGTGCGTCAGCTCCGTGATGGTGACGCGCCGGAACAGCCCGAGCGCGCTGAGCCGCTGCTGGCTCTCGATGCGCGCCGCGTAGCCGAGCGGCTCGCCGGGCCGCAGCGTCAGCTCGCGCTCGATCGTCGAGAGGCTCGTGCGGCGGTTCCCGACGACGATCACGTGATCGACGATCACCTGCGGCCCCTCGGTGATGGAGAAGAGGACGTTGGCGAGGGTGTCGCCCTCGGCGAGCATCACGCGCGGATCGACCACGACCGTCTCGTAGCCGAGGTTGCGGTAGTCGAGGTCGATGCGGTCGCGATCGGAGGCGACGTCGAGCTCCGAGTACGCCTTGCCGGGAAGGGTGGCGAGCGGCGCGCGGAGCTCCGCGTCCGAGAACACCATATTGCCCCTGAGGTCGACCGCGTTGACGAAGGTGCGCGGCCCTTCGGTGACGCCTATCGTGACCTCTACGTGGCGATCGGCGGCGGGAGCGGGCCGCTCGCCGGCCGGCAGGACCGCGACGGCTGGCATGACCATCGGGCGCGTGAAGCCACGCGCACGGTAGAGCCCGCGAATACTGGCCGCCGCCGCATCGAGCGCGCCCTGCACGAACACGTCGCCGGCCTTCAGCCGGACGATCGGCGCCAGCTCCGTCGTCGCGATCGACATGTTGCCGGCGATCGCGAGCGCGTCGACGACGTACCGCGGACCGCGGGCGATGGTGAAGCGCACCGTCACTTCGCCGGGGACCGACTCGTCGCGGGTGTACATCGCCGTCGCGTCGCGGTAGCCGCGCGCGTGGAAGTAGTCCTCGATGGCGCGGCTCGAGTCTTCGAGCAGGTCCTCGTCGGCGGACGCCTCCGCGCGAATCGGCACGAGACGCTCGCGGTCCGCCTCCGGCAGCGGGTCACCCGCGAAGGCCACCAACACGTGCGGACCGCGATCGATCGCGACGCGCACGACCGCGCCGCCGTTGACGAAGTCCACGTTGTGCGTGGCGCGCGCTTCATAGAAGCCGCGGCCGCGCAGCAGCGCCTGGTACTTCTCGAGGTACGCGTCGATGGCCGCCGCGTCGTAGGGCTTCCCCGCGGCGATGTCGCTCGTCGCGAAGGCGTTTCGATCCGCGGGATCGTCGGCGTCGATCTCGATCTTGCTGATCGCCGCGCGCGGGCCCGCATTGATGTCGAGCACCATCGATGCCCGGTCCGGCCGGTGCGTGATCTCGACCCGCGGCGTGATCGCCGGCTGCGTGTAGCCGCGCTCGCGATACACGCCCTGCAGCGACCGCGCGACGTCCTCCGCGCGCGACGCGACCGGCGCATTGCCGAACCGGCTGACGACCGCGCGGCGGAGCACGTCCTCGGAGACGCCGAGCGTGCCGCGGAACTCGATGCGATCGACTGCGTGGACAGGGAAGAGGACGTAGCGGAGACGCACGCCTCCGGCGGCCGGGTCCCCGTAGACCTGCACGTCCTCGTAGCGCGTGAGGCTGATCAGGTGGGTGATGGTCTCGCGAACGTCCGCCATCGCCAGCGGCATCCCGGTGCGCGTCTGGACGAGGCCGAGGATGAGCGGGTCGGTGACCGCGGCGTCTTCTTGCTGCACATCCACCGCCGTGACAACAGGAGGCGGTGTCTGTGCGGCGGCGGCGCCGCAATGCAAAATGCAAAATGCAAAATGCAAACAGAGAGCAGTTCGCCACAGCGGGGTGTATGGCCCTGCGAACTTCACCCCGTTGTCGTACCACATTCGGTGTGAATTTTGAATTTTGAATTTTGCATTACCCGCGTCAGAACGTATGCCTGACGCGGACGTCCAGCGCGTAGGTCCGGTCCTCGTTGCGCGACAGAATCCACGAGAAGCGGTCGGTCTGATCGTACTCCAGCAGGATGATCTGATCGCTGGTCGTCGACGACAGGCTGCGCGAATAGGTGAGGTACACGCGGTCGGAGATGCGCTTGCCGATCGTCAGGCGCGCGGCGGGATCGAGGCGCGACGAGTTGGCGTTCGGCGTGACGAGCGACGGCGTGAGCTGGAACGTGTCCACGCCGAAGGTCTGCTCGGCGACGCGGCCGAGCTCCGTCGTCAGCGCGCCGGTCAGCGCACGGGCCGCGCGTTCGCGCAGCAGCTGCTCCTGCGGCGTGACCGCGCTGTACTGGCTGAACTCGTCCTGCCGCGGCGCGAGGTCGCTGAACAGCAGGCTCAGCACCTGCACTTCGGTGAGCGGCGGGTCGGACGAGAACGTCGGCGTGAAGCGCGCCATCGTGCCCGTGACGCGCACCATGATCCGGTACGTCTGGCTCGGCACGCGGACCTGCGTCTCGGTCTGGATGTCGAAGAACGGCTCGATGCGCGTCGGGTTGTTGAAGTCGATCGTCCCGCGCGTGACCACGTAGCGCTTCCCTTCGAAGTTGAACTCGCCGCGCTCGACCTCGCCGCGGCCGACGAGCACGGGCCGGTCGTAGGTGCCCCGCAGATCGAGGTCGGCGTTGGCGACGAGCCGC
>Ga0137418_10006713_pt1 | contig 10584 bp, 8 predicted proteins | sample CZODoug3_1_2_16f_FD_122242 | JGI IMG/M metagenome (GOLD analysis project Ga0137418, IMG submission 122242) | Vadose zone soil fungal communities from Angelo Coast Range Reserve, California, USA - CZODoug3_1_2_16fungal (Hybrid Assembly) | ecosystem: Environmental > Terrestrial > Soil > Vadose... | reverse complement strand
TTTCTGATGCTGGCGATCAACTCTTATCTCGCAGCCTATGCGCTCGGCGTCTTTAAAATATCGCAGTGGAAACTGGGGCCGACTGAGATGCGCCTGCTGCTGATTATTGGCAATCTCTATCTGCTTCACAGCTCGCATACGCATCTGTTCGGTCACCGCTTTCTGCTCTTCGATGTCGGCGGTGTGGTCAGCATAATTGCCATGGCTACGATGCTGGTCTTCTCGTCCATCAAGAATACGCACACTCTTTATGAATTGGAGCGTCTGCCTGAGCGGTGAACCTAGGCCATTGAGATAATGACTCAAGAAAGGGAATCTCATGGTTGGGAACGGTGGCTTGCCCCCGCCTGGATTGGATGGCATTCGACGAGCGGGGGTAAACCACCCTTCCCAACCATGAGCTTTTCTTGCTTGAGGGTTTTCTGATGCCTCCGTGCTTTTGTGACAAGTCTTGAGCCTAACGATGCTTCATTGGATAAAGTTTAATGTCGTCGGTGTGCTTGGCTTTGCGTTGCAGGCCGGCTCGCTCTTTGTGCTTACGCACAACACTCATCGCATTAGTTATCTGGCAGCGACTGCCTTAGCTGTCGAGCTGGCCGTTCTCAATAACTTTGTCTGGCATCAACGCTGGACATGGAACGATCGGCCGACGACGACGACTGGTGAAACACTGCGGCGACTGGCGAAATTCAACATTACCAACGGTCTCATCTCAATTCTCGGCAATCTGGCTTTCATGAGCGTTTTGGTAGGACGCCTTGGCCTGGCAATTGTGCTCGCCAATCTGATCAGCGTGCTTGCGTGTTCGTTGCTGAATTTTGTTTTCGCCGATCGAATTGCGTTTACGGTCGCCGACAGCTCTGCAGCGTAAAGCAAACTGTTAGTTTGCGGAGGATCGTTGTCATTCGAACTCGAAGGCCAGGCGACCAACGCAAACTAACAGTTTGCTTTACATCCGACGCTTGACGCGCCGAGCCAGCCCCGCGTACAAACCTATGAATGCAGGATTTACAAACAAGCGGCGCGTCCAATGCTGTTGAGACGTTTGACCTGGTACGTCGCTTCGGTGACATTGCCGCGGTAGACAACCTCAACCTCAAGGTTCAACGCGGCAGCTTCTTTGGTTTCCTCGGACCCAACGGCGCGGGCAAATCCACCACGATAAAGATGCTGACAGGATTGTTGGCCCCGACCAGCGGCAGGATTCTTGTGCTCGGTCGTGACCTTGCTGTCGAGCCTTTGGAAGTGAAGCGACGGATCGGCGTGGTACCCGAAGATCTAAACCTCTTCGAGCGATTGACAGGCGCCGAGATGCTTTCCTTCACCGCCCGCATGTACGGCTTGCAGAAAGCAGAGATTGCGGAACGCTTGCCGGAGTTGTTGGATTTGATGGAGCTGCGCAACGAGCCCAGGAAGTTGATCGTTGAGTACTCGCACGGCATGAAGAAAAAACTTTCATTGGCCTGCGCGTTGATTCATCGGCCCGAAATTCTTTTTCTTGATGAGCCATTTGAAGGCATTGACGCAATCGCTTCGCGCACTTTGAAAGATTTGCTTTCCCGTTTGACCGCGCGCGGCTTGACCGTTTTTCTTACTTCGCACGTGCTGGAAATTGTCGAACGACTTTGCAGCCACATCGCGATCATCGCGCAAGGCAAACTCCTTACCGCTGGTCCGCTGGCTGATTTGAAAAAGGGCGTTGGCTTGACCGAAGAAGGCCAACAAAAGGGCCCGGTTTCATTGGAAGAATATTTTGTCGAAGTGGTCGGCGGCGCACCCGCTACCAGCGAGGAAGAAGTTCTTCAGTGGCTAGGGTAAGTTGTTTTACGAGACTGGTGAGCGCCGGATAAGGATTACGATTGTGAGGATTGAATGAGACAACCCGCCGTATCCCAGGTTAGTTACTGGGATCGAGTTGCGCACGAAAAGCGCTTCTCGCATCCTCTCAGGCTGGATTGGCTCGGGCGCTATTCTAATCAACAGGCGCGCATTCTCGATTACGGCTGTGGCTATGGGCGCACGCTCGCGGAACTCTCGCAGGCAGGTTTTCAGAATCTCGGAGGCGTGGATTTCTCGGCGGCCATGCTGGCACGCGCGCGAGTAGCGGTTCCACGTTCGGCGCTGATTCGGAATGATGGGCAGAGCTTACCTTTCAAGGACGATTGCTTCGACGCGGTGTTGTTGTTCGCCGTGCTGACCTGCATGCCTGATAACTACGATCAGCGGCAGCTGCTTGCTGAAGGCAAACGCGTGTTACGCCCCGGCGGTTTGCTTTACGTTAGCGACCTCTTAGTTAACAATGACCCCCGCAATCGCGAACGCTATGAGCGTGATGCGGAAAAATACGGCTGCTACGGAGTGTTCGAATTGCCTGAAGGCGTCGTTGTGCGACATCACGAAAGAGAATGGATTAAGGAAATGACGACCTCCTTTCAGGAGTTAGAGTATGAACCCTTCAACGTAACTACGATGAACGGAAACGCATCGGCGGCGTTCCAGTATTTGGGTCGCAAGCCTTTTTAATCTGAGGGAGACTGAAACTCGTCCGCTACAACTTTGCGAGTGATTGGCATTCTTTTTCTGGTGGCCGCATGGTTATTGCAGTCTTAAATCTAAAACGCGTCGCGAATCTGGGAATGTTATGGCTTAACCCGCGTTGTTGGTTATCGGCATAGCCCTGATCCTGGCCGCGCGACGCATCGGCGGTTAAGCCGCCGGCAAATCGTGAAGACTTTGTTGACAAGAGATCTTGCAAGGAATAGAGTAAGCCCGCTCTAAAAGGCACGCCTCTTTTAACGATCCTCGCTGACTATTTGGCAACTAAACCTACCCTGGCAACCAGCGCCAAACTGAGATGTTTCTCACCCGCGTAAAGGAGTCGCATGAAAACCAGATTCTACGTCTGCATCGCCGCTTGTTTCGTTGTCTTACTAATATTCACCTTCATCATAACTTCCGAGTCTTCCGGGAAAGCAACCAGTGCCACCCGAAGAAGCAGTCCCGCTAAGACAACTTCGAGCAAACAAAAAAAGAAGAAGGTGTCTCATTGCGGAGACAATCCGCCAACCAATCCTTCACACTGCAATATCAACCAGCAGTTCAATAAGGGATGCGATCTCCCCTGGGATGGGGGAGTGAGTCACGAGATTGATCAGCATTGTCCAAACGAAGGCTGCGCCACCAGAGACCAGGACAAAGCGCAAAACAAGATCAAGAACAATTTATGTGCTACGGGGGCCCCAGTTCAGATCAGTTTTACCTCTATCGACAAACTTCAGCGCGCAGTTGATAAGAAGGTACAGCAAGGCCAACTCACTTACGGCAGCACCGGTCCACCGCTGCCCGCCGATCGTGTGAAATTGAAAGGGCTGGCAACGGTAGACGTGAACAACCATGCAGTCACGTTGGGCGAGGGTGATCTGGTCACGCTTGATGCGTTCGTGCTGGATGCAAAACACGACGACACTTTTCCCTTCGGCTTCGGTGGCGAAGGCGTCAACTGCAAAAACTCTCTGCTGGAATGGAATGACATTCACATCGCTCTTGGCAAAACGGCTTCGGCGCAAGAATGTTCCAGCGCAACAGCGGAAATCATTCCACACTTCAGACCGGCAGTCTGGGAGCGAATTGATTCAAACTCCTGCACGGTGTCGCATGTGACCAACCCGCTTCCGGTCAAACGCCTGCGGGTCAGAATTACGGGCCAGCTCTTCTTTGACGGCAGTCACAAGCCTTCGCCGTGTGGTGCGTCTAGTGGCGGAGGCAACCCACTCCGGCGATCGGTCTGGGAAATCCATCCGGTTTACAAGATCGAAGTGTTCGACCACGGCAGCTTCGTTTCATTTGAAACGTGGGCCGCGAGTCATTGACAAACTCACGGTGGCATTGCCGCCGCTCCTGATTGTTGGTATGGGCCTCGTTGTTCTCGCGACGCGCCGCAAAGTAAGCCATGGCCACGATTGGCGAAGTAATGGCACGTTCGGTATATAATGAGGCCTATGAGAATTCTGAACTTTACTGTAGTTATGACGCCTGATGTGACTGGCGGCTATGTCGTCACTTGTCCAGCCTTACCTGGTTTGGTCACCGAAGGCGATACGCTTGAAGAAGCACGCGCGATGGCGACGGACGCTATTCAAGGTTATCTGCAGAGTTTGAGAAAAGACCGACCTTCCGATTCCAGAGAATAAATCCGTCAAAGAACAATTGGCCATCGAGTTGGCTTAGGGAATAGTCCTAGTTCTAAATCCGCCATCTTTCCTATTTCTTCTACGTCTTGGACCAAGATGTCGGTCAATGAGTCTTTTATCAATATCCGACGATCGTTTCTGCTCTCGTTTTACTCTTTGTTGAATGAGCTTACCTTCCTGATAAGTTTTGTAAGCGTGCGCTAAGTTCTTAGGCATGTGCATCAGCAGTGCAACAAAAACAATGACGAGTGCCTTATGGCCCTCGAGGATAGAATACAGGGTTTGAATCGTACTAAACCTCACGTTCTTCACCCTCAAACGGAAGAAAAGGGTTATCCCTCCGCAGCAAAATAGCACGTAACATCATTGAGGCTGTTCGCAGGGTGGCGGACGTCACGACTGACGAATCTAGCACATGGAAATGAGGGCTGTGCGGGGCGATTTCGGGTTTCACTGCCGGTAATTTAGGCATCGTTGCTCTTGTCTTTTATTGTAGCCAAAGGTCTACCTACAGTACCGAGGCCGTGCTTGTTTATTTTCCGGGAAGTAACCCCTTCAGGCGGCAAACTAACACATACCGCGAAAGAGGCTCCCTGGAGGGTGGTGGAAGCGCCAAATCACGGTGCCATCTCAGTTAACTTCCCCGCAAAAAACAAAAAGCCCGCGATCCCTTTGGATCAACGGGCTGCGTACGAGCCGCTTAGAAATGAGGAGCGGAGGTCACTCCTCCAAATTTTACTGACCCGCTCACGGGACGCTTCTTCAGTGCCGACGGTAATGCAACTTCAATTTAAGCGCAACCCAAATTTTTCTTTAGTGGCGTGAGGTCAGTACCGCCTGCGGTAGCGGGGGGGTCTCAGATTCGGGGCTCAGCAACGGAAGATTTACTCTTGACGTCGTGAAATGGCTTCCTAAGAACCCACCCGCTACCGCAGGCGGTACTGACCTCATGTCACTGCAATGAGAGAGAAGTTGGCTGACCGAAACGACGAAGGAACTACGGCACTTCGATAATCAACTCGCGTCCGAAAGTGAAGTTGGGACGCTTGCGACCCTTCAGATACTTCGCTGCCGTTTGTGAAAGCGCAGTGATCAGAATCGGCAAGGCAATCGTCGCATCGCAGTTTACATACGCGCTGTGTGCGCCGCGCGCGAGTTTGCCATAGACCAGACCTTCATCGAATGCGACTGCATTAGACCGGCCGCCGGGGTGGGGGGCGTCGGTCGTAATTTGAATCGCGTACTTGTGTCCCTGGTGATGGTTCTTCAGTATGAAGGAAGAAAGTTCTGTCTGCTGAATGAAACTCTTCGAAGTGCCGCCGCCCAGATTGATAACTCCGGTGAGACGCGCGCGCGCGGTAATGTTGGCTATATCCAGGACGTCCTGAACCAGGTCAAACACGAAGCTGTTTTTCTTTTCAAAGCGCGCCGAGGCGATGCCGATGGCGATTCCGCTGTCGGCAACACCGGGACAAAAAATCGGCACCCGCGCCTTGTAGGCTGAAGTCAACACGCCGTCTTCAGTCGCAATCTCGGCCAACTCTCGCCCCAGCAGATGCAGATACTCGCGGGTCGAATAAGGGCGACTTTGATCCAGTTGGTTGGTAAAACCCGCGACCCATTCGTTAGCCTCACGATACTCTTCATCGCTGGCCAGCAGATCCCACATGCGGCTGATCTGTGCCGAATCCAATTCTGCATCGGTCATGTTCGGATGCGCCTGGAAATGATAGCGCCCGAGGGTCTCATGCAGATCATGAAAAAGTAGTGAACCTGATAGCACCAACACGTCGACGAAACGGTTCTTAATCACGTAAGCCAGCAGCCGGCGCATGCCCGCGGGTATCAACGCTCCCGAGCCGGCGACGAGAATGGTGGTGTTGTCGCCCAGCATATCGAGCCAGATGCGATGCGCTTCCGCCAGTTGTCGCCCGCCAAAACCAGCGCCTTCCATTTTTTCCAGCAGGCCGGCTACCGATCGATCGCGATCCACCTGAACGGGCCGCGTCGGTGTTGTCAAATACTTTGATGCTTTAGGTTTTCGTTGAGTGACCATAAAGGTTCAACCTCTCAAACTGTCAGAATGAAAAGAGTCTTACGCGGATCAGTGCTGAGGAGCGACAGCTAATAATCAGTGCGACGCCGTGAACGCGTTTTCGCGCCGTTAACCGAAAGGTACGTATAAGCGTCGTAGCGCGACTCATAAAATTGTGCCAGCTCCGTCCCCTGGGCCTCAGTCAATTCTTCATCCTTGACGCGCTGGTTAATAAGACGACGAAACCCGTCATGCAGCAGGCTGCGTTCATAGCGCGCGCGTTCGGTGGCTTCACCGACAGTTGTGCCGCGAATTACCTTTTTGATCAGGTAACCATCGTCGTCGATATAGATGTGGGCCTCGTGTGGAGCGCCAAAAAGATTGTGATTATTTCCCATCACTTCCTGGTAGGCGCCCACCAGCAGGAATGCCAAATAATAGGTTTCGCCCGGCACCAGCGCGTGCAGCTCGAGGACGTGTTTGACGTCGTGCAAGTCGACAAACTTATCGACGATGCCGTCTGAATCGCAGGTGATATCACACAGCGTGGTGTACTCGGTGGGCGGCTTGTTGAGCTGGTGAATCGGAACGATGGGAAAGAGTTGGCCCAGCGCCCAGTTGTCCGGTACTGAGCGAAACACGGAAAAGTTGGTCAAGTACTTGGCGCACAAAAGCCGGCGCAGATCTTCAAACTCTTCAGAAACGTATTTCGCCTGTTGCGCATACTTGTCCGCGCGTTCGCAAACGTCCCAGAACAACACTTCACCCTTGGCGCGATCTTCCAGCGAAACCAGACCCAGGTTGAACAGCGTAAATAATTCTTCGCGATGCTCAAGGGCGTCGTGATAGTACTCGCGATAGTTCTTCACGCTGATCGATTCGCGCAGCTCGCCCAACTCCGTCACCACCTGCGGATCGTCATCGTCGATTTCAATCGGGGTAATGTCTTCAACCACAGTTTCGATTTCATCCTGAACGTTGGTAATCAACATGGCGTGATAGGCAGCCAGGTAACGTCCGGATTCCTGAATGATGGTTGGGTGCGGAACGTTTTCGTCCTCGCAGACCTGCTTGATGGTATAGATAACGTCGTTGGCGAATTCCTGCGCACTGTAGTTGGCCGACGATTCGAAAGCAGTCTTCGAACCATCGTAATCGACCGCCATGCCACCACCCACGTCCAGCAGCTCAATGGGCACTTTCATCTGAAAGACCTTGGCGTACACACGTGCCGCCTCTTTCATGGCGTTCTTGATGCGCTTGATGTCGGTAAGCTGTGAGCCGATGTGAAAGTGCAGCAGCTTAAGCATGCTGAGACGATCAGCCTGTTCCAGGCGCCTGATCACTTCCAACATCTCAGTCGTAGTTAGACCAAACTTTGCCGCTTCCCCGCCCGATTTTTCCCAACGTCCGGATCCCTTGGAGTAGAGCTTCACGCGCATTCCCAAAACCGGTAACGCATGTTCGTGACGTTCGGCAATATTCAAAACGTGATCCAGCTCGTTGAGTTTCTCAATGACAATCACCACGCGCTTGCCACACGCCGCGCCGGCAAAGGCGAGCTCAATAAACTCCTCGTCTTTGAAGCCATTGAGCACCAACAGGCTGTCAGGCGTTTGCTCAAGTGCGAGCGCTGCGTAGAGTTCTGCTTTGGAGCCGGCTTCCAGGCCAAAATCGTAGCGTGAGCCTTCGCGCAAATATTCTTCAACCAGCGAACGCTGTTGGTTGACCTTCATCGGGTAGACGCACATGTGCGCCCCCTGGTATTCAAATTCTCGGATGGAGCGACTAAAAGCGCGTTGCAGTTTTCTGACCTGGGCTGCCACCAGTTGCGGGAAACGCAGCAACACGGGAGCGCCGATACCGCGCCGGGCGAGATCGTCAATAATCTCTTTCAGATCTGCGGAACGGGAATCACCTTCGGCGGGCCGGACAATCAGGTTACCCTTGCGATTTACGTCGAAGTAGCCGGCGCCCCAATTCTCAATGCCATAGGTCTCAAGGGTCTGCTCAATTGCCGTGGTCAATTCGCGGTCTCCTGACTTGCGTGCGAGACTCGGATGCTTTATTCCGAAGCCTAAACGTAGTTATGCACATCCCGAGTCGGTGTAGCGGAGATTGTCTTGGATGGGACGCGTAGTGGCGCAATGTAGCAGAAAACGTCAGGAGGGTCTATAACTTTTTTGTTTCGAATAACTTTCTTTCGGAAGGTAACTAACGTGTGGAAAAGGGTTACCGACGAAAAGTGAGGATTCGTAAAGTTCTTGCCACCAAAATCCTTGACATGGTTTACGAGCAAACTATAATGCCTACTTTTTTACGCGCGTCTGCTTAAATGACGTTCGCACTTTGCGGCAGTAATTTTCGGCTTCCAGATCACTTCGCACCAAACACCGCACCGGGGCGAAGAGCACCCCTAACACTCCCTTTTTCAATCAGGAGAACTCATGAATGCAAAGACTGTGTTGAAGTATGCCTCTGAACAGGGGGCAAAATTCGTTTCTGTCCGGTTTACCGACTTGCCGGGCTCGTGGCAACACCTGACTTTTCCCATTGCCGAACTTGGTGAAGATCAGTTCGAAGATGGCTTTGGTTTCGACGCTTCTTCGATTCGCGGCTGGGCAGCCATCCATGAATCGGACATGCTGCTGGTGCCTGATGCTGGGCGATTTTGGATGGATCCCTTCGCCGAGCAGCCGACGCTTTGTATCATCGGCAATGCGGTGGATCCCATCACCAAGGAAGGCTATGCGTTCGACCCGCGCTCAGTGGCCGTCCGCGCGGAGAATTATCTTAAGTTCACCGGACTCGGCGACACTGCCTACTTTGGTCCGGAAGCTGAGTTTTTTGTTTTCGACTCGGCGAAATTTCATAACGAACAAAATTCAGCCGGTTATTCAATCGACTCCGACGAGGGTCACTGGAACAGTGGTCGCGACGCGAACGAATTCCAGGGCTCAAATCTTGGTTATCGCATCCGCGCCAAGGAAGGCTACGTGCCGGTCCCGCCGACAGACACCCTCAGCGATCTGCGCTCGGAAAAGATCTCGAAGGGGGCGGAATGCAGGTGTGGCCGCGGGCTAGGTTACCGCGACCCGCAGGCCGGCCAAAGCGCATGGCGGACGCACGCGAGCGCCAAGGTATGTTCTCCATTCGTGCTCCGAACGTCGCATAAGGTCTCGTCTGGGACCACGGTGAAGGGATGGGAGACTAAACTCGCATCACGTGTTGAGCCGCTATATATGCGCGTCCTCGGTCCGACTCCCCTCAAGGCGGACATTTGGATGTGAGGCCGCAGCGAAGGTTGCCCCTTGCTTGTACAGCAAGATCTTGGTTTTTCGCAATAATTTAGAAAGTCACAAGGTCGAAATCGGCACCGATGATGCCCCACCCACACTACAAATCGACCAGCATCATCAATTGACAGGGTCAACCTTCGGTGCGGCCGGAACTGAAGACATAGTCCGGGTGCGGCCGAGACGAATGCTGAAGCAGGGAAAGGTTGGCCATCCTTGTACCGGCCTCCTGCTCACGCAGAACACCGATGATCTGCTTTTCCGCAACCGGCGGCGAGTGACCGCGAATTGCGCTCGCGGGTCGCAATCTCATATCAAGACCAAACGCAATCTAGCCTGGCAAACTAATCGTGAAGGCAGCCTACGATAGACGGCGCCGAAGTCTGTCGAGGGCTTTTTGACGTGGCAGGTCTTCATGCGATGTACCGCTGCTGCTGTTACCGCTTGGCGGCTGGGTAATGCACTGATCGGCGAGAGGTAATGAGCCCGAAGGATGCAAAGCAGTTTTCGGGATCAGGCTCGTTTCGTCAGATGAAGCCGAGATTGCGCTGCATGGCAGCTGTCCATACTGGCTCGACACCATGCTTACTGGATATCCGTTGTTCGATTCGCCTCATTTTTCCATCACTTATCCGTTCTATTTCCTTGGCTGGATCAATTACGGCATTGAGCTCGATGCTGTTTTCACATTAACGCGCCTCACCTTTTTCCATCTGCTCATTCTTTATCTCAACTCCTATGCAATGATTCGACTTGCCGGGGGCAGCGGTTTCGGCGCGCTTTGTGGGGCGACCTTGGCCTTGGTTGGCGGCAGCACTGTTGGTTATTCGACCTGGATTACTATTATCGCAAGCTATAGCTGGCTACCGTTGCTAATTGGCAGTGCAATCTGGCTCCTTAAGAGACCGGGCTTTGCCAGTGTTCTTCTTTTGAGTGCTTCAGCCAGTTTGCTTATCATCGCGAGCCCGGCGCAATCGGTGATTCACGCCCTGTTGTTCTGCCTTTGCTTTTTTGCTTGTGCCCTGCCCTGGTTTGCAAAGAACCAGGGGGCCGGTCACGCGCT
>Ga0137418_10006711_pt1 | contig 10585 bp, 9 predicted proteins | sample CZODoug3_1_2_16f_FD_122242 | JGI IMG/M metagenome (GOLD analysis project Ga0137418, IMG submission 122242) | Vadose zone soil fungal communities from Angelo Coast Range Reserve, California, USA - CZODoug3_1_2_16fungal (Hybrid Assembly) | ecosystem: Environmental > Terrestrial > Soil > Vadose... | reverse complement strand
TCTGGTCGTTGCGCGCGGACTACCGCGCGGGCGAACCCTTTTGGTTTGCTAACATTGGCTTTCGTACGACGCTGACTATCCTCATGCTGGCCGGGATACGTCGCGCCTATCGACTCGGACGGGAATCCATAGTTCCTTTTGCACTCGTGCTGTTCAGCTATCCCCTGGTGTACTACGTCACGCATCCTGGAATGCAGTACCAACTCGCGTTGGATCCTCTAGTTGCCATTTTCATCGGTGTGCTGGCTGCCGGGTTTGTCAAGTTCCGCACTGAAACGTCCCGCATGGCCCAATCCGTAGAGCCTTGATCCGTATGCGGACGCCATTGCGGCTGGGGACTTCTTCATTCCACCAGAATTGTGCCCACAACGACGAGAAGCGAGCTATAATCCAATAAGACTTGCCCGAAGGGTATACTGACTGAAATCTTAGGAGTTGCTTTGCAGATTGTAACTTTTGCTGCGTTGCTTTTTGCGCTTTTGCCCCTCGTTTACTACCTTCTCTGTCTGTACTGCGTGATCGGCTATTTCCGCGGTGTGAGCAAAGTCTCCTCAGCGAAGACGCCGTTCATGGCCCCCGCCAGCATCGTAAAGCCCGTGCGCGGTCTCGATCACGAGGCTTATGAGAATTTCGCCAGCTTCTGCCGCCTGGATTATCCAGTTTACGAGGTCGTGTTTGCGGTATCCGACGCGAGTGATCCGGTCATTCCCGTCATTGAAAAGCTCCGAGCTGAATTCCCTGCCGTCTCCATCCGCTTAATTACCGATGTTCCGCACGTGGGAGCGAGCGATAAGGTAAATAACCTTTGCCAGTTAGCTCAAAACGCAAAATACGATCTCCTGGTCATGAGCGACAGTGACGTGCGTGTGGAAGCCGATTATCTCAAGCAAGTCACCGCTCCTTTTGCCGATCCGAAAGTCGGTGCAGTCACTGCCTTCTACAAGAGTCAGACCTCCGGGAGTCTGGCTTCGCATCTGGACGCCCTGGGCATGTACATGGATTCCGCTCCGGCTGCCCTCGTGGCAAAGAAAGTAGAGGGCCGGTTGGGTTTCGCTTTCGGTTGGACCATGGCCACAACTAAGAAACACCTCGCGCAAATCGGCGGCTGGGAAGCGATCGTTAATCATCACTCGGAGGATTTTGAACTGGGTAAGCGCATTGCACTTTGCGGCCACCAGGTGGTATTGATGGCAAAACCTGTCTCTATGGTCTTTCCCAAGGAAACTTTTGCCGAGTATTTCCACCGCGAGTTGCGCTGGTCGATTGCCTTAAAGAGCGCCCGCCCATCAGGCTATTGGGGGCTTCTCTTTACACATGGATTGCCGTGGGCCCTGGTCGGAGCGGCGGCTAGTCTCTTAATCGGTTCGCCCCTGATAGCGACATTTTATCTACTCGCCTACCTCTTCCTTCGGGCCGCCATGACGTGGCTGACGGGAAGGTGGGGACTGGGAGATTGCGAACTTTACAAAATCATGTGGCTCGTCCCCGTTCGTGATGCGATTAGTTTTGTTGTATGGCTTGCGGGATTCTTCTCTGAAAAAATTGTCTGGCGCGGCCTCGAATATCGGCTGCACAAAGGTCAACTCATTCCGATGCTGCCCACAAACGTGGGCCTCCCAGCGCGCCGGGAATCAATATCACCGGTAGTCAGCTAAAACCCGTGCGTTCCATCCCGGGGAAACAGCTGGCGGAGTCCTTGTGATGCGCTACCACGACTCCACCGGACTGCCCCTTTTGGTCGCCGCGCTGTGGAGCGGGTCGCGGAAGTTTTGTTCTCGAATGTTCTCGAATCTGAGGAAAATGCGCAAAGCGGGAAAATCAACTGATTGCAAAGCAGGACTTAAGAATTTGTTGGTGGGCCCGCTAGGATTTGAACCTAGGACCAACGGATTATGAGTCCGCTGCTCTAACCGCTGAGCTACGGGCCCCTCATTGATAAGAAAGAAGATAGCGCGGATTAGTGGAAATAACATTCGCGATTTGCGTTAAATTTGCGTTGTAATTTCCGTTCACTTCGCAACCTTCCTCTTCGACGTGACCTTCTCCATAGCATCATGGAGTTGGGCCGTCGAAATGATATTGTACCGCATGAAGATGTGTAGGGTGCGACGTCCTGTAATCTTCATGGCGGTGGCTGTATCGACACCCGCGTTAACGAGGTTGCGCACGGCGGAGCGACGGAAATCATGGGGGACCAGGCCTTTGTATTGATACCACGCTTTCCCAGTCTTTTCTCCGAGTCCACACTTAACACATGCCTTTATCCACTCACGCCGGAAATTCTTCGTCTCGAATACTGTGCCGTGGCCTCGGAATTTTTTCTTTAGCATGGCCGTGAGCTCATCCGAGAGGGGGACGATCAGCGGCTTTCGATTCTTGACGATACCGGGCGGTAGGCTTATTTCCTGTTTGGCAAGGCTGACCCAAGGCCAGAGAACCTTCGCCATCGCACCGGTGCGGCACCCCGTCTCATAGCAGAACGTCAGTGTCGCGCGTAGGGGCTGAGGCATTTCGGCGCGAAGTTTTTCAAACTTAGGACGCTCCAAGAATCCTTCACGCGGCTCTGATTCTTTGTGCATCGGGAAATACGGAACGTTCGAGACCTTGCTTTCGCGTTCGGCAAGCTTGAACATCCGGCGAAGCATGGCGAGGTTGCGATTGACTGTCGGCCCCGCGACTCCCTTCTCCATCCGCTTCGCCGAGAAGTGACGCAGCACATCCGTTTTGATGCTGGCAACGTTCATGCCGCCAAAGTAGTCATCGAGAGGCTTGAGGGCTCCCCGGCGCCCGGAGATCAGGATTTCGTCGCCGTCCATGACGGCCTTCCCGGATGAAAGATAGTCGTCGACGAGAATACGACGAATGTCCTCATACTTCGTTTTACGCGCTGATGTCGGCTCGGCTCCTTTCCGCAACTCCTTTTGCGCCTGTTGGAGCATTTCAATTGCTACTGACTTGAGGCGAGACTTAGAAGAACGGCGCACCTGTTTCCCGTTCAAGTTATAGAACGTGAAGTACCAGATGTGGCCGATTTTTTCGAGTCCACCGTCGCCGCGCATTCGCATTAACTCACCTCCTCTAATCCAACTCGTAGATGTTCCGTAGATGTGTCGTTATCTCAGACAAACTTCTTCTTGCGCTCGAACCACTTCGTCAGATCAACAATAGCTATGCTGTAGGATTTGCCGAGACGCACCGCCGGGAGCTCCCGCGCGTAGATTGCGCGGCGAATCTGTTTGTCGTTGGTACCGATGAGTTTTGCGGCCTGGTCAATGGTGACCGCGATCGGTTGCTTCGGCGGAGCCTGGACAGCAGCCATGAAAATCCCCTTAGACCACTTAGAGGATTTTCTAGCGTACTATATGTATAGTATCTTTGTGAAGTGTGATTTCCGCCGTGTCTACCGATCCTTTTTCCTGACACCATATAAGCCGCAGACTCGCCGCCTCCCACTTTCAATCGGACGAGTTCTGTTGCCGTCCGGATAGGCTAGTTGCGCGAATCTGGATAACGATTGAGATTAGCCCTTCGGGGATTGCGTTCAACGATATTCTTGATGCGCTCGAGGCGCACTTCGACCTTCCCCGGAACCACCTTGCAGATGATTTCCGCGTTCACTTGCGAAGGCCGCATTTCCTAGGCTTCACCGAAACGTAGCGGGACGCCGAGGCGAATTAGTTTCGCGAATGTCGCAAACGGAGTTAATTTCCAGCCAAAGGAAAAGTTGGAGTCGATTGAATTTTCTTCGGTCTATTCGTATCGTCCTCGGATCTCGTGGAACTAGAACGCGACGGTCGGATCGTAAACGATTCCAGTGCAGCTACCAGAAGTGATTTGAAGGTCGCGATTGCACTTTGCTCTTCCCTTCCCCGCATGATGATTGATCTGCGAGTGAAGGAGCACGAGTTCAGGACTATCTGGGCCAGCCGAGCTTTCTATTTGAAGAAGGCGATCTGGCCAAAAAACCCTCAATTGCTTGTTGGAGCAAACGCGTTATTTTCGATGGGAGAAAATACCTGTTTATTGTACGCATCACAACCCGCAAGTCATGTTGCAGCGCCCACATCATGTGAGTTGCCGCTTCAGGTAAGTGGTCTGACCTGGAGTAGGCCTGTAACACCAGATGAATCAAGATGATCGGCTGCCGTCTGAGTTGACCCGAGACTTGTCAGGCATCCGTCCGCTCTCTCATGCTTGCTACTCAAACATTCTTACTGAAATGTTAGCCACATATTATCGGACGGTGTAGGAAAGAGAGATGCGCAAGGCGTCTCGGTAGGCCAGGGGCGATTTTGCCTTCTGATTGGTCCCCAGCATCGATTTCAGTGGATTTTCGTCCGCCGGGTCGAGATGTTGTCTTGCTTCATTCGGTCTTATGAGGCAGGAACAAGGCGCTAGCAAGGAGGTGAGGAGATGAAATCTCCCCCCACAACTCAAATGCCGAGATGGAAAATCGCTGCATCCGCTCGTTCTTCATCTGATCGAGATGGGTGCGTCCTTCTCGATACTGAAAAGGGCGTGTTCTACGGTGCCAACTCTCTCGGATCAAAGATTTGGGAGTTGATCCGAGAGAGTCCAAACGGAGTTACTTCCGAGGGGCTGCTAGACCGTGTTGCTAGCGAAGTGGAGGTTCCCCGAGAGCAGTTGGCGGGTGACCTGGATGAGTATCTCCAGAATCTGGCGAAGCAAGGACTCCTGACGATGGAGGTTCTCCAATCGTCAGCGGGTTGAGGCAAAACCACACATTTATAATTTCCCGAACGCCTTACTGGCACCGACCGACGTCGGTCCTAGCCCATACATAAACGTTCTGGTGTTCCGGCGATTTGGTTCGTGACGTGTCATTTGCTAACCGCGGACCTATCGACCCGCTAGACGTGTGAGTGTGAGAGGAGGGAAAGTACTGTGCGTCAAATCGAATGCAAAATCAAGAAAACAAACGCTAAGCCAACCTCTGCCAGGCCCAAATCCGGTGTCATCCCTGTTGTTCGACCTGACTCTAGCGAACCGCATTTAGAGCTTGCGACTCCGTTGACAAGCGTTGAGATCCTAGGACCTCTGGATTGGCGAGTCAGGAGAATTCTCTTATTTCTCGATTCCGAAGACGGCAAGATCGGCCCCGCTATGGCTGAGATTTGCCGCAAATTGGAGCTCGGGATTTCTGCCGACTACGCCACGAAGCTTTTCAAAAAAGATACCGGCATCGGCTTTCGCGAATATGGCGCACACAAGCGGCTTATGAAGGCAGCGAGTCAGCTCGCCGAGACAAATCTCTCCATCAAAGTGATTGCGGCAGACCTGGGATACAACATTCCTCAAGCATTCAGCCGTCGATTCAAATTCCAATACCAACTCAAACCAACAGAGTACCGAAGGCAACAACACCTCTAGCACGAAGAGTGTGAAGTTTGATGACGGTGCGAAGATACCCGCACAACAAAAGGAATTAGGAAATGACCTTCAAAAAGGAAATTCGTTGGCTGATCGCCCAAATGCGGCCCTTTCTTCGAGCGCAGGTATTGAGTGTCCTCTTCACCGTGCTCAGCAGCGCCATGTTTCTCCTCGATCCTCTGATCATCAAGTGGATGATCGACGTCGTATTTCCAAGGAAGGACATGCGGCTTCTTGTCCTCGGCGGAATCTCCTTTTTCGCCATCTATGTGTGCAGGCTCGCATTTTCGTCGATAGGCGGGCTCATCAATTTCAACACGGTTCAGAAACTGGTCTTTCGGATGCGCCTGAATCTCTTAAAGCACATCAACGGGTTGTCAGCGGAGTTTCACGAATCCACTCCAGTGGGAGAAAAGTTATATCGCATCGAAAGAGACGTAGATCAGGTTACCGATATCGGTTCCGACTTTGTCCCTTATGTCTTGCGCATGACCTCGAACACCGCCTTCGTGGTTGTCACAATGCTCATTTTGAATTTCCGTTTGACCTGCATGGTTCTTCCTCTCATGCCCCTGTTCCTGGTTCTGAAAAAACGCTTTCGCGACAAGCTTCGCGAGGCATCGGATGCAGCACAGCAGAAATCAAGCCGTGAAAGCAGCTTTCTCCAAGAACATCTCGGAGCACTGGTCCAGGTGCAGCTTCTTCACCGCGAGCTAACGCAAACGCGATCGTTTATCCGTCTTGCCTCACAAAGAGTCAGGGCGCTGAAAGGCCGTAAGTTGACGGAAATAGGCTTTAGCATGAGTTGCATGATGGTAATCGTTCTGGGAACCATCGCGGTCTTGAGCTACGGCGGCTATCAGGTCCTTGCGGGGACTCTAACGATCGGAGGGTTTGTCGCCTTCTATAGCTATCTGGGCCGGCTCTTTGATCCAATGAATGCCGCCGTCGAGATTTATGCCCGCCTGAATCGAGTGAGCACAAGCATTCGCCGCATCCTTGAAATAAGCGAGTTGGCCCCCACGGTCCCCGAACATCCTCATCCCATCTATCTTCCGGAGATGCTTCGCGGACCTATCCAATTGAGGCGTGTTTCGTTTCGCTATCGCGGCGGGCAGCCCGTACTCCAAGGACTTGACCTCAACATTCGGGAAGGTGAAAAAGTAGCGATCGTCGGAGCGAGTGGAAGCGGCAAAAGTACGATCGCAAAGTTGATCGCACGTCTTTATGACGCAGACGAAGGAAACGTTTGGATCGGCGAAACAGAGGTCCGGCGGATCAAACTCAATAGTCTTCGCAGGAAGGTCTGTTACGTGCCTCAAGATGCGATTCTCTTTGACCGGTCATTCAAAGAGAATCTGTTACTCGGGAACCCCGAGGCAACCGAGGAAGAGTTACGCGAAGCCGTTCATGTCGCACTTCTAACGGACGTACTGAGCGCTCTACCACATGGTTGGAATACGGAATTGGGTCCACGGGGAGGAAAGTTATCCGGAGGAGAGAAACAACGGTTGGCAGTCGCTCGGGCCGTACTGCAGAAACCCGAGTTGATTATACTCGATGAATCCACCTCCGCCGTAGATGTGCCATCGGAAAAGCAGATCTTCCAGAATCTTAGACGACACTTCGGCCGCCACACCATTTTGTTTATCTCTCACCGCGTATCTGCACTCGAGTGGGTCGACCGAATCGTGGTTTTGGATCAGGGCATAGTCAAGGAACAAGGGACGCACGAGCAGTTGATTCGAAAAGCCGGTCTGTACAAGGCTCTACACGGAAGGCCAGAAGTTTCTGCCGTCATTGGAGAACGTTCAACGCAGGCACTCCACGCATAGCGTGGAAATGGCTCTTCCTTTCATTCTTATCCGTATCGGCTACTTTTTTGCGGAAAGTGCGCTGCGTTCTTCGTTGACTCTAGAAGGTTCGGAGGACTATACCAGCCAAGTCACTCACGAGTGAATCAACGCTGAAGCGTTTTCTTCTTTGCAAGAGCTCGGAAGGAGAAGCTGCCATGGCAACGTCTGTCCAACTGACACCGACGGCAACAAGCTCTTTTGAAGAATTGCTCGCTCCCCTTTCGAGCGACGAGTTTCTGCGTCGCTACTGGGGTCAGAGTTTCGTGCATATTCCAGGGAGATCCGACAAGTTTTCTCATCTCCTTCCTTGGTCCCGACTGAACCGCATTCTTGAGTATCACCGCTTGAGGCCCGGAAGGCTTCGCCTCTTTCGGGACACGAAGGAAGTTCCTGCCAGCGACTATCTAGATACGCGAGATGGCCGCGAACCGCGGCTGAAGGCTCCCGAGATGACGAGCCTTCTCGCCGAAGGTGCCACGCTGATTGTCGACGAAATGGACGACCTCGATCCGGCGGTGCGCGAACTTGCTGTCGAACTTGAGCGTATTTTCCGGATTCGAATTCAGATCAATGTGTACGCCGGTTGGCGCACCAACAATGGATTCGATCTTCACTTTGACGACCACGACACCATGATCCTCCAGGTGTCTGGTCGCAAACGCTGGCAGATCTTCAATCCGACGCGACTCCATCCCTTCAAGAAGGACGCTGAAGAAGCGGTCAAACCGACTGAGCCTCCAATTTGGGAAGGAGTGTTTGAAGAAGGAGGGTTGTTCTACATCCCGCGCGGATGGTGGCACATCGCGTTTCCAATGGATGAGCCGTGCCTCCACCTAACCGTTGGCTTTTCTAATCCGACTGGAGTGAGCTTGGTGCATTGGCTCGCCGACCAGCTGAAGAGCAGCACGGCCGCTAGAAAGGACTTGCCGCATGTCGCGTGTCGCGAGGAGCAGTCGGCACATCTGAACGACTTGTGGAGCGCCCTTCAGGACGTTTGGAAGCCCAATTTGGTCGAGTGCTACATGAACTCGCTCGATGGCCGTGCCCTGCCCCGGACGGAACTGCAACTCCCATATGCCGCGACTCCCAATGGTCTCGCACTCGAAAGGAATAGCCGCATAAGACTCGCGGCACCCCGACACCTCGACCTCGCTGGGACTCCAAAGGATGGCGGTCTCGCGTTCAAGTGTTTCGGGAAGACTTGGCAGTGCCCGGAAGTTGCAGTGCCTGCTCTGCGGGCATTGAATGACGGTCAGGCTCATACAGTGGGAGAGCTTCGCACCCTTGCCCCAGATGCCTCGGGGGCGTTCGCAGTTCAGAGTTTTTTGTCTGCGCTCGTGATGGATGGAGTTGCAAGCAAGCTTGATTTCCCAAACGGCCGGCCCAATGACCAGACGGGAGACGCAACATGAGGATTGCAAAGAACGTACGCGCGATGGTGAGCAGCGAGGGTGCGGTTCTTCGCGATATGAGGAGCGGAGGAAGTTTTGCCCTCAATCCGATCGGGGCAAAGGTTTGGGAACTGCTTCAGAGAGGCACCGCCGCGGAGCAAATCATCGACCAAATTAGCGTCGATTTTCATGCCCCTCGCGAAACGGTAGAGAACGACGTTCGCGCATTCATCAAGAGACTGGAAGACCAGAAACTGATTGTCAGTGAGGAAAGCACAGCTGCCGCTAGCCCAGCGTAGGCACGACATCTAAGCTGCCGAGAGAATTCAAATGAGAAGCCTGAACGAACAGCAAGACTATTTCCTAATCATTCCGCGGAAGCAAAACCGCGAAATTGTAGTGATGTACGATCCCGAACGGCGCGCGCTGGGCCCCTGTTCTCTGCCGAAGATCACCATTCCCAGGTGGGAGCGCAAAGGAATTGGCTTGACTCGGAAGATTCAGAAAGAACTCAGTCTGAACTCCATCTGTTTGTTCTGGCTCCGATCCCCGGAAGCTATTAACGGCGACGACCTTCACCTCATCAATCCCCCGCGTACCGCCGTTCTTGAGATTCGAACTCCAGAGTGGATTCCTCCCCATGGGATGAAGTGGATGTCCCTTGATTCGCTCGAATCCGAGGACTTTGCCGATGAGGTGCACTTCGAATTTCTCCAAACTGCTCTTAAGCAAGCGGAGGACTACGCCTCCGGCCGCAAGGTTGGTCCGTTTGGCCGGCCCGGTTGGCTTGACGAAGTTTTTGTCTGGGCGCGTCCCTATCTCAAGCCTTACGGTCTCGATTTCACTGGGGGCTTTCAGCAGCACAACGCCAGCGCGAACTTCAATTTAGTCCGTCTTGAAACCAACGGGCCAAGCGTCTGGTTGAAAGGAGCCAACGACGAAAATTGGCCTGAATACGACATCACAGTGGGCCTCGCGACTCGTTTCCCAAAGTATTTTCCGAAGCTGTACGCGCATCGCCCAGATTGGCGCGCGTGGCTGAATGAGGGGCTTGACAGCAGTCTGTACGGCGCGTTGCAAGCCCCTCAGCTGGAGGGAACAGTTCGTACGCTAGCAGGTCTGCAGACCGATGTGGCCGGAGACACGAAATTCCTCTTCAGCATTCGTTGCAAGGACTGGCGAATGCATCGAATCGCCGAGCAAATCGGCCCGTTCATCGAATCCATGACAGAATTGATGGAAAAACAAGAAACAGTGCCACCGTCCAAGCTGTCGCGGCAAGAACTGCGCGACCTAGCCGGTATTTTGGAAAACGCCTGCGGGCGCCTTGCTGCGCTTGGGATTCCCGATACGTTTGTGCACGGCGATTTCACACCGGGCAGCAATGTCGTGGCCAGTGATCGCTGCCTATTGATCGACCTGGCCGAGGCATACGTTGGTCATCCGTTTCTTTGCTTCCAGTATCTCCTGGACGGCCTGCACACGCGTTTCTCGCAATTCGATACATTGCATGACTACCTCAGGTAATTCTTTCTTTTTTACTTCAAATGAACTTATCAAATCTAGATATTGTTGTTTTATCTGTTCGATAGTTTTTTCAATAGTGAATTCATTCCTTGCTTTTTTTATGGCTAACTCTCCTAATTTTTTTCTTAACTGTTCATCTTCAAGTAATGTTACTATGCCATTCGCAAGCTCTCGAGGACGTCTACTTCTTACTAATAAACCACAACCATCTAATGCTTCGCCAACACCTCCAACATTTGATGCCACAACTGCTTTTCCACAAGCCATGGCTTCTATTACTGCAAATGGAAATCCTTCTGTAATGCTGCTAAAAGCAACTATGTCTCCTAAATTGTAAACCTTTTCAGGTTCCTTTGTTCCTCCCATGAATTTGACATTGTCCTCAAGATTGAGACTCTTGACTGTATTTTCACATCTTAG
>Ga0137418_10006710_pt1 | contig 10585 bp, 11 predicted proteins | sample CZODoug3_1_2_16f_FD_122242 | JGI IMG/M metagenome (GOLD analysis project Ga0137418, IMG submission 122242) | Vadose zone soil fungal communities from Angelo Coast Range Reserve, California, USA - CZODoug3_1_2_16fungal (Hybrid Assembly) | ecosystem: Environmental > Terrestrial > Soil > Vadose... | reverse complement strand
TACAACTTGAGCGATGAGCAGCTCGAGGCGGTGAAGAAAAAGCTGCTGGAGCTGAAGCCGAACATTCGCAAGATGTGGTCGACCGGAGGGGAGCTGACGAATCTTTTTCAGAATCATGAAGTTGTGGCGGCCATGGGATGGCCGCTGATGACCAATCAACTGCGCAAGATTAACTTTCCCGTGGGCGAGACGATTCCAAAAGAAAACACGACTGGATGGATTGATCACCTGATGATTACTGCGGGCAGCGAGAACAAAGACTTGGCTTACGAATTTCTCGAGCACATGATCGAGGCGCAGACGCAGAAGAAAGTCACCGACGTTACCGGCTACACTCCGGCGAATCCGCAGGCAGCGCAACTCATGACGCCGGCAGAAGTGAAGAGCTTGCATCTTGACGACGTTGACAACTACCAGAAGCGGATCTACTTCTGGCAGAATGTGCCACGGCGGGCGAAGTACAACGAGATTTGGAATGAAGTGAAGGCAGAGCAGTAGCGAATGCAGCCGGCAACAAGAGACAATCCATGGTCTCCATCCCCCCTTCGACAGCCGCACCCGTGCTCGACACAAGTGCCGTGACACCGAAGAGCCTGCTCAGCATTCGAAATGTCGCCAAGAACTTTGGCAAGAACCTAGTCCTAAGGAACATTTCTTTGGACATTGCGGAGGGCGAGTTTCTCACCATACTCGGGGAAAGTGGCTCAGGCAAGACGACGCTTCTGCGAATTGTTGCCGGCTTCGAGAGCGCGACGTCGGGCGAAGTTTGGATGGGCGACGAGCGACTCGATCAGCAGCCTCCTTACCGGCGGCGGGTGAATACAGTGTTTCAGCACTATGCGCTGTTTCCTCATCTCACCGTCGAGGAGAACGTGGGGTACGGGTTGCGCGTAGCCAGGCGTCCGGATGCAGAGGTCAAAACACGCGTCGAAGACGCACTCGCCAAAGTAAAGATGACGGCTTACGCGAAGGTGAAGCCGTCGAACATCAGCGGCGGGCAGCAGCAGCGCATTGCCTTGGCCCGGGCGCTGGTGAACCGTCCGAAATTGTTATTGCTGGATGAGCCACTTTCAGCGCTGGATGCGAATCTGCGGCGGCAGATGCAATTAGAACTGAAATCACTGCAGCGGGAAGTAGCGATTTCGTTTCTGTTCGTGACCCACGATCAGGAAGAAGCGATGGTGATGTCAGATCGCATCGCTCTTTTGCGTTCAGGCGAGCTCGAACAAGTAGCGGCCCCAAGAGAGATATACAGCCGTCCGGCAACGGCATACGTCGCGCAATTCATCGGACACACGAATTTATTGGAAGCAGAAGTGCGAGGCGGGATCGCGCGCTGCTCGTCGCTATCGTGGCCAGTCCGGCTTGCGGACGGGCCGGCCCTATTCTCTTTGCGACCGGAGAATATCGTTGTCGTCTCGCCTGCCACTGTTGTTGTTTCTGGCCGTGTGCGTGTGCCAGGAAGGGTGGTGAACCAGGCGTTCCACGGAGCCACAGAGTTGATTCGAGTGCAGTGTGCAGAGGGGGTAGTCCTCGTCGTGAGAACACCCAGCAGCGTGGCGGGCCACGCTGAGGTCGAGTTGGAGTTCTCTCCCGGGGATGCGGTGGCGGTGCGCAAGTCTGCCGAAAGGAATTGATTGTTTTCCCGGGCTTACAAAATGGCCGTGACCTTGCCTCCGCTAGTGTGGGTCGCGGCATTTCTGCTGACCCCGTATCTGCTGATGTTTTGCTACAGCTTCTGGTCGGTTTCGTCGGCGCAGGTTATCGTTCACCACTGGAGTCTGGATAACTACCGCGAGCTGCTGCGCGTAGGGGTTTACTGGCAAACGCTATTCCGCTCCATGTGGATCGCGGCCCGGGTGACGATCTTTTCGCTGCTGCTGGGATATCCGCTGGCCTATTTTCTTTCCTTTCACGCCGGCCAGCGGAAAGAGCTCTTTTACCAGTTGGTGATTATTCCGTTGTGGGTCAGCTATTTGGTGCGGGCCTATGCGTGGAAGACGATTCTAGGATCGGATGGCGTTTTGAACACGTTGCTGCAATATGTGCATCTCACCAGGCATCCGCTGGAGTTTCTGTTGTACAGCCCGTTTGCTGTGGTGCTGACCCTGACGCACATCTATACGCCATTTACCTTTTTGCCGATTTACGCCGCGCTCGAACACATTCCGCGCAATTTGGTGGAGGCTTCGCACGATCTTGGCGCAACTCCCGGGCAAACCTTCTGGAAAATAGTTTTCCCTCTCTCGATTCCCGGGGTGCTGGCCGGCGCAACCTTTGCATTCGTGCTAAGTCTGGGAGACTTTCTGGCTCCCCTGCTGTTGGGCGGACCGAGCGGAATTATGATCTCGAACATCGTGGTAAGCCTGTTTGGCGCGGCATATAACTGGCCTTTGGGTGCGGCCATTTCTTTCTGCATGCTGTTGCTGGTGGTGAGTTTGATTTTTCTTTCCGAGCGCCTGGAAAGGAAATGGAGCTTCTCGTGAGCGGCAACGGGAGCGAAGCCACGAAGGGACCGCGCTGGTTGTTGGCGCACGCCGTCGCTGTGTTCGGGTTTCTTTATCTTCCCATAGCAGTCCTTATTCTTTATTCGTTTAATGGAGAGGGCGTGGGTGGATTCCCGCCGCGTCATCTGACCTTCGATTGGTACCGCGTACTGTTCTCCGATGGCCCCATCTGGGATTCCGTGTGGAATAGCCTGCAAGTGGCCTTCGTAGCGATGGTGATTTCTCTTGCCATCGGGGTGCCGGCGGCGCTGGCACTCGATCGGGCTCAATTTCCCGGCAAAGCGCTTTTCCGGCGGCTCGTGCTGCTGCCACTTATTTTGCCGGGGGTTATCACGGGTCTGTCGCTACTCATGCTCTTCAATGCAGCCGCCATTACACTTAGCCTGCTGACGATTGTGCTGGGTCACGGCACGGCGCTGATTTCGGTCGCCACGACAGAAGTGTTCGCCGGATTGCAAAAACTCGATCGCGCACAGGAAGAAGCCTCGCTCGACTTGGGTGCGAACTACTGGCAGACGTTTTGGCGAGTGACGATGCCGAATCTGAAGCTGTCGATCATCGGCGCAGCGCTGCTGATCTTCACGCTTTCCATGGATGAGATCGCGGTCAGCTTCTTTCTGATTGGGCGGGATAACACGCTTCCCCTTGAGATTTGGGGACGGTTGCGGCGCGGGATCACGCCAGAAATTAATGCTGTCTCGACTATTATCTTTGTGTTTTCGTTGGTGGCGATCGTCGTTTGGTACCGCTTGCGCGTGCGCGATGGAAGAACAGAGGCAGGCATGGAAGTGGTGGAAGCGGTGGGGGGGTCTGCGTCGTGAGGGCAAACCGCAGGGACTTTATCAAATTTGTTGTGGCAGGAGGAGTAGCGGCGGGATGCCCTATTGATGTTCCTTGGGTGGAAGCACTGACCACCGAAAAAGACCATGCGGCAAACGTGGATGGCGAAGACAACCACATTTGCCACCAGGTCCGCGACAAAGGTAGCCAAATATTCGCGCGGCCTCCGGCTTCGGCTCGACATGACGTGGTGATTGTGGGCGGTGGCGTGAGCGGCCTGACAGCCGCTTACCGTTTGCAGCATCGCGACGTCCTTTTGCTGGAAAAAGAGCCGCACTGGGGCGGCAACGCTTTCGCTGTGGAGTACGAAGGCAGCAGGTATGGCACGGGCTCGGCATTTCTTTGGAAGCCATCAGAGGCCTACGACTTTGCCAAGGAAATTGGCCTCCAGCCGTTGCCCATAAACTCGCCCGACGGCAGCATCATCAATGGCGAGTTTGTTCATGACACCTGGGGCGACGGGCTCAACAAGCTGCCCTATCCGCCGATCGTCCGTGACAGCTTCAAGAAATTCAGGAAGGAGATGGTGGCCATCGATCTGGAGAAACGCGGCCGGGAGCTTTACAACGTTCCGTTCTCAGACTTCATGAAGAACTACGCGGGCGAAATCAAACAATGGTGGGACACATACGGACCCTCAAATTGGGGAGCAACCAGTGATCAGACCAACGCCGCGCTGGCGATCGCGGAATTGCAGCAGATGGTGATTCAAAGTCATTCGGACAACCGTTATACGTGGCCGGGAGGGCTGGGCGCCATCACCAAGAAATTAACGGAGATCCTGCAGGCCAAATACAACGATCGGATGCTGGCCGGGGCCACCATCGTGGCCGTGGTTCCGGAGAGAGAACAGGTGCAAGTGACATACATGTTCGGCGGCGAATTGAAGACAGTTGCTGCCAAGGCGGTCATCATGGCTACTCCTAAATTCATCACTCGACGCATTGTTGAAGGCTTGCCCGGCAAGCAAAGTGAGGCCATGCATCAGATTCGCTATATTCCCTACCCCGTGGTGAATCTCATCTTCGACAAACCAGTTTTCAATCGTGGATACGATACCTGGTGTCCAGGAAATACGTTTACTGACATCGTGGTCGCGAACTGGGTGGTTCGCAAGCAATCAGGTTATCCACAGAAATACAACATTCTCAGTTGTTACACGCCGATGAAGGAAGAAGATCGCGCGTACCTGCTCAGCGAAATCGGCGCGCGTAAGATCGCCGCCAATGTGCTGCGTGATTTCCAAAAGGTGATGCCGGGGTTGGATGTTGATCCGATCGAAGTACACATATACCGTCGCGGGCATCCCATGTATATGTCGACGCCCGGACTCTACGGGCAGGTGCAACCATTGGTCCGGCGGCCGATGGAGCGCGTGTTCTTCGCCAATACGGACTCAGAGGGTCCAGAGTCAACCACGAACGAGGCGATTCTCGCGGCCCAGCGCGCGGCGAAGCAAGCCGAGGCGCGTCTGGCGGGTAGGCTTGCGCCCAGGGAAACGGCTGTGGTCGGCTAAGTCAACTATTTCCCCATTCCTGGTTCCAGTGGTTCCATACGCGAACTACTACTGAGAACCATCCACACATAGTAAAGTAGTAAGAGAGGCTTTGCGGCGTTTGATCGCGCCGAAACCCGATCCACGGCAAAAGGACAACCAACACTTGAGTCTGAGTATCCGCAACATCGCCATCATCGCGCACGTCGACCACGGCAAGACCACGCTGGTGGACGCTATGCTTAAGCAGAGTGGTACGTTCCGCGCCAACGAGGCCGTCGCAGAACGCGTGATGGATTCGAACGAACTGGAGCGGGAGCGCGGCATTACCATCCTGGCCAAGAACACCGCCATTTTCTATCACGATGTGAAGATCAACATTGTTGACACGCCCGGGCACAGCGATTTTGGTGGCGAAGTGGAGCGTGCTCTAAAAATGGTGGACGGGGTGATGCTGCTCGTGGATGCCAGCGAGGGACCGCTGCCACAAACCCGCTACGTGCTCAGCAAGGCGCTGGAAGCGAAACTTCCTCCGATCGTGGTCATTAACAAAATTGACCGTGCGGATGCGCGTCCGCAGGAAGTGCTGAATGAGATTTACGACCTCTTTATCGACCTCGATGCCAAGGAAGATCAACTCGACTTCCCTGTTCTTTACACGAATGCGAAAGCGGGCACGGCATCGACGGATATGAAAGGGGGCGGCGAAGACTTGCGGCCGCTGTTTGACGCGATCTTGAAGACGATTATTGTCCATGAGGGCGATCCCGCGGGCCCCCTGCAAATCCTGGTGGCGAATCTTGACTACAGCGACTACCTGGGGCGGCTGGCGATTGCGCGCGTATTCAATGGCACGATGCGTACGGGTGAGGAAGTAGGCATCGCCAAACTCGACGGATCGATACAGAAGACCAAGATTACCAAGTTGTTTTCATTCTCCGGCTTGAAACGGACCGACATAACGGAAACCACCCTGGGAGACATCGTCGCGGTTGCGGGCGTGGAAGGCATCACCATTGGCGAGACCATCACGGACGCGGAGAATCCTTCTCCGCTGCCGCCGATTGTGATTGATGAGCCCACCATCGCGATGACATTTACGGTGAATACGTCGCCATTTGCTGGCCGCGACGGGACCTACGTCACCTCACGCAACTTGCGCGAGCGGCTGGCGAAAGAGCTGCTGACCAACGTTTCCCTGCGCGTCGAGGACATGGGCAGCACGGATTCGTTCAAGGTGCTGGGACGCGGAGAGTTGCAGCTTTCCATCCTGATCGAGATGATGCGACGTGAAGGTTACGAACTGATGGTTGGCAAACCCGAGATCGTCAGCAAGCGGATTAACGGCAAGCTGATGGAACCTGTGGAACGTCTCACGGTTGATGTGCCGGAAGAATTCGTGGGTGTGGTGATGGAGCAACTGGGCGCGCGCAAGGGCGAAGTCACAAATATGCATAACCACGGCTACGGGCGGGTGCGGATTGAGTTTCGCGTTCCTAGCCGAGGGCTGATCGGCTTGCGCAGCCAACTGCTGACGGATACCCGCGGCACCATCGTGATGAATTCTCTTTTTAATGGATACACGGAGTGGCAGGGCGAAATTCCGCATCGGCCAACCGGCGCGCTGATTGCCGACCGCGGCGGTGTCTCCACGGCGTACGCATTATGGGGTCTGCAGGAACGGGGAGAGCTTTTGCTCGGGCCGGGCGTTGAACTCTATGAGGGCATGATTATCGGCGAGAATGCCAAGGACAATGATCTCGACGTAAACGCAGTCCGCGAAAAGAAACTTACCAATATGCGAGCTTCCACTGCAGACGAAGCCATACGTCTCGTTCCCTTCCGGCAATTGAATCTGGAGCAGGCCATTGAGTTCATCACCGATGACGAGTTCGTGGAAGTCACGCCCAAATCGCTGCGGCTGCGGAAGAAGGTTCTACAGGCCAATAAGCGAAAGCGGAGCGCCATGGTAGGGGTTGAGGAAGGTTCGTGAGATCTCGCCGTTCAGTAAAGCCGGCAGCAAGCAAGGAGCCGCGCCTGCGGATGTATCTGGCGCCTTGTAGTTGCGGCATAACATTTACGGTTTCGAATGATTACGACCACCAAGGCACGGCTTGGAACCGGTATCTAACCTGCCCGAACTGCGGTAAGCGCCATGATCCCAAGAACCGGCTGCTGCAAGTCCGATTTCACCGCGAGGGAAAGTGGATTAGTGCTGAGCCCGCTGTAAGCCATTCCTTCCGATTAAACTAGAGTCCCACGACAAATCTGCTATACTTCTGCCCGCATTTGACTGTTCGCCAGCTCCGGTTTCGATTTTCAGGAAAGCCACTTCAGCTCCCTGCCAGTCCGCCGAATTGAGCTCGCACTTCGACAGCTCAATGCAGAGGCAGACGCTTGAAGAATATTTTCGTAGGCAATCTGAGTTTCAACACCACGGAAGATGAGTTGCGCCAGATGTTCGGCTCTTACGGGCAAGTTGACCGGGTAAGCATCATGACCGACCGTGACACCGGGCGCTCGCGCGGATTCGGATTTGTGGAGATGGCCAACGCCGAAGAGGGCGAAAAAGCTATCGCTGGGCTGAATGGTTCAGAGATCGGCGGTCGTACGCTTAACGTAAACGAAGCTCGTCCGAAGACGGAACATGGCGGAGGCGGTGGACGTGACCGGGACCGTGGCCATGGTGGAGATCGCGGCGGGCGAGGCGGAGGCGGCGGCGGTCGCGGACGCTATTAGCCGAGTATTTTCCCAGGCCTTCGTTAACAGCTGAAAATTTGTCGTGTCGGCGAGCGCTCCGCAAACTGTCTAGGTGGGCGAGGAAGCGTTCTGGGCCGTCTTGCACGTTCACCTTATAGCTCGGCATTGAAGGCTTTCCGGCTGCCCTGTAAACTAGTCTATCGGTGCGCGCCCGTAGCTCAGCTGGATAGAGCGATTGCCTCCGGAGCAATAGGTCGGGAGTTCGAATCTCTCCGGGCGCACCAGATTTCAACAACTTACGCATCTGCTTTTCTCTCGCGTGTGCAGAATGTGTGCGATTGAACAACATTACTGTACTCCCCCGGCGATTGGAGCGCTCGCCAAGATTTGCGTTTCGTCCAGTCTCGCGATGCCGTCATACATAGCGTCCACCATCTGGTAGACGGAATCCGGAATCTCTTTCACGTAATTCTCAAGCGTCGTGTCTGGCCGTGCATGTCGCAATTGCTTCTGCACGTCTTTGAGTGTGCCCTTGCGCTCACCAACCGCCAGCGTAGCAAAGGTTCTCCGCAAAATCTGGAAGTTCAGCTTCTCCAGTCCCAGCTTAATGCGGATTGGATCGAGAACCCGAGCCTCAAAGTTCTCGTAATCCATGAAGCCGCCTTGGCTGTTCGGGAAGATGAAATCCGAAGCTCCCGGCGAAGTAGTGAGACTTCTCCATTCCAGGAGCTCTGCAGCCAACCTGTTCGGCAATGGAACATACGCCTCGCTTTCCTCAGTCTTGGCCCACGGTCGAAGCTTGCCTTTGTACACCGTCTCTGCGACACGGAGAGCGTGCCGGCTGTTCGGAAGTTTTTCAAGACTGCGCCAGCGGAAGGCAAACAACTCGCCAGGTCGCACCGCGGTCCCGGAGCCGACTTTGACGGCCAACTTGTCCCGAAGCGTTCGCGCGGCATCGATCACGAATTGGTACTGCGGCCACTCGAGGATTGTTTCGTCCGGCTTCCGCGTTTTAGGCCGCTTCAGCTTGCGTCCCGGATCCTTCGCCAGAAAGTCTTGATCAACCGCTTCGGCGCACATGGATTTCAGGTACGTGCGGCAATGAAACACCATGGACCGCGAGTACTCGGACGCAAGTTGATTGATCCAGCCCTGCAGTTCGACCCCGTCCAGTTCCCGGAGCGGCTTGTCGCCGAATTTCTCTAGAATCACCCGTATGAAATGCTCGTTGGTTTTGCGTGTCGTCGGACTCCAATTGCCCTCCACGATGGAGCGCCAACGATTGTCCACAAACCAGCGTAATGACACGCGATCATCGCGACGGGAAGTTTGCGTAGCATTGAGCGGAGATACGATTTTGTTGAGTGCTTCCTTCGCCTCAAACTTGCGCGTCTTGTTTTTCTTGCCCAGTACTTTGCTGTGGTGGCGACGCCGTTCTCTACCAGTCTCCGGGTCGCGAACGTATTCGATCCAGTGCGCCCGCCAAGTACCAGCCTTCGTTTCCTGCAGCCAGCCGTTTTGGTGCCGTGTGCGCATCCCTCTCCCCCTTTGGAATGGAAATGTGGGACGCACTATACGCCTCCTTCCTGCACCTGAAGGTGTGCATTGATAAAGTTCTCAATGTCCAAGGGGCGAAATCGCAGAACTGCGCGACGACCACCCAGTCGGACCACAGGGATTCTCGGACTGCGCCGGGTCGCGTGATCGCGAACCCATGCCTTCGATACTCCAAGCATGTGCGCGACATCGTCCAAACCGAGTAGCGCGAATCCGGGTTTTTGCCTCAGGTCGAGCCATTCGGGTTGGCCGGTCGCGTTAGTCATGGCTGCTCATATAACTCGCTGTGCTCCATGAGCACAGCCCCGTGGCCTTCAGTTTCTTTGCTTTCCTACCACAGAGCCGACAAAACCGCAGGGCACGCTCAGAACGCCTCAGACGGCGATATTCCCGCTGATGTTCAGAGGAGCAGGTTACCGCTCCCCGTCGCTGACGATCTGCCGGAATGGGCTGCTGGCAAAGAATGCAAAACGTCGTCATGGATTCTGTTCCAAAATCATCAGATTCTCGAACACGCTTTCTGCCGCTTGCCAGGTCTGTGGGCTGAACAACTTACAGTTGCTGCTCGCGCCAGGTTTTTGGAACGCCCCTCGTCGCCCTCGATCACCAGTCCCATCCTGCTTACGATTGCGGACGAGGTAAAGGCCGAAAGAGTCTTTTTCATAAGTGAAGTTCTCCTTTTCATCGGAGAATGCTTCGTTGCTGTACCGACCCGCTGTTCGGCCCTACGTTGGCCAGCAGTTCGTCAGTAGTGATGTGCAGTTCGCCGGTACTGATCAATGTTTCCAGCAGTACCCGGAGCTTCCACGCTGCCAGGACGATTTGTTCGATCAAAAAACTGCAGGCGTTTCTCATCAAAGTACACAGGAAGCGAACCAACACTCCCATTCCTGTTTTTCCCGATGATTAACAATTCGTCCTCAGGAATTGGCCTGCCATCATCCCCAACGGGCAAGTACGGCAATAAAACGACGTGACTATGGGCCTCAATGTCACCCGACTCCTTCAGTTCCAGCATGGAGGGCCGCGCATTGATCCCGCCTTCCGGTCGCCTCAATTGCGAGAGCAGCACAACTCCCACCCTTTCGCTCTTCGCAAGCTGCCTGAGCGCATTGGCCACGTAACCCACACGATCGCGCAATTCGCGGCCGGGTGCGTCGACCAGCGGCCAGATCCAACTGACGCTGGTGGGTTGGTAGGACTTCTTGTCGGGCACCAGGGAGGATACGCTTGGGACAGACAAGCTAGCAGCGGTCAAGGAAGACAGAAAATAGAGAAATCTGCGACGGTTCACGGTTAATCCCTCAATGCGTAGCGTGATTTCTCATTGTGCTATTAGCCTGCGACATAATGTGTCGCACGGGCGAAAATATCCGATCCCATTGGGAAGGCGCATTCAAGGCGATGCACTTATCCAGACGGGCTGACGGGTATACCGTGGCTTCTGGTCGGATCGTCGCTAGCTCGTCCCTTACGGCTTGGGGAA
>Ga0137418_10006709_pt1 | contig 10586 bp, 10 predicted proteins | sample CZODoug3_1_2_16f_FD_122242 | JGI IMG/M metagenome (GOLD analysis project Ga0137418, IMG submission 122242) | Vadose zone soil fungal communities from Angelo Coast Range Reserve, California, USA - CZODoug3_1_2_16fungal (Hybrid Assembly) | ecosystem: Environmental > Terrestrial > Soil > Vadose... | reverse complement strand
TCGAATACATCGCGATCAATCCCGGCGCTACGTTCCGCGGCTTGCACGATTCGCTGGTCAACTACGGCGGCAACCACGCGCCGGAAATTATTCTTTGCAACCATGAAGAAATCGCCGTCGCATTGGCGCACGGCTACGCGCGCGCGAAGGGCAAACCGATGGCTGCGGCGGTGCACAATGTCGTCGGTCTGCAACACGCGTCGATGGCAATTTACAATGCCTGGGCCGATCGGTTGCCCGTGATCGTGCTGGGTGGGACCGGGCCTATGGACACGGCCAATCGCCGGCCGTGGATCGATTGGGTGCACACGGCACTCGTGCAGGGCAATTTGGTGCGCGATTTCGTCAAATGGGACGACCAGCCGGGCAGCGTCGAGGCGGTGCCGGATTCTTTCATCCGCGCGTACCGGCTCGCGACCACGGATCCGCAAGGGCCGGTCTATATCTGTTACGATGGCGACGTGCAGGAGAAACAACTCGACGGCGAGGTGAGTTTCCCATCGCTTGATCGCTATCCCGCGTCGCTGCCGCTGCAGGCGCCGGAAGAGGGATTCGACAAAACGCTTCGGTGGTTGCTCGAAGCAAAGAAGCCGGTGATCTTAGCCGATTGGGTAGGCCGGCGAGAAGCAGGCTTTAAAGCACTCGGGGAATTGGCCGAATTACTCGGCGTGCCTGTGCTCGATCAATGGGGCCGATTTAATTTCCCCGTGCAACATCCGCTCAATCTGACCGGCCAGGGCGAGAAGGTGATTCCGCAGGCTGATTTGATTCTGGCGTTGGATGTCCCGGACCTGGAAGGCGCGACCGCGCGAAGGGCGCAGGAGCGAGGCAATCGTCGCGCGACGCCTTTGACGGCGGCCAGTGCCAAAATTATCAACGTCAGTCTGGACGACTTGCTCGTGCGCGCCTGGGCGACCGATTTCAACAAGCTGCGCGAAGCGGATTTGATGATCGCTACACGAATGCGCGACACCGCTTTCAAGCGCGCGCTCAAGTCGATGCCAATCGGCTCCGAGATTGATGTCAAAGGACCTTACGGACGAATGACTCTTCACGAAGACGCATCGCGGCCCGCAGTGCACTTGCGAAATGACAAACGTCCTCTTCCAGACTCTTCGAGATCTTATGTTCGCTACGAATAGCAATCCGCGGCGCTTTCGAATTCAGAGGTCAGAGTTGGCGGTGCCTGCAACCTCAGATCATCTCTTCGAGAAGGCTGCCAAGGGGGCCGCTGATTTCGTGTTCCTCGATCTCGAGGATGCTGTCGCTCCTGACAGAAAGCGGGATGCTCGTAAGAGCGTCATCGCCGCGCTCAACGATATCGATTGGGAGACAAAGACGCTGGCCGTGCGCATTAACGCGCTCGACACCGAGTGGGCGCATCGGGACATTTTGGAGATTGTCGGTCAGTGCCCGAGACTCGATCTCATTCTGTTGCCGAGGGCCGCCGGCCCCTTCGATGTGCAATTCGTTGATACCCTGCTCACAGGCCTGGAAAAAGAGCTTCGTCGCGACAAACAGATCGGCATTGAGGCTATGGTGGAAACAGCGCTAGGTCTTGCGAACGTGGAGCCCATTGCCGCTTCGTCCAGCCGACTGGAAGCGATCATCTTTGGTATGGGGGACTACTCGATCGACATGCAGACCTACGATACCGTCATCGGAGCGTCGCATCCCGAGCGCGAGCATTGGTACTACGCGCTCGCCCGGATCGCCAACGCGTGCCGCGCCTTCGGCTTACGTCCAATCGATGGTCCATTCACGAAATACGCCGATCTCGATGGGCTACGCGCGCGCGCAGAGCGGGTCGCAGCGCTCGGCTTCGAAGGGAAGTGGGCTATTCATCCGTCGCAAGTGGCGATTTGCAACGAAGTATTCGCTCCGACCGTATCGCAAGTCGAATGGGCCGAGCGGATCCTAGAAGTGATGAGCGACGCGGTTGCGAGGGGCAAAGGCGCGATCGGGCGGAATGGGGCGGTAGTCGATATGGCCCACGTACGGCTCGCCCGCGCCATCCTGCAGCGCGCATCTGCAATTACTTCAATACCTACTTAGCCCCGAGCTCGTTGCCTAAACCCGGGAATATGGAATGAGCAAATAATTCAATTTACCCATTTTTACTCATCACTACACAGTGCCACCATTATAGGCTGCCAGTCACAGTCTGTAAGGTGCGCGTAGCGGCGATCGTGTCGTAACGATCCCGCTTGACGCCCCCGACCCTGCCGGGCGATAGGTGCGCGCGCAGAAGGATAGCAATTGATGAACAAAGGTGTCGGTCTCGTGGCGTTGTTCTGCACACTGGTATCTCCAGCAATTCATGCCGCCGAGCCCGCCACGTTGAGCTTGCATCCGGATCTGCAGGCCTTGCCCACCACGCGGCCCGTTACTAGGAGTGACACGGGTCAGGTGGTGTATCTACAGCGTTGCGCTGTCTGCCATGACCACCCGCAGGAACGCATTCCCCCAAAATCGCTCTTGGGAACCCGAACTCATGATTACATCGTCAATGCGTTGACGAAAGGAGCGATGCAGACACAAGCCAGCGGATTGTCCGCGGGGGAAATCGACGCCGTCGCTACACATTTAATTAGTGAACTTCAATCTTCTATGCCCGCTGGAACTACAGTGTCGCGATTGGGCGAACCGGACCTGCACACCAATAGCTGCAAGCGCCCCGCTCCACGGTTCACGTTGAATGCGAATGATTGGAACGGATTTAGTCCCGCTCTTGATAACGCTAGATTTCAACGTCAATCGGGGCTAAGGGTCGCCGATATCCCAAAGTTGAAGCCCAAATGGGTATTCGCGTACCCAGGGACGAAGGCGTACGGCCCACCCAGCGTTGTGGCAAACCGCGTATTTATCGGCACGGTGACCGGCAGTGTTTTGTCGCTCGACGCGAAAACCGGATGCACGTATTGGGCGAGCGACCCCGGAGCGCCGGTGCGGACGCCTGTTTTAGTGGGTAGATGGATCGGCCATCCTCAAGAGAGAAAATCTCAACCCCGCTTTGTCGCTTATTTCGGCGACGCGAAAGCCATGGTACATGCAGTTAACGCCGAGACCGGCGAGTCGATGTGGGCAACCAGGGTGGATGAGCACCCGTTCGCTACGGTTAGCGGGACCCCAGCACTCTACCAAGGTCAGTTGTTTGTCCCGCTCACTTCTGGCGAGGGCTCGATGGGTCCTCGCGGCGATTATTCCTGCTGTACTTTCCGAGGCAGCGTCGTCGCCTTAGACGCCTACACGGGAAAGAGCTTGTGGAAGAGCTACACGATCGCCGAAGAGCCCAAACCCTTCAGGCTTAATGCTGCGGGTACGCAGATGTATGCGCCCGCGGGGGTGGGCATATGGTCCGCACTCACTGTCGATGTGAAGCGGAGATTGATCTACGGCACGACGGCCGAATCCAAGACGGCCCTAAGCGTGGACACCTCCGATGCAATCATGGCCTTTGATTTGGATACCGGCACGCGCAGGTGGGCGACCCAAGCAACCTCTAACGACAACTGGATTCAGGGCTGCGAGAGCGAAATACCGGGCGTCAATTGTCCTGACCCCTTGGGGCCGGATGCGGACTTTGACACTCCGGCCATGCTGCTGAACATGCGGAATGGTAGACAGATCATTATAGCGGCCCAGAAATCAGGTCAGGTTGACGTCGTTGATCCCGCTGACGCCGGCAAGATTCTATGGCAGAGGAATCTGGCTCAGGGCGCAGACGTGTCTCCTGGGATAGTCCTGCGCGACCGTGCGCAGCCGGGAGTAGTGTTCGGAATGGCAGCGGACGACAACAAAGCCTATGCCGCGATTGCCGATCCCGGCGCCAATAACGGACACGTACCGCTTGGGATCTACGCGCTCAGCCTAGTAGACGGACATGTCGTATGGCACACACCAGGGGCACCGGTTCCCTCATGTTCCTGGGGTGACCATGGTTGCACCGGCGCACAACGCACGGCCGTGACGCTGATTCCAGGCGCCGTATTCGCAGGCTCTGCGAATGGCCACATACTCAGTTACGCAGCAGACGACGGAAAGGTGCTTTGGGATTTCGATACGGTGCATTCCTATGACGCGGTAAACGGCGTCAAAGCACAGGGAGGATCCATCGAGGGCATCGCCACCGTTGTGGTTGGGGGAACGCTGTATGTCATGTCCGGATACGCCAGCTACGGCGGCGGCAACGGCGATGCGCTTATCGCATTTACTGTCGATGGCAAATAAGGGCGGACATGACCACTCCATGGCCCATTGGAATTATATGAGCGCGCTTGACGCCACTTGGACCCCTAGACTACTTGCCCCTTTAAAGATGAGGACCGTCTGGTGCGTGTGGATGCTATGCATGTTCTCCGCGGCGCACTCCCCGGCGACGGCACAAGATACACACTCTTCACGGTCGCCGGAGAACCATCCCGGCAAAGTACTGTTCGACAGTCACTGCTCGCAGTGTCATGAACGGGGAGTTCCGAGGGCACCCATCAAAAGCTTGCTTAGGCATATGGCACCCAATTCCATTTACAACATTCTAACGAAAGGCGCCATGCGTCTGCAGGCATCAAGCCTCTCGGATCAGGAGCGGCGGGACATTGTCGGGTACCTTACCGGGCGCAACCCCGAGGAATCACCCATTCCTCTGCTGATGTGTCAAAGCAAACTGTCATGGTTCGATAGGGACGCGGTACCTGTCGGCACAGGATGGGGAATAGATTCGGCCAATACGCGCTCCATCCCCGCGAAACAAGCGAATTTGGCCGCCATCGATGTGCACCAGTTGACGTTGCGGTGGAGTTTTGCGTTTCCAGATGCCATCGACGTCATCGTGCGCGGCATCAAGTCGGGCGTGCCGCTGGCTGACTGCCTGAAAATCGTCGCAGCCGAAGCGCCGGAGCCGGTGAGAGGCGAATTCAAGTCTGTTATCGAGGACCATGCGCTCGGCATGCCGCTGGGCGACGCCGTCCAGCGCCTGCCCGATAGGATTCCGGTTTCGGAAGCCAGCTTCTTCGCCATCGTCATTGCGGTGCAGAGCCGTACCGGCGGCAACTTGTCTGAAGCACTTGCAAACCTGTCAACAGTGCTGCGCCAACGCAAGAAAATGGTGGCGAAAATAGCGGCGATGAGCGCCGAAGCGAAGGCATCCGGCGGCATCATCGGTTCGCTGCCGATCGTCGTCGGCGGCGTCCTCTACTTCACCGCCCCGGATTATATCGGGCTGCTGTTCTCGACGACGACCGGCAATCTTGTACTTGCGGCGTGCGGCGTCTGGATGGGTCTCGGCATGCTAGTGATCCGCCAAATGATCAACTTCGACTTCTAGGGTTATCAGATGTTGCTCCACGCCCTCGCGACAAATGGCGACGTGATCGTTGCGTCGATGGCAGCCGTGTCGGTGTTCGGGGCAATCATCGTCGTGTGCTGGCCGTATATCGCGCCGACCCACTTTCGCGACCGTGTGCGGCAGATCGCCGGCGCGCGGGAGGAGATCCGCAATCGCGAACGGGCGAAACTCCAGGAAGGTAAGCCGCAGAATCTGCTGACGACCCGACCCAAAGAGATCTTTAAAACAATCTTCGACCGGATGAATCTCGCCAATCAGGCCGAGGACGGCGAGGTGGTGCGGAAGCTGAGGATGGCAGGCTACCGTGGTCAAGGTCCGGTGGTTACGTTCCTGGTCATTCGGCTGTTCACCGCGCCCGCGCTGTTTGCCGTGACTGCCCTTTATGTCTTCGCGGTCCTGTCACTGCCCTATCCATTCTTCGTAAAATTCGCGATTGCCACGGCAGCCGCTCTGCTCGGCTATTTCGTGCCGGCACTTTACGTCGGCAACAGGATCGCAAAGCGCCAGAAAGCAATCCGCCGCGCCTGGCCGGACGCGCTCGATCTCATGCTGATATGCGTGGAAGCCGGCATGGGCATCGAGCGCGCCTTTCAGAAAGTATCGGAAGAGATCGGGCCGCAGTCCGCCGAGCTGGCCGAGGAGCTCAGCCTGACCACCGCAGAGCTGTCGTACTTGCCGGAGCGCCGCAAGGCCTATGAGAATCTCGTGTTGCGCACCGGCCTCGACAGCGTAAAGGCCGTGGCTATCAGCCTAGTGCAGGCGGAGAAATTCGGCACAGCCCTTGGCCCTGCACTTCGTGTCCTCGCGCAAGAGAATCGTGACATGCGCATGAGCGCAGCGGAGAAAAAGGCTGCGGCCTTGCCGCCCAAACTTACCGTGCCGATGATCGCGTTTTTCCTCCCGGTTCTCTTCGCCGTGATCATCACGCCGGCGGCCATCCAGATTTCGCACGTTCTCTAGTCCAGACCCTTTTCAAGCAAAGGCCATGAAAATGTCCCAACAACAAATCCTGGTCATCGAAGACGACGCCGCACTGCGAACCGAGATCATCGAGTTCCTTGTCCGCCGACGTCATCGCCCCACCGGCTGCGGCACGCTTGCTGAAGCGACCGCTGCGCTCGAGATCATGATACCCGACGCGGTTCTTTCCGACATCAACCTTCCCGACGGCGACGGCGTCAATTTTTGTATGCACAACGCGCCGCGCTTTCCCGCGACAATGTGGTTGCTGATGTCCGGCAACGACGATCTCGTGCGGCTGGGCGGCCAACTGAAGAGCATCGGTGGTGCCAAGCCGAATTTCGCGATCGTCGAGAAACCCGTGCCGCTCCGTCTGCTCGACCGTTTTATCGCTGGCATCGGTTCTGCGCCCCCGTCGGTCATCGAGCCGGCGATGGCCGTCGCAACGGCGGCGACGGCCGCTTGAAGCGCTCGGCAACATCTGGACAGTTCAAACGTGCCTACCGCCGCAACCAAGAAGGAACCTGGCCGATCACAACGCACATCCTGCTGATGGAAGACGACGTCGAACAGCGTGCCGAAATTCTCGAGTACATGTTGCGACGGCGCCACCGCGTCACAACCTGCGCTTCGATTTCCGAGGCAGGTGAGGCGTTGGATGGAGCCGTGCCTGACGCCGTCGTCTCGGACGTGCAGTTGCCGGACGGAGACGGCGTGACCTTCTACGGCAACAATGCCAGGCGCCAGATGGATCCCGATGTCTGGCAACCACGATCGCGTACGGTTGGCCAACGAACTCAAGGCCATCGCCGACCTACCGCCCTGCTCGGTCATCGACAAGCCTGTACTGCTCCGCCTGCTAAATCGCGTCATCGAGGGCACCGAACGCCCTTCCTAGTTTGAGAGGAAGAAGAACATGACAACAAGGCCATTGGTCCGCCTCCTCGTCGTCGAGGACGAACCGGAAATTCTTGCCGAGGTGGCGGGCTATCTCCGCCGCCGCGGCGAACTCGTGGTCACGGCATCGTGTTACGAGCAGGCGACGCATGCCCTAGACGACGACGCTGCGCCGATCGACATCCTCATCTCGGACGCGCGCCTGCCGGACGGAAATGGCGTTGATCTGGTCCGCTCGGCGATCGAGCGGCCTGGCGGTCCAGGTGCCTGCATTCTGATGACAGGTCATTTGGAGGAAAGTGACCTCTCCGCCGATCTACAGGAAGCTGGGGTGAAGATCATTTACAAACCGTTCTCGCTCGCTGCCTTCTATCGAGAGGTGCGCTCCGCATGTGACGCCAATCTCCGGAGCTAACCGACATTTGAGCTTGCCCATGTCGGTGGCGGCCAAGATGACTAGACCGCTCTTAAGGGGGCGATCTTCGGTGGCGGTCGCTCCAATCGTAGATCTCGCAGGCGGCCGCCGCAGCCGAATGCCTCAATCGACAGTCTGCCTGAGAATCTGTTCCATCTCGACGCCGAGACCAAGCCAGTCGTCGGCCTTAATGGCATCGCCAAAAACGTTTGTGGTAACGTGATAATCTTCCGTTAGCGCCATGTACATGCGAGTCAGGTCGTCCGCAGCGATGATCGCCCACTTGGTGACGCCCTATTTGACGTCGGTTCTTTTTGCGTAATCGGCCAGTTTGCTGACCTCGTCGGCCGTCAGTGGGGTATTCCATACCTGGACGATCGACGAGGTGCACCAATTCGAGCACAAGCACCCTATTGGTAGTAAGGCGCGGCTCGCGCTGGCGCTCCTGCACTACACCGGCGTGCGCCACTCGGACGTAGTGGAGCTCGGCCGCCAGATGGAGCGCGGGGGCGCGCCGCACATCTCCGAGAAGAAGGGAGCCAATAGTCGCGCGCTTGGCCGCAAAAAGTCGGCGGCCCCCAAGTGGCATGTGCTGCCGATCCTGCCGGCCCTGCGCGCGGTGATCGATGCGACGCCGTCGGGCACGCTTGCGTTTCTCGTGACCAGCTTCGGCCAGCCCTTTACGGCGGCCGGCTTCGTCTTCGCAAGGCCGGGGCGACAATCGCGGCCGAGAACGGCGCGACAGAAACGGGGTCTAACCCGCTGATATCTTTAAAGGGCAAAAGGGAATGGTGCCCAGGGGCGGCCTGCAACAACTGCGAAAATTTAGGGCCTTACAGCGGGAGGGCGGGAAACGTAAACGGCCCTAGAGCCTCGCCCCCTCAACGGTGCCTTCAGTGCGCACTGCCAGCCGAGCGCATCGGCAGCCAAGGACCCGATTGCGATACCCGGCCGTTTCGTGGAGTTGGATTCGACGGCGAAGATCTCCGTGTCTACGTACGCCCGTACGTGCGGGACCTCTATTTGTACCCTTACGGCTCTTTGGATGAGGTGCCAGAACTGTCGGCGGTCTTCGTGTTGACGCTTGGTGCGGGGGATATTGACGACGACATCTACAACGAACTGCGTCAGGAACTGGGAGCCTTTGTCGAAGCGGCGACAGTCGAACTCGATATCGATATTGATGACGAGGAATAGTGTCCTCGGCCCTTGGAAGGACCACCAATCAATGGATTATCTTCCGTACCAATTCATCGCAGCCATGCGCTTTGGAGACAAACGGCGCGAGAGAACGCATCGCGAGCTCGGCAGACATCGGGTTGATCACGGTGGCATCGGCCATGGCCTGCTGGAACTAGATGGCAGCGCCAAGGGCGTCAACGGCGCTGGAAAACTCGACCAGCGCGCCGTCGGCAGCTTGACCAGCCGGCCACTGTGGCGCGCTAGTGTCGGCTCAAACCGCTGCTTGCGGTGCTCCCGCAGGCGCGAATTGTTGGAAGCATCGCGAACCACGCACGGCTTCTCCGCAAACCGGCGGAATGCTACCGTTTCTGCCGTTCCGAGTGTTCATCCGGGGAACGTCGGTTTGGAACAACAAGCGCGGGGGCAGGATGTCGGGAACTTTCGATTTTGTAGTAGTCGGTGGCGGCTCTGCCGGTGCTGTGATCGCATCGCGCCTCTCCGAAGATCCCTCCTGCCCGGTAGCCCTGATCGAGGCCGGCGAACGGCCACCCGAAGTATCGTCCATGCCCATGGCATGCGCGGCGATGCAACTCAATCCGGAAACTGATTGGATGTATACCGGCGATCCCGGCAAGGCCGGTCTCGGACTCAACGGGAGACGAATGCCCGTACCGCGCGGAAAAATGCTCGGCGGGTCCTCTTCAATTAACTACATGGCCTATGTCCGCGGCCATCCTGGGGACTTCGACTCCTGGGCCAAAGGCGGCGCGACCGGATGGAGCTATGACGAGGTGTTGCCCTATTTCCGCAAATTGGAACGCTGGGAAGGCGGGCCCAGCGCCTACCGCGGCGGCGGCGGACCACTGGCCGTGCAGGCCTGCCGCTACCAGGACCCGCTGATCGGCGCGTTCGCCGACGCCGGCAAAACGGCCGGCCACCCGTGGACCGACGACTACAATGGCGAGACCCAGCTGGGTTTCTCCCGGCTGCAGATGACCATCGGCGCGGGCCGGCGCGCGAGCACGGCGACCGCCTATCTGCGTCCGGCCTTACGGCGCCCGAACCTTCGCGTCGAAGTGAACGCGCTGGCCAAGCGGATCCTGATCGAGGGCGGGCGCGCAAGCGGCATCGAGTACGACCAAGGCGGCGTCGGCCGGACGGCGCTCGCGATGCGCGAGGTGATTCTGTGCGGCGGCGTCATCAACTCACCCCAGCTGCTCATGCTGTCGGGTGTGGGGGATGCGGAGGAATTGCGGCGGCACGACATTCCGGTGAGGGCTGCGCTGCCCGGCGTCGGACGCAATCTGCAGGACCACGTCTCGGTGATCCTGATGTATTAGCGCCGCGAGCCGGGGCCGTTCCTGCGCATGATGCGCTATGACCGCATCGGGCGGGAACTCGCCAAGGCCTATTTTTTCGGCACCGGCTTCGCCGCCGACGTGCCCGGCGGCGGCGTCGCGTTTCTCAAGAGCCGCGCGGATCTGGACCTGCCGGATATTCAATTGCTGCTGACGGCCGCGCCCCTCGGCGCGTGGCCATACCTGCGCCCCTTCAAGGCGCCGTTCAAGGACGGCTTCGCCTGCCGCATCGTGATGCTGCATCCCGAGAGCCGCGGCCGGGTGACGCTGCAGTCGACGGATCCGGCCGCTCACCCGCGGATTCTGCAGCGGTTCCTGGCAACGGAGTCGGATTGGCGGGCGGTGCGCGCCGGCGTCACCCTGGCGCGCGAAGTGGCCGCCCAGCCGTCCATGCAACGCTACATCGCCCGGGAAATCTCGCCCGGCGACG
>Ga0137418_10006707_pt1 | contig 10587 bp, 6 predicted proteins | sample CZODoug3_1_2_16f_FD_122242 | JGI IMG/M metagenome (GOLD analysis project Ga0137418, IMG submission 122242) | Vadose zone soil fungal communities from Angelo Coast Range Reserve, California, USA - CZODoug3_1_2_16fungal (Hybrid Assembly) | ecosystem: Environmental > Terrestrial > Soil > Vadose... | reverse complement strand
ACCCACTGTCGCGGGAGGATCCAACGCACGTAATTGGGCGCCGCGGAGAGCTGAAAGCGGCTTGACGGCCGGATGGAGATCTGGCCGCTGAGTCGGTACGTCTCACCTCCGAGCTCGTCCTCACCGTAGTAGACGCGGCCCACCCACGAGTTCTTCGCGCCGAACTTGCTCGCGAGACGCACGACCCAATTCCACGACTCCGGCGTCGCCATCTCGGGGCCGCCGCGTGTGAGGGAATGGTCGAGGGAGCGCGGCTGATAGTCGATGTACGAGCTCAGATTCCAGAAATTCTTGAGTGTCACCTCGCCATAGAGCTCACTGAACAGGCCCTGCCGATCGCCCCCAAAGTCGTACTCCGTGAACGCGCTCAGCGTCGCAACGTAATTCTGGAACCAGGCGCGCGGCTTCGTTTGCCGGTAAATCATTCCCGCGAACGCCGTACGGCCATCGGCATTGCCGAGCCGTCCGGCGTCGTTCGGGTCGTACGCCGGTGATTCCCAGCCGTATTCGAGATCGAACAGCAAGTTGCCTTTGGTCTTCCGGAACCAGATGTTCGCAACGGAGCCAGTCAACGTGGTGCGGGTGGAGTCGTACGTCAGGTAGCGGGCATCGGGACGCTGGAAGTAGTGCACCGGGGAGCGCTGCACCCGGTTGATGTCACGCGCGTCGCCGCGCAGATGTGTGAACCCCGCGTAGCCACGCAGCTCGTACGCGCCGCGGTCCCAGCGTAGCACCCAATCCGCGCCGCCCGCATAGGCACGCCGCGTGTAGTTCGGGGCCAGCAAGCTGTCGAGGTCACGCTGCACCGTGGTGAACGTGACGCCGACGACCGATTTCGAGGCTCCGAATTCCTGCTGTACGCGCATCACACCGTAGCCGGCGGGCGGCGCGACCACGGTGCGGCCGAACGTCCGCGTCGTCGAGTCGTAGGTCCGCGCGACCTCGCGTCCCGTGACCGCGGTGAGAACACCCAGCGACATTCCCGTCGCGAGGCGCCCGGTGACCTTGGCGGCGCCGAGGATCGTGGCGTTCTGAGGACAATCGACAAAATCCCCGCTTGCGTTGCAGCCCGGGCGCGCGCCGATGCGGCGGGAGTAGAAATAGCTCGGCCCGTTCCCGCGCAGCAGTTGGCTGCCCTCGGTGAAGAAGGGCCGCCGTTCATCGAAGAACTGCTCGAACCCACTCAGGTTCACGAACGCCGGGTCCGCCTCGACCTGACCGAAATCGGGATTGACCGTCCCGTCGAGCGTGATGTTGGGGCCCAGACCCATCTTCACGTCGGCGCCCACACGACCCGCGAAGTTGACGGGATTGGTGAAGGGATCGTCCGGGTGGACGCCGCTCAGCAGCCGCGAATCGGCGGCCCCGTACGGCATCACTTCGAGCCGGCGGGTCGGCTTGATGCCCTCGATGCCCACGAGCTGTCCCATGAACGACGACCATCCGGTGCGGTCGGTGGGCACAGGGATCCAGTAGTCGTCCTCGCTCGTGACGGGATTCCACCGGTTGGCGTTGAAGCCCCACACCTGCACCGGCTGGTTCGTGAACCGGAGCTGCGAAAAGGGGATGCGCATCTCGGTGGTCCAGCCGAGCCCGTCGATGTTCGCCTTCGCCTCCCAGACGGGGTCGAACCCGAAGTTCGCGTCGTTCTCATTGTCTGACGCATGGTACCAGTCCGCCCGCACCCCCGATGCCGAGATACCGAACGAGTACGCGGTGCGCTTGTCGTGGTAGCTGTCGAACGACACCCACATGCGTTCCGACTGGAAGGTATTGTCGCGGCGTGAGAGCGGCGCCTGAATCTTGGAAGGATCGCGGCTGAACATCCGCGCCCCGACATAGATCGCATCGTCGTCGTAGAGAATCGCGATGCGCATGCTGTCGCTGGGCGGCGCGCCTTCGCGCGGCTTTTTCTGCACGAAGTCGCTGATCCACACCGCCTGCGTCCATGCCGCCTCGTCGAGCCGCCCATCCAGGCTGATGGACGTGCGCAGGCGCACCGCCCTGACCTGTTTAGCGGGTGGTGCCTCGTTCGCCTGCAGCGCGACCGAGGCGGCAAGGCACAACGCGACGAGGGTCAATCGCGAGCCAGCGCTTCAAACACCCGGCCGCGATCGTACTGCGAGCTGAGTGATGCTGCGTTGGCGCGTATGGCCGCGCGGATCGTGTCGTCCATCTGCACTTTGCTGATAACCGCGAGCAACAACTCCGACAGCTCGTGATCGGACGACATCGTCTTGGCCGACTCCAGCACCGCCAGCACGACCGGCCGCGGCATTTGGCCACGCTCGACGACGCTCAGCAACGTGCGGCCGTGCTCGTAATCCGAGTGGAAGCTATTGGCGGCTGTGAAGAACGCCGGCCGCAGTGCATCGTCCAGCACGTATGACCCACCGACCTTCGACAGCAGCTCGGCCAGCTCGTAGTCCGAGCTCATCGACTTGGCCGAAATGAGTACGTCGGCGAGCATGGCGGGGCTGGTACCCTGTCGCGCGACGACCGCGTCGAGGACCCGCCGGTGTTCGTAGTCGGACTGCAGCGAGTTCGCGGCCTTGAAGAAGGCAGGCCGTACCGCCTCGTCGATCGGGCGGGCCGTGTTCACCTCGATCAGCAGGGTCGCCAGCTCGTAGTCGGAGCTGATGTCTCCCGCGGCGTCGAGCATCCCGGCCTCGATGGCCGGCGTGAGGCCAGGTCGCGACAAAGCCGCGGTCAGCACGCGATGGCGCTCGTAGTCCGAGCTGATCGATTTCGCGGCCGTGACGAATCCCACCTGCATCCGTTCCGTCAGCGGCTGTGTCTTCGAAACGGCGATCAGGAACTCGGCGAGCTCGTAGTCGCTGCTGATCGTCTGTCCGGCGAGCGTGACGAGCCGCTCGTACCCCGCGGCGTCGAGCTTGCCGCTCTCCACCGCGGCCTGATAGTAAATCCGCCGGGTGTAGTCGCCCGAGAGCTGGCCGAGCTCATCGATCAGCCCTTGAATGCCGCGGTGGTTCAGAATCCAGCGAGCGCGCTCCTCGGCCATGTAGCCCGTGCGCCGGAAGAGATAGGTCAGGGTCTCGCTGAACCAGCTCTTGGCCTCGGCGTCGAAGGGCCGGACGTCGCCATCGACCTTGTAGACCCGCTCGCCGGGCCGGACGGTCAGGCGCCGGTCGTGCGCGCCATAATCCACGTCGACGACCACCTGGCCGCCCTTCGCCACGGACGCGATGTCGGTGAAGTCGTCATTGAACTCGAATTTGCCCACCGAGGACAGCTTGATCATGCAGTTTCCCAGCGTGAAGCTGATCGTCACGTCGTCATTCTCGACCGACGTGCTGGTATGCGAATGCCGTGTTTCGCCCGAGCAGCCGCGGAGTGAATCAGTCATCACCAAGCGCTTCGGCGCCGACGCGCGACGACCCGTCAGCATCGGCGAGGGAGGGCGCGTAATGGTGTCGATGGCGCTAGGACGTCCGGCCGGCTCCGCCACTCGGGGCGCGGCGGCGGCCAGCGGCACCACAACCGCGATCGCCACCAACCAGGCCGGCAGCGCCGCGCGCGCGGACAGCGTGTCGCGGCACCGCCGGGTGTCGAGCACGTCGATCAGCCGGGTCGCGAGCTGTGCCGGCCGCGCCATTGCCACACTGGCCAGCGAGGTCGCGCGCGCCGCGCGCAAGCCGCGCGCGATGTCGAGTAGATGCGAGGCGTATTCGGAAGGCGTGGCACCGGCGCGCAGCACATGGTCGTCGCAGGCGCGCTCGCGCTCCTCACGCAGGCGCGTGGCCGCGAGCCACACCATCGGATGGAACCAGTAGACGGCGCACGCGACATGCGCCATCAGCTGAATGAGGAAGTCGTGGCGCTTCACGTGCGCCAGCTCGTGCAGCAGCACGTCGCGTCTCCGCTCGGCGGTCCAGGTGTCGGCTTCCGCGGGCAGCAGAATCGCGGGCCGGCGAATGCCCCACGTCATCGGCATCGCGGGGCCGCTCGCCTGCAGCAACCGGACGTGGCGGGTGAGGCCCAGCTCCAGTGACAACTCGTCGACCAGAATGAGCCACGCTTCGTCTTCCACGGGCCGCGTGACGCGATCGAGCCACATGATCCGCGCCATCCCGACGGCGAGCAGGATCAGCACAGCGCCGACGCCGCTGAGCCATACCGGGGACACGAGCGCGGTCCAGTCGGGAGTCAGGCGCCACCGAACCGGCTCTGTTTCTCCGGCAGCGGATGTTGGCGGAACGGTCGCATGGGACGTCGGCATCACGGGCGGCGCCGGCTTTGGATCCTGTTCCGACGCTTGCGGACTGAGTTGCTCGGCATCGAACGCCACCGGCACATCGAGACGGGGCCAGGCGGCGAGTCGCCAGTTGGGCAACAACGCGGACGCGAGGGGCAGCGCGAGCACACCACCGCACGCGAGTGTCCACACGAGGTGGCGCAGCGATGCGGGAGAGCGGCGCAGGAATACCGTCACCACCGCGGCCAGCACGAGAAGTACCGTCGCTTTGACAAAAGCATCAGCGAGGATCGCGATCATGTCAGCGGCCCTCCTTCCGCGCGTCAGCGATGAGCTGGCTCAAGCGAGCCAACTCCGCGTCGGAGAGGCGTGTGGAAGAGAGATCGAGCAGCGCCGCGACGGCCTGCTCGGTGGAACCGTCGAAGAACGTGTGCAGCAGCTGGCGGAGCGCCGACTGCCGCGCGCGCTCGCGCGGGACCATCGGCACGAACACGTAGCGGGGGCCGTCTTCCTCGTGGCGCAGATGCCCTTTCTCCTCGAGCACCCGCAGCAGCGCGCGTACGGTGGAATACGTCGGCGGATCGGGAAGCTGATCGAGCACCTCGGCGGCGGTGGCGCGGCCGGAACGATAGATCACATCCATGATCTCCCGTTCCCGACGGCTCAGCTGCGTATTCGTTTCTTTGGACATTGCCGATCCCCCAACGGTTGGATGCTAAAAAATTAGCACTTACTGCTAAGAAAGTAGCATTGGGCGGATTCTTGTCAAGCGAGGCGGTTGCGGACGTTCCGGGCTTGCCAGAGATGGCGGCGGTCGTGGGCCAGGATGAAGTTGAAGTAGGTGCCCAACGGCACACGCAGCAGGCGGTTAACCGGGGATGTCAGGCGGACACGCGCCAGATCCAGGCCGTCGGCCTGCCGCACCCGCTCGCCCAACTGGTCCCGAACCCGGGCGAACTCCGGCAGCACCTCGGCGCTGCGGCGCGTCGAGGCCGGAGCGACGCGCATCAGCTTGGGCGCGCGCATGCGCCATTTCGGGGGCGGCTCCATGGATCTCGCGATCATCCGCGCGAACCAGCCGTAGCGGAAGGGCCCATCCGACGTCTGACCCGTCTCGCGTCCTTCGGCGATGGAGCGATCGAACGCCGGCAGTGTCTGCGTGACGCTCACGTTCAAGTGTTGCAGACAATCGAGGATCGACCAGCTGCCTTCGGTGGAATGCCAATTCAGCTGATCGTCGGTGAGACCGGCCGTCACCGCCCGCCCGTCCGCCTTGATGGCCTCGATCTGACCGAGCATCGACTGGGTGTCAGCATTCATGACGTGCCCTCCTTGCCCGGTCGGGCGCACCGGGGTCAGGTTTCGTGACATCCCGGAGGCTCTATGACCGTGTTGGCCGTCCCGCTGCTCGTGCTCACAACACTCGCACAAACGCCTGCTCCCCGCGACCTCGTCGCACGCGCCGTCACCGCAATGGGCGGCGAGACAGCAGTGCGAGGGCTGCGTGGTTCCGCGATCGACTTCTATCAGGCGACATTTGCCTTGGGGCAGGAAGAGACGCCGGCCTCGCCGGCGCGCGCCAATGTGACGATCGGCCGGCAGGTGACGGACTACGCGGGCAACCGCGCGCTGAGCACGACCGAGACCCGCAACCCAACCGGTGCCGTCCCCAAGTTCCGCCGGGTGATCGCGGGCAGCATCGGGCTCACTGAGACCAACGGCGTGCCAGCGCCGGACAACCCCGGGCAGGTTGCCGCCGTCGAACGGTTCATCCGGCGTACGCCGGAACGCTTGTTGATCACGGCGCTCGATAACCCCGCCGCCTTGCGCGCCATCCCCGTCCGGCGTTGGCGTGACGAACCTCTGGACGGCATCCGCTACGCCGCGGGCCTCGATACGCTCGATCTCTACTTCGATCGCCACTCGGGACTGCTCGTCCTGACGGAAACGTTGACGGACGATCCGATCCTCGGCGATCGGGTGACGCGCACCGCGTTCACGCGTTGGCAGGATGCCGGCGGCGTGCTGTTTCCGCGACAGGTCGATATCGAGGTGAACAACCGGCTGCAGACCGAGAACGTGGTCACGGCCGTCAGCACCAATCCCGAGCTGCCCGATACCATGTTCGCAATTCCCGACTCGATCGCCTCCCGCGCAGAGCGCAGCAACCCGACGCCGCCACCGGTCGTCGTCACGCTCGTCGAGCTGGCTCCGAATGTGTGGCGCGCCGAAGGCGGCTCGCATCATTCGCTGATCGTGGATCAGGGAACCCGGCTCGTCGTCGTCGAGGCGCCGCTCAGCGCGTTCCGTATGGAGGCAATGCTCGACACCCTGCGCTCCCGATTCCCCGGTAAGCCCGTGGGCCTGGTCATCAATACGCATCATCACTGGGATCATTCGGGTGGGTTGCGGGCCGTTCTTGCCGCCGGCGTTCCGGTCGTGACCCAGGCGCGCAACGTGGGCTTCGTTCGGTCAATCGCCACGGCGCGGAAGACCATTCGTCCCGACGTACTGTCACGACGCCTCGGCCCCGCCCGCCCGCCGCTCCCGGCGATAAGCGCGGTGGAAGACAGTCTGGTCATTGGCAGGGGTGACGGGCAGGTCATCGCGTACCGCTTTCCCACCGCACACGCCGAAGGGATGCTCGCGGTCTACGTCCCCTCCGCCAGGGTCCTATTCCAAAGCGATATCGTGAACTTCACGCCACCCAGCTCGCCTCAGAGTGTGGCGCCCACCCCGCCCGCTGCCGGCAGCGCCGAGCTGGTGAGGTTCGTGAAGGCGCGAGGCATCGTGGTCGAGCGGGTGGCGGGCGGGCATGGCGTGGTGCTGCCGTGGGCGGATGTGGAGCGCGCTGCGGGGCCGTAAAGTACGAAACGCTTCGTATTGACAAGTACGAAGGCTTTCGTATTTTGAAGGCATGATTCGTCCCACCAATGCCGAGCTCGCGATTCTGGGAGTCCTGTGGCAACGCGGGCCCAGTACCGTGCGCGACGTGCACGACGCCCTCCGCGCCGCTCGGAGCGGCGCCGTCGGGTACACCACGATCCTCAAGCTCCTCCAGATCATGACCGAGAAGAAGCTCGTCAAACGGGACACCCGCGCGCGCACGCACGTCTATTCCGCCGCGGCTTCCGAGGCAACCACCCGAGGGCACCTGCTGTCTGACCTGGTAGACCGGGCGTTTGGAGGGTCGTCGCTGGCGCTCGTGTTACAGGCGCTGTCCAGTACCCGCGCGACCCCCGCCGAGCTCGAACAGATCCGACGCATCCTCGACGAGAGGAAGGGAGATTCGTGATGAACGCAACGCATGCGCTCGGTTGGGCGCTCGTGCATTTCCTGTGGCAGGGCGCCGCACTCGCCATCCTGCTGGGCGTCGCGCTCGCGGTCATCCGGCCCACGGCGGCTCGAACGCGCTACACTCTTTCGATCGTCACCCTGGCCGCGATGCTCGTCGTCCCCATCGCGACGACGCTGCGACTCCATGAGCCCGGGTTCTCCTCATCGTCGCAAACAGCTGGAGCTGCCCAACAGGCGACTGAGATCCCGGCGTCCGCATCTCCCTCCCCCTCCCCGTCCCCCTCCCCTGCCCTGAGCGCGCCCGTTGCCGCCGTGAAGTCGCTTGCGCCGTCGGACAGCCGGCTCCGCCAGAGCCTCGAGCCCGCCCTGCCGTGGCTCGTGGTGCTGTGGGTGCTGGGAGTGCTGATCTTGTCCGTGCGCCTCGCCTATGGCTGGATGGCGGCGCGTCGCCTGCGGACCGACGGCACAAGGGACGTCTCCGCGTCGCTGCAACAAGTGCTGGCGCGGCTTGCCGCACAGCTGCGTGTACACCAGCCGGTGCGCCTGCTCGAATCATTATTGATCGAGGTCCCGGCCGTTATCGGCTGGCTGCGCCCAATAGTGCTCGTACCGGCCAGCGCGCTCACCGGCCTGACGCCGCAACAGCTCGAAGTCCTGCTCGCGCATGAGTTGGCGCACGTGCGCCGCTACGACTACCTCGTGAACGTCATCCAGTGCGTCATCGAGACGCTGCTCTTCTATCACCCGGCGGTGTGGTGGGTGTCGCGTCGCATCCGGGAAGAGCGCGAGCACTGCTGCGACGATCTCGTGGTCGGACTCTGCGGCGATCCCCATCTCTACGCGACGGCGCTCGTCGGCATGGAGCGGCTGCGGCCGGCCACGCCGCGGCTGGCGCTCGCGGCAACGGGCGGGGGCGGCTCGTTGCTCAAGCGCGTCAAACGTCTGATCCTGCCGTCCACGGCGCGCACGGAATACTTCCCGCGCTGGGCCGCCGGCATCGCGGGCATGCTTGCCGTGACCGTTGGGCTCCTGGCGACCGGAAGCGACCGCCTGGCGGGCGAACCGACCCAGAACCAGGTCGCCGATACGGCGCGCGCGGCGCCCGATACCGTCCTGCGGCATCCCGACCCCTCGCTGCCACTCGTGCAACGCTGGGACTGGGCGCGCACTCAGGCGCGCCAGCTCAGCCGGCGCGCGTACTGGATCGGCTACACGATCAAGCGGCCATCGTGGCTCGAGCACTCGGTGTACGTCGATCGTGGTATGGAGGTGAAGGGTCAGAACATCACGATCAGCGGTCGTTTGTTCGGGGACTTTCAGGGGTTCATGTTCCGCGGCGTGCGCCTGCCGCGGTTGACCGGCAGCAACGACTCCGACGACATCGTGATCCTGTTGGGATTCACCGATCAGAGCGGCAAGGTCGCGCTGTCGCACGTCCACGTGGCGAGCTTCTACCTGCCGATGGACTTCCGCGGCCGGACCCTGTTCTGGCTCGGCGACGCAGCCGATACGCAGAGTCTGCCGGCCGTCGAAGCGTTGTTCACGGCCACTCCGCAAGCGGAGCTGCGCGAGGACGTCGTCGCGGCAATTGGGATTCACGGGTCGAGCGACCTGGTTGTCCCCGTCCTGCTGCGCTTACTCACGAGCCGCGAGCCGACCGATGTACGCGCGCAGGCGGCGGAGTGGCTGGGATTCCATCCCACGCCCGCAGCCGTCGCCGCTCTCAGCGCAGCCGCGCGCAACGATCAGGCCGGCGATGTGCGCCGGCAGGCCGCGGAGGCCCTGGCAGATAACACGCTACCCGCGGCTACCGATTCGACCATCGCGGTGGCAAAGACAGCCGGCGATCCCGACGCTCGTCGCGCCGCCGTTGAAGGGCTGGGACACAAAGGCAGTGACCGCGCGCTCGCCACACTCGTGGCGATTGCCAATACCGATCGCGACGAGGATGTGCAGCGCGCGGCGGTAGAGGCGTTGGGGGAAATGCCGACCGGGCGGGGGCTCAGTGCGGTCCGCGAGATCGCGCGCAGTCACTCGCGGCCTGACGTGCGACGCGCGGCGATCGAGACGTTGGGCGAGCAACTGCCCCCCGCCGAGGCGATTGCCCTGTTGAAAAGCATCGCGACCAGCGATCCTAGCCCCGATGTCCGGCGGGCGGCAGTCGAAACACTGGGTGAGCGTGCGCCAACCGCCGAAACCGCTCGCTTCCTCTCGACTCTCGCCAACGAGACCCAAGACGAGGACGTCTCACGGGCCTCGATTGAAGCGCTGGGCGAGATGGGCGACCTCGGCCTTCCTGCCGTGATCGAGATTGCCCGTACCCATCCCTCCGCCGACGTCCGCCGCTCTGCCATCGAGGCGATCGGGGACAAGGTGCCGGCCGCCCAGGCGCTCGATTTGCTGGCGCAATTCGCGCGGCGCGACCGCGATCCCGACGTGCAGCGGGAAGCCGTCCAACAGCTCGGCGAGCTGCGCAACGATCGCGCATACGGCCTGCTCGTCGAATTCGCGCGCACCCATCCCAGTAGTGACGTCCGCCGGGCCGCAATCGAGACCTTGGCCGAAAACGGTCGTAGCGACAGCGTGATCGACGTTCTCGGCGGGATCGCACGCACCGCGGACGATCCCGACGTGGCCCGCGCGGCAGTGGAAAAGCTCGGCGAGATGAATGACGCGCGCGCGCGAGCGCTGGTCGCGCGTATCGCGCGGGGGAACGGGAACGTCGATGTGCGGCGCGAGGCGATCGAGAAGTACGGAGAATCAGCGCCGAGCGACTCGGCGCTTGCGCTGCTGAAGAGCATTCTCGCAAGCGACGCCCCGGAGGACATCTACTCCACGGTACTCGAGGCGCTCGAGGAGATGAAAGACGGCGCAGGAATCCCGGCGCTCATCGATGCGGCACGCTCACATCCGAACCGGGAGGTCCGGGCCGACGCCCTCCGCCGCCTGGCGGAGAGCGACGACCCTCGCGCTCAAAAGGTCTTCGACCAGACGTTACGCCGGCCCTAGGGCTGGTGCGCCTCGCTCCCGCTCGCGGCCGCTTCGCTCCCGAGCCGGTGTTGCTGATACCAGCT
>Ga0137418_10006706_pt1 | contig 10588 bp, 13 predicted proteins | sample CZODoug3_1_2_16f_FD_122242 | JGI IMG/M metagenome (GOLD analysis project Ga0137418, IMG submission 122242) | Vadose zone soil fungal communities from Angelo Coast Range Reserve, California, USA - CZODoug3_1_2_16fungal (Hybrid Assembly) | ecosystem: Environmental > Terrestrial > Soil > Vadose... | reverse complement strand
CAGCAGACCGTGATTTCTGTTTCTGGATCGATGGTTACAGACTGCCAGAGTTGCATCTGGCGGGCGATGGCGGCGCGGAGGTGACGGCTGCCCCAGGTGATAGCGTATTGGTTGATGTCTTTGCCGACGGCTTCCTGGGCGGCGCGCTTGATTTCTTCGGGGGCGGGGAAATCGGGGAAGCCCTGGGCTAGATTTACCGCCTGGTATTTCACGGCTTCCCGTGACATCTCTCGGATTACGGATTCGGAGAAGTGAGAGACTTTGTCGCTCAAGAAGGATTTCGATGGGACTGTCATGAGTTTTTCCAGGAAGTCAGACGGCGGTGATTGCTCGATCCCTCTCGTAAACTACTTCACGCCCTTTTCCGGATCCCACCAACCTTGCTGTTTGCGGATGTAGACGATCTGCCCGATGTGGTAGGCGTTGTGGGTTCCAACATGAGCGATGGTAGAGGCTGAGGTCTCGAGCTTCTTGTCATCCGCCGCTTCAACGGCTTTTTCCCAGTCGGTCATGATCTGGTCGAGCTGCTGTACGGTAGCTGCCCACTGCTTCGCGTCAAAATTGGTGAAAGTTTCCTTATTGTCGCCACTGAACTTGGCCGGATCATCGCCCTTAAACTTTGCCAAAGTCTGCTTGTTCCAAAACACCAGATGATAGGCAAGCTGGCCGATGGAGTGATTGCCGCTCGCATCTTTCCAGTTGGCCTGCTCTGGAGTTAGTCCCGCAACAGCGGTGTTGGCATCCACGAACCAGTCCTTTGCGTTGTGCGTGGTATGGAGTTGCTCCAGCAGGATGCTTCGGAGCGCAGATTTCTGTTGCGTTTGTCCCAGAGCGCATAGGGGAAGCAGGAAAAAGAGGCAGGCGGCGATTTTCATGGGAACTCCTTCGGGAATTGTAACAAGCGTTGCAGCAGATGCGAAAAGCGTTGCGGTGAATTCCGTCACGCGAACCATTTTCACATGTACAAGCTGTTAGCTTCTCTGAGTTCCGCCAAGCGCTTTGAGCGCGGCGATGATTTGTGTGGACCATCCTGCTACCTCTTCGTCGCGCAGGGTGTGGTCTACGGATTGAAACACAGCGCGGAGAAGCAGCGAATAACTTCCGGCGGGGACGTTGCCACCGCGGAAGGTTTCGACAGGAGTGAAGGCGCGCAGGTCTGGGATGTTGAGGGCGGCGACGGCGGCGCGGATTTGGTCGAACCTGGCGGCGTCAGCGAAGACGAAGGAGAAGTCGCGGTCGACGGCAGGGAATTTGGACGGAGCGGTGTACGTAGGCTGGCGGAGTTGCTGCCGATAGAGGACGGCAAGGTAGATTTCGGCGACGAAGACCTCCTGGCGGAACTTGCGAGCGGCGGCGAGGTCGGGGTGGAGTTGTCCGAACTGGGCGACGGTGGCGCCGTTGAGTTGGGCGCAAGCGGAGCGGCCGGGGTGGAGGTAGGCCGGGGTTTGGATGTCAAAGGTAACGGTGCCCGCGAAGGCGGAGAACAGAACTTCGAGGTCGCCCTTGAGATCGAAGAAAGAATAAGGACGCGGCTTCTCGTGCAAGTTGGCCGTGGTGGCGTTCCCGGTGGCGCCTAAACAGATGTGCTTTTTTTCGTCGCGAGATGAGGCGGTCTTTTCGAAGATGTGGCCGGCTTCGAAGAGGCGGACGCTGGCTGCGCCGCGGTTGAGGTTCCAGCCGAGCATGTCGAGCATGCCGGGGAGGAGCGAGGTGCGCATGGCGGAGGCTTCGTCGCTGAGCGGGTTGGCTAGGAGCAACGGCTCGGCGGTTGAGAATTGTTTCGCGCTTTCCGGGGAGATGAAGGTCACCGAGAGGGCTTCGTTGTAGCCGAGGGCTAAAAGGCTGGAGCGGAGGCGCGCGTCTTTGGCCGCGTCGGGGAGTTCGACTACCGCCCCGGAGGAGGCTGGGAGCGTGTTGGCAAATTTGTTGTAGCCGTGTTGGCGGGCGATTTCTTCGATTAGATCGATTTCGCGGGTTACATCGAGCCGCCAGCTGGGGACGCGGACGGAGAACTTTGGATCTTCGTGTGCCGCGTCGGCCGCCTCGAGCACAAAACCCAGCCGTTCCAAAATCCTTTGTACTTCGTCGCGCGAAAGAATCTTTCCCAGATGGCGTACGACCTCTGACAGGTGAAGGCTCACAACCGGGCTGGGCATGGGGCGGGCGATGACGTCTACGACGTTGCCTTCGAGTTCTCCGCCGCCGGAAGAGAGCACTAGTTCAGCCACACGGTCGCAAGAGATGACTGTGGATTCGTAGTCCGCGCCGCGTTCGAAGCGGTGCGAGGCGTCGGTGTGGAGGCCGTGACGGCGGGACATCTTCCGAACGACGGCTGGGTCGAACCAGGCCGATTCGATGAGGATGTTGCGGGTCTTCTCGGTAATCATGGTGTCGAAGCCGCCCATGACTCCGGCGAGGCCGACGGGTTTGCGGGCGTCGGCGATGACCAGGTCTTCCGCGTTGATCTGGCGGACTTGGCCGTCGAGGGTCTTCAGCGTTTCTCCGGCGCGGCCTTTGCGGACGATGATTTTTCCGCCCTCCAGGAGGTCGAGGTCGAAGGCGTGGGTGGGTTTGCCGATTTCCCAGAGGACGTAGTTGGAGGCGTCGACGATGTTGTTGATGGGGCGCTGGTCGATGGACGCCAGGCGTTCTGCTATTGGAGCAGGGGAGGGCTTGACTGTGACGCCGCGGATGACGCGGGCGGTGAAGCGGGGGCAGAGGTCGGGTTCCTGGATTTCGATGGGGAACGGGGTTGCGGTTTTGGTCGCTGGCAGCTTGGAGGCTAATGGCTTGAGTGGGACATCGTAGATGGCCGAGGCCTCGCGGGCGGCGCCGTAGTGGTTCATGGCGTCGGGGCGGTTGGTGGTGATGTCCATCTCGAAGATGAAGCCTTCGACTTTTTCTACTGCTATACCGGCTAGAGTGAGGTCGTCGGCCAGGCGCGCGTTGTCCGCTTTAATTTCGACAAAGTCGCGGAGCCATTGGGGTGAGAGTTTCATGTTTCTTGAACCTTACCTCGGCGGCTAAAGCCGCATTGCTTCAAGATCCTAATCGCAGGGCTGAAGCCCTGCGCCGCCCAAAAGCCTGAGCCTCAGGCCAGCGCCTAAAGGCGCTGGTGCGTTCGTGCTCTTTTGGGACGCCTGAAGAGGCGTGCCCTGATACGAAACTCAACGATACGAAACTCAACCAACTGCAGATCCCCTTCGGCGAGCTCAGGGCAGGCTCTCCCGTTGGCCGGGATGACGAGCACTTGCTTAGGTTTGCTAGTACTTGCTAAAGCAAGAGATTCCTCCCTTCGGTCGGAATGACGATCCATATTTTCTATGCGAACTGCTCCAGGAAGCGGACGTCGCCCTGGAAGAGCATTTGGATGTCGTCGATGCCGTACTTCATCATGGCGAGGCGTTCGACCCCCATTCCGAAAGCGAAACCAGAGACTTTGGCGGGGTCGTAGCCGTGGTTTTTTACGAAGCCGAAGACATTCGGATCGACCATGCCGCAGCCCATCAGTTCGACCCATCCTGTCTGCTTGCAGGTGCGGCAGCCTTTGCCGCCGCAGATGATACAGCTGATGGCCACGTCGGCGCTGGGCTCGGTGAAGGGGAAGAACGACGGGAAGAATCGCGTTTTTACGCTGGAGCCGAAGAGGGCTTTCATGGCGTGGTCGAGCGTGCCTTTGAGGTCGCTGAAAGTAATGTTGGTGTCGACGGCTAAACCCTCGATCTGGTGAAAGACCGGGGAGTGGCTGGCGTCGGTGGCGTCGCGGCGGTGGACTTTGCCGGGACAGACGATACGGATTGGGGGTTTCATCTGTTCCATCGTACGAATTTGCACTGGCGAGGTATGGGTGCGAAGGAGCAGGCGATCGCGCAGGGGCTTCTTGTCCTGGTCGGCGATGACGAGCGTGTCCTGCGTATCGCGGGCTGGGTGATTCGGCGGGAAGTTGAGAGCTTCGAAATTGTAGTAGTCGGTTTCGACTTCGGGCCCCTCCGCGACGGAGTAGCCCATGGCGCGGAAGACGGCGACCGTTTCGTTGAGCGTGCGGATGACTGGATGCTCTGCGCCCAGAGGGCGACGGATGCCGGGGAGGGTGACGTCGACGCGTTCGGATTCTAGAGCTGCGGCGGCGGAGCCGCCGTGGATTCGCTGCTGAGCGGCATCGACTTCGGCTTCGACGCGGGCCTTGATTTCGGCGAAGCGCTGACCTACCTCGCGCTTAGCTTCTTTCGGAGCGGCTTTCAACCACTCGCTGGCTTGAGTGACGATGCCGTTCTTGCGGGCCATCCAGTGGTCGCGGAATTCTTTCCAGGCGTTTTCAGTGGTGATGGATTGCGATTCGGTTTGCAGCGCGGACAAGAGGACTTGGACCGCCTTGTCGAGCGAGTCGGGGGAGAAGTCTGTGAGTTTGGGGAGGGAGTAGGGCAATTTGCTTTGGTTCCCGCTGGGGCTAAAGCTCCAATTGTATTTGGGTCCTGCCGGCACGGCTGAAGCCGTGCCCTGATACGAACCCTTATCTCAGCGACCAAAGTCGCCTTAAAATCGAACATTTATGCAGCGCTGAAGCGCTGCTCCACCCAAAAGCGACAGCCCAAAACAACATCTCAAAACAACATCTCAAAAAACAACAGCCCAAAACCAGCAGGTCCCTCCACTACGCAGATGCTTCGCTTTGCGAAGCATCCGCTCCGGTCGGGATGACAATCCATTCATTGGGGAAGCTGACATGCCATGCGGCAGCTTCTTGTTGCCAAGACCACCCAAAGTCGGCGGTATAGGTTCCCACCCTAATTTTTCGCAAAGTGCGCGAAAAATTAGGGTGGGGCACCCGAGCGTCGTGTTTTCCTCAGGCTGTTTTCGAGGGTGCGGACTTCGCTGCGGAAGGCTGCTTCTTCTCCGCTTTCTTGGTGGCGTTCGCTGTCTTGGCTTGCTCGACCAAGTGCGCGAAGCCTGCCGAGTCTTTTACGGCGAGATCCGCCAGGATCTTGCGATCTAGATCCATGCCGGCGAGCTTCAAGCCGCTGATGAACTGGCTGTAGCTGAGGCCATGCGGGCGGGTGGCGGCGCCGATGCGGACGATCCAGAGGGAGCGGAACTGGCGCTTCTTCTGCTTGCGTCCGGAGTAGGCGAACATGAGACCGCGCTCGACGGCCTGCTGGGCGGCGCGGTACAGCTTGGACTTTGTGAGGAAATACCCACTGGCGCGTTCTAGGATCTTCTTACGTCTGGCACGTCGTTTCGTGCCACGTTTTACGCGAGGCATTGCACTTTCTCCTTTTAGCTGGCTGGGCCAGCTGGCTTACGGCGGCTGGAGGTAAGGATCTGCTCCCTAGCAGGAGCGGAAAGCCTCTTCACGCGCCGGGCGCTGCAAGATGGACTTTGCGGCGCTCTGATACGGCCTTGCTGCTGGCCGTATCGCGGGGATTCCTAACTAGTAGGGAATCATCCGCTTGATTTTGGGTGTGTCGGCATCGCTTACCAGTGAAGTGCCGCGCAAATGCCGCTTCCGCTTCTTGTCTTTCGAGGTGAGAATGTGGCGCAGAAACGAGCTCGCCCGCATCACTTTCCCGGTTCCCGTTTTCTTGAAGCGCTTAGCGGCGCCTTTGTGTGTTTTCAGCTTTGGCATAAGTCCTCTGCAAACAAAATTAGGTCTCGAGCTTTCCCGTTGAGAAAGCCCTATCGAGCCATCTCTTGTGAAACTAACCCTGGCTGGCGGGGTTGGCCCCTGCGGGCGCTTGCGGCGGTTGCGGCTGCGGCGGTTTCGCCTGTTGCGGCTGCGCCGGCTTCGGGGCCTTCGGCTTTTTTTCCTGCGTGGCCGCTTTCTTCGGATTGCTTTGGGCGGCATATCAAGTCCGAGTTCGCCAATTGCGGAACGAAGAGAGGAAGTTTCGGGAAACGGTTGAGACCATGCCGTCCTTAGCCTTCATAGCCAAACCTGACGGCCAACGTACATTCGCTAATGGTCGGTGGATCGAATATACGGGATTAACGGAGGAACAGGCATTAGGGTGGGGTTGGAAGGCTGCCGTCCATCCAGATGATCTGAATCAAGTTCTCAAGAAATGGCAGGAATTAACGGTTTCCGGCGATGAGTTGGAGTATGAGGCGCGCTTGCGGCGCGGAAGAGACGGGGATTATCGATGGTTTCAGACGCGGGCTCTTCCTGTGCGCGACAAACATGGAAAAATCGTTAAGTGGTACGGAGTGATAAACGACATTGAAGACCGCAAACGCGCCGAACAGCTACAGGAGGACATTGCTCACGTAAACCGGGTAAGCACGATCGGCGAACTTACAGCTTCGCTAACACACGAGATCAAGCAGCCAATCGGGTCGGCAGTAACAAACGCAGAAGCGTGCGCGCGACTGCTTGATCGTAATCACCCGAATGTCTTGGAGGCCCGAGAAGCTGCCTTGGAGATGGTCCAAGATGCGAGGCGTGCAGCCAACATCATCGACCGCGTCCGCTCGCTGTACCGAAAGGGTGCTTTACAGATGGACGTAGTCGACGTGAACGAGGTCATCGATGAGATGTTGGTCATTTTGCACAACGAGGCGAATCGGTATTCCGTAACCATCCGTACGGAGATTGCCGATGGGCTTCCAAGAGTCATGGCAGACCGTGTGCAACTCCAGCAAGTGTTGATGAACCTCATGCTCAACGGGATTCAGGCCATGGAGAAGACAGGCGGAGTACTAATAATCAATGCGCGCCTTGACCAGGACAGCCTGCAGATCTCAGTCAGCGATACAGGTGTTGGATTACCCACACAGAAAATAGGCCAGATTTTTGAGGCCTTCTTTACCACCAAGCCGGAAGGCAGTGGTATGGGGTTGGCGATCAGTCGCTCGATTATTGAGTCACACGGAGGACGTGTCTGGGCAACCGCCAACACCGGTAAGGGGGCGACATTTCATTTTACTTTGCCGACCGCAGATCAGAGCCCAATCCTTGGGATCGACAAGCCGTCCGGTGATCACAACACCCTGCCCAAAAAAGAGGACTGGAATGGACAATAACGGGCGACTTGCGCCATCGCCAGTCATCGTTTTGTGAACTTGCCTGCTTCGACGACAGTCAGCAATTGATATGCAACTGCTGTTCCAACGCTTGAAGCCTCGGGATGTGTTCATGGCGTGAGGTGTTTGCCAGTGGATTCAACATCGCGAGAACGACCGTTCAGGAATTAAAACGACGCCCTCAGAGTGCTCCTGCTGCGCACGTTGCGATAGAGACGCCGTGACTCTATTTCGACAGCACGTGTCTCGAGGCTGTGGAGGAAAGAGGCAGTTCTTAGATTCTATGTCGACATTAATTGGAAGGTCGCTTGCTGTGTTTTTGGCGGTTCGGAGCGCAACATCAGACTACGTCAGCCGCCGGACAGGAGATCTTATGGCTATCATCTCGCGAGGTTTTGCTGGTCGACGCCGCGCAGCGGAGGCCAAACTCCCGCCGGGTCAATACCTCACTACGGACTTCCCGGTGCTGTCTGCGGGACCGACACCACACATATCCCTTGATCGCTGGGAATTTACCATCGATGACGGCAGCAACGTTTTGAGGCGGTGGGATTGGAAGTCGTTTCGTGAGTTGCCCACCGAAAGCTTCACGGTTGATCTGCATTGCGTAACGCGATGGTCGAAACTCGGTACATCTTGGGAGGGTGTTTCGCTCGATGTTTGCTAGCAGACGTAAAGGCGGATCTGCCCTACTCAATATTCCGCTCTTATGGCGACTATACGACGAACCTCCCTCTGAAAGATGTTATGAACAAGCAAGCCTGGATCGCGTTCAAATACGACGGGGCCGATCTTGAAGCCGAGCATGGCGGTCCGGCGCGGCTTCTCGTTCCTCATCTTTATTTGTGGAAGAGCGCTAAATGGGTGAAGGGCATGACGCTGATGCCGAACGACAAACCGGGCTTTTGGGAGAACCTCGGCTATCACATTTATGGTGACCCATGGCAGGAACAGCGGTACTCGGAATAGTGACGTGGCGTACCGCAACGGTTGTCGGATTACGCGACGAAACACCGACCGCGCGGACGCTTGCGCTTGCAGTGGATGATTGGCCGGGCCATGTCGCTGGTCAGCATGTGGACGTGCGACTGACGGCTGCAGACGGATACTCGGCGGTTCGATCCTACTCCATTGCCTCGGCTCCAAGTTCGGATGGGCGCATCGAACTGACGATCGAGCAACTACCAAACGGCGAAGTCTCCCCCTACCTGACGCAGCAGGTTGTGGTCGGCGACGAACTGGAGGTGCGGGGCCCGATCGGACGCTGGTTTGTGTGGCGTCCCGAACAATCGGGCACGATCCAGTTAGTGGCAGGCGGCTCCGGGATCGTTCCTCTCATGGCTATGATTCGCTCGCGCGCTTCGGCGAACAGTACTGCGCCGTTTCGATTGTTGTATTCCGTGCGCGAACCGGTAGCGGTTTGGTACCGCGATGAACTGCAGGCGATATCAGATCACGACAGTTCAGTGACCATTACCTACGCGTACACACGAACTGCTCCGAAGGATTCGCCGCGACCGCCCGGCCGCATCGACGCTGGTCTGATCGCGCACTCAACCTGGCCCCCAATTCTTTCTCCGACTTGCTACGTGTGCGGCCCAACTTCGTTCGTAGAAAGTGCTGCCGGCCTCCTTATCGCATCAGGCTACGACCCTGATAAGATCAGGACGGAGCGATTTGGGCCCACGGGAGAACAAAAATGAGTTCGCAAAACTACGACTACCTTGACGGTAACGCTGCCGCGGGTGAATTGAGCAAAATATTCGTCATGGATGTTACAGCTGCAGAGGGAAAGTGTGCGCACTGCGGCACAACAAGGCGCTTTGCCGAAGCGCATGTATACATGCAGTGTCCCGGCGTGGTGGCGCGATGCGCCGGTTGCGAACACGTACTGCTTCGCCTTGTAAATGTTCGCCAGCGCGTGGTCCTTGACGTGAGTGGCATGACATACTTGAGCCTCGACACAGCACAAACCTGCTAGGCCCGCCGATAACCTGGAGTTTCGGAAGGAGAGAGTATGAAGCTATCGATGATTTCCAAAAGCCTGCTGCCGGGAGTGGCTTTACTGCTAGCCACTGCTATATTTGCGGCGGACAAGAATAAAGGCTCACTGCAGATCCCCGAGCAGGTATCCGTTAACGGACAAGCTCTCCCTGCCGGAACCTACACAGTGAAGTGGGCGGCCGAAACGTACGCCGTGAAATTGGGAGATAGCGATCTCAATGTGGACTTGCGGATTCTGCAAGGGAAAACAGTCGTCGCGGCCGTGCCGGGCCGCATGATCGGTTTGCAGCGGTCGGATTCGCGGGATTCGGTGGTCGAAAGAAAGAACCAAGACGGCTGCCGCTCACTTTTGGAAATTCATTTCGGTGGCAAGAAGTACGCTTTTGCATTGGCCAGCGAACAAGCCAAGACGAACATCAGCGAGAACACAAGTGAGTGAAGATTATCGAGTGATAAGTCGTGTCCTCGCTGGAACACCACTTGCATGGTAGGTAGAAGCTCCCCAACGAAGCCCACCAACAGAGAAGCGCGCTCGGAGTGGCGGATGTGGACCATTCAGGACCTTGTTCCGAGCCGCTTCTCCCCTCCTTTTGCTGATCAACAAGGCGAAGGCGTCCGATCAGGTGTCGCCCAGATGTCTCCGCGTTGTTATATCAACACTACGAATTCAGCAAAACCCCAACTCAGGCTGTGACAGGGTTGCTCTACACACGAAGCTTTAGGACAGCCTCTGGAGGATTTGAACCTTCGGTCGAGCTGTTGGCTCCTATTGCCGTTTAGCACGTCCTCGTCATACTTTTGTCGTAATCCGAGCGGTCCCACTCGATGGATTTATCTTCTGTGACCACCTCATTGCTCCGTTGCCCTGCGACCGCCACTGTACTTACATGACTGAAGCGCCGCAGTCCATGATCGTTGCGCGCCCGCATGGCCATTTGCACAACTTCCAACGTGCCGCGCAGGTTCACATTCAGACAGCTCTTCTCCGATTTTCGATTCAGTGAAGCCGCGCAGTGGATTACCGAATCCGTGGTGTGTACCAGGCGATCATATTCGTCCTGCGATAAGCCGAAGCCGGCAGAAGTGAGATCGCCGCGGAAAACCCGGACCCGAGTCTGCAGGAATTCGTAGAACCGGGGAAATTTCAGGTGGAGCTGCAAGGCCTGCCACAGACGCAGTTCCGCTTCGCGCGCATCCCGCGCACGTACCAGCAGGTTCAAGGCGGCACCGCTCTCCAGCAGGTTGGAAGCAACGTGCGCGCCAATATATCCAGTTGCTCCGGTCAGGAATATCGCCACGTTGCTCCGTTAGTCCCGGTCTTTACGGTCTCTCCGTTAGCCGGCGCCAGTTGAAAGTTGCGGGGCGGGCGCGCTTCCAGCGAGCGCCCTTCGATCAGCGGGTAGGTCCAGCGCCGGAGCGCGGGAATATGAATATTGATCCAATACTCCCACCAGTCCAATGAGCGGGTATCGTACCCGAACTGGGCCCGCTCTTCCGGCACCAGGGCAAAGGACAATTTTTCCACATTGTCGGACGCGAAATCATGCTCGTTCAGAAGAATAAATGG
>Ga0137418_10006705_pt1 | contig 10589 bp, 8 predicted proteins | sample CZODoug3_1_2_16f_FD_122242 | JGI IMG/M metagenome (GOLD analysis project Ga0137418, IMG submission 122242) | Vadose zone soil fungal communities from Angelo Coast Range Reserve, California, USA - CZODoug3_1_2_16fungal (Hybrid Assembly) | ecosystem: Environmental > Terrestrial > Soil > Vadose... | reverse complement strand
GTGTCTTCGGGAACGCGGCCACGCGGATCGAGGCGTTCACCGTCTCGAGCGGCATCTACGCCTACGGCGGCTACCCGGACATCGACGGCCTCTTCAGAGAGCAAGCGGCCGAGCTCGACCGGAAGCAACGGCTCCACCGCAAATGGTACTGTCTCTTGGGTCACGGGCGCTCCTCCCACTGGTGAACTCGTTGTTTGCGCGGAATAGCGGATTTTGGCATTGCGGTCCGGCCCTGGAAAGACGCGCTTTGCATCGGACGGGCACTAGCTTTGGCTGTCCATCCGGCATTCAATAGGTGAATGTAGTTCGCGGAGATGGAGCGACACATGACCAAGCATTCGCGCCTTTTCCTGTCGTTTCTTGCCACTCTATTGGTAGGCACGCTCTGGACTGCAATGGCGAAGTCGCAAAGTTACCCGAACCGGCCAATTACCGTCGTCGTGCCGTTTGCCGTGGGCGGTCTGACTGACGTGCCGGTGCGCGTGCTCACGGCGATGTTGCAGGAGCGGATCGGCCAGAATCTTATTGTTGAGAACAAGCCTGGAGGATCGGGCACGATTGGCGGCGCCGTCGCTGCTCGCGCGCAGCCGGATGGATACACACTGTTCGCCAATTCTGTCGCCGGCCCGTTTACTTGCACCAGTGGCGGTCCCAATATTCCGTATCAGCAGGGTTGCGCGCCCCCGACCTCAAACGGTGAGCAGCGCCTCACTTTTGTTAGCGCTTGCCCTGTCGGGAGCGAGGGCTGCACGCCACGCCCCGGCATATTGAATGACTTCGTATTCACAGTTACCCTTGCCTTATGGCCTCCCGGGACACTAATTCAGGCTTTGCCCAATGGAACACCCGTGTGTAGCACTTGCTTTGTGACGCTCACTTCTGTGCCTATGCCCGAGCCCGCGACGCTGACGCTGCTTGCCGAGGTCGCGCGCGTGGCGGCGGGCCAGGGTGCGCGCGCGTTCGTCGCCGGCGGTCTGGTGCGCGACGCGTGGCGCGGCGCGATCGGCGCCGCCGGCGATCTCGACATCGTCGTCGAGGGCGACGGACCGGCGGTGGCGCGGGCGCTGGCCGATGCGCTCGACGGCACCCTGGTCGAGCACGAGCGCTTCCTCACGGCCTCCGTGCGCGCCCCGGGCCACGGGCGGATCGACGTCGCCACGGCGCGCAGCGAGCGGTACGACTCGCCGGGCGCGCTGCCGCGCGTGCTGCCGGCGCCGATCGGCCAGGATCTCCAGCGCCGCGACTTCGGCGTCAACGCGATGGCGGTGGAGGTGACCTCCGACGCCTGGGAGCTCTTGGATCCGTTCGCGGGCGCCGTCGACCTCGAGCGGCGACGCCTGCGCATTCTCCATCCGCTGTCGTTCGTGGAGGACCCGACGCGGCTGCTGCGCGCCGCGCGCTACGCGGCGCGGCTCGACCTGCGGCCCGACGCGTGGACCGCGCGCTGCCAGGCCCTGGCGCTGAGTCTCGCGCCGTACGCCGCGCTCTCTGCCCAGCGCATCGCCACGGATCTGGAGCGGCTGCTCGCCGAGTCTCGCTGCGCGGAGGCGCTCGCGGTGCTGGCGCGCGGCGGCGTGCCGCGACTGCTCGATCCGCGCTGGCGGCTCACGCGCGCCACGTCCGCGCGGCTCGCCGCGGTGCCGACGACGCTCGCGTGGACCGCCGCGCGGGCCGTGACTCGCCCCCTCATCGTCGGCGCGTTGGCCCTCGCCGGTGACCAGCCTGCCGCGGTAGCGGAGACGATGGCGGGACGCCTCGGGCTGAGCGGAGAGCCGCTGAGCGAGTTGCGTCGCGCCCTGGCCGAGACGCCGGCGCTGGCCCGGCGCGTCGGCGCCGCGACGCCCAGCGCCGCGGGCCGCGCGCTGCGCGGCGCGAGCGGCGCCACGCTCGCCGCGCTCCACCTCGCGGGTGGCGCCGCGCGCCGGCGCGTCGAGTGGTGGCTGGCGCGCGGGCGCACGGTGGAGCCGACGGTCGGTGGCGACGACGTGATCGCCCTCGGCGTACCGCGCGGGCCGGCCGTGGCCTCAGCACTGGCCGCGCTGCGTGACGCGCGGCTGGACGGGCTGGTCGTCGACCGGGCGACGGAAATGGACTATGTTCGTGCATGGCATTCCAGCCAGGAAAGGAAGGCCTGACGGTGGCGCCGAAATACATCTTCGTGACCGGCGGCGTCGTGTCCTCGCTCGGCAAGGGACTGGCGGCAGCATCCATGGGCGCGCTGCTGGAGGCGCGCGGATACCGCGTGACGCTGCAGAAGATGGATCCCTACATCAACGTCGACGCGGGGACGATGAGTCCCTACCAGCACGGCGAGGTCTTCGTGACCGACGACGGCGGCGAGACCGACCTCGACCTCGGCCACTACGAGCGGTTCACGTCCGCCCGCGTCACCCGCGACCACAACATCACCACGGGCAAGGTCTACCACTCGGTCATCACGAAGGAGCGGCGCGGCGACTACCTCGGGCGGACGGTGCAGGTGATCCCGCACATCACCGACGAGATCAAGGCCATGATCCGCAAGGTCGGCGCCGGCCAGGACGTCGTCATCGTCGAGGTCGGCGGGACCGTCGGCGACATCGAGGGGCTGCCGTTTCTCGAGGCGATCCGCCAGCTGAAGAAGGACGTCGGCAAGGAAAACGTCCTCTACGTCCACCTCACGCTCGTGCCGTTCATCCAGGCGGCCGCGGAGCTGAAGACGAAGGCGACGCAGCACTCGGTGAAGGAGCTGCGCGCGATCGGTATCCAGCCCGACGTCCTGCTCTGCCGCACCGACCGCTACCTGCCGCCGGGCATCAAGTCGAAGATCGCGCTCTTCTGCGACGTCGAGGAAGAGGCGGTCATCACGGCCAAGGACGTCGACACCGTCTACGAGGTTCCCCTCGTGTTCCACCGTGAGGGCCTGGACTCGATCATCGTCAAGGGTCTCGGCCTCGAGGACCGGCCCATCGACCTCTCGCGCTGGGAGGACGTCGTGCGCCGCGTGAAGTCGCCGCGCGCCACGACGCGCCTCGCCGTGGTCGGCAAATACATCGACCTCAGAGACTCCTACAAGAGCCTCGTCGAGGCGCTGGTGCACGGGGGCATTGCTCACCAGGCGAAGGTCGACATCGTGTGGGTGGACGCCGAGCATATCGAGCGCGACGGCCCCGCCGCCCACTTCGCCGACGTCGACGGTATCCTGGTGCCCGGGGGCTTCGGCGACCGCGGCATCGAGGGCAAGATCCAGGCGGTGCGCTACGCGCGCGAGCAGCGCGTGCCCTACTTCGGCATCTGTCTCGGTATGCAGTGTGCCGTGATCGAGTTCGCACGGACCGTGTGCGGCCTCGAGGGCGCCAACTCGTCCGAGTTCACCCCCGGCGCGCCGCACCTCGTGATCGATCTCCTGCCCGAGCAGCGGGCGCTCGCCGACAAGGGCGGCACCATGCGGCTGGGCCTCTATCCCATCCTGATGACCGAGGGCACGATGGCCTCGCGCCTCTACGGGGCCGAGCCGGTGATCCGTGAGCGTCACCGCCACCGGTATGAGGTCAACAACGACTACCTCAAGACCCTCGAGAAGAACGGCCTGCGCGTGGCGGGCCTGTGGGCGGAGAAGCAGCTCGTCGAGATCATCGAGATCGAGGATCATCCCTATTTCGTGGCCGGCCAGTTCCACCCGGAGTTCCGGTCGCGGCCGTGGGACCCGCATCCCTTGTTCGCCGGCTTCGTGAAAGCGGGCCTCGACTACCGGGCACAGCGATGAGCGCCCGGGGCCGAGAACCATCTCGGGCAGGCCACCCACGGTCCGAGCCGGGCACGCGGACGCCGCTACAATGATCGCCACGCGTGCCGTCCATATCGGCCCGATCGCCGTCGGCGGCGGGCACCCGCTCGTCCTCATCGGCGGCCCGTGCGCGATCGAAGACGAAAAGCACGCGCTCATGACGGCCGAGCGCCTGGCGAGGATCGCTGCCGACCGCCGCGTACCCTACGTCTACAAATCGTCCTACGACAAGGCCAACCGCTCGTCGGTCAACAGCTACCGCGGGCCCGGCCTCGTCGAAGGACTCCGCATCTTGAAGAAGGTGCGCGACACGCTGCGCGTGCCGGTGCTCTCCGACATCCATCAGGTCTCGGAGGTCGATCCGGCCGCCGAGGTGCTGGACGTGCTCCAGATCCCCGCGTTCCTGTGCCGCCAGACCGATCTGCTCCTGGCGGCGGCGGCCACCGGCAAGCCCGTCAACGTCAAGAAGGGCCAGTTCGTCGCCCCGCGAGACATGAAGAACGTGGTCGACAAGATCCTGTCGAAGGGCAACGAGTCCATCTTGTTGACCGAGCGCGGGACGTCGTTCGGCTATCACAACCTCGTCGTCGACATGCGCGGGCTCGCGGACATGCGCGAGCTCGGGTATCCGGTCGTCTTCGACGCCACGCACTCGGTGCAGCTGCCGGGCGGAGCGGGCGATCGCTCGGGCGGCGAGCGCAAGTACGTGCCCGCGCTCGCGCGCGCCGCGGTCGCGTTCGGCGTGGACGCGCTCTTCATGGAGATGCACGAGGATCCCGATCGCACGCTGGCCGACGGCCGGCCGCTGTCCGACGGTCCGAACATGCTGCGGATCGACGACCTGCCGCGTCTGCTCGACGACCTGCTGGCGATCCACCGCGTTCACGCCGAGCGGGGGACACGATGAGACATCCTGTGTTCCCGAGGCGCGCCACGGCTCCGCCGGGGCGCGTCCGAGCGCTGGGGGTCTGGGGGCATCGTGCATTCCCGAGGCGCACCACGGCTCCGCCGGGGCGCGTCCGAGCGCTGGGGGTCTGGGGGCCATTTCGGGGCCCCCAGCAAGAACGATGAGCACGCCCGATCTGCGGCGCATCGCCGAGCGCGTGCTGCGGCTCGAGGCCGACGCGATCCTCGCGCTCGTGCCCAAGCTCGACGAGGGCTTCGCGCGCGCCGTCGAGACGCTGCGCGGCTGCGCGGGGCGGGTGATCGTCACCGGCATGGGCAAGTCCGGGCTCGTCGGCCGCAAGATCGCCGCCACCCTGGCGTCGACGGGGACGCCGGCGTACTTCCTTCACCCGGCCGAAGGCGTCCACGGCGATCTCGGCATGGTCGCGCGGGGCGACGTCGTGGTGGCCCTGTCGAACTCCGGCGAGACGGACGAGGTGCTCGCGATCCTGCCGCCGCTCAAGCGCCTGGGCGTGCCGATCGTGCTCCTCACGGGCAGTCCGGCCTCCACGCTGGCGCGCCAGTGCGAGGTGGTGCTGGACGTCAGCGTGGCCGAGGAAGCCTGTCCGATGAACCTGGCGCCCACGTCCTCCACGACGGCCGCGCTGGCCATGGGCGACGCCCTCGCCATGGCCCTGCTGGAGCTGCGCGGCCTGCGCCCCGAGGACTACGCGGCGCTGCACCCGCGCGGCACGCTCGGCTGGCGCGCACTCTTCCGCGTGGCCGACCTCATGCACGGCGCCGACACGCTGCCGCTCGTGCGCGAGGAGGCCAGCATCAAGGACGCTGTCGAGGAGATGACCCGCAAGCGGCCGCGCACCGCCGCCGCGGGCGCGGCCCTGCACGCATGTGGCATGACGACGGTCGTCGACGGCGACGGCCGCCTGGTCGGCGTGATCACCGACGGCGATCTGCGGCGTCTGCAGCTCGCCGGCGGCCCGACGTCCGACGCGCGAGCGGGCGAGGTGGCCACGCGCGGACCCAAGACGATCGGCCCCGATGACCTTGCCGCGAAGGCCCTCGAAGTCATGGAGGCGTGGGCGATCACGAGTCTCGTGGCCGTGGACGGCGGCGGCCGGCCCGTCGGGGTCATCCATATGCACGATATCCTTCGCGCGAAAATCGTCTAGCCGCGGCGCGCGCCGCGCGCTTTTCACCTTGCGATGCGCGCTAGTGTGGTAGGCTGGTATCGAATTTGCACTAAAATTCCATGCCTAACCTGGCACGTGCAATTCTCGTGATCGTGGCCGTGTTTGTCGTCGCGGTCGGCACCACGCTCGTCGTCCGGACCCGGACGGCGCGCGTGGAGTTGCTGGGGCCCGCGCCGTCGTCGGCCGACCTCCGGATCAAGGAGGTCGATCTCGAAGAGGTGACGAACGGCGTCCGCTGGCGGCTGCGAGCCGAGCAGGCCCTGATGTACGACCAGGAGGGGCGGACGAATCTCCGGAACCTCACCGTGCGGGTGTTCCAGAAGGATCGCTCCTGGACGATCCTCGGCGACGAGGGGGACCTCGATCAGAAGACCAAGAACGTCGAGGTGAGGAAGAACGTGGTCATCACCTCCAGCGACGGGCTCCGTATGGACACCAGCGTGATCCATTGGGACGCGGACGCCCAGCGGCTCTGGACCGACGAGCCGGTCACGCTCTCCCGCGACGGCTCGGTGATCCAGGGCACCGCCTTCGACATGACGACGGACGACGAGAACGCGACGGTGGCCGGGCGCGTGCGGGCGACGTTCACGAGGTCGCGATGAGACGGCTGGCCGCCCTCGCGGGCGCCGCCGCCCTCCTGACGCTGCCGATGGCAGCGGCCGCCCAGGCACCGCCCCGGACGGCGGAGCCGGGCGCCGGTCGGAAGCAGACCAAGGACGATCGCACGCAGCCGGTGACGGTGGACGCCGACAAGATGGAGCGCTTCGGCAAGGAAGGGCTCGTCGTCTTCACGGGCAACGTCGTCGCCCGCCAGAACAACTCCGTACAGTACGCCGACCGCATGGAGGTCTACCTCGACGAGAGCGGCGACCGTATCGTGCGTACCGTGTCCACGGGCGCCGTCCGCATCATCACGCGGGACTGCCGCACCGGCACCGCCCGCCGCGCCGAGTACTACGATCTCGAGCAGCGCGTCGTCCTGCTCGGCAACGCGCGCGTGTGGCAAGAGGACAACGTGGTGAGCGGGGAGACCATCACGATCTTCCTGTCGCAGGACCGCTCGGTGGTGCAGGGCGGCCGGCAGGAGCGCGTGAAGGCCGTGTTCTATCCCAAGGACGAGAAGCCCAAGGACGGCCAGACCACCGCGGTCGCGCGGCCGGCGGCGCCGACCTGCGAGAACTGAATGGAAGGCCTCGTCGCGCAGGGCTTGCAGAAGTGGTTCAAGACCCGAAAGGTCGTCGACAACGTCTCGCTCGACATCCAGCGCGGCGAGGTCGTCGGCCTGCTCGGGCCGAACGGCGCCGGCAAGACGACGTCCTTCTACATGATGGTGGGTCTGCTGCCGACCGAGGGCGGCCGCATCTTTCTCGAGGGCCAGGAGATCACCGCGCTCCCGATGTACCAGCGCTGCCGGATGGGCGTCGGATACCTGCCGCAGGAATCGTCGGTGTTCCGCAAGCTGACGGTCGAAGAAAACCTGCTCGCCATCCTGGAGACGCTCGACCTCACGGTGGCCGAGCGGCGCTCGCGCGCCCGCGACCTGCTGGCGGAGCTGGACCTGACCGCGCTCGCGCCGTATCCGGCCTTCACGCTGTCGGGCGGCGAGCGGCGCCGCCTGGAGATCACCCGCGCCCTGGTGACCTCCCCCCAGTATCTGCTGCTCGACGAGCCGTTCACCGGCATCGACCCCATCGCCATCGGCGACATCCAGGAGATCGTCGGGCGCCTGCGCGACCGGGGCATCGGCATTCTCATCACCGACCACAACGTGCGTGAAACGCTCGCGATCACCGATCGCGCCTACATCCTGTACGACGGCAAGATCCTCGTGTCAGGCACGGCCAGCGAGATCGCCAGCAATCCCATAGCCCGAGAAATCTACCTCGGCGAGAAGTTCGCCCTCTAGGTTCCGGGCAGAGAAAATCCGTCATGGCAATGGAAACCCGGCTGTCACTGAGGCAGAGCCAGCGAGTCGTCATGACGCCGCTGCTGCAGCAGGCCATCCAGCTGCTCCAGCTGAGCACCCTCGAGCTCCAGGAAGTCGTCCAGAAGGAGCTCCTGGAAAATCCGCTGCTCGAGGAGATGCAGCCCGAGACGGCGGAGCAGCCCGACGGCAAGGACGCCCCGCCCGACGTGCCGACGGCGCCGCCGGCGGAGCCGCTCAGCAGCGACGCGGCGCCGACGCCGACCACGGAGCGCCAGACCGACGACCTGCCGTTCGATCTCACGGCCGTCATCTTCGACGACCACGAGGAGCGCTCGCTCGTCGCGCAGGAGGACCGCGAGGACCTGCCGTTCGAGAACATGGTCCGCTCGGTGTCGTCGCTGGCCGACCACCTGGACGAGCAGCTGCGCTACGCCAGCGACGACCCGCTCGTCCGGCGCATCGGCACCGAGATCATCGGCAACCTCGACGAGGACGGGTACTTGCGCGCCTCCGACGAGGAGATCGCCCAGCGCTGCCAGACCGCGGTGGAGGAGGTCCGCAAGGTCGTGGCCATGGTGCAGGCCTTCGACCCGCCGGGGGTGGCCGCACGCTCCATCCAGGAGTGCCTGCTCATCCAGCTCAAGGCCGATCCGAACCCCGATCCGGTGTCGGTGGAGATCGTCGAGGAGCACTTCGAGGACCTCAGCCGGCGGCGGTATCCGGACATCGCGCGCGCGCTCAAGCTACCGCTCGACCGCATCATGGAATCGGTCGAGGAGATCATGGGCCTGGAGCCGAAGCCCGGCCGGCGCTTCGGCGGCAACGACTCGCGCTACATCGTCCCCGACGTGGTCGTGCACAAGATGGGCAGCGAATACGTGGTCGTCCTCAACGAGGACGGCATCCCGCGACTGCGCGTGAACTCACTCTACCGCTCGCTGCTGCGCAACTCCGCCGACGGCGAGGCGCGGCAGTACGTGGACCAGAAGCTGCGCTCGGCGCTGTGGCTGATCAAGTCGGTGGACCAGCGGCAGCGGACGCTGCGCAAGGTCACCCAGTCGATCGTCAAGTTCCAGCGCGAGTTCCTCGACAAGGGGCTGCCGTACCTGCGTCCGCTCTCGCTGCGCGACGTCGGTGAAGACATCGGCATGCACGAGTCGACCATCAGCCGCGTCACCACGAACAAGTACGTCGAGACCCCGCAGGGACTCTTCGAGCTCAAGTTTTTCTTCCACAGCGGGATCGCCTCGGGCGACGGGGAGATGGTCTCGTCCGTCTCCGTGAAGAAGATGATCCAGGACCTCCTGGCCAACGAGGACCCGTCCAAGCCCCTCTCCGACCAGGAGGTGGCGCTGATCCTCAAGGGCCGGGGGCTCACCATCGCGCGCCGGACGGTGGCGAAGTACCGCGAGGAGCTCGGGATCCTGCCCTCCCACCAGCGGCGCCTGGCCCCTCGACGACGCTGACGTCGGCCGCGTCGGTCATGGCGACGCCGATCTCCTTCGTGGTGATCACGGGCCTCAGCGGAGCGGGCAAGAGTTACGCGATCAAGTGCTTCGAGGACATGGGCTTCTTCTGCGTCGACAACCTGCCGACCACGCTCATGCCGACCTTCGCCGACCTCGTCGCGCGCGCCGGCGACCGGCGCGACCGCGTGGCGCTCGGGGTGGACGTGCGGGAAGGGGAATATCTCTCGCACCTGCTGGACGCGCTCATCGCGCTGCGCCAGCGCGGCCACGCGGTGGAAGTCGTGTTCTTCGAGGCCAACGAGGAGGCGCTGGTGCGCCGCTACCGCGAGACGCGCCGGCGCCACCCCCTGGCGCCCGACGGCAACGTCCTCGACGGCATCCGCGCCGAGCGCAAGGCGCTGGCCCAGTTCCGGGAGATCGCCGACCGGATCGTCGACACGTCCACGCTCACCGTCCACCAGTTCAAGGACCTGCTCATCGAGCTCTACGGGACGCGGAAGGCCCGCGCGGGGCTGGCGACGTCGCTGATCTCCTTCGGGTACAAGCACGGCATCCCCTACGACGCCGATCTGGTCTTCGACGCCCGCTTCCTCCCGAATCCGCACTTCGTCAACGGACTCCGGGCCCTCGACGGGCGCGACGAGCGGGTGCACGAGTTCATCTTCAAGCACGCCGAGAGCCGTGAGTTCCTCCAGCGGCTCCGGGAGCTGCTGGAATTCCTCCTGCCGTTCTACCGGCGCGAAGGCAAGGCGTACCTGACGGTCGCGATCGGCTGCACGGGCGGGCGGCACCGGTCGGTCGCGCTCGTGGAGGCGCTGCGGCCGTTCATGCATGAGGATCGCGCTTCGCTGGAACGCGTGCTGCAACTGCTGCAATGGACGGCGGGGGACCTGGGGCACGTGGATCGCGATCGGCATACGCTCGAACAGTTCAGCGATCGCATGGCGCAGGCGTTTGAGGAGACGAACCTTTTGTTCCGGCTGGCGCCGCTGCTGAATCTACAGGAGAGCCCGAGCCGGCAACTGGAGAGGGTTTGCGGGGAGCTGCAACAGATCCTGCCGTTTGGTTGGGTGGCGGTTCGGTTCGCGAAACAACAGTCGGCGGGCGAGGGCGGCCTTACGGGCAAGACGGTTTGCGCGGGGAAGCCGCCGTTCAGCGTTGCGGATTTCGAGCAGTCGGCCGATGCGCTGATCGCGGCGGGGGCGAAGGGCGCATGGCCGCGGATCCTGGGGGCTGGAGATCCGGCGATCGCGGGGCTTTGCGGGCAGGAGATCCTGGGGACGGCGATTACGCGAGATGGGTGGCCGATCGGCGCGCTGCTGGCGGGG
>Ga0137418_10006704_pt1 | contig 10589 bp, 6 predicted proteins | sample CZODoug3_1_2_16f_FD_122242 | JGI IMG/M metagenome (GOLD analysis project Ga0137418, IMG submission 122242) | Vadose zone soil fungal communities from Angelo Coast Range Reserve, California, USA - CZODoug3_1_2_16fungal (Hybrid Assembly) | ecosystem: Environmental > Terrestrial > Soil > Vadose... | reverse complement strand
ATGCGCCGTGGCGGATTGACGGTCAGGGGATGGTGGCGGTCGCTTAAGGGAAAAAGGGAAATCGCATGGTTCAGCAGCAACGATCCGGCCCCGTTCTTGACAATGTGCGTGCGTCTGCTGATTCGAGCTGTTGGATGCTCCGTCCAGAGACGCTGGGCGCAGATCTGCGCGAGCCGGTCAAGATCAAATCACAGACGAAGGCCCAAGCTTGAAGCGTCCAAACCGCTCACAGTCACGCAGACTCCGCCAACTCTGGACATCGCCAGTGAGCCGGCGTTATCGGAAAGGAATAACTATATGTCGCATAACGACATTGGGAACAGTATGGACATGGAGCGTGCAGGACAACAGTCGTACGTCCCGGCGGTAGTAGCCAGCTACCCGATTCCGCAGAGTGTCCCGCCTTCCACGGATTCGTTGGGTCTCAATGAGCTGACGGCTTCTCTGTGGCGAAGAAAGGCGCAAATTGCGGGAGCCGCGATCGTAGGTCTGGTGATCGGGCTGGTCATCAGCCACCTCATGACGCCCATCTATCGAGCACGGGCGTCTTTGCAAATCGAAGGCTTCAGTAACGACCAATTCATGCGCGGAGTCTCTCCGGTTTCTTTTCTCCCCAACTCGACCCCTGAAAACTACGTCCAGAACGAGGTAAAACTTCTAGAGAGCGAGACGCTCGCCAAGCGCGTTGCAGACAAAGTCGTGGACTCGGCCGAAGACCAGCTACGGTGAGTGGCGAAAGCGCTGGCTTACCTCAGGAATCACGTCAGCTTCTTACGGCCTCCGCGAATGACGGTCGAGCAGCGGCGCGTCAAGAACGTCCAAAAGGCTCTTTCCGTGCGAACCTCGCTCCAATCACAAGTGATCGAGTTGTTCTACGACGCTCCGGACCCTCAGCTGGCCACCCGCGGCGCTAATTCCGCGGTCTCCGAACTCATCAGCCTGAACCGGGAAGCCGGATGGCAATTGGCGCAAGACACGACCGACTGGTTGAACCAGCAAGTGGCGGATCTGAAGGCTACTCTCGAGAATTCCAACCGGGACTTGCAGGATTTCGCACGGTCCAGCGGATTGGTTTTTGCGGGCAAGCAGGGCACTCTGGCAGAGGATCGCATGAAGCAGCTGCAGGACGCGCTCGCGAAGGCCGAGGCTGATCGTGCGGCGAAACAATCCCGCTACGAGGCTGCCCTATCCAGCTCCGGCGATGTCATGTCCGACTCAGTCGCGGCGGGTCCGTTGCGACAGTACGAGACCGATTTGCAAAACCTGCGCCGGGAGCTGGCTCAGTTGCAGACGATATACACGCCGACGAACTACAGAGTGGAGAAGGTAAAGGCGCAGATTGCGGAAACCGAAAGATCCATCAAAAATGAGCGCAAAGAGATTGTCAGCAGACTGCGCACCGAGTACAAGGCCGCTGCCGGACTCGAGCGCCTTCTCTCAGCAGCTCACGCACTTCAGTTGAAGATGGTGGAGCAGCAGATGGACCAGGAGAGGCGTTACGACGTCAAGAAGGGAGAGATCGATGCGACCCAACGATTGTACGAGTCCATGCTCCAGAAGGTGAAGGAGGCGGGTGCCGCGTCCGCTTTGCGGACCACGAACGTCAGGCTCATTGACTCGGCGAGTGTTCCCTCTGTCCCTTACAGCCCGAATTCACCGCTCAACATGGCTATCGGCTTCGCGATGGGGGTCCTGGGAGGAATCGGGTTCGTCCTTGTCCGCGAAGGGTCCGGCAAAGTGCGCCGGCCGGGCGAGTCGAGTTTGCCGGATCTCCCCGAACTTGGCGTTATTCCGTCTGCTAGAGACGCTTGGGCGCTCAAAGATCCGGGACGCAAACTGCTCGGGCTAAAACGCCGGTTCGCCGAACCCCCTGTCGTGACTCGGAATCGTGACACTTCGCTGCTGGCCGAGTCATTTCGGACGGCCCTGACTTCGATCCTGTTCGGTGCAGCCTTCAACCGCGGTCCCGGTGCGAAAGAACCGGGTGGCCGCGTTCTCGTGGTTACTAGCATTGACGTGCTGGAGGGTAAGACAACAATACTGACCAATCTCGGAATCGCGGCGGCAGAGAGGAACCAGCGCGTACTGCTGATCGATGCCGACCTTCGCCGGCCGAGAGTGCATGCGCTTGTCAATATTCCCAACCGGTGGGGCCTTGCGGACATGCTGCAAGGCCGCCGCGACCAGCCCTCCATTATCGAGGAGACTCCTTTAAAGGATCTGACGCGGCGCACGGGTATTCCAAATCTTTGGGTACTGCCCGCCGGATCAATCGATGCGGCTATAGTTAGTAGTCTTCTTTATTCATCGGATCTGCCGATTCTGCTTCAGCGCTTCCGACGAGAGTTTGATCTGATCCTGATCGATACCCCACCCATGATGTTGTACGCGGACGCGCGCGTGCTTGGGCGAATGTCGGACGGCGTCGTGCTGGTTGTCCGCGCCAACACCAAGAGTCGAGAAGAACTGGCAGCGGCGCACCTGAAATTGGTACAGGACCAGATTCCGGTCGTGGGGACGATTCTCAACGATTGGAAAATGGACCCAAGCCAGACTCGCGCATACGGCCGATACTACAATCATTACCACCAGATATCGGCATAGCGCCTAGGAACGGCCCAACCAATCTCCATGACGGGATCTCACTCTAATAAATGCCTGAAAAACGACTTCTCCTGGGTCCTTTCCGGGAACCTGCTGTATTCCGCGTGCCAATGGGGCATCGTCGTGGCGCTGGCAAAACTTGGCAACCCGGAGCAAGTTGGCGAATACGCTCTTGGGTTGGCCGTGTCAGCTCCAATTGTTCTGTTTGCGAACCTGCAACTTCGGGCGCTGCTGGTATCCGAGCTTAGTGACCGATTCACTTTCGGCCAATATCTGACGTTCCGACTGGTTTCGCTCGGCGCAGCGCTGCTCCTGGTCACGGGCGCGGTTGCCTGCATGCAGACGAACTGGCGCCTGAAAGGAATCGTGGTCGTGGTTGGATTCGCTCAGGCGCTGGAATTCGTCAGCGAGACCTACTACGGATTCATGCAGAAGCATGGACGAATGGACCGGATTGCAGGATCTCTCCTCCTGAAAGGTCCCCTCTCGCTGGCGGCTCTGTGCGGCGCCATGTATGTAACGCGTAGCATCGTCTGGGCCGTGATCGGACTTGCGTTCGGACGTCTCTTGGTTCTGCTGGTCTGGGATTCTCGCCCCGATTTTGCAAAATCAGAGAGAAGCGGGTTCACGGTCCGGCTCGAATGGAACTCGGGCGAAATGCTGACCCTGCTGCGAATGGCCCTTCCTTTGGGAGTCATCTCCATGCTCATCTCGTTGAACTTGAGCATCCCTCGGTACTTTGTCGAGGTGCATTCCGGGAGCGCCGAGCTGGGAATTTTTTCAGCTATTGCCTCTCTCCTTACCGCAGGCAATCTAGTGGTATCCGCGTTCGGTCAATCCATCTTTCTGCCGGTCGCCCGCGCCTGTGCTGCGCTTGATCGCACGAAATATCGCGGCTATGTGGTGATGGCCGCGGCGCTGGGAGGCAGCCTGGGAGGCGTAGCCATACTGGCGGCGGTGTTCTTTGGACGCGCTATCCTCACCCATCTTTTCCGTCCGGAATACGGTGAACGGCCTGACATTCTGGTCTGGTTGATGATCGCCGGAACGATCATGTTCATCGCGTCCGGCCTGGGATATGTCATTACAGCCGCGGGGAGCCTGCGCCCGCAGATTCCCATGCTGCTGGCCACAGCCCTAGCGGCGGCGGCAACCTCAGCGTGGTTAATCCCGAGGCACGGCCTTAGTGGTGCGGCCGATGCGGTCCTGGTAGCCGCATTTGTGCAGTTGATGGGCACCGGTACGATTCTTTTGAAAATCGACCGACGCCTGCAAAGCAGCGCTGGATCCTATAATGCCAGGGACAACCAGGCCAGCACGGCACTCCGGAGCATGAAAGCCGAAACGACATGACAGCGAATGTGTCCGTGGGAGCGCACCCGCTAAGCCTGTCCTCATCCTCTTCCTCTTCTGCGAGGATCGGGAGTGCGTTGGACCGGATCGCATACGTCGTCCTCTGCGCTTTTGTGTTCGATCTGCCGTGGGGCGAATACGTGCCGCAGCTGGGCGGATTGGTACTGGGTACTTGGATCGGCTTGCTGGCTGTCGGAGTCATGGCGCTGCGGACAGCCCTAACCGGGCGATGCCGAATCTTATCGCCACTACACTACTGGATGTTGAGTCTGGCCGCGTGGTCCGCGCTCAGCATTTTCTGGACTTTGGACTGGGGCAGCACAGTGACCCGCGTCGGCACGTACTTACAACTGTTGATTGTGGTTTGGCTGATCTGGGAGTTGGCGGTTACTGAAGAGCGAGTTGTGGGACTGCTTCAGGCATATGTTTTTGGCGCATTGGGTGCTTCTATCGGCACCCTCTACAACTTCATGGCCGGACACACAGCGGCCCAGCTCGCATCAACGATCCCGGGAAAGGTTGTGTGGGAAACGTACCGCTACTCCTTCGCATATCTTAATGAGGACGACCTTGGATTGGTGGTCGCGTTAAGCATTCCTATGGTCTTCTATTTGCTGGTGTCGCGGAAGGGACTGCTGGTGGAACTGCTGTGCTGGCTGCAACTTGGGGCCGGCTTCTGCTCCATTCTCCTGAGCGGGTCGCGCGGTGCGCTACTCGCGGTGGTTTCCGCCCTGATGATGTATCCCCTGATTCTGTCCCGGTTGCCACGGTGGCAGAAGTACGCGTCCCCGGTTGCGTGTGTCGGTCTTCTGGCCGGTGGAGCCTATCTCGTTCCGCACTCTTTGTGGAGCCGGATGTTCGAATTCGGATATCGTGAACTAGCGGCGGGCACGCTGACCCACCGGACCGTCCTCTGGGCGGCGGGACTAGAGGCGTTCCGGGACCACCCCTTCCTGGGCGTAGGGGCGGGGGCGTACGGTCCCGCCATTTTAAGGGCGGTGGACATTCCTTATCCGGCCCATAATAGCTTCATTTCGATATTGGTCGAACTGGGAGTTATTGGCGCCCTGCTTGTGTTTGCCTTGCTGGCAAGTTTTTTCCACTGCGTTAAGCGGATGCGATACTTGGAGCGGTGCCTCTGGATGACGCTCCTGATGACCTGGACGGTTGGCGTGTCATCGTTGACGTGGGAGTATCGCAAGCCCACGTGGTTTCTATTCGGCTTGTTGACAGCTCACGTCTACTCGCGTCGACAGGAAAACCGCGCTGTCGCAGTCTCGGCACCGTCTAGGCAGACGACACTGCGTTAAGTGATGTCGAGCGAAGAAATTTCGCTCGATAACAATCGGAACTTCATGCGAATTCTCGTTACGGGCGGCGCAGGATATATTGGCAGCCATGCTGCACGACATCTTGCGCGGCGGGGTCATTACGTACGTATTTATGACAACTTGTCGACGGGTCACCGCCTTCTGGCGCAAGAGTTCGACATTGTTGTTGCGGATATCTCTGACCGAACGACGTTACTCGCTGCTATGGATGGCATCGATGCGATCATGCATTTCGCTGCGCACGCTTATGTAGGTGAATCCGTACAGAATCCACGAAAATATTTCGATAATAACGTAACCGCTGCACTGGGGTTGTTGAACGCCGTTGCCGACGCTCAAGTTCCCTACTTCATCTTTTCGTCAAGTTGCGCGATCTACGGCGTTCAATCGGAAATCCCGATTACCGAGAACACACCCAGAAATCCAATCAATCCGTACGGCGCTTCCAAATTGGCCTTCGAACATGCGCTGGAAGCCTATAGCCGCGCCTATGATTTGCGTTTTGTGAGTTTGCGGTATTTCAACGCCGCCGGAGCCGATGAAAGCTGCGAAATTGGCGAATTGCACGATCCGGAAACACATTTGATTCCCGGTGTCCTGGAAACAGCCGCCGGACTCAGGGAGTCCGTCGACATTTACGGGAACGATTACCCAACACCGGATGGCACATGCGTTCGCGACTACATTCACGTCAACGATTTGGCGGACGCACACCTACAAGCGTTGGAGTACTTAGGCCGGTCGGGCGAATCGATCGCGCTCAATTTAGGTACAGGTAAAGGCCACTCTATTCTGGAAGTGATTTCGATGGTAGAGCAAGTTACGGGGCTCCCGGTGAAGAGACGATTTTGTTCGCGTCGTCCTGGCGACCCGCCGATCCTCGTCGCGGATGCATCTCAGGCGGAAAAGACTTTGCAGTGGCGTTCCACTCGATCTCTTCGCTGCATCATAGGCACCGCGTGGAATTGGATGCGAAAGGACGAGCAGGCGTTCAGTGGATCTCTTACTGCATGCCCGGTTTCGGACGTTACAACGCAGGCTCGCTTCACACCATAGCCCACTTGACCGGATGTCTCAATGCACGTGTCCACGTCGACCTGGGAATTCGGAGGTGAAGCGGGCGTTCACCGGAGAGATGTTGCGGGGTGCCTAGGCTGGTCGGCACAATCTCATGACTTCTGTTTCAACAACCACGCACCGCGTTGAGCCTAATTCGCAGGGATGACCAGCGTGGCCGGTATGCCGCACACGTAAATCATGCCCGCTTCTGAACGGTTTCGAATCTTGCACATAGTCCCTTCGTTTAGCGTCGGCGGCGCCGAGCAATTTGTCGGCCACCTGATGCTTGGTTTATCGCGGACGCATGATGTGAGTGGAGTCGGCCTGTATCCTGCCAGAAAAAGCCCCATCGAATCAAAGTTAATAAGAGCCAATATTCCGTTATGGCATCTGGGCAAACACCTTGGTTTCGACCCGAGAATGTTTTCGTGCCTGGATCGAGTGTTGAGAGAGACAAGGCCGCATGTGGTCCACACTCATATGTCGGTCCTGCGGTATGCGCTTCCCAGCCTGCTACGGCGTCGAATCCCAGTGGTTTTGCACACGCTGAACAACGTGGCGGAGCACGAGACAGATGCTTTCGGCCGTGCCCTTCAGTGGTTCGCGTTTCGCGGGTTGGTGCTTCCGGTTGCGGTCTCGCGGGAGGTCGCGGCCAGCGTTAAGCGGGTATACGGAGTAGAGTGCAACGCGATGGTTCCTAATTGCATACCCGTCGAAAACTATCGTAGAAGCCTGGCAGACCGTGTCCGCTGGCGAGAAAAAGAGCGGTTCGATTGCGAAGCGATTCTCTTTACCTGCGTTGGGCGTCTGGAACCGCAGAAAAACCCGCTGCTACTGGTGCAAGCTTTCGCCGCGCTGAACAATCCGCGAATCCATCTCATCATGCTGGGAGAAGGCAGTCTCCGGGAACAACTGGTTGCTTACATACGGGAGCATGGTCTCGAGCGTCGTGTCCATTTGCTCGGCAAGCGGAACGAAGTTCCAGAGTGTCTTGCGGCATCGGATGTATTTGTACTCTCCTCGAACTGGGAAGGGAATCCGTTGGCCGTAATGGAAGCAATGGCGGCCGGCTTGCCCGTCGTCAGTACGGCCGTTGGTGGCGTTCCCGAACTCGTCGAATCTGGGCAGCAAGGCATTCTTGTGCCTCCCGGCGACTGCGCGGCGTTCACGGAGGCGATGCGAACGTTGCTGAATGATCCCGAGAAACGGACGGCGATGGCGAACGCCGCTCGTGTCCGCGCTACGGCGACATTCAACGTGGAGCGAATGGCTCAGGGCTACGAAAGTATATACACGGCCGCATTGGCCGCCTCCGGCCGCGCGAACGCCGCCGCAGCCTGAGACGCGGCACAAGAATAAACGGAAAAACGCGTGAAAATCATCTATGTCACGGCCTACCTTCCGCATGGCTCCGATGAGGCCTTCCTCATCCCCGAGATAAATCAACTGATGCGCTCAGGGCACGAGGTGCTCGTCGTTCCGCGCTCTCCGCGGGGTAGAATCGTGCATGGTCACGAACTCGTTAAGTGGACGCGTGGGGAGGCTCTCCATTCACTTCGAGTGCTGAAAGCAGCCGTGGCGGAAATCCTGGCGGCGCCCAGTCAGACAGCAGGAGCGTTGGAACTCCTGCTCGGTGGCAGGTCGTCGACAGTTGTAATCAAGAATCTCGCAATCGTTCCGAAGGCGCTCTGGCTCGCCCGTGTTGCTGCGCGGTGGAGGGCCGACCACATCCACTGCCACTGGGCGGGCACCACCGCTACCATGGCCATGCTGGCGAGCTGGCGATCAGGGATCCCGTGGAGCTTTACGGCGCACCGCTGGGACATCGTTGAGAATAACCTGCTGACGAGAAAAGCGGCGACCGCCAGCTTTGTGCGCCTGATTTCTGGGGACGGTTTAAGGATCGCCAGGGCATTGGGACTCGGCTCGGTCAACAATACCCGCGTTATTCACATGGGCGTCTCCATTCCCAACAGGGTCCGAAGGCGATACGGGCCTAGGCCGGTGGTGCTGTGCCCAGCCCGCCTTGTGGAGGTCAAGGGTCATCGCTTCCTTCTCGAGGCCTGGCAGATCCTTCAACGCAGGGGCCTGAATGCGGAGCTGTGGCTAGCCGGACAGGGTGAACTCAAGCCACGGCTGGAAACGCTTAGTAGAGCTCTGGGCCTCGGCAGTTCGGTAAAATTCTTGGGCGCTGTACCGCACGATGGTCTCCTGAAAATCTACGCAGAAGCCCCCGTTTCCGCCGTGGTCCTGGCCAGTATTGACCTCGGGTCCGGGGTCCATGAAGGTACTCCCGTGGCGCTGATCGAGGCGATGAGCTATGGCATACCGGTCGTCGCGACGGCGACGGGAGGAACGCCTGAGCTGCTGGTTCCGGGAACCGGATTGCTGGTGCCGCCCGCCGACCCGCCTGCCCTGGCAGACGCCCTTCAGAGCCTGCTCCGGGACGGCAAGCTCAGTAAGCAACTCGGAGATTCCGGTCGGCAGCGTGTGCGAGAGGCCTACGACATTTTCCAAGTCGCCGCCGAGCTGGTAACGGAATTTGAAGCAGCCACGCGGACTGCTCCGGCGGTACTGCATTACGCCTGAAGGTTTTCGGAGGAGATTCTGAAAACAACGCTAGTCGTCGGACAAAGGAACACGTTGATGATTCTACTCCTGTTGGGAGTAGCGCTATCCTACATGGGAGCTTTTTGCCTCCGCTTCGAGTTTGCTCTTCCGAGTTCAGTGGAAGTGGTGTTCTTCCTCGGGCTGTGCATCTTCATTCCGGTAAAGGGCATCGTCTATTGGACGTTCCGATTGCAGGCGAGCAGATGGCGGCTCGTGGGTCTCTTCGATCTCTATCGCCTGGTCATTGCAAATATCACCGCCTCCACGCTGGCGTGCGTGGTGACGGCAGCAGTGGTCGGACTCTCTTTCCCGCGTTCCATCTACATCCTCGACGCGGCGCTGTGTTTCCTGGCTACGGCTGGTATCCGATTCAGCGTGCGCCTGTACCGGGAAGTATTCTTGTTGAAGGCCGCCGAAAATCACTGCACCAAGACGATTCTCATCTATGGTGCCGGACGGGCGGGTTTGATGCTCGGGAGAGAAATCCGCTCGAACGCGAAGCTCGATACCCGAATCGCCGGATTCCTGGACGACGAATGCAAGCAGGCTAGCTCCCTGATCGGCATACCGATCCTCGGAGCGGGCCGAGATGCTGCATGCCTGGTTGCGCGATTCGCCCAGGAGCGGAAGCCGGTTTCCGAGATCGTCATTGCCATGCCGTCCGCGACGGCTCGGCAAATGCGGGCGGCGATCGCCCACTGCCGGGCGGCGGGTGTGCCCTTCAAGACTCTTCCCAGCGTGTCCGAATTGCTCAACGGCAAGATCTGCCGACAGATTCGCGAGGTCTCCGCCAATGATGTGCTCGGGCGGGAACCCGTTCGCATCGACGAAAGCAGGATCGCCCAGGCTCTGGCCGGTGAATCAGTCCTCGTGACCGGGGGTTGTGGCTCCATCGGTTCAGAGCTCTGCCGCCAGCTAGCTCGATTCACCCCTCGGAAGCTGGTGATCTTTGACCAAGCGGAGAGCGAGATGTTTATGCTCGCAATGGATCTGCGCGCAAGGTATCCGAATCTTGACCTGGTCACCGAAATCGGCGACATTTTTCGTGCCCCCCGCGTGAGAGATACCATGTCACGTCACGCCATCAGCGTGGTCTTCCATGCCGCTGCCTACAAGCACGTGCCGCTGATGGAGGAGCACGTCACCGAAGCCATTGAAAATAATGTGATTGGGACATACAACGTGGCCCGGGCTGCTCGTCAGAATGGAGTGAAGAACTTTGTCCTGATCTCTTCCGACAAGGCCGTAAACCCGACCAGCATCATGGGTGTGACCAAGCGTGTCGCCGAGCTGATCGTCTCGGCAATGCCGCTAGACGGCAGCCCCAAAACGGGCGCATTCGTCTCAGTCCGGTTCGGCAATGTACTTGGCAGCGCTGGAAGTGTGATCCCGATCTTCCAGCGGCAGATCGCCGCCGGCGGTCCCGTCACGGTGACGCACCCGGAAATGCGGCGCTACTTCATGAGCATTTCCGAAGCGGTCCAGTTAGTGCTCCAGGCTTCGACGATGGGTGAAGGGTCGGAAGTATTCGTGCTCGATATGGGCGAGCCGATTCGTATCATGGAGCTGGCCTGCAACATGGTCCGCCTTGCCGGACTCGTGCCCGGCGAGGACATCGATATCCGCATTACG
>Ga0137418_10006703_pt1 | contig 10590 bp, 9 predicted proteins | sample CZODoug3_1_2_16f_FD_122242 | JGI IMG/M metagenome (GOLD analysis project Ga0137418, IMG submission 122242) | Vadose zone soil fungal communities from Angelo Coast Range Reserve, California, USA - CZODoug3_1_2_16fungal (Hybrid Assembly) | ecosystem: Environmental > Terrestrial > Soil > Vadose... | reverse complement strand
GGGCAAGAACATCTTGCCGGCCCCGAATAAGTCACCAACCACGCTCATGCCAGCCATCAACGGGCCTTCGATGACTAACAGAGGACGGCCCAGTTTGACGCGAGCTTCCTCGGCGTCGATCTCAATGTACGTGTCGATCCCTTTGACCAGCGCGTGAGAAAGACGCTCCTCGACCGTGCCGTTGCGCCACTCCTCGGCCTTCTTTTCATTGACAGCTTTGCCAATGCCCTTCAGCGTTTCGCCGTAATCTACCAGGCGCTCGGTTGCGTCGGGGCGGCGGTTCAGGAGCACGTCCTCGACCAACTCCTTCAGCTCAGGCTCAATCTCCTCATAGACCTCAAGCATGCCGGCGTTCACGATGCCCATGTCCATGCCGGCTGCGATGGCGTGATAAAGAAACGCAGAGTGAATCGCTTCGCGGACTTTGTTATTGCCGCGGAAACTGAACGAGATGTTTGAGACGCCGCCGCTCACCTTCGAGTGTGGCAGGTTGGCCTTGATCCACCGTGTGGCGTTGATGTAGTCCACGGCGTAGTTGTTATGCTCCTCCATGCCTGTGGCAACGGTGAGGATATTGGGATCGAAGATGATGTCTTCCGGCGGAAACCCGACCTCGTCGACCAGGATGCGGTAGGCGCGCTCACAGATACGGATCTTGGCTTCGTAAGTCGCGGCCTGGCCTTGTTCATCGAAGGCCATCACCACTACAGCCGCTCCATATTTCAGGACTTTCGCAGCATTCTGGCGAAACTTGTCTTCGCCTTCTTTCAACGAAATCGAGTTGACTATGCCTTTACCCTGTATGCACTTCAGTCCGGCCTCGATGACCTCCCACTTCGAGGAGTCCACCATGAAGGGCACTTTGGCGACTTCGGGTTCGCTCCCGAGCAACTGGAGGAAACGCGTCATCGCCGTGACGCCGTCGATCATGCCTTCGTCCATGCAGATGTCGAGGACATTCGCTCCGTTCTCGACCTGCTGGCGGGCTACGCTTACAGCGTCTTCATATTTGCCGTCTTTGATGAGCTTCGCGAACTTGGGCGAACCGGCCACATTGGTCCGCTCCCCGATCATGATGTAGACACCGGCCTGCTGGGTGAATGGCTGCGATCCCGAGAGACGGAGTGGCTTTGCCTTCGTAGGCTGAAGCGCGCTTGCGCTGTCTGATTCGCTCACGCGGGACTCTCGATCTGGTCGGCGTAGGATTCTTCCGAGTGTGCCGGGCGCCACTTGCGCGGAGGCTGGCCTTCGAGCGCCTTGGCGATCGCCCCGATGTGCTCAGGGGTATTTCCGCAACAGCCGCCGGCGATGTTGATCAACCCTCCCCGTGCAAAGTCGCCCAGATAACGTGCCATGTCTTGCGGCCCAAGATCGAAGCCAGTTTCCGAAAGCGGATTCGGTAACCCGGCATTGGGGTAACAGGAGATCGCCACATCCGCTTTTTCCGAGAGTTCCTCAAGGAACGGATACATCAGATCGGGACCGAGAGAGCAGTTGAGTCCCACCGACAGCGGTTTCACGTGCCGCACCGCGTTCCAGAACGCCTCAGTCGTCTGCGCCGAGATCATCGTCTCGCCGCCGCGCCCCACCGCCGCCGAGATCATGACTGGTAGTTCCTTACCGTCCTTATCGAACACCTCACGGATGGCGACGAGTGCGGCTTTTGCGTTGAGCGAGTCGAAGATTGTCTCGACCAGCAACAAGTCTGCGCCACCGGCGATGAGAGCGCGCACCTGCTGCGTGTAAGCGGCTTTGACCTGATCGAAAGTGACCACTCGAAAGCCAGGATCGTCGGCGTCGGGCGAGTTCGAAAGAGACACGGTCAGCGGCCCGATCGCTCCCGCTACGAATCGCTGACGCGAGGTTCCGGTTCCGACCCGATCGGCCCATTCACGGCATTGCCGCGCCGATTGCTCATTGATGTCCCAAGCCAGGCTACCGAGAAATGGATCGTCGATGACCCTTTGGTAGAACGCTGGATCCTTTCGGCCGCCGTGCGCTCGCGGATCGTCCACAAAGAATTCGCTTTGGGTGATGCTGGTTGCCCCGAAAGTGTTGGTCTCGATGATGTCCGCGCCAGCCTCCAGAAACCGGCGATGGATGTCACCGATCATTGCTGGCTTGGTCAGCGAGAAAAGATCACCATTGTTCAGCAGGCTCTTCGTCGAGTCCTTGAAGCGTTCCCCACGGATGTCCGCTTCCGTCATGCCATAGCTGCGGATCGTCGTGCCCATCGCTCCGTCGATGATGACAATTCGACTCTCAAGGATCTTTTCAAGAGGATGTTGGTTGAATTTGGTCATTGTCTCCTGATGGTCTTGGGGAGCCTTCGCCTCTTTGCACCATTTCCGCGAAGTACGCCTTTCTTATTATAGCGATTGCCAGGGTGTCCAAACTCTGTCGCATCGCATCGCATGTCATCACTGAAGTAATCGTGATAGCGTTGAAGCTGCCTTGTAGCCCGGAATGCCCTGACAAAGAAGACTTTGTTCCCGGGCCCGGACGGCAACACTTCCAGCGGAGAATTGAAAAGCGTGCAACCCACAGCTATTAGATCCCACACCAGCCGAATGCCGTTCGTCGCGGCGGGCGCGGTCACAGGCATCGGCAGTTTGCCGCTCACCACTATTACATCGGCAATTCGGTCAGTGGCAGAATTTTCGCCGGAAGTTCCCTTTTGGCCTCAGCTTCCGCAACTCTCAGAGCGGGAGAGTATCGTCGGCCAAGGCCTCGCTATTGTGGAAGACCTTATTGAGCCTCGCAACGAAGGCTACGGTTATCAGGTAAAAGATGGCCAGCTCAATTCGGTGCTCGAGATCCTCCATCGGAGTAGAGGGGAGTTGACGCCGGCCAACGCGGCTGGCTTCAGTGCCTTCGAAGAAGCATTGTCATCTGGTCTCTTCAGTTCTGCGGTTGCTGTCAAGGGCCAGATCGAGGGGCCAATCACGCTGTCGGCGTACCTGTTCCACGAGGGCCAGCCCTTCCTATCCGATCCAGCACTTTTTGCAGCCATCGCATTTCATGTCTCGCAGATCATCGGCTGGCAGATTGATCGCCTGAAGTCTGCTGGCTTACCTGTGCTGCTGTTTGTTGACGAACCAGCGTTATGCCTGGACGCACCTGTCGCGAACGCTGTCTCAGAGGAGCAGCGGCTCAACGCCTTGGCGGCCACACTGGAGGACGCTAGAATTCGCGGAGCCTATGCCGGACTACATTGCTGCGCAGCGCGCCCCTTCGAGCGCATGTGCCGCGTGAAGCCGGATATCATTTCGTTCGACGCCCATGAGGGGCTGGACTTGTTTTTTGCCGACTGGCATGCGCTCGACTTCGTGAATCAGGGAGGAGCGGTTGCCTACGGAATAGTCCCAACACGGCCAGGTCTGAACGCTGTCGATTCAGCGACCATCTTTATTCGCTGGTTGAAAGCAGCATCCCTGGCTGGCGATCCGCAGAAATTTGCCCAGCGCGCGATGATCACGGCAACCTGCGGACTTGGGCTGCTCGATACGTCCGCTGTCGCAGAGTCATTCAGCGTCGCGCACAGCATAAGCAAACTGATCAGATCCTTAGCTGGTTCGGCAGAACAATAACACCTTGAGGATAGTACTCTGCATAGACTGCGAGGGGGAGTTCTGAAGGCCGAGACGGATCATCAGGCTGGTAACCCAACGATATGCCAAGAAGCACACACTTGGCACGCTAAATTGCCTAGGAGATCCAGGGAGCACGCGGCGGCCGGCTTACCGACAGTCAGTCGGCGACCGTCCTCTGGATCAAGGCCTTTCGGATCGCCTCAAGTCTCGGCTCAAAGAAAGAACGGTCATTTTGTGCGAGAGCAGCGACGGCGGCTCGAGCCACGTTCGCAATGCGATGTATCGGTTGGGGCGTCATCGACCATCGCCGGTCATCGCTTATCTGTCGGCTCCGGATCTTCGCGGCTTTCGACGGCTCTCAAGAAGTATTCCATTTTCATTTAGTTGAAAATGTCATTCTTACGATATTGGAATACGCAGATTCTCCTTCGGCATTGACCGCACGGACCCGATAGGCGACGCGTTGGCCACTTCTGACAGTAGCATCGCTGTACTCGACTGTGCCGGCGGCCAGGTTAGCAATCTTCTTCCATGTCTCTCGCCCGTCTTTGGCATCCTCGACCCGCCGCTCTACAACTGAGCCCGTCGGATCGCCTCCGTGAACCTGCCAGGTCAGTTTCACGGCGCCGCGGGCACCGCTGGCGTTGAGCGAACTGGGAGCTTCGGGAAGCACAGGCCAGTCGACATAACTCTCGTCGGTGACTGCCATGATGCTGTCCTTCAGGGGCAGAAGTTCCAGCGTGTCCGTGGTGCCTTGTTTCCAGGTAACGGGTCTGATCTCACCGCTCACTACATCGATCACTACCGGGTGAGTGATGCCCGTGTTCTTCAAAGATAAGGTGGTATACAGCGGCGGAAAGGCATTGCCTGGGAGACTGTGCGCCGCCAACCAGTACGCTACGACGGCTTTGCCCTTGGCTGAACGAAATCCATAGGACATGAAAGGAAAGCCAGTCTGGCGGCGCAGCGCCGGAAGATCAACACCTGAGATTTCAATGGAGGCATCGAACTTGGTGTCGGCAAATAGAGCGTTTGTGTTTTGTAACGCTAGAAAGACGGGGCGCGGCGTGAAATCGGTATCATGATTCGTGATCCCGTGGATAATGCCAAAATCGTCGTACTCATTGCCGTCCGCCCCAGCCGCCAAGAGCCACACGAAAGTTTTTACTCCCGCAGCATGGTTGTAGATCAGACCTCTGGGAACATATTTCGCCTGCACCGACTCATCCGAGCCGATCCATGAAGGAATGGAATTAAATTCGTCATCGAAGAATGCAATATCAGGTTTGATCCCGGGATAGTGCGTGACCAAGTCACGCAATGCGCGCGGTGATTCGTTCAGATAGGCGCCGTAGTCCATCGATTCCGGATTCAAATTCTGCCCGTAGCCGGGATAGGTGTGATACGCGTAAACGTCGATTCCCGACGCGCACTTGCAGGTGTCGAGAGCGTTCTGTGTAAATTCACGCGACGGATCTGCCTGCCCCCCATAAATCACCTTGGCGCTGGGATCTGCCCCGTGGACAGTCGGGATAAACGACGCCAGCAGATTCCCGTATTGTCCGGGATTGCCCCAGGGATTCCAATATCCAATGTCCTGTTCATTCCATAAGGCCCAGTAGTGAATGCGGTCATGAAAGCGGTTGACCGTCCACGCCACGTAGCGATTGAAAGCTGCGATTTGATCCGGAGTTGTGGGCGCCCAGAATACGGAGTACAAGCTCCGGTCATCATTGTGAAAGGATCCCGGTTGCGGTGTCCCTACGTCCGGCAGCTTTCCAGACGGTGAGGTGTACATCACGTTGCCGTACATCAGCTGGACCTGGATATTCATTCCGTTGTCCACTAACGAATCCACGTAATCGTCCAGCTCCGACACCGCCGCCATGACCCCACGCTTCTGCTCAATCCAATCCCAGCTGGTGTAATCCGAACTGTTCTCGTACTGACCGATGCGTATCCACTTGAAGCCCGCATCAAACATGCGCGTCCACCACCAGCGGTTCCAGGGCAGATATGGATCTCGCGGCATATCGGAATTGATGCCGAAACCGTCCTGAATCTGTGATGATCGCTTGGGTGGTAGGTGGTCAGGAACGTGCCGGCGTTCTTGACTGAAACAACGCGGAGCGAATCCGCACGAGAGCAAGACAAGCAAAAGAGTAAAAACAAAGAAGGACTGCCTGCGAGGACTTCGCAATGCTAGGGACCGCATTTTCTTCCTCCATCCAGACAGCAAAAGATTTATTTAGTGCACGCGTACCATACATCATTTCGCCGCGATTGCTGGCGACTCATCGCACAACTTTCAAAAGCTAGAAGCAAGCGGCAATAGTGCGCTACGAATCCAGGAGTCGTCCTTCCCACCAGGGATGTTTTTAAACAATGCCCAGCCTTCCGTGTGACTCGTGCTTTCTCCCGGACCCAATTGAACCTTCGGGCCAAGGCTTTCAAGTTCGAGAAAATCGGAATTGGTGAATACCTCAAAATTGCACCCGAAATCGGGATACAGTGCCCCGGGTGTGACGGGAGCGGTCTTAAGGAATACAGTTCCATTCAGAAAATATGCACCCCAACCTGCCGGGTTGTAGACGCCAGTCATCTGCTCTGGAAAGCGACCCGTCGGATTCGTTTGCTGTTGCAACTGAACATATTCGGTCCCGAGAACCCATCGCGAATCCGCAAAGTCCGTGAAAGACCACAGCGTCAAGGGTCCAACAGACTGAAAGTGATCTTTGTCCATGGCCGCCCGCGGAGGCAACGGCAAAATCGCCCGTCCGCCGGTCTTCATCATGGTCGGAGCCCACACCGCAAGTTCGGTCGGACGATTATCGCGATTGGTGACGCGATGCGTAACCGTGACCCGCGAGCCCTCATCCAGCCTGATCTCCAGTTCCTTCTGCAAATTGCTTCCCGGCGCCGCGCTCTCCACTGGTGCCTTGAAGCTCATCTGGTTGTGGCTCTGAGAAACAGCCACCGAAGAATTGTCTGGGAAATAAGTGCGCTCGACCTCCGGCCATACCCAAAGACGGTGGCCACCGTACAGCCGAAAGTCGTTGCCACCCATCAGCCCCGCTTGGTCAGGAATTTCGTGAAAGATATTGTCGCCACCGCCTACAAAGCGATAGGACACGATCCGCGGACCCACATCAGCCAAAACCACAAGTTCGATGGTAGCGTTTGAGATCCGATACGCGTTGTCCCATCCCCGATAACTTATCCGTTCCAGCATTGACGAATTCGCCTGCGTTCAACCGCGGGCTGGCACCGGCGTCGCATGCCCATCGTGGGCGGCAAGTTCTTTCGCATTTGCCTGAAGTTTCCGGATGCCGGCTACGATCTCCAGCATGTCGGTTTCATCTCCCAACAGCGCAGGTTGCGGAATCCAAACCGTCTCCCAGGCCGCCCGATGGGTGTGCGGAAACGATTGGCGCAAGAACGCGTGCTCGGCGGTGGCCTGGGCTCCGCTCAGCCGCTTGCGGTATTCCCCGTTGCGGAACATATCCAAATCGTGCAATGGAGGATAGCTGGCTTGATTCGGAATACCCTCTGCATTCATGGCGGCAATAAAACGTTCCGTCGAAATGCCGGCAAACTGTTTGCTGTCGACGTGAAAGATATATGCGTATTGACCATTGCGAGTGCACCGTTCATCAAGCTTCTGTGGAGTGATGCCGGGGATCTGGCTGAGTTCGCGATCCAACCAGCGAGCGTTCTTGTGACGCCGCTGGGTTTGCTGATCCAGTCGTCCAAGCTGCGCCATCAGGATCACGCCCTGCCACTCACTGAGGCGATAGTTCGATCCGTAGCTGAAATGGCTGTAGAACCATTCTCCCGGCAACCGGCCGCAATCGTGGACCGAGCGAGCCTGGCGCTCGAAGCCATCATCGTTTGAGATGACCATGCCGCCTTCACCCGCAGTCATCAGCTTGCTCGATTGAAAGCTGAATGTTCCGCCAACGCCAAAGGTCCCCACACGCCTTCCGCGCCACTCGCTGGCGTGAGCATGGGCGCAGTCTTCGATCAGGAGAATTCCCTTACGAGCAGCAAGGTCTTTCAACGCGTCCAGATCGGCAGGATGTCCACCCATGTGGACTGCAATGATCGCCTTGGTGTGTGTAGTGACGGCAGCCTCGGCCAGTTGGGGATCGAGGCAGTAGGTGTCTGGGCGAACGTCAACCAGTACCGGAAGCGCATTCGCGAACAGAACGGCGCTCGCGGTTGCGACGAAGGTGAAGTTAGGAACGATAACCTCGTCCCCGGGTAGGAGTCCGATTGCCGCCATCGCAACCTCGAGCGCAGCTGTTCCATTTGTGACCGCGAGTCCGTGACGGGCGCCATGAAAACGCGCGAACGCTTCCTCGAACTCCAGAGTCTTGGTTCCAGGCGTACGCCACCAGACCCGGCTTTCCAGGACATCGTTCAATCCTCTGCGCTCGGTGTCGTCGAATTGCGGCCACGATGGAAATGGTTTGCTTTTGGATTTCTTACCGCCGAGCAGCGCCAGTTGTGACATGTTCCATCTCCTCAAGGGCCACTGATCAGAGTGATTTAGGCTCAGTACTGGTTAAATTCGGTGGCACGACGGAAAGCTTCGACGTAGTGCCCGTCTTTCTTGGGTTGTTCGTTGCGCATTTCGTCTTTTGCCTTTTTCAGGTCTTCCGCCATCCAATCCGGACGGTACTTGTTCACTGCAGGTTCGAACTGGCTTACCTGTTTCGTTGCGGACTCGAACTTGAGCTCGGCGACGCTCTCAATGTTGACGAAATAGTTTGCTTCCTGCGGCGAAGGATAGAAGAAGTACATTTCAGGAACTTTGTACGGCTGCAGTCCCTGTTGCAGGCGCTGGTTGGGAAAATACAGCCAGAATTCCGCGGCACGTACAGCGTCGATCGTGTTAAAAGCGGCCATCCGATGATCGGTCTTGTGCCAGCGCTCGTACCATTCGCCCGGATCAACGCTAAGCAAGATGTCGGGACGAACTCTGCGAATGATGGCAGTGGCCTCCTCTGTGAGTTTGGGTTGCGCGGCGTACTCCAGCATGCCGTCGTCATAACCCATCCACATGATATTTTCCTTAGGAGTGCCCAGTAGTCCTTCGGAAACTTCCTGCTCCGCCCGTCGAATACCCGCCAGACGTTGGGAACTCATGTCCGGATCATATGAGCCCTTGTCGTCGTTCGTATACACGACGATCAGGACCTTATTGTGATTACGATTGAGGAGCGCAATGGTGCCGCCGGCTCCGAACACATCATCGTCGGGATGAGGGGTGAACACCAGAATCGTCTTGTTGTGGAGTTCTTCGAGACGCGTTTCCTGCGCCTGTCCTGAAGCAAGTGTGAGCCACAGCGAACAGAAAAGCATGAGCCAGTTCCGCATACTGGAAGTCCCCCCGGGATCACTCCAACCCAGCGGCAATACGATAACGCAAAGATAACGATTCGTCGAACCGATCTTTACGAAGAGAAGTCTGACATAAAGTGCGGCAAGATAACTAGCGCTCCCAATTCCGACCGCACCCCACCAGCTGTTCAATGCTAAGAATATGTCCTTGAGTCACGCTCGCGGGCGTTCTTGACAGGCTGGATCAGTAAGGTCACAGTTCCCTCCGTGCCATTGTAATTCTCAGCCTGCGTACCGTATCTCCGGGAGGACCTATGCGCGCCAGCTGGTGGTTGTCCCTGGTAGTTCTGTTGCTTTGCTGTTTGTTCCTCTTCAGTCCTAGTCCATCCTTTGCCCAGGTGGATCGCGGCGGCATAATAGGGTTGGTGACCGATCCAGCCGGCGCCCGTGTCTCCGGCGCCCAGGTCACGGTTTCCAACCTTGCTACCAACCAGTCCATCGCCGTAACCACTGACGAAAAGGGTCAGTACGCCGCAGATCTTTTGCGCATCGGAACATATTCCGTAACCGTGGAGAAACCTGGCTTCCAGAGAGCCGTGCAATCCAGTGTGGAGGTCGGAGTGAACCAGATAGCTCGAGTCGATATCGCTTTGAGCGTCGGTTCCGCGACAGAATCTGTGCAAGTGACCGCCGCCCCTCCCCTTCTACAAACAGAAGCGTCATCGCTGGGTTCGCTGCCTCCGGTTTGTCAGGCTCTTATGCTCTCTTCATTGCTCTCCGATACCTCGATCACCGCCCATTTCACCTTGTCCTTGTTCCAGTTTTCATACGATGGTTTCACGATTTCGGGTTGATGAATGATACCGGCCTTAACCCACGCATATTCTGGTTTGTCTGGATGCAACGTAAATAGCGGCGAACCGCAAGTCCCGCAAAAGCACCTCTCTATTTCCCTGCCGCTGCCACTCACAAATTTGTAGCTCCTCATTTCCGTCGTCGCTTTCACGTCCAAATCTTTGCGATCAACACGGACTCCGATATTGAAGGCGCTACCGTTCGCTTTCCGACAATCCTCGCAGTGGCAATAGTTCGACGGTCCAAGTTCCCCGGAATAACTCAGTCGGATTCCGCCACACAAGCATGACGCTTCAAAGTGTTCCTTCATGTTAGTTAGACCTCTCAAGCTCCAAACTCAATTGAATTCCCGTGCTCACTTTTTCGCCTGAAGAAACGGTATCAGGCTCCCGGAATAAAACGGTTCCTGGGTAGACCAGAAGATGTAATCGACCTTGAGATGCTCCGTGGCAAATCCGACCAGTTCTGAGATGGTCACCGGCTGCCCGGATTTCGGATTCTTGTGTTGATAGTTGTCGTGTTGAACGGCGATTCCTGTCGGAACCTTTCCAGCGCATTCCCTGATAAGAGGGTAGGAATGGCTCATCTGTCCGGGCTTGTAAGGCAGGAGATCAGGACCTCCGACGCCCACCTTCAACTCTCTGGCGCGTTGATACACGCTGCGAAGATATCACCGGTCCTTGTCGGGAAGCCATTCTCCGGGCATGAAGTTGGCGTACTGCATCGCAACCGATTTTGGAAACGCGTGCTTCAAGACCATCATGTTTGTAATAACCGCGTCGCGATAACCCTCGAC
>Ga0137418_10006702_pt1 | contig 10591 bp, 5 predicted proteins | sample CZODoug3_1_2_16f_FD_122242 | JGI IMG/M metagenome (GOLD analysis project Ga0137418, IMG submission 122242) | Vadose zone soil fungal communities from Angelo Coast Range Reserve, California, USA - CZODoug3_1_2_16fungal (Hybrid Assembly) | ecosystem: Environmental > Terrestrial > Soil > Vadose... | reverse complement strand
TCATAGTCGATCCATGCGGCGGAGACTGACCACAGCTTCTTACCACCGGAAACACCACTGACGTCGGCGCGTTCGGTCACATCCGTGAATGTTGCGTCATGGTTATTGCGATACAGAATGTTCCGATTCACTCCCGTGACGTAGATATCCGTCCAGCCGTCATTGTCAAAATCCGCCGCTGCAGCGCCCATGCTGTAGCCTTCGCCTCGCACGCCGGCACGGTCTGTCACATCGGTGAACGTGCCGTCATGGTTATTGCGATAAAGCCGGTTGGAGAACCTGGCGCTGTCTTTAGCAAGGCCCGGAATCCGGGCGCCGTTGGTGAAGAAGATGTCGAGATATCCGTCGTTGTCGTAATCCAGGAGAGCGACGCCGCCGAGAACGCTATCGATGATCGGCTTGTCGTCGGTGGTGCCATTGTCCAGGACAAAGGTCACCCCCGAGCGCTTCGTCTGGTTTTCAAAGCGGATCGATTGCCCAACCGCCAGGTTGACCGTCAGGATCACAGCGATCAGCCAATGCAAGGCAGATTTCATAGGGCGATGGGACAAGGGACCGTCACTGATTCGGCTTTCCTGACTTGGCACGAGCAAGCATGTCACGCATGAAAGAGTCTTGCGGAAACGTTTCGAGATAATGCTCCATGGCAGCCTCAGCGGCGGAGTATTGCTTCAACTGGATGTAGCGCAGCACCAGCGTCTTCTGCAGCATTGGGTTGAACGGATCGATTTCGATTGCCTTCGCTAACAAGGAAACCGTCTCGTCCTTTCGTCCAAGTCCGTCGAGAGCCTCGGCCAGGTCGGCATACGTCGTCGCTCGCGGAGGGCCGATCTCCAAAGCACGCTCCAGATGCTTTGCGGCGTTTTCCGGTTTTCCACTGCGCAGCTCTCTGCGCCCGACAGCAGCCTGCACCAATGCGCTGCCTTGTTGGGTTTGCTCCAGTTCATTCAAAATGGAAGCATAGCGCTCCGCATATTCCGGATGCTGATCCATCAATTCGCCATACGCCTGCAACAGAACCAGGGGCGGCGGCGGAATTCCTTTTCGATCTGGAGCCGGGTTGAGGTGAATCAGGTCTGGCAAGGCGGATGTGGTTTGGTGAAAGGCGATGTCTGGGAATGGCTCGCCAGAGCGCGAAAGTATGCGATGGTTCGTAAGGCTGGAGTGCGAGATTTCCTGCACGTCGCGCTTGGGCATGTGACAGCCAGCGCAGTCGTTCGGAGGCTTTTTCTGCAGGCGAACATTTAGAGCTAACTTGCAACTTTTGTTCGTGTGGCAGGTAAGACATTTCTTAGCGAAATAAGCCGGCGCTTCTTCGTGTGACGGTTCATCGTGAGCGTCGTGGCACGTGACGCAGCGCAGGCGTTCGTGGCTCTCTCGGTAGCACTTGCTGAGAGTCATCGAATAGTAATGCTCCAGAAGGTCCGATTTTGCAGGAGACTGGCGTTTCGGCGGAACCATCAGGATCGATAGCGTATCGTCCAGCGGAGTTCCCGCACGAAAATCGCGGTAGTCCTTGCCCGGCTGCAAGACTCTGACGTCTCCCGTTTGATGGCAGGCCATGCAGATGTTGTCTGCAAGGGTGGAGGAAAGGCGAGCTGGATTGATGATCGATGGATCATGGCCCTCGTAGTTGGGGTTAGTGTGCATGCTCACGACATGGGAAAGTCCGGGCCCGTGGCAATTCTCGCAACCAATGGCGACTTCCGAAAATGGCGGGTTCTCGAAACGACCATTGCTGTCGGGCACGGGTCTAGGCTGTCCGCTGTGACAAAAAATACAGCCAGCGAGAATCGGCCGATTGAAACCGTAGTTGCCATATTCATATCCGGGCGACAATGCCCAGGTCTTCGGTCGGGAATAGAAAGATAGCGGCGCTTGGAAAAGATAGTCCCCATTTTTCACGACTGCGCCAAGCCCGTTGGCTCCTGCTCCGATGATCCACTCGATCTGGTGGGTCTCGCGGAATATTTCCTTGCCATCGGAACTGGTCTGATATTGGCTTTGATAGAGCTTCCCATCACGAGCATAGACCTCAAAATGTCGCTCCATTTTCTCGTCGCGGATCGATGCTGAGGCGCCGACGGTTTGCAATTGAGCAGACGTCACGGGAGCCATAGAGCGGCCCATCCCGGTGCGCCGGAATTTTTCGTAAATCGCCCGATGACACGATGCGCAGGCGCTCGCTCCGGCGTATCCCGAGCCAGCGGGCGCAGAAAACGCAAAGGGCGCCATCGAATCTTGCGGGGTTCGCAGAGGACTTCCGCTACCTTTCGAAACGTATGCCAGCGCACCTGCCAGTCCAACTAGCAGCCAGATGCCACGACCCACCGACCCATGGACCTGACGCCGATCTTCAACCCTATGAGGCCTCATTCGTTTCCAGAGAAGGTTTGCAGTTTGGGGACTCCCGCGGGCAGATTCTCTCCCCGCACTGCCCCTAGCGACAACAGGTTGCTTTCCGTCCACAGCCCGGCAGCATCCTGCCTCTTTTTCGGTGGTCCTCGGGTGCTTTTCAGGGCGACCAGGCAGACGCACCCCGGCATGTTTGAGCGCTTATAAACAGTAATGAGTGCCTATAGTTACATAAATTTAGGTCATGGGGCCTAAACAATCGATATTGAGCGCTCAAATAGTGCTTGACAAGCAGTAGTGCCTTTGTACTAGCATCGCCGCCGGTGTGAAAACGTTTGCGTTTGGGGCAGTGGGGCAACAACGCTCAGGAGGATGGCTTATGCGTCGTTCCAGGGGAGTGCTCGGCTTCTGGAGATCCGCCCTTTGTGTGGGACTGCTTGTTTTATTGGGGAGACCAGTTCTTGCCCAGCTTTCGAGCGCGTCGCTCAATGGCGTAGTGCGCGACCCAAGTGGGGCGGTGGTGGCCAATGCGAGCGTCGGCCTGCGCAACGTAGACACTACGGTGGAGCGCACGACGGTCTCCAACGACGCGGGCAACTATGTTTTTCAGAACATCACGCCGGGCCGATATACGCTCAAGGTGACGGCGTCGGGATTCAAGAGCAAACAGGTTTCTGAGTTCGTTCTTGCCGTGAACCAGACCGCGACGATTGATATTCCGCTTGAGGTCGGCAGTCAGATCGACATGATCACGGTGGAGGCCGGCGCCGAGCAATTGAAGGTCTCGACCGCCGATTTGGGCACCGTGATCGCTACCCGGCAAGTCAACGATCTTCCTCTGAACGGCAGAAACTTTACCCAACTTCTTTCTCTGACGCCAGGTGTCGCGCCGGTCAGCGTTTCGCAGAACAGCATGGGCGGACGCGATGGTGGATTCACCGCTCCCATCGCGGTTGGTTCCGCATTTATTTTCCCCGCGGTGAATGGACAGACCAATCGGAGTAACTATTTCCTCGCGGATGGACTGAATAATTTCGGAACGTTTCAAAGTACCTACGCGGTGCCTCCGATCGTGGACGCCATTCAGGAGTTCAAGGTCGTTTCGCACACCGATAGCGCCGAGTTCGGCTCAGTGCTCGGCGGTGTCGTGAACGTGGTGACCAAGTCGGGAACCAACAATTTTCACGGCACAGCCTGGGAGTATGTACGCAACAACGCCTTTGACTCCCGCCCTGCATTTCTGCTTCCGACAAAACGAGCACCCGCCTTTAGGCAAAACCAGTTTGGCGCTTCGTTTGGCGGGCCAGTATGGATTCCAAAGCTTTACGACGGGAAGAACAAGACATTTTTCTTTGCGGCATATCAGGGCTTTCGCTACACGCGGGACAGTGCCACCAACATACTGGTCCCGACCGAAGCCCAACTCGCAGGTGACTTCAGCAATGTCTTGGCAAAGCCGTGCAAGGGAGTACCTTGTCAGATTTATAATCCATTCAGCACGCACGCGTCTGGCAGCGGATTTGCGCGCGACCCCTTTCCGGGAAATCAGATTCCATCGAATCTCATCGATCCCCGCATGGTTGCCTGGGCCCGAGCCATATTCCCGGCGGCGGGGCCGTACGACGCCGAAACCGATACCAATTTCGTCGACACGACACCCGTCCATCAGACTCAAAACGAGTACTCGATTCGGATAGACCAGAACTTCGGGCAGAAGGATTCGGCATTTTTTCGCTACAGTTTCATCAACAGTACTTTGAGTTCCGCCGGGGGATTGCCCAATTTGGTTAAGAACGGGTTTATCCCCGGCCGCAACTGGGGTGGCAGTTATGTCCACGTCTTCAGCCCCAGCCTGGTGCTGCAGGCTCAATATGCCCGCACTACCGGGCAAGACAACTCTGAAACCAGGTTCACAAAATTGGACGCCGCACAAGTGAACAGCGCGGTTGGCTTTTCCGACGCCTTCGTCAGCGGGTTCGCAGGTGTCGGCGGAGGGCCACTGATTCCCAATCCAGGGATCAGCGGATACGCCAGTGGCAATACCAACGGCGGTGAAATCATCCAGAACGATCCCAAGGCGACGGACAGCCATCAGGTCAGCGCCAATCTGACCAAAACCTTTGGCAACCATACTCTGGTGTTTGGTGGAGGTTTCACGAGCAGCCGCTTTGCCAGCCCGATTTCGTACCCGCAGCTGGGGTTTGCGCGTGGAGCAACCGGCAATCCGCAGGATGGTACCCAGCCCGGCGATGCCTTGGCCTCATTTCTGCTGAACGCTCCCGACAACGCGAATCGGCGCAACGTAAATGAGAAGACCCGGCTCGGTGGCGTAATGAGCGGGTTTGTGCAGGACTCGTGGAAGATAACGCCAAAATTGACCCTCAACGCCGGATTGCGGTATGACATCACATTCATCCCACCGTACGGAACTCATGACACGATCGGACAGCAGGGAGGAATCGAGACCGGCGATATCAACTTCAATAACGGCACTTACGTCGTCCAGAAGTTGCCTCCTCCGTGTAGTGAGCGCGGGTTCGCGCCATGCATTCCGAGCATCATGCTGGACGCGTCCGGCAATACAGTGTCCTGTGACCCAGCAACCCAAACTTGCTTATCTCCTGGAATCCTGCCAGATCACGTCGTCGTCGACCCGCGCGGTAAGATTCCGCACAACACTTACACGAACTTCGGGCCACATGTTGGATTGGCCTATCGGCTTGGTGACAAGACTGTAGTGCGGGGAGCTTTCGGAATCGTGTATGACAACTGGGCAGCCGTAACTCAGATGGCACAAAACATCGAAGGCTCCTGGCCCGATGTAGGCCAACTGATTGCACAAAATCTGTATTCACCAAGTTCGGGGACTCTTACTCCGACGATCACGGCACAGGATCCCTTCGTCGGGGTTGGGGGCGGCCTCTTTCCGGCGGCCACACCGTTTAGCCAAGTGCAATGGTTTTACGATCCGAATATCAAGAATCCCTATTCCATGCAGTGGAACTTCGGGATTCAGCGCGAGTTGGGCCATTCGACCACGCTGGAAGCAAATTACGTGGGATCAGGTTCCAGACGCCTCAACGTAGGTGGTTACTACAACACAGCTTTAACGCCAGGGCCCGGTGATCCAAAACTGCGGGCGCCGTATCCCTACATTACTCCGACTTTTTATGACAGGAGCGTTGGCAGCGGGAGCTACAACGCTCTGCAGTTCAACATGAACAAGAGGTATACCAACGGTCTGACCTATCAAGTCTCTTACACCTACTCTAAATCACTCGATGAGGGATCGTCTGGGTGGTTCGGGGTCGAAGGCAATTCACTTACCGATCCCTATAATGTCAAAGGAAGTCGCGGCCCCTCGGGATTCGATCTAACCCACGTTCTGTCGGTTAACACGGTCTATGAAATTCCGGTAGGCAAGGGTAAGCGATTTTCGACCGGCAGTGGCGTGGCCGATTACATTGTCGGTAACTGGCAGGTGAATGGCATTTTCACCGCGCACTCCGGACCGCCTTTCAACGTCTACTTTGGAGCGAGCGACTGGGCCAATACTGGGAACGTCTCGTGGGCGCAGTATGAACGCGCAGATTTGGTGGGCGATCCCAACAGTGGATCGTGCCCCAACGGAAGCCATGTTAAAACGCCGAGTTGTTGGTTCAACACAAGTGCGTTTGCTGTGCCCGCGAAATACACCTACGGCAACAGCGGACGGGACTCGATGCGTTCGCCGGGATTCTGGAATGTTGATCTGTCGATCTTCAGGCAATTCCCGCTATGGAGCGAACGACGAAGGATCGAATTCCGCGCCGAGGGATTCAACCTGTTCAACCATGTTATTTTCGATCAACCGGGCAACGATATATCGAATACGGGAACTTTCGGCAAGGTCACCAAGGCTCGCGACGGCACTTTCGCTCGTCAGTTGCAGTTCGGTGCGAAGATTATTTTTTGAGAAACTGAGGAGCTAAACTCGAACTCCGCCAGCTTCGGCGAAAACTCCGGCTGGCGGAGCCCACAAAAAAATTGGGCTGCCTATCGAGAGCCGACATTTGTACTGCCACCAACGACCTGAATGTCCGAACAGGCCAATATTTCCGGTTTGCCGAAAGCACAAGCCGTCCCCCATTTGCCTTCCGTAAAGCACCGGCTCCTCAAGCAAAACGTTGCCGAACAGCTTCGCGAAGCGATCCTGAGCGGACAACTTACCTCAGGCGAAAAGATCATCGAAAACCGCTGGGCTCGGCAATTCGGGGTGGCACAAGTTTCCGTCCGGGAAGCGCTCAATATTTTGGTGGCCGAGGGCTTTGTAACCAAGGGACACGGACGTAGCGCGCGAGTGTTGAAGTTGAGTGACTCGGATATCATTCATACTTACCAATTCCGTGGCGCCCTGGAGGGGCTGGCCGCGCGCCTCACGGTCGAACGAAAGCTTCCACTGGGTGACTTGGAAGCGTGCATGATGGCCCTGCGAGAAGCGGTTGCCACAAATGACGTGCGCAAGGTGATTGACCGTGTCCAGCGATTTCATGTCTGCCTGTTGGAGAAACCAGGCAATCCCTTTCTTCGCGAAAATGGACGGCGTCTCGTCGTTCCGCTCTATGCGTTCACCCTGATGCGGGCATTGGCGAAGAATCTCGACGCCCGACCTTGGGCGGAGCAGTTAAGCAATCACCAACGGATTATCGACGCCATTCAGCTGGGGAATGCTCGGTTGGCCGAGCAGATCGTGATTCATGTCGTCAGCTTGTTTCAGAAAGCTGCTTTGAAGGTGTGGGCGCACTAGACGATCCCGCGATTCACGGATTGCTCGAAGCGGGAAACTTTCATTCAGGAGACACTGCATGCACTGTTTTCAGGTTCATAGGTTCCGCAGAGCGGTCTTGGCGCTAGCGTGCGTATCGTTGGCTTTGAGTCTCCACGCCGAAGCACCTTCTCACTACGAAGCAACACTCGAATCGCTCAATCGGCATCCGCTGCCCCAGTGGTACGCGGACGCGAAGCTCGGCATTTTCATTCATTGGGGGCTCTACTCCGTTCCCGGCTGGGCACCTCTGGTTCATCCGGGCCACGACTTCACCTCGCAGGACTACATCACGAACAACCCTTATGCCGAATGGTATTTGAATACCATGCGCCTGGAGGGATCGCCCACGCAGGCGTATCACCGCGAACATTACGGCCCCAACTACGACTATTACAACTTCGCCCCCGATTTCAATCGCGAGATTAAGAAATGGAATCCCGAGACTTGGGCGAAAGTTTTCCATGAGGCGGGCGCGAAATATGTTGTTCTCACTACCAAGCACCATGACGGATTCACGCTCTGGCCCAGCGCGACGGCCAATCCAACCTTGGCGGCGGATCGGCAGCACGCCAGCCGGGATATCGTTGGCGAGTTGACGACGGCCGTTCGCAGGCAAGGCCTGCGCATGGGGCTTTACTATTCGGGAGGCTATGACTGGACGTTCGTGCCGGGACCGATCCGCGAGTCCGCCGACTATCAGAAGGTGAAACCGCAGAGTGAGGCCTACGGGAAATATGCGGATGCGCACGTGCGAGAACTCATCGAGCATTATCGGCCCGCTGTGCTGTGGAACGACATTGACTATCCCAAGTCTGGCCATCCCTTGGAAATCATGGCGGAGTATTACAACGCCGTGCCGGATGGCGTCATTGACGATCGCTTTGGGGTGAAGCACGCCGATTTCAAATCCCCCGAATATCAGACCCTGGACAAGATCAGCCAGGCGAAATGGGAGGAGTGCCGCGGTCTGGGCCGCTCGTTTGGTTACAACCGAGCGGAAGGAGAAGCGGAGACCATCGCTCCTGACGAGCTCATTCATTTGCTGGTCGACATCGTTAGCAAGAACGGAAACCTCTTGCTCGATGTAGGTCCGGAAGCCGATGGGACGATCCCGCCGGTACAGATGAGCCGTTTGCAAGCGCTGGGTGCGTGGTTGCGACAAAATGGCGATGCGATTTATGGCACGCATCCCTGGAAACGGGCCGAGGGAGAGACTATCGAAGGAATCCACGTGCGCTTCACGCAAAGGGGCCCCGCCACCTACGCAATTCTGCTCGGTGAACCGAAGGCCACCACCATTACGCTGAAGTCCCTTTCACCAAAGGCCGGTGCACAAATTTCGCTACTTGGAAGCGATAAGCCGGTGACTTGGTCCCAGGCGGGCGAGGACATTAAAGTAAATTTGCCCCCCACTCTCCCGGGAAAGTATGCGTACGTGCTGAAAGTTGCGGGGCCGATGTCTTAACCCTGCTGCCGGCGCAGCTAGCGATTGAGAGCCAACGAGAGCCCACAACACTCACTGAGATGAGAGCCCTAGTCATTCGGGGTCCAGGCGATGCGGCGGTAGAATCCATTGCCGAACCTCGTGCCGGGGATGGCGGCATCTTGCTCAAGGTTCGGATGGTTGGATTTTGCGGAAGCGACCTGAACTCCTTCCGCGGCAAGAATCCGTTCGTGACGTTCCCGCGCATTCCCGGACACGAAGTCGCAGCCACGATCTTGGAGGCGAGCCTGGAATTCCCAAATCTGGCCCCGGGCGTAACGGTTGCTCTCTCTCCGTATATGAACTGCGGGCGTTGTGCCGCCTGCCTGCGAGGACGTCCGAACGCCTGCCAGTTCAACAAAACGTTGGGTGTTCAACTGGACGGCGCACTTACGGAATTCATTGTCGTTCCTCCGAAAAACGTTTACCCGGCCAACCTCACGATCAAGGAGTTGTGTATCGTGGAGCCGTTGACCGTCGGATTCCATGCCGTAGCCAGGGGACGAGTCACCGCGGAAGACACTGTGGCGGTCTTTGGCTGCGGTGGAGTTGGACTAGGAGCGGTAGCTGCCTCGGGCTTCCGCGGCGCCAAAACGATCGGCATTGACGTCGACGACGAAAAGTTACTGATTGCAAGGGCCGCGGGTGCAACTCACACGATTCACAGCGGCAAGGAGCCCCTGCATAAGCGTCTGCTGGAAATCACGAGTGGCCGTGGTCCGGACGTCGTAATCGAAGCCATCGGACTACCGCACACATTCCGCACTGCAGTTGAGGAAGTTGCTTTTTCAGGCAGAGTGGTCTACATCGGTTACGCGAAAGAACCTGTGACGTACGAAACCCGCTTGTTCGTGCAGAAAGAGCTCGACATCCTGGGGTCGCGGAACGCTCTGCCGGACGATTTTTGGGCAGTGATTCGTATGTTGGAAGAACATCGATTTCCTGTTGACGGAGCTGTCAGTTCAATCATTACGCTGGAGGACTCGCCCGAGGCCTTGCGCGCCTGGAGTGACGATCCGTCCCGCGTCAAGAAGATTATGGTTCGTCTGGATTGAGATGACGTTGTCTCCGCGAAGGCGCATCGGAACCTGCGAGGCTAGACCATAGATCTTCAGCTCGAAGATAAAGTCATCGTGGTTGCCGCCTGGACCGTGCTTTGACGTGATCGGGCTTTGCGGAACCGGGGTCACAGTGTAGTTGGCAACAGCAAATCGGAATCAAAAGAAGGCGGTGTGATGCTCGCGTCGACCTCCAAAGGTGCTCCTGAACTGCTGGACCGGCGGGATGAGGCAGCCATCTTTCCAGCCGGAAACTTCCTTCCTTTCTTTCTGGTGACAGCTCTGTTTTTCCTGTGGGGCATCCCCAACAACCTGAATGACGTCTTGATCCGTCAGTTCATGAAGTCGTTCGCCATCTCGCGATTTCAAGCGGGACTAGTGCAGTCTGCTTTCTACATCGGCTACTTCCTGCTGGCGATGCCGGCCGCCCTGCTGATGCGCAGACTGGGCTATAAAACCGGATTCATCATAGGGTTGCTGTTGTTTGGCCTGGGGACGTTTCTGTTCTGGCCAGCTGCCATCGTGAGTAAATATGGCCTCTTTTTGTTTGCTCTCTTTGTGATTGCCAGCGGCTTGTCATTCCTGGAAACCGCGTCGAATCCCTTCATCGCGCAACTGGGCGATCCGCAGACTTCAGAAAGGCGTCTGAATTTCTCGCAGGCATTCAATCCCCTGGGCTCCATTACCGGTGTGTTGATCGGCACAGTCTTCATTTTTTCCGGCGTGGAACACAGCCCCCAACAGATTGAATCCCTGAAGGCCCAGCACCTGTACGATGCCTATCTGCGATCCGAGACCTTGCGCGTCGTAACGCCCTATCTCGTCCTGGGATTGATCGCCGTGTGCTGGGCGGTTCTTATTTGGCGAACCAGGTTTCCCCAGATTCAA
>Ga0137418_10006701_pt1 | contig 10592 bp, 7 predicted proteins | sample CZODoug3_1_2_16f_FD_122242 | JGI IMG/M metagenome (GOLD analysis project Ga0137418, IMG submission 122242) | Vadose zone soil fungal communities from Angelo Coast Range Reserve, California, USA - CZODoug3_1_2_16fungal (Hybrid Assembly) | ecosystem: Environmental > Terrestrial > Soil > Vadose... | reverse complement strand
CGGGTCGTTCTCGTTCAATTCGCCGTGGGTGGCGAAGTGAATGAGCCCCACGGACTCGAGCAGCTTCTTGGCCTCGGCTTCGGTGGCATCGCCGCGCACCAGCACCGTCGACCCGGGCTCGCGCTGGCCAACCATACGCGCCTCGCGCTCGGCCCACGGGAGGGCGAGGTCGACCCCCAGGTCGGGATTGCCGACGACGAGCGCGCGGGCAGGCGCTCCCACGCCCTTGTCGGTGAGATAGCGGAGCACGCTCGCGCTGGGCAGCGTGCTCACGGCGAAGTCCTCCACCACCCACTTGCCGGACGACGAGCGAAGCGCGGTGAAGGGCAGATAGTGGAGGACTCCGTGGGGCACGATCACGAGCCGGCTCCCGCGGATCTCGGCCCGAGCGGGCTCGAGGAGTCGACGATAGAGCGCCTGGGCCTGAGCCTGGACGTCGGCGATGGGCGCCAGCTTGGTGATGGCGCCCCGGAAGCGGCGAACCTGGCCGATGAGCGATTGACGATCGCCGGGAACCCGCACCACCTTGAAGCGCTGGCGGTCCACGACCCACACGACGATGCCGTTCTCGGCGACGTGGTACTCGAGCAGCGTCGTGCCCTCGGGCAACAGCCCCTGGATCTCGGCCAGCGTGACCGGCTCCACCGCCATGAGCGACGCCTGCTCGAGATTCTCCTTCTTCACGCGATCGAGGAAGGCGCGGTAGTCGCGGTCGAGCGCCTCGAGCTGGGCGCGGGCACGGGTCGACTCCGCCGAGCCGCTCTCGTCCTGGGTCTCCGCCTTGGCCTCGGCCAGCCGGGCCCGGAGCCGCACCTCCTCGTCGACCAGCGTACGGGTGCGGCCCTTGGAGAGCGTGGTCTGGCTGCCCAGGAGATCGAGGAAGGTCCGGGATCGGCTCCGCTCGGCGAGGGAAAAGGCCTCCTCCGGTAGCTGGGCCTGCAGGGCAAGGTTGACCGCGTAGTGGTAGATCCCCTGCTTGCCTTCGAAGAATCCGCTTCGAAGCGCGGAGTCTCCCAGATCCGCGCGGAGCTCCTCGACGTAGCGCACGGCTTCACGCGCAGCCGCGAACGCCTCGTCCGTGCGGCCGAGCCCGGCCAGCGAGCGAGCAAGGCCGTGGTAGAGGTATGGGTGGTCGCTGATGCGCCTCATCTGGTCGGAGAGCGCAATGGACTGCTGGTAGATTCCGAGCGCCTTCGACCAGTCCTGCCGCGACAGCGCCAGGCTCCCCTGGCCTGCGAGGAGATCGGCCTCGACCTCGCGGAACCCGCTCAGTCGCGCATACTTGAGTCCCCGGTCGAACGCCGCGTCTGCCTCGTCGGGATGCCCGAGAGCAAGTTGAGCCCGCCCGATTCCCAGGAACGAGCTGGCGGCCCAGCGACGCATGTTCGAGCGGAGCCGTTCCGACGCCTGCGGCCCCAGACGGGCCGCCGGGCCTTCGAAGTATTGGGCGGCCTGGGTATTGCGTGCCAGCGCCGTCTTGAAATCCTGCTGGGCATAGGCGACCTGGGCGAGGTTGTTCAAGAGGAAGCCTTCGACTTGCCCCTCCTGCCGGCCGCGCAGGCGAGTCTTGGCAAACTCGAGCCCCTCTTCGAGCGCCCTGGTCGCCTGCGGGAAGTCGCGTACCGACCGATACGCGGCTCCGAGATGGGAATAGGACGAAGCCCACGCGCCGAGGTCGCCCTGCGTCAGCTCGTTGGCGTTGGCTTTCTTGAAGAGCTCGATGGCCCGGCTCGCCGACTGGATTCCCTTCTGATAGCGGCCGAGGCGGACCGCGACCACCGCGGCCGCGTGCCAGGCCCGCGCCGCCCGCACCTGATTGCCTTGCTCCTCGGCCTGAGTGGCGGTCCGCTCGTAGTAGGCCAGCGCCTGACGGCCCTCGCCGCGATTGATGGCCTCGATGGCCAGCGAACCATCGAGCGCATATTCCCCGGGCGCGGGCGCCTCCGGGGGCGCCTGCTCGGGCGCACGGTTCCGCCCCTTGCCGAGGCCCCGCTGCGCTTCGGCCGGCGGGACCAGCGCGAGAGCCACCAGCGTCCCGATCAACGTAGCGTGAACGAGAACCCGCGTGCGCATGGCGCCCATGCTAGCCGGAAAGGCCCCTCTGGGCCAGCCGCGCCCGCGCCCTTGACAACTCAGGACCGGCTCGCCACAATCACGCCAATTTCTCAGCCCGGTCGATGTGTCAACGCGGACGCACGCCAGAACCAGCGACGGCCAACCCAGAGGAGACACGACTCATGACGACCATCAGCCGGCGGACCTTCCTCAAGACCTCGGGAGCGCTCGGAGCCGCGGCCGTGCTCGGCGAGGGCCTGCGCGCCCCCGCGTTCGCCGACAAGCCCATCAGCTTCTCGGGCTGGGTGTTCAAGCCCGACACCGTCAAGGATTACGTCAACTTCTACAACCAGAAGTACCAGGGCCAGGTGAAGTACGAGGCGATCCCGTGGGCCCAGTACCACCCGACCATGGAGACCCGCGCCCTGGCCGGCGAAGTCGTCGACGTGATGTACTGCAATCACAACAACCGCGAGCGCTGGTTCGAGAACGGGCTGATCCGGGCCGTCGACGATCTTCCCGGGACGGACGAGCTGAAGAAGAAGATGACCCCGGCCAACCTCGACAGCCTCAAGAGCAAGGACGGCACCAAGCTGCTCGGCCTACCGTACTTCACCAGCCTCTTCATCCTGATCTACAACGAGCCCATGCTCCAGCAGGCGGGGATCAAGGCCCCCGCCAAGAGCTGGGACGAGCTGGTCGAGCACAGCATGAAGCTCAAGAAGGACAAGATCAGCGACACGCCCTACCTGCCGAACTGGAACAACAGCCCCTCGGGCACCATGCCGCAGTTCATGAGCGACTGCTTCTCGGAAGGCGCCCAGGTCTTCGACGCCAAGAACCGCGTCATCGTCGACCAGGAGCCGGGCGCGGCGAAGGCCATGGAGCGCTGGCAGAAGGTGTACAAGGCGGAGCTGGTGAATCCCGAGGTGCTGACCAAGACCTCGTCGACGGATACGCACCGCCTCTTCTGGACGGGCCGCTACGCGTACCACACGAACCACTCCTACTACCTCAAGACCATCGCGGGCGAGCCCGAGAACTCGAAGCTCGCCCCCAAGAAGGCCAAGATGGCCATGTACCCCGGCAACGGCAGCAGCTACATGTGGACCGACTCCTACGTGGTCAACGCCAAGACCAAGGTCCTCGAGGACGCGTGGAAGCTCACGCGCTTCCTCGGGGGCAACCTGCACGGCGACTGGTACGTGCAGCGCCAGTGGTGCCTGATCTCCGGGCTCGACAACCCCTACCCCGAGATGTACGACCATGCCGAGATCATCCAGTCGTACGACCGGTGGATCGACCTCAAGCTCCTGCGCGAGCAGTACAAGAAGGGCAAGGTCATCGCCGCCTACAAGGAGCCGTGGTACGGGGAATACGACACGAAGGCCGTGGCCACCGTCCAGAACATCATCCGCGGCGTCACCACCGTGCCCAAGGGCCTCAAGGAGCTCGTGGCGCTCCAGAAGTCACTGGCCTAAGGAATTTCGGAGGCGCCGGCGGGTCTCGTCCCGTGAACGCCGACCAGAATCGCTCGACGCTGCCGCGGCCCCTCCCGGGCCAGGCGGTGGCGCCGCGGCTTCCTCTGCCATCGATCCGGCTCTCGGAGCGCTGGTTCGCCATTCTCCTCGTCCTTCCCGCGATCCTCGGCATCTTCCTCGTCGTGCTGTTCCCGCTCCTCTACTCGCTCTGGCTGTCCTTCACCGACGTCAACCTGCTCCGCACCACGGGCCCGGCCATCGAGCTCTTCGGCGTGCGCGTGCCGCTCTTCCGCTGGATCGGGATTCAGAACTACGTCAGGATCCTCGACGATCCGCTCTACTGGAGCTCGCTCTGGCGCACCCTCTACTTCGTCGGGGCCTTCGTGCTCGAGGCCACCGTCATCGGCATGGGCATGGCCCTCGTGCTGCACGAGCGGTTCAACGGGCGGCCGCTCATGCGGAGCCTCCTCCTGATCCCCTGGTCGCTCTCGCGCGTCGTGGTCGGGCTCCTCTGGGTGGGACTGCTCGACTTCGAGTTCGGGGCGCTGAACGCCTTGCTCGCCAAGCTCGGCCTCATCCACGGCTACATCGCCTTCTTCAAGGACGGCTTCAGCGCGCTGAATGTCCTCGTCTCCGTCTACATGTGGAACCAGGCGCCGTTCGCCGCCCTGCTCTTCCTGGCGGGCATGCAGTCGGTGCCGGAGGATCTGTACAGCGCGGCAGAAGTGGACGGGGCGGACTACTGGCAGCGCTTCCGCCACGTCACCCTGCCCGCGCTGCGACCCATCGTGTTCCTCGTCCTGGTGCTCGCCACGGTGAACGGGTTCCTGATGCTCGACCTGATCTACGTGCTGACCATGGGCGGCCCCGGTCACGACACGACGACCGTCTCCTGGCTCGGATTCCAGACGACCTTCACCTTCTTCAAGTTCGGCCCGGGCACCGCGATCCTCTACACGCTGACCGCCCTTTGCCTGCTCCTCACCTTCGTCTACCATCGGCTGCTCCTGGCCCGCTTCGAGCCCGAGGCCTGACACGATGGCGGCGACGGTGGCGCGCGGATACCGTGGCGGGAGCTATCGGAGCCGCTCCGCGGGCAGCCGGCTCGTGCTGTATGGGCTGCTCGTGGCCGTGGCCGTCTGGCTCATCGGGCCCTTCGTCTGGCTCTTCATCACCAGCATCTCCTACCAGCGCAACCTCATGGCGCGGCCCCTGTCATTCATTCCGCCCGAGGTCACCCTGGACAACTACAAGATGATCTTCGGCCTGGTCCGTTTCCACGCCGAAGGTCAGGCCGCCAAGATCATCCCCTCCATGCTCAACAGCCTGGTCGTGGCCTCGGTCGTCACCGCGCTCAACCTGGTGATCGGCACCACGGCCGGCTACGCCTATGCCCGCTACCGCTTCCCGCTGAAGACGCTCTCGCTCTTCGCGCTGCTCTTCACGCGGATGCTGCCCACGGTGGTCTTGATTCCGGCCTTTTTCCTCATGCTGCGCGCGCTCGGCCTCCAGAACACGCTGACCGGGCTCGTCGTCGCGTACTGCTCCTTCACCCTGCCGTTCACGGTGTGGATCATGAAGGCGTACTTCGAGACGGTGCCCGCCGAGCTCGACAAGAGCGCCCTCGTGGACGGCTGCAATCGCCTGCAGGCCTACCTGCGCGTGGTGCTGCCCGTGTCCGGACCGGGTCTGGTGGCGGGAGGCGCCTTCACGTTCATGCTGTGCTGGAACGAGTTCATCGTGGCCCAGGTCCTGAACACGAAGCCGGGAACGACGACGCTGCCCCCGGTGATTGCGGGCATGAACGGGCAGATCAACATCGACTACTCGGTGATCGCCGCGTCGGGCTTCCTCGCGGCCGTGCCCGCGGTGCTGCTGGTCCTGATCTTCCAGAAATACATGGTCCAGGGACTGACCGCGGGCTCGGTGAAAGGATAGGCCATGCTCGTCCTGCTGCTCGTCGTGACGCTGACGCTCGGGGCCATTCACGAGGTCTTCGCCCAATCCACGCCGACCGGCGAGGCGGTGATGGCGTGGCCGGTCACCATCGCCCCGAGCTGGTTCGACCCGGCGACCTTGCCGCCCCAGATCACGCCCTTCGGGATCCTGTTCGCGCTCCACGATGCGATGGTGCGCCCGCTGCCTGGGCAGAAGATGGGCCTCGGCCTGGCGGAAGCGTGGACGGAGAGCCCGGACGGGCTCACCTACGAGTTCAAGCTGCGCCGCGGGCTCAAATTCCACAACGGCGATCCCGTCACCACCGAGGACGTGAAGTTCAGCTTCGAGCGATATAAAGGTGCCGGAGCCAAAGAGCTCCAGTCGCGCGTCCGGCAAATCGACATCGTCGATCCGCTGACCATCCGCTTCCGCCTGAATTCTCCCTGGCCCGACTTCATGACGTTCTACGGAACGACCGCCACCGGCGCCGGGATCGTCGTCCCCAAGAAGTACCTCACGCAGGTCGGCGACGACGGGTTCCGGAAGCATCCGATCGGCGCCGGGCCCTACAAGTTCGTGAGCCACACGCCGGGAGTCGACGTGGTGCTGGAGGCCTACACGGGCTACTGGCGGCGCGTGCCCAACGTCAAGCGGCTGGTCTTGAAGAGCGTCCCGGAGGGCACCACCCGCCTGGCGATGCTGAAGACCGGCGAGGCCGACATCGCCGTGGCGCTCGATGGGCCTGAGGGCATCGAGGTGAAGCGCGATTCGCGCCTTCAGCTCGTGGCGTCGCGCCACGCGTCGATCTTCTGGATCGAGTTCGCGGACCAATGGGACGCGAAGTCGCCGTGGCACGACAAGCGGCTACGGCAGGCGGTGAACTTCGCGCTCGACCGCAAGACCACGAACGAGGCCGCGTGTCTCGGCTTCTGTCCGCCGGCCGGCGTCATCGTGCCGCGCGTGATGGACTTCGCGCTGCAAGTGGAGCCCCCGCCCTACGATCCGCAAAAGGCCAAGCAGCTCATCGCCGACGCCGGCTATCCCAACGGCTTCGACGCCGGCGACTTCGTGCCGATCCCGGGGTTCCCCACGGTCGCCGAGGCCACGGTGAATTATCTGAACGCGGTCGGCCTCAGGGTGCGGATGCGGCCGATGGAGCGCGCGGCCTTTTACGCCGCGTGGCGAGAGAAGAAGTTGCATGGGCTCTTCATGACCGCGGTCGGCAACTCCGGGAACGCCGCCAGCCGCGTGACCGAGTTCATCAGCTCGAAGGGTGCCTACGCCTACGGTGGCTATCCGGAGATCGACGATCTCGTCCAGCAGCAGGCCGGTGAGCGCGACGTGAAGAAGCGCGAGGCGTTGCTGCATCGAATTCAGCAGATGACGATCGACCGCGCGATGTTCGCGCCGATCATGGACCTCCGGGCCCTGATGGGGATCGGTCCGAAGATGGCCGATCACACGATCAACCTCGTGCCGATGACGGTGTGGCCGTCCTACGAAGACATGAAGATCAAGAGCCAGTAACGCGCGATGGGGCCGATCCTGCCCGCGTTCAAGTAATCGCGGAAATCGATGTGGCTGGAGCCGCGCCGCAGTACCATGCTGAGCCAGGAGGACAACGATGACCATCGATCGCTACACGAAGGCCGTTCTAACCGTCATCGCCGTCGCGCTCGTCGTGATCGCCACTCGTCCTTACTTCCCCTCGACGAGCTGGCCGCAGGTGCTGAAGGTCACACCCGCGCAGGCGCAGACCATGGCCGCCCGGGAAGCCACGATCCCGAAGACGTGGGGCAAGTACCTGTCCTATGGCGGCGGCAATCTACTCCTCGAGGGCCCCGACAAGTCGTTCCGCATCGTGGACCTCGACGGAAAGCCGCCGGAGTTCCCCAAGCTGAAGTGGATCCTCAAGTTTGAATAATACGAATAACGTGGGGGGGCCTCGAAGGGCCCCCCGCGCTCCCCGGTTAAGCGGGGCGGTGCGCGCCGATGGCGCCGACTTGGAAGTGCGGGAAGCGGGCGCGGAGGCTCGGGATATCCGGGAGCATCCGGACGTCGACGAACCCCGCGGCTTCCATCGCGCCCCGCCATTCCTCGGGGGCGAGGAAGCCGCCGTTCGGTCGATAGGTCGGGTGCAGCACCGGTGACCGGAACGTCTCCATCAAGTTGAAGATGAACTCGATGTAAATCGCCTGCGCCGGCGCCGTGCGAATGCACTCGGAGACCACCAGTCGGCCGCCGGGGGTGAGCGCGGTGAAGATCTCGCGAAGGGTGAAGGCGAGATCGCGCGCGACGTGGAGCGTGTTGACCGCGTAGACCAGCGAGACGGTCCCGGGGGCGATCCCCTGCTCCGAGAAGGGCCGGTTCATGTCCAGCGGCCCGAACGTGAGGAACGAGACGTCCGGGAAGCGCGCTTCCAGCGCCTGCTGGCCCCGCCTCAAGAAGAACGGCACGAGCTCGGTGAAGCGATACTCGCGAACGTCTCCCAAGCGTGCAGAACGCCGGAGCTCGTCGAGCAGCGCGGCCGCGCCGCTGCCGAGCCCGCCGCCGAGCTCCATGATCGCGACCGGGGGCGGCGGCAGCAATTCGGCCGCCGCGGCGGCGCCCACGAGGTTGTTCACGACGTAGAGCCCGTTGTCGTTCGAGAAGAAGTTCACCCACAGACGCAGCCGACTCGGCGAGAAGAGGATCTCCTCGCCCGTGCGCTCGCCGCGCAGGAACACCGGGTAGTCCTGGGCAACCGTTTCAGCCAGGACGTAGGACGGCTGCCACGAGCCATCTTGCTGGCGTTGCGCCTCGAGGATCTCCGCCGGATCGAGCTCGGGCAGCTCGCCGCGAAGCCGGAAGCGCGATCCGCCCGCGGCGTCACTCTGCTCGACGATGCCGCGATGGCTCAAGCGGCGCAGCATCCAGTCGACGGGCACACGCGCTCGCCCCGGCTCGAAGCCCACACGCGCGATGAGCTCGTCGACGGTGCCGGGCGTCTGGGCGGCCTTCGCCAGCCCGGTCGCGCGGAAGATCCCGAGCGTGAGACGCAGGACGTATTCGTCGTAGAGCGTCGCCGAGCGGATGAACGAACCCGTGAACGGAGGGCTGATCCGAGGCGGAAGGATCGCGGCCAGCTCGCGCGACCTTCTCTCGGCTTCCGCGAGCTCGACGACCTCGCTCACAGGCCGAAGGGATTCCACACGTCGAAGAAGTTGAACCACTGCGTCGGCTTCTCGGCCACGATGGACTCGAGCGTGCTCACCCAGGCGGCGAGGGCTTCCTCTTCGCCGCCGCGCGTGATCTTCATCGGAGGGAGCACCCTGAGCACGTACCGGCCGTCGACGTCGAGCGTGCAGAACGCCGGAACGACCGGGACGCCCGCGGCGCGCGCGAGGTGGAATGGGCCGACCGGAAATGGTGCCGGGCGTCCGAAGAACGGCACCAGCACGTCGCCGCGGTTGCCCAGCGCTCGGTCTCCCTGCAACGCGACCGCCTCGCCGCGCCGGAGGGCCGCGATCAACGTGAGCGAGACCGTCGGATGCGACCGCGGCACGAAGCGAAGCCCGCTGCCGTCACGACGCAGCCACCGCTCGAGCGCGCGCGCTTCTTCCGCCGCCACCACCACGTGGGTGGTGCGCTCGGAGTGCTGGGCCAGGACCCGGCCTGCCAGCTCCCAGTTACCGACGTGGGCCGTGAGCGAGATCAGCGCGCCGTCGAACCCCTGCAGGAGCTCCCGCCCACGGATGACCCCGAGGTACGAGCCGATCCGGGCCGGCCGCCGGCTGGCCGTGATCAGGTCGCTGAAGCACATCGCGAATTCGGCGAAGACCTCGGCGGTCAGCTCGTCGAGCCGCTGGCCCGTCGCGCCGGTCATCACCGCGAGCGTCTTGCGCGTCGCGGCGCGCTCGGCCGGCAGGAACGACTGGGCGAGACGGCCGACGCGCCGGGCCAGACTCAACCGCAAGCGACGAGGCAGCCAGCCCATCGCCGCCGCCAGGCGATAGAGCTCGGCGCGGTTGTACCCGTGGGCGTACCACTGCGGCCGCGCGCCTTCCGTCAGCGCTGAGCTCTCCATGGGAACCGAACGCAGTCTAACCACCTGGCCCGCGCGAGACAAGGTAGGATGAGCAGGTCGATGACCCGCGTCTTGATCGTCACCGCCAGCTACGGCTCAGGCCACAACGTCGCCGCCGGGTGTCTCGCCGCCGCCTTCGAGCGTGAGAAGGCTCAGGTCACGGTCGTGGACCATTTTCGCGAGATGGTCCATCCGCTCTTCGACCGTTCGAGCCGGGCCGTGTATCACACGCTCCTGCGGCGTGCGCCCTTCCTGTGGGGTCTCGGGTACTCCCTCGGCGACTGGATGGCCAGCGACTCCGTCCTGACCCTCGGCGTGACGCGTCTGGGCACCCGGCGTCTGGGCGCGCTGCTCGAGCGCCTGGCGCCGGACCTCGTCGTCACGGTCCATGCGACGCCCGCGGTGGCGATCTCGTCCCTCGCGAAGCTCGGCGCGCGCGTGCCGCCGCACACGACAGTCGTGACGGACTTCGTCGCGCACAGCCAGTGGATCGCGCGCCACATCGACCGCTACTGCGTCGCCGACCCGGAGGTGCGCCACGAGCTGATCGCCCGCGGCATCTCCGCCGAGCGCATCCTCGTTACCGGCGTTCCAGTACGTCCCGAGTTCGCCGAGCCCGTCGCCCCCGCCGCCGCGCGTGAGGCCTTGGGGCTGTCGACGCGCGCACCGGTGGTCCTCGCCATGGCGGGCTCCCAGGGTGAGCTCGGCCGCCTGCCCGACGTGGCTCGCGCGCTGGCGGCGATGCGCCGGCCGCTCCAGGGCGTGGTCGTTGCTGGCCACGAGCCGCGCCTGAAGGCCACCCTGTCGCGGCTGACCGAGGGCACGACGATCCGCACGCTAGGCTACGTGAAAGACGTCCGGCCACTGATGGCCGCGGCGGACGTCCTCGTGACCAAGGCCGGCGGGATGACGATCGCCGAGGCCATGGCCGCCGAGACTCCGCTTCTTCTCTACGGCTCGCTGCCGGGGCAGGAGCGCCGCAACGAGCGGTTCGCCGCGCGGGCGGGAATCGCGCTGGTCGCCCGCCACCACTCGGAGCTGGCGCCGCTCCT
>Ga0137418_10006697_pt1 | contig 10598 bp, 9 predicted proteins | sample CZODoug3_1_2_16f_FD_122242 | JGI IMG/M metagenome (GOLD analysis project Ga0137418, IMG submission 122242) | Vadose zone soil fungal communities from Angelo Coast Range Reserve, California, USA - CZODoug3_1_2_16fungal (Hybrid Assembly) | ecosystem: Environmental > Terrestrial > Soil > Vadose... | reverse complement strand
TAGACCGTCACCGAGGGACCCAGGCGGCTGTCCTCCCCGATCGAGGCATCTTCGCCGATCGTGCAGCTCGCATCGATGACGACGCGCTCTCCCAGCCGCGCACCGCGTCCGATATGGCAGCCGGGCCCTACTGCAGCGGAGGCCGGAATCTCGGCTTCCTCTTCGACGACGGCGCGCGCGTGGATTCCCGGAACGGGGCGACTGTCGGAGCCGAACAGCTGCGCGGCCCGGGCATAGTAGACATAGGGGTCGTCGCACAGGATCCTCGGCAGCGCGGTCGCGTCCCGTTCCTCGCGCGCCAAAATCACGGCCGAGGCTCGGGTGTCGCGCAGGTGCGCCCGGTACCGGCCATGCGAGAAGAAGCAGAGATCGCCCGGGCCGGCGCTTTCCAGCGTAGCGATCCGCAGAATCTCGGCGCCAGGGTCGCCTATCAGCTCTCCGCCCAGCTTGGCGACGATTTCACCAAGTCTATAAGTACGCGAAATGGATTGCGCCACGCCGAATCACTTGCCCGCGCGAGGTTCCTCTAGCGCCTTGATGACCTTGTCGGTAATGTCGATGCGCGTGCTCGCCCATACGACCTGCTCGTTCTGAAACACGATGTCGAGTTTTTCTGCGTCCGCGATCTGCCTCACGGCCCGGTTGGCGCGTTCGAGGACTGCGTCGAATTCCTCCTTGCGCCGCTGCGCCAGATCCTCGTTGAACTCCCGTTGTCTGCGCTGAAAGTCCCGGTTGACATCGCCGAATTCGCGTTCGCGCTTCTGCCGCTCCGATTCCGACATCGTGACGGCGTTCTTCTCGAGGTTTCCCTGCAGCTTCTTCAGCTGCTCCGCCATCTTGGCGAGATCCTGTCCGCGCTGCGAGAATTCCTGCTCCAGTTTCTTCTGGGCGCGCTGCGCAGCGGGCGCTTCCCTCAGGATCCGCTCCAGGCTGACGAACCCGATGCTCGACTGCGCCAGTGCCGGACCGGCGATCCCCAGGGATGCGGCGAGGATGCAAACGGCGAGAGAGTAGCTTTTCGAACTTGCCATGGGGCTTGCCTTTGAGAATGGATTATACCGGGCCGTCAGAACAAGGTGCCCAGCGTGAACTGGATGTTCTGGAGATTGTCCCCGGGCTTGTCGTTGAGCGGTTTCGCGACGCTGATTTTCATCGGGCCGATCGGTGAATTCCACGCGAAGCTCAATCCCGCCGCGGCGCGCAGTTGCGAAAAATCGAGCTTTTCGGTGAAGCCGTAGACTTGCCCCGCGTCGATGAAAAGACCGAATCGCATCGACCGGTCGGTGCTGCCCGGTACCGGGAACAGCAGCTCCGCCGATCCGTTGATTTTCCGATTGCCCCCCAGAAAGCTGCCGTCGAGGTCGCGTGAGCCCAACGACGCGGTTCGGTATCCGCGCACGCTGCCGATGCCCCCCGAGTAATAGTTCTTGAAGAACGGCAGCGGCTTTCCACCGTACCCTTCACCGGCGTCAAGCTCCCCGCTGAGGACGAAGGTGAAGTTGCGCGAGTACGGGTAGAAATACTGGTGAGTGTAGGAATACTTCCAGTACTCCAGGTCTCCGGGCGGCGTCGCGAGCTCCAGACTGGCGCGCTCGAGGTGACCTGTCGTCGGCCAGATGAAGCTGTCCCGCGAGTCTCGAACCCAGCCTGCGCTGCTGACCAGCGTAATATAGTTGGCGCCGAACTGGTTTTGAAAAATGAGGTAACGCTGCGGGCTGTCCGGGGCGAGGAAGAGCTTGACCTGTTCCGTACCGAGGCCGAAAAACAAGGTGTCGTACTCGGTAAAGGGCACTCCGAAGCGTACCGCCCCGCCAACCGTGCTCGTCCTGTAGTTGCCGATACCCAGGGTCGTGGCGTTTACGTCGCGGCGGTAGACGTCGAAACCGCGGCTGACTCCGTCGACCGTGTAGTAGGGATCGGTAAAGGAAAACGAGGCGACCCTGTTGACCGATCCGGAAGCGATTTGCAGGCCCACCGTGTTGCCGGTACCGAAAAAATTGCTCTGCTGAACGGAGGCCTGAATGATGAGTCTATCGACGCTCGAAAACCCCACCCCGAGCAGCACCGCGCCGGTGGGCTTCTCCTTGACCCGCACGGTGACGTCGATCTGATCTGTGGTGCCGGGCACCGCCGGCGTCTCGACCTCGACCTCGCTGAAAAACCCCGTCTTGTCGATCCGCTGCTTGGAGAGCTGCAGCTTCTGGCTGTCGAAAAAGCTGCCCTCGAGCTGGCGCATCTCACGGCGCACCACCTCGTCGCGGGTGCGCATGTTTCCGACGACGTTGATCCGCCGAACATAGACGCGCCGGCCGGGGTCGATCAGAAAGGTGAAGCTGACCTTGCGCTTCTCCTTGTCGATATCTGGATTCGCATTGACGTTCGCAAAAGCATACCCGTCGCGCCCCAGCCTGTCGGTGATCGCCTTGGTCGAGTCGGTGAGCTTTTCCCTGGAAAAGGTTTCGCCCGTTTTGATCGTGATCAACGAGCGCAGCTCCGCCTCCGGAACGAGCAAGTCGCCCCCCAGCTTCACGTCGGCAACCTCATATTTCTCGCCCTCGCTGATGTTGATCGTGATGTAGATGTCGCGGCGGTCGGGCGTGATCGAGACCTGGGTGGAGTCGATATTGAACTCGAGATAGCCCGCGTTCAGATAGTGCGAGCGCATCGTTTCGAGGTCGGCTTGAAGCTTTTGCCGTGAGTATTGGTCGTTCTTCGAAAACCAGGTGAACCAGCCGGGGGTGCGCAGCTGGAGCACGCGGACCAATTCGTCTTCGGTGAACGCTCGGTTGCCCACGATGTTGATTCTCTTGATCTTCGCGACTTCCCCCTCGTTCAGGTTGAAATTGATTGCGACGCGGTTGCGGTCGAGCGGCGTGACGGTCGTGGTCACCTCCACGCCGTAGAGGCCCCGGGTCAGATACTGGCGTTTGAGCTCCTGCTCCGCCTGATCGAGCAGCGCACGATCGAAGATGCGGCCCTCCTGGAACCCTACGTCGCGCAAGCCTTGCTTGACCTTGTCCTTTTCGAATTCCTTCATCCCGACGAAATCGATCGACGCGATGGCCGGCCGCTCCTCGAGGGTCACGATCAGCACGTTTCCCTGAACCTCGAGCCTGACGTCGCGGAAAAACCCGGTAGCAAACAGGGAGCGAATCGCGCCGGCGGCCTTCTCGTCGGTCACCGTGTCCCCGACTTTGACGGGGAGATAGCTGAAGACCGTTCCCGCCTCGATACGCTGGATGCCCTCGACACGAATGTCCCGCACGACGAAGGGCTGGAACGCCCACACCGGCCCGGCGAGCACGAGCGGGAAGAGCGCGGCTCGTAACGCGTTTTTCACCGTTGGATCATTAACCCGCGAACAAGCGGTTGAAATCGTTGTAAATGGCGAACGCCATCAGGAAGAGAAGTAGCGTGAGGCCCAGACGCTGGCCCAGCTCCATCGTTCGCTCCGAAACCGGGCTGCCCTTGAAAATCTCGATCACGTAATACAGCAAGTGTCCCCCATCCAATAACGGAATCGGAAGGAGGTTGAGCACGCCCAAACTGATGCTGATCAACGCGAGAAATGCGATGTAGGCGCCGATCCCCAGCTGCGCCGATTGACCCGCGTAATCGGCGATCGTCACCGGGCCGCTCAGGTTTTTCCATGAGACCTGGCCGACGACCATCTTGCCGAGCATCTTCAGGCTGAACGCCGACATCTCCCAGGTCCGCTCAACGGCCATTCCAAGCGCGGCGGCCGGGGCGTAGCGCACGGTCGTTACGAGACTCTTCATCGATTCGGCATCGACTTGCGGAGCCGCCCCGATGCGACCGATCAACTGGCCGTTTTGACGCTCGGCCCTGGGTACCAGTCGAATCTCGAGCTCTTCGGTGCCCCTAGCCACCGACAGGCGTACGCTTATCCCGGGGCGAGCCTGCACTGCCGCCACGAGATCCTCCCAGACGCGGATCCGGCGGCCGTCGATCGAAACGACGCGGTCCCCGGGGCGCAATCCTCCCGCCTCGGCTACGCTCCCCGGGACGAGCTTGCCGATGATCGGCGCGACATCGGGCCGGTTCAGCCTCAAGCCCAAACGCGCGAGGGGATCGCTGTCGAAGCCTTCGAGATCGAAACTCGACAGATCCAGGGTGCGCCAAGTAAGCCGCTGTTCGGGGTCGATCACCTCAAGCCGCGCCGGCTGTTTTTCCACCGCCAGCTGCAGCAGGCGCCAGCGCACCTGCTGCCAGCTGGCCATCGGCTCCTCGTTGATTTTCCGGATCGTCTCGCCCCGCTGAAAGCCGCTCGCCTCCGCGACGGTCCCGGGATCCGGGGTGCCGACGACGGGCTTCGCCTCCTGCACGCCGCCCACGAAAAGGGCCCAGTAGAACACGATGGCGAGCAGGAAATTCGCCGCCGGCCCCGCAACGACGATCGCGATGCGCCGCCAGACGCTCTGGCGATTGAATGCCCGGTGCACCTCTTCCGGCGCGACCGGCGCCTCGTGTTCGTCGAGCATCTTGACGTAGCCGCCGAGAGGCAGCGCCGCGATCACCCATTCGGTCTGGTCCTGGCCGCTTCGGATCCGCCACAGCGGCCTGCCGAAACCGATCGAGAAACGCAATACCTTCACTCCGAAGAGGCGCGCGATCAGATAGTGGCCGAACTCGTGAAACACGATCAGCACGCCCAGTGCGACGATGAAAGCCAGGAGCGTGATGGCGAAATTCATGCGGCGTGGGCTTTCAGTCGCGTGACGATCTGGTTCGCCCGTACCCGGGCCCTCGCATCGGCGGCGAGGACGTCCTCGAGCGTGGCGAGGGGACTCGCAGGAAGACCGGCGAGCGTTTCCTCGATGACTGTGGTGATCAGCAAGAACGGCAACCGGCCTTCGAGAAACGCGGCTACCGCGATCTCGTTGGCCGCGTTGAGTGTGGCCGGTGCGGCCCCTCCACTTCTGAGCGCAGCGTAAGCAAGGCTCAAGGCGGGAAAGCGCTCGAAATCAGGCTGCTCGAAGCTCAAGGGGCCAAGGCGGAAGAAGTCGAGCGACGACACCCCGGCGTCGATTCTCTCGGGGTAGGCGAGCGCCTGGGCGATCGGTGTGCGCATATCGGGGTGGCCTAGCTGGGCGATCACGGAACCGTCGGCGTACTCCACCATCGAATGGACCACGCTTTGCGGATGGACGACTACTTGGATCTGCTCCGGACCTGCACCGAACAGCCAGCGCGCTTCGATGACCTCCAATCCCTTGTTCATCATGGTCGCCGAATCCACCGAGATCTTGCGTCCCATGACCCAGTTCGGGTGCGCACACGCCTCGTCCGGCGTCACGCGGTGAAGTTCCGCGCGGGAACGAGCCCTGAAGGGCCCGCCCGATCCGGTGAGAAGGATCCTGCGGATCCCTTTTGCGACGGACTCGCCGGCCGCGAAAGGCGGAAGGCACTGGAAAATTGCGTTGTGCTCGCTGTCTATGGGCAGCAGCATCGCTCCGCTGGAACGTACCCTTTCCATGAACACCGGACCCGCAACCACGAGCGCTTCCTTGTTCGCGAGCAACAGTTTCTTGCCGGCCCCCGCGGCGGCAAGCGTGGCGCGAAGCCCTGCCGCTCCAACGATAGCGGCCATGACGCAGTCGACTTCGGTCAACGAAGCCACTTCGACAAGGCCTGCTTCCCCCGCGAGTATCTTGCAACCCAAACCGGCTCCAGCGAGGCGCTCGTGCAGCCGCGGCGCGAGCGAGGCATCCGCCACGCAGGCGTAGTCGGGGCGGTGGAGTTTGCACAGCTCTGCCAGCTCATCGACTTGCCGATTGGCGGTCAACGCCGCCACACGGAAGCGCGACGGATGCCGCGCGATCACATCCAGAGTGCTCGCTCCGATCGAGCCCGTCGCTCCGAGTATCGCGATGTTTTGAATCGTGGTCATCTCATGAACGCAAGCACCGCCAGGGGGAGCATTGCCACGGGTGCATCGATGCGGTCGAGCATCCCTCCGTGGCCGGGCAGAAGGGTGCCACTGTCCTTGACCCCCGCCTGGCGTTTTATCAGAGATTCGAACAGATCGCCAATTATCCCCGCGACGGCGAGCCCGAGCAGAACCGGGAGGATCCACGCGGGCGCCACTTTCATGGGGCTGCCGCCCAAGGCTGCCCAAGCCGAGGCGTAAAGAGCGACTGCAGCCAGCGCCCCTGCGACACCCTCCCAGGTCTTCCCGGGACTGATGGAAGGAGCGAGCTTGTGTTTACCGAAGCGCCGGCCGGCAAAATACGCGGCTGTGTCGGAGATCCAGACCGTTGCTAGGACGGCGAGGAGGAAGGAAGGATGAACGCTGCGCAAGTCCACAAGCGCGGCGGCCGCTGGCATGAGCACCAGGACGCCGGCTGCCAGCAGCGCGCTCCGGCTGTCAAAGCGAGGTTGCCGCCAAATCCACACCGGGACAAGGACGATCCAGAACAATCCCGCGGCATAGTAAACCCAAGCCGGTGCATATGAGCCGCTCGTCACCGAAGCCCCGAGGATCGCCGGCAGCACAAAAAGTCCAACCAAGAATATCGAGTAAATCGAGCGCCAGACTGCGGCAAGCGCCACCAGTGCTCCCCATTCCCAAGCGGAAAATCCGAGAAACACTGCGCAAAATGCGATCCAGCCGTTCTTCGGCAGCAGGAACACCGCCGAGACGAATCCGGCAAGCAGGACGGCCGCCGTCATCACGCGGGTTTTGAGCATGGGTGCCCGCGCTCTCCCGCCTGCAAGGCAGGAGGTCCTACGCGATCCTCCGCCGGCCGCCGCTCTCGCGTTTGGTTTTTTCGAGTTGCTCGCTGGTCCGCCCGAAGCGGCGCTCGCGCTCGCGATACCAAGCGATCGCCGCATCGAGCTGCTTGGCGTCGAAATCGGGCCACAGCGTCGGGGTGAAATACAGTTCGGTATACGCAAGCTGCCACAGCAGGAAATTACTGATGCGCTGCTCGCCTCCGGTGCGAATGAACAGATCGGGTTCCGGCGCGTAGTTGAGCGCCAGATGCGGAGCGAGCTGCTCCTCGGTATATCCATCGGCCGGCAGCGGGCCGCTGCGCGCGAGCTTCAGCAAAGCCTGCATCAGATCCCAGCGCCCGCCGTAATTGGCGGCAATCGTGAGGGTAAGCCCCACGTTTTGCGCGGTAAGCTCCTGGGCGCGGTGCGCGAGCTCGACCACGCGCGCCCCGAAGGGCACCATATCGCCGATGATCTTCAGGCGCACCCTGTTCTCGTGCAGGCGCGCGGCTTCCTGCTCCAGGGCGGCCATGAACAGCTGCTTGAGCGTCGACACCTCCTCGGCGGGCCGGCGCCAGTTCTCCGAGCTGAAGGCGAACAGGGTCAGGTATCCGATGCCGCGATCGGTGCACGCGCGCGTGACCCGACGCACCGTCTCGACCCCCTGCTTGTGACCGGCGACGCGCGGGAGATAGCGTTTCTTGGCCCAGCGCCCGTTGCCATCCATGATGATGGCGATATGCCTGGGGATGTCGCCGGGAGCGGGGATCTCGCGCGTTGAACTGGCGAAGGGTTTCATGGGGTTGACGTTCCGTGGTTTTCCATCAAACCGCCATCAGCTCCGTCTCTTTCGCTGCGATCATCTTGTCGATATCGGCGATGTGCCTGTCGGTTAGCTTCTGGATCTCGTCTTGCGCGCGCCGTTCCTCGTCTTCAGACACGGTCCTGCCTTTCAGCAATTCCTTGAGCGCATGATTGGCGTCGCGACGCGAATTGCGCACTGCGACCTTGGCATTTTCCCCCTCGTGCTTGATTACCTTGATCAAATCGCGGCGGCGCTCCTCCGTGAGGGTCGGCATCGGCACCCGTACCATGTCTCCGTGAGAAGCAGGATTCAGGCCAAGATCGGACTCGCGGATGGCTTTCTCGATAGCGCCGAGCATCTTTTTCTCCCACGGCGATACCCCGAGGGTGCGGGCGTCGAGGAGGCTCACGTTGGCGACCTTCGGAATCGGCATCTGGCTGCCGTAGTAATCCACGGAGACGTGGTCGAGCAGTCCCGCGTGCGCGCGGCCGGTGCGGACTTTGGACAAGTCCGCTTTCAATGCATCGAGCGACTTGTGCATTCTCTGCTCGGTGTTCTTCTTGACGTCGGTCAGGGTATTCATGAATCCCCCTCCTCGCGGTCTCAGGCGCTCACGTAAACCAGCGTGCCTTCCTTTTCACCGGTGACGACCCGCTTCATCGCTCCGGCTTTCAGGATGCTGAACACGGTGATCGGGAGTTTCTGATCGCGGCAAAGCGCGAAGGCCGTGGCATCCATCACTTTCAGATTCTTGATCATGGCCTCGTCAAAGCTCAACTTGTCGTAACGCTTGGCGTCCGGGCGCAGCTTGGGATCGGCCGTATAAATGCCGTCGACCTTGGTTGCCTTGAGGACCATTTCCGCGCCGATCTCGGTTCCCCGCAGCGCCGCCGCGGTATCGGTCGTAAAGAACGGGTTGCCCGTTCCCGCGGCAAAGATGACGATCTTGCCTTCCTCAAGGTAGCGGATCGCCTTGTTGCGGATGTAGGGCTCGACCACCTGTTCTATGTTGAGCGCGGACTGCACCCGCGCGTTCAAGCCTGCCTGCCGCATGGCGTCCTGCAGGGCGAGCGCGTTCATGATGGTCGCGAGCATACCGATGTAATCGGCCGTGGCGCGGTCCATGCCCGCCGCGCCCGGCGCCACCCCGCGAAAGATATTGCCCCCGCCGATCACCACTGCGATCTCCAGCCCCAGCGCCGCGACCTGGGCGATCTCGCCGACGATGCGCTCGATGGTGGCGCGGTTGATACCAAAGGAATCGTCTCCCATCAGAGCTTCGCCGCTCAGTTTGAGCAGGATGCGCTTGTATTTGGCAGTTGCGGTCACTTCAGGCTGTCTTTCCTTCTTCTTGTCTTCGCGTAGCTCCATTGTTCAGTCCGCCTGCCCGTTCCCCTTCTTTTCGATTCCCTCGCCGACCACATACAGCACGAAGCGCGAAACCGACGCGCCACCAGCCTTGAGCAGGGCTTCCACGGTCTGCTTTCCGGCCGGATCCTTGACGAAAACCTGACCGAGCAGCGTTACTTCTCTCACAAACTTCTGCACGCTGCCTTCGACCATCTTCTCGGCAATATTTGCCGGTTTGCCCGACTCGGCCGCTTTGGCGGCGGCGATGTCGCGTTCCTTTTTCAGGAGCTCCGCGGGAAGGTCGTCGCGCGACAGGCCAAGCGGCTTGGACGCCGCGATGTGCATGGCCAGATCCCGGCCCAGCTGTTCGTTGCCACCGGAAAGATCCACCAGGACTCCGATCTTCTTCGCCTCGCCGTGAACATACCGGGATAGGCGGCCCCTGGCTTCGATCCGGGCAAATCTGCGAATGGATATGTTCTCCCTGATGCGCCCGAAAAGCGCTTTGCGCGCTTCCTCCACGGTGGCGCCGCCCAGAGGGAGCGCGTTCAGGGCGGCGAGGTCCACGGGATTGCGTTTCGCGACCAGTTCCGCAAGAGAACCGGCGAACTGCTGGAAATCCCCGGTCTTGGCGACGAAGTCCGTCTCGCAGTTCACTTCCACGATCGCTCCCGTCTTCGCGTCCGGCGCGACGTGAACCGCGACCACCCCCTCCGCGGCCGTGCGCGTCGCCGCCCTGGACGCCTTGTTGCCGAGTCTGACGCGCAGCAGCTCCTCGGCCTTTTCCGAGTTGCCTTGCGCCTCGACCAGCGCCTTCTTGCATTCCATCATCGGCGCGTCGGTCTTGTCGCGCAGATCCTTGACCATGCCTGCGGTGATTTCCGCCATTACTTGGAACCTTGCCGCTCTGGGAGTTCAAAAAAAAAGGGCTGCCGCGCCCCTTTTGGTGCGCACCCGCCGATCATTGCCCTTTCGCTCCGGACTCTTCGACCTCGACGAACTCGTCGGAGGCCGCACCGATGATTTCCTGCACCACCTGGCTGCGGCCCTCCAGGATCGCGTCGGCGATCCCGCGCGCGTACAGCCGTATCGCCCGGCTCGAGTCGTCGTTGCCCGGAATGACGTAGGCGATCCCGTCCGGAGAGTGATTGGTATCGACGACCCCGATGACGGGGATGCCGAGCTTTTTCGCCTCGGCGACGGCCCCCTTCTGGTAGCCGACGTCGATCACGAACAGCGCATCAGGCCGGTTGTCCAGCGCCTTGATGCCCCCGAGGCTGCGTTGCAGCTTGGCGAGCTCGCGCTGAAAGTGCAGGGCTTCCTTCTTCGGCAGCTTCTCCATGCTTCCGTCCTCGATCATCACCTCCATTTCCTTGAGGCGCTTGATCGATTGGCGGACTGTCTTGAAGTTCGTGAGCATCCCGCCGAGCCAGCGATGATCGACGAAAGGGGCGCCGCAGCGCTCGGCCTCCTCGCGGATTATCTCGCGCGCCTGGCGCTTGGTTCCGACGAAGAGGAGAGTGCCTTTGTTGGAGGCGAGCTGGCGCACGAATTTCATCGCCTCCAGATACATCACCATCGTCTTCTCGAGATTGATGATGTGGATCTTGTTGCGATGACCGAAGATGAAAGGCGCCATCTTCGGGTTCCAGTAGCGGGTCTGGTGGCCGAAATGCACGCCCGCTTCGAGCATTTGGCGCATCGTGGT
>Ga0137418_10006696_pt1 | contig 10598 bp, 2 predicted proteins | sample CZODoug3_1_2_16f_FD_122242 | JGI IMG/M metagenome (GOLD analysis project Ga0137418, IMG submission 122242) | Vadose zone soil fungal communities from Angelo Coast Range Reserve, California, USA - CZODoug3_1_2_16fungal (Hybrid Assembly) | ecosystem: Environmental > Terrestrial > Soil > Vadose... | reverse complement strand
TTCCAGGGTGAACATACTAGTTCACCCTCAAGGTCACTACGAGCTCGCTGAAGGCGTTCGTTAGCCATGCGAACGTCTTTTTCTAGCTGACAAAGTCTTCGTCGCTTCTGATCTTCTAGATCAGATCCAACTGGATCCTCCCCGGCTAGTGAGGATTCGGACCTGCTTCCCTTATTTGGGGATCGGTTAGTGTCTCGCATTCTCTCCACTTCCTCAAGTGGGGTTAGTGCGGAGCTACAGTGCCTAGAACCGCTGTTCTGGGCACTTCGTCGATCATGATCGCTTTCGCGATCACTTCCTTGCTCGACTAATCCATGTTTAGTCGCACTAGTCACTGGTTCATCTCCAGTGTCCATTGTCGCGGATTTGGTTAGCCGTATTCGGCTACTCCTCCGAAGTTCTACACTCTCGGGAGGATTCCTCCCGGGATCCTCTTCCGTCACTGGTGACGGTCCCCGAGGTATGCTCGGGGGGTTGTCTGGGGCATCATGCCCAGCATGATGTCCTTCTCGGGTAGGTGGTGTTACTATCCCACCTTTCCTTTTGGTCTTTGCCATAACAATTAGTTATGACTGGGTCAGTGTTTGTGAGGGTTCAAAAAAGTGTAAATGGGTACTTAGGGATTTAGCTTAGTTCACACCGTACAGAACCAGACCACGTCTATAGGTTGTGTGTACAGTGTAACAGGATAAGCTCTGAAACACAAATACTTATAAACAGTATGTTTATATCCTACAGTATCAGCCACTTTGTACATATGTACAAATAGGGTGCCACCGACCCCTTACACCCTCCCCCTCAGAAAGGATGAATCCAAGGGATTCATCAGAGCATATAAAATAAAAGAGTGTGGTAATAATAAGGGTATATTGCTCGGGAGCGAGTGGGGAGTAAAGTCATTATATATAATAACTTGAGTTTAATAATGTTGAGTGATCCAGTGAATCACTCGACTCTACCGTCCTTCTACGTGTTTCGAATGAGGGGAGTCCTAACATTTTTTACAACGGCCCCGAGGGACCGCTGGCATCGCCCATATTGTCATCCTCCACATGTTCAACAGGGGGTGCAGTTGGCGCGTCCATATTGACGTTCTCGTCGGACAGCGTCGATGGATTATCAGTGACCATGGTCGCTGATGGCACTATCCCGATTGTGAGTGGTAGCAGACTCGGTGTGCCAACCGAGGTCTGCGATGGAGCAGGTGGGGCTGCTGGGATTGTGGGCATCCACCGAGAGTAGGTGGAGACGTAGTGGTAGGACATACTGTCCGGCCACAGAGTATTGTCCGCCCGAGGGACGTTCAACAATTGGTTAATGCTGATGCGCAGCTGCACATCATTTTCGTGTTCTTGGGTAGCCTGAAGCCAACCAAACGCGTATTGATGGGCGTCGGCTAGTTCGTCAGGTGTAACACCTCGCATAGCGAGATGTTGAACACATTCGGTCTCAGACGGGTTGTCTGAGAATTCGATACTACCCCACGAAGGGGTGTCGCTCACATGAATACCTTCACGTGCTAAGATGTGGTTGTAGTGACGACTACGGGCGACCAACATCATGAGGACAATCCGTCCATGTTGTTGACGTGCTCTGCGCGCGTCATCCCTGTCCTTGCTCTTGGCATTTCCCGTGTCTTTGAGCATGGGAGCCAACAAACGGAAGCCACGAACGGATCGTTCGTATGCCATACCGTCTGGGCCGGGAGTAAGCCCTTTCGGCTTACTCGTAGCGACTGTGCGAGACCACAGCCGCCACAACGCAGGGTGGTCTTCATGTCGTGGGGAACTCAGGTTCCCAAGGCGCGGGTGAGGTTTGCCCTCAACCATTAGGCCTAGCTGTTTTGCTAGGTCGAGTTGTAGTCGAGCATGCTCGACCGAGCCTTGAATACTTCGACCAGAAGATTTCTGGTTGATGCGGTCCATCTTGGTCATACCCGTAGATACAACCGTCTGGGCAGTGTGATCATATCGCACTGCTTCTGCCCAGTCTGGGACCCGCCATTGACTGATAACAGATTTTTGCAAATCTGTTTTGCGCGTGGATTTATGGCACGCGCCCACGAAGCGACGGATGATCTGCAAGAGATCATTCGTGTTGGGGTTGCCCTCGTTATGCGCCTGTTCAAGAGCAGATCGCAGAAGTCTGAACTCGGCCATGTTTCGTGGATTTATATCCATGACCCTCCCCTCAACAAAAGCGCTTCCCGAGGCGTTCGGCATCGTTAGGGAAGTGCCAGACAGCACCGCTGTCAGTTGGCGAAACGCGAGACTGTCTCTCGCACGGGAATCATCCGCAGACGTGTCTGCGTCGAAATCGTCCCCTTCGCTATCGTCATACGATAGCGCGTAGGCATACGGGTCATTCACCACCGTGGATGATCCGCGACCTTTACCTTTATCAGGTGAAGGTGTCGGCACAGTGGCCGTAGTGGAGGCGAGGGGCAATGGCGTAGCTTTGCCCTCCTTTACTGTATTCAACAGTATAAAAGGTTTCATGACAGGTTTCCCTGCCAGTGGTTCCACAGGCGCACGCGGTGCCGCGTACGTCAGAGGCCTATTGGCCACTCGGGCTGCAGTCGACGCGTAAGATTGCCCTTGGGCAACCTCGAGTTGTTTCTCCAAATCATGAACCGCTATGCGCAATTCATCGAGCTCCTTCTCAGCTCTGTGGGCACGATCGCGGTAGCGGTCGCGCTCGTCCTTAGCATCAGCGGATTTCTTGACTTCCGCTTGCCATACGGTCATAGGCACAAAGTAAGCATTTTTTTTGCTTACTGCGTCAATGTACGACTGGTCGTCGTCCATGGCCGCGTTATTGAGGTGCGAGGAGTACTCTCCACACACCCGACATTCTGTGCTGCGGTGCGCAACACACTCCATTAGTGGATTGTACATCCACCGATGGGGTTCATCCCGTCTCGAATTCCTACCACGAGCCCTTGGGCTCGCGGACCTCTCGCGCTGCGCTGGGGACCAACCAGGAGGCAGGGACTTTCGTCCCGAGCTGTCCTCGTCCATCCGGTCGGGGTTGTCTTCGGGCATGTCGGATGTCGATATGCGGTGTGATGATGGTTGCGGTTGAAAGGAAAATATTGCCGGCGAACTAGTCGTTAATTAGTTCGTTCCGGTCACGTGGTGTCACCGCCGGCATACTCCTTTGGGCATCCTATGCCCTTTTGCGGGATGTGCGCTTTTTTGGTGCGTCGGCATTCGAACCAAGGTTCGATTGCCTTGTAGCTGCTGAGGACTTCCTCGGCAGTTTCATCCAATCATCTCCTTCGATACCTAGAAGTTCTAGGTATCGATCAAGGGCTGCTAAGTCCTTACATTGAGAGTATGACTCCCAAGTGGTATCTCCCAGATTCCACTGAACGAGGAACGATACCTTGTTCCCTTTCCACTGGTGGGCGAGTATATCGTCTACCAGCCATTCATTATCTTCGGCATCGCCGAAGTCGTAGTAAGCGCGAACTTCGCGCTTAGGGAATAGTTGATCATCGTTCTTGTTATAAGGACGCAGTCGAGTTACATGGAATGAAGGGTGTATCCTTCGCGCCTTCAACTCAGGTGGTAAGTCTAGGGTATACCTAGACTCATTGGGGTGACTCTTAGTCACCTCGTACGGCCCTATGAACTTGGGCATCAATTTTCTTGACCTTCCTTTCGGAAGGTTAAGATTCTCAGTGGACAAGTATGCCTTGTCCCCGACGGCAAAAGGCATTTCAGGTCGTCGTCTTCTATTTGCCTGGTAAGTTTGAGTCACTCGACTCTCTAAGATGGCGTCATGCGCCATCTCTAAGTTACTCAGTGCTTGAGTAACGAATCGCTTCACGCCCGGTTTAGCCTTTTCCATAGGCGTAATCCCACCTATCAAGGTGGGCATGTAACCATAATTCAGTTCGAATGGGGCAAACCCAGTAGAGCTACTAATATTTGAATTAATAGCAAATTCCGCGAGTGGAATTTTATCGACCCAATCCGTTTGATTGGGTTCTACCATTATCCGCAGGATTTGTCCTACGGACCGATTTGCACGTTCTGTGGCTCCATCCGTTTGCGGGTGGAACGCCGTGGACATCATCAGTTTGGTGCCCAGTATCCGGTGAGTTTCCCTCCAGAATTTGGAGGTGAACTTAGGGTCTCGATCGGATACGATCGAATCTGGTAGTCCGTGAATACGGACTATCTCCTTGACATACAACGATGCGAGCTCTGAAGCTTTTATCGTTGTTTTAACAGGAATTAGATGGACCATGGAGGTCAATCTACAGATGATTACCCACAGGTAATCATATCCTTGTGACGTAGGGAATGGACCAATAAAGTCCATTCCTATAGATCCCCATGGTCGGTTAGGAATTGGAAGGGGATGCAGTAGACCGACTGGTCTCTGCGTACTTGTTTTGTTTGCTTGGCAAATACCGCAAGTGTCGCAGTATTTATCAACTTCCGGCCCCATCCTGGGCCACCAATACCATCGACGGATATAGTCCGCCGTCTTCTGGGCACTAAAGTGGCCAAGCACGGTATGTGCTTGGTCTATAACGATAGCCGTGAGACTATCCTCTCGAGTCACTACTCTTGGGATACATAGGACCTCCTGTCCTCCGCGGTTATTGGTATAGAGAAGACCTTCTCTATATTTGAAGGAAGGATACCTCTCCTTTTCCTTTATCACTTTGACGAAAAGGGTATCCTTTTCGTATCCGCGTTTCACGCGGTCGAGGAAGTGAGTTACTTTCTCTACGTGTGTCCTCAGTTCGGGTCCATTCGATATGGACTCAAATATAGTGGGATCGTCTTCTCCTTCGGGAGTACCTTCAGGTACTTCCGTTCCTCTTCGGTTGTTGGTCATCTCCGCGGCCTGTAATTCCCGTTCCTCCGTGGTCTCACGGAGTGGTCTATTACGCGTGTTATCACTGATAGCACGTAATTCCACTACTCGATTCCACGGGAGATCTTCTCCGCTCGGATCGAGTTGGGTGTCAGCATTGACATAATCGTAAAGGGGATGGATGTCATCTCCTGTGTCGGATTGATAATATCGGGACAGACTATCAGCAACTTTGTTGCTGGTCCCTTTTACATATTGGATATCGAAGTCGAACCGACTTAAATATTCCATCCACCTCATTTGGCGACTCGAGAGTCGTCGTTGAGTCTTGAAGAATTCAAGAGCTCTATGATCGGTAACGATGTGTATCTTGTTACCGAGTAGTTTGTCCTCCCATTTCAGGAGGGCTTCGAGTATGGCAATTGTTTCCATCTCGAACACTCGGTAGTTATGTTGAGCCGAGGTGAATTTCTTGGACATAAATCCAGCGGGTCTACATGTTTGCCATGTGGGTCCCTGTCCGTACACGGCTCCTATTCCTGACGCAGATGCGTCGCAGATGACCCATATTGGTTCATCTGAGGATGGATCTATCGGCCGTAAGATCGGAGTCTTACAGGCTAGTTGTTTTATATTATCCATACACTGTTGGTGTATGGGTCGCCAGTGGAACGGATGTCCGTTCTTCTGGATTGCGGCCAGTGGGCCAGTATACGCCGATACATCGGGCATAAAGTGGGCTAGGTATTGTACTAGTCCAAGAAACCTTTGCACGTCGTGCTTGTTTCTAGGTGTTCTCCATCCGCGTACTCGAGCCATTTTGTCGGTATCGGCATGGATACCTCGGTCATCAATTATATGACCAAGGCAGTCCATTCGTTTAGAGTAAAGATCCAATTTACTCTCCTCTAAGTATAATTGCGCTTTGCGCAATTTATCGAATACAAGTCCGAGATGCCTCTCGTGCTCTTCGATAGAATTACTATAGACGAATATATCGTCTAGATATACGTGTACGAATCTCCCGATAAAATCTCGGAAGATTACTGTCATAAGCCTCTGGAACGTCGCCGGGGCGTTACAGTCTCCTTGTTGCATTGTATGGCTCACGAATGTGCCATATATGGTGGCAAATGCCGTTTTCCACACATCTTGTGGTTCAACGCGTATCTGTTCGTACGCATTAGACATATCGATCTTTGATCGGTATTTGCCTCGAGCAACGTCGTGGCGAATTTGCTCTTGGTCGGGGAAAGGCGTGACGTCTTTCTCCGTATTATCGTTTCGTTTACGCCCATCTATAACGGTGCGAAGCTTCGCACCGTCCTTCTTAAATACGCACAACATTGGTGCGGCTTGAGAGACATTCGTCTCTTCCCACCATCCAGCATCCTTATATGTCTGGATTTTGTCGATTAACTGTGTCTTGAGTGCTTCAGGACATCTCGGTAAGTGGTAGTTATACCGCTTACTCTCATCGATGATGGGAATCTTATGATTCACCTCTCGAAGTGGTGGTAGGTGAGTTGGGGCACCGGTTAGGATGTCCGCAGCCGACTCCAACCATGCTTTCCGTAAATCAGGAAGAACTTCTTCTTCCTCTTTTAGCTCATTTAAATGGGCGTCCATTATCGCCAACATGACCTCTTCCTTTCGGGAGGGGCCTGTATACTTTTGAGTATCGGAGCGTAGTGTTGGCACACTACTCTCTCGCATATCGGGTGCCTTTAGGCGCTCGAATTTCCTCCCAGTTCGTACTGGGGGGTTGATAGTGGAGCTCTTTGGAGTCTTGCTCTTGCGTTTCTCCTTGCTCTCCACTCGATTGAACACTATGTGTTCTTCGTCATCGTCACTCTCTAATATATATGTTGAATCATGATTCAACTTAGTTTTGGCATTCATTCGTTGAATGTCTTCGTCTTCTTCTTCTTCGATTGTGACGGTTCGTCGTCTCGATCTCGCAGGCTCAACCTTGGTTGAGTCTATTTCATTATGACTGTCTTGTAGTCATTTTCGACGAAACGGAGTTTTAATAACCTTTGGTTTCGCCGCAGCCTCGCCCTCCCCCTCAAGAAGAGCGGGTATACGCAGTGTACCGCGTATTACTATTTCCTGGGTTTCGAAATCTAAGGAAATTCCGTGTTTCCTCATGAATGGTGTCCCCAGAATGGTGTCATATTTGTCTAGATTGGCAATATCTAGATATGTATCGACATCAATCGAGGCGAACTCGATTGATGACACAGTCGCGAAATTAATTTTCGACCGACTACCTGAGCATCCTAACTGTAACGTCACTGGCTTTGCCAGTTCCTTCACAGTCAGGTTCGCAACTCTCGTAAAATCAGGAGTTACAGCATCTGTTGTACTCCCGGAATCGAACAATGCATATGCCTTTGTTCCATTTATTGTTACGTATGCGGCGAGACATAACGTCTCGCCTATGCCTCGTATGGGGCGATCCATCGTACCAACGGGCCTGACCATACGGTACCGGTAGGCTCGAGGTATTTCCTCGATGTCATTAATTGCACGGATGAATACTCTCGTAGTATCCGTCCGACACCTTATGATGGTGCGCGTATATGCACACCCTTCTCTATCAGTGAATATCATTTCACTAACGTGGGGTATGCATATACCACACGCGTCGCAGACCACATAATCGGGCACACGGTATCCCGTGAGCTCCGCGAAGTGTTCTCTCTCATCATGCGCCAGTTGGTGCAGATATTCCGAGTCCTCAACCTCGTCGTCTAGGTCATATCCTAGACTCAGCAGGCGATGGGATACCTTCGGACGGTACCTGTCCGCTGTTGTCCCCACATATTGCGGGGTCCATTTCGGGTCCCGTGATTCCTTTCGCTCGCAGTATATCATTAATCGAGTTTCCTCGGTTAACGTTGATAGTAATTCATATGGGGTCATACCGTTAGGTATGACCTCTAGGTCCATAGACATATCTCCTGAGTCGACCAATGTCGACGTGTCACTGATGCTAGTTACATCAATGTCACCAGATAGTATTTCATCTATTTCCGAGCGATCCGTCGCTCGTGTTGCGCGAATGTACACTACATCCGAACCTTGGTCGCTGTAGTCATCTACTTCGACATAATCTTCATATTGATCCAGAGCATATCCCTCTGGATCGGATTCGTATTGTGACCCAACGGGGTCGCCATCGTGATCATTTTCATGGTCACTCTCGTGTGACCGAGACTCGTCTCGGTCTTCATTTTCTTCATGTCCTTCTTGGACATTAGCACTCTCCGTGGGTGCATCCTCAGCATCCTCATCTATTATTTGGGCCGCGAATACTCGCGGTCCATTAGTGGGACAATTTGGGCTAATATGCCCTTGTTTCCCGCACTTATAGCAGGTCACATCACCTCCGTGATTCTGACCTGTTTTCTTTTGGGTGCTTCCAGGGGGAGCACCTTTATTTTCATTATCATTACGGGACGTAGCCGGTCTCGTATATCTACGATTTTGGCTATTCTTATTATTATTATTACCTCCGCTTGGGCGGGGGTATGGTCTCGAGGTACCCTGATTTTGGGTATCTCTGCCTTCCTTGGAATTCCCCCATCGGTAATTCCCTTGATTCTTCTTTACGAATCTTAATACACGGGGTACTCGTGTGTTATTTGTAGGTTGAGTACCACTAGGTTTAGTGGTACTGGATGTAGACGGCCTGTCATGCCGTTCGTTTCGGTAGTTGTGATAGGCCTGTATGGAACTCTCCATAGCCTTCACTTCGCGTAATAAGTTATCCATCGAAGTATGTTCTGCGGATACCCTTCTCGATTTGAGAAGGTTTTCAACAATATCTTCGGGGAGTCCCCGAAGGAACTTCCTTTTCATTGAGTATTCGTCTGGTGGTTGCACCATACGATTCGCATGGCGTTGAAGATCATTAAAGAATGCCAAGGCTCCCTTGGCACGCGAATACTTGGTCTTTTGATAGCTAGTGGCAGCATTTTGTGCTGTCACTTCGTGAATGAATCTCTTATAGATTTCACATACGAGATCCTCGAAGTACCATTTACTGGTCCTTCGGTTCCATGCCTCGACCTCGTCCGCATACCATGTGGCGGCGAGGCCTGCTAGGGTTGTACCGCAGAGGTCTACCCTCATGGTATCCTTATGATCCCCAGTTACATTGTACACTCGGAACCATCTGAGTAGCCCTGCCAACCAGGTATCGAATTTCTCGATATCATCTTCTCCGTTATATTTTTCCGGAGGGGATACCCTGATATTCTTAATATCAGGGAGTGGCCCTTGTTCTTGACCTACACGGTCGCGAACCAGCCACTTATACCGACGCAGCAGTTCTGCTTCGTAGGTGTCTTCTCGCTGATTATATTCGTCTACCGCCCCATCCTCGGATTCTCGGGGATAATAGGGGGTATCTAGACGTGTTCGATATGAACGCGTCTCGTGGCGAGTGTGTCTCGGGCCAGTTCGCCCATGACTTCTTCGCACTCTACTAGATGACCTCCGTGGACGTCTAGGTGGTTCTTTTCGACTACTAGAGTCGGAAGAATCAGAGGGGTCATCCCCTCTTCTATTACTCACTCGTTGAGTCCTTGGTCGGTGACTGTTCCGGCCTATTTGTGATCGACTGTTTCGTCGGTCATTATCCTCCTCGGTCGACGAGGAGGTTGTCTTGGTCTCCGTAGTAGTTGAGCGCGTATTATCCTTATACGTGCTATCTGATGACGAGTCATCACTAGGGTCGCTAGGGCCATTTCCCTGGCGACCATCTCTCGCTCTAGATATTGGTCTAGATCTACGAGGTGTACGGGAGCGGTTACTCCCGCGATCAGTGTTCCGTCTGTGACGGATATCCAGATTGGCCCTCCTAGGACGACTAGGTCCTGGAGTAGCATTCTGGTCACGTTGACCAGAATCTTCTGATCTTGGGTACCCGCCATAGGCAGGTCGTTTATCGCGCGCAGGTATATTAGACCGTCCACTATCATGGATGTCTGCCTGTCGCATACTGTCGAGAACATTCTGAGTGGCAAGCCACTCTCTGTAATGTTCTCTTCTCCTGATCTCTCGATCACTTGGATGCGTATCCTTACGCACCCGAGCAGACTCATGTCTACTATTATCATCGCCGTGTTTACGGCGACGATGTTCTTTCTCTGCTTCTTTGACTTCGAGTAGAAGCGATTCGGCCTCTACCCTTAGTAGCTCTTGCTTACGGAGTTTCCTCCGTTCAGCTCGATCTTTTTCTGCTTGTTCAAGGCGAAGCCTTGAGCTGGCTGCGAGACGATTGTCATAATCATCTCGTGTCTCTCCTTCCTTATGGGTTGGATTGCGCAACTCGCTTATCGCCTGTCTGATATTCTCATCAGACACACTTAGGCGTGTTTGATTATTTTCTCCATCGCTCTCTCGGCGAGGTGATGTGTCTTCTTGGGAACTCAATTCTTTTGAGTTCCGGGGTGAACTTGCTAGTTCATCCTCAAGGTCACTACGAGCTCGCTGAAGGCGTTCGTTAGCCATGCGAACGTCTCTTTTTAGTTGACGAAGTTTTCGTCGCTTCCGATCTTCTATGTCAGATCCAATTGGATCCTCTCCGGCTAGTGAGGATTCGGACCTGTTTCCCTTACTTGGGGATCGGTTAGTGTCTCGCATTCCCTCCACTTCCTCAAGTGGGGTTAGTGCGGAACTACGGTGCCTAGAACCGCTGTTCTGGGCACTTCGTCGATCATGATCACCTTCACGATCACTTCCTTGCTCGC
>Ga0137418_10006695_pt1 | contig 10599 bp, 9 predicted proteins | sample CZODoug3_1_2_16f_FD_122242 | JGI IMG/M metagenome (GOLD analysis project Ga0137418, IMG submission 122242) | Vadose zone soil fungal communities from Angelo Coast Range Reserve, California, USA - CZODoug3_1_2_16fungal (Hybrid Assembly) | ecosystem: Environmental > Terrestrial > Soil > Vadose... | reverse complement strand
GGCCCCGTTGCGACTCGCGGACGGCTCGGTCGTGTTCGTGGACCGAGGGTGGGTCCCCTCTCCCGACGCGGCCCACGTCGATCAGACACGGTACCGCGAAGCCGACACTGCGACCGTCGCAGGATTGGGGGTTGTCCCTCCGCCCGGCCGCTACGACGTACCGTTCATCCTCCAACAGGCGGGCACTTCCGCCCCTCGCGGGCTCCCCCGGCGCTGGCCGTCGCCCGTGTTGGACGACGGCCCGCACCTTTCCTACGCCATCCAGTGGTTCAGTTTTGCCTTGATTATCGTGCTCGGCACGGGTGCACTGCTGCGTAAGACTACCATTTTAGGCTCTTCCTAGCGATATTCCGCGTCCAGCAGCCCGCAGTGTGCGTACACTGATGCACACCCTGCGGGCGTTTCATTCCGCAACGAAGGAGTCTCCATGGCGGCAGCCCTCCCCCTGAAGCGTCCCGTGAAGGTTGGTGAGTTGGTGCGGCGCCGGCTGCGTGAATTGAAGCGTACGCCGCGCGAGCTCGCGGAGGCGGTTCAGGTGTCTGAGATCTATATCGCTGACCTCGTCGCCGGGCGGCGCGTGCCGCCGGCACCCGGGCGGATGGATGTCTACGCCCCGATGACCAAGTTCTTGAAACTGCATCGCAACGATCTCCCGACCTGCGCCAAAGCGGAGCGCGACGGCACGACGAAGAGCCGGCGCCGCCCGCACCCGGCCGTGCGGGAGCAGATGCTGGCGTTGTGCTGCGATCCCGCCCGTGCCCGCGCGTTGAGCCGGCGCCTCGTCCGCAAGGACGGCGTGCCGCTCGAGCGCGTGATCGTGGGGCGACTGCTGGAAGTGGCCCAGGGATTCGTTCGCCGTCAGCTCGATGACGACGTGGGGATCCGCATCGCCGCGAGCCGCGACGGTTGCACGTACCTCGAGAAGCGCATGAAGCTGATGGAGTTCTTGGATGCGACGCCCGAGGGGCTGACCCCGGGTGACTGCGAGGAGTTCGTGCGGCCCCGCATCGCCGCGTGGGAGATCGAGCTCGACACCAACGCGATGCGTATCGTGCTGCGCTCCCAGGAGCCGGCGCCGCGTCAGGTGAGGGCGCTGAGCATCTGAGATCGGGGACCAGGTAAGGGCACGGCAATGCCGTGCCCTTACGCCCCCTACCGTCGATCGGTACAGTTAGTTAGGTTGCACCCCGAAGATTAGAACCGCGAGCTGGCATCCTTCCGAAGGACGGTCCCGCTCAGGAGCGGGTGCCGGCGCTGTACACACGCCCGGTCTCATTCCCCAGGTTCACAACTAGCGAAGTTGCGACGTGGTGACACATGGTCACCCGCAGCGCGCGTGTGTGTAGTGAAGGAGTACCATGCCATTTACAGCCTTGGGCTTGATGCCCGAGCTCGTGCGTGCCGTGGCCGATGAAGGCTACGAGCACCCGACCCCCATTCAACTCGAAGCGATCCCCTTGGCCCTCGCGGGCCGAGACCTGATCGGGTCCGCCCAGACCGGCACCGGGAAGACGGCGGCGTTCGTGCTGCCGATCCTGCAGCGCCTCCAGGCCGGGGCGCGCGGCGTGCTGCGCGCGCTGATTCTCGTGCCCACGCGCGAGCTGGCGGAGCAGGTCGTGACGAGCATCCGCGCCTACGGGCGCCACACCCATCTCAAGGGTGCCGCCGTCTACGGCGGCGTCGGGATGGAGCCGCAAACGCGCGCCCTGAAGCACGGCGCCGACATCGTCGTCGCCACGCCCGGTCGCTTGCTCGACCACATGGAGCGCGGCCACGTCAACTTCTCGAAGCTCGAAGTGCTCGTGCTCGATGAGGCCGACCGGATGCTCGACATGGGGTTCGCCCCCGATGTGCGGAAGATCTTGAACGCGCTCCCCGGTGAGCGCCAGACCATGCTCTTCTCGGCGACGATCTCGCCCGAGGTGGACGCGCTGGCGCGCCGGGCCTTGAACGGTCACGCGTCGGTCGAAATCGGCCGCCGGGCGCAGCCGGCTGACGGCATCGAGCACATCATCGTCGCGGTGGACAAGCTGCAGAAGCGCGGCGCGCTGGGATCGATTCTGAAAGCGAAGCCGGCGGGCCAGACGCTCGTCTTCACGCGCACCAAGTACGGCGCCGATAAGCTCGTCACCTTCCTGCGCCGCGAAGGCATCGCGGCGAACGCGCTCCATGGCGACAAGGCGCAGAGCCAGCGCCAGCGCACCCTGGACCAGTTCCGCTCCGGCGAAGCCGAGATTCTGGTCGCGACCGACATCGCGGCGCGCGGCATCGACGTGGACGGCATCCGCATGGTCGTGAACTTCGACGTGCCGACCGACCCCGAGGTGTACGTGCACCGCGTGGGGCGGACCGCCCGCGCCGGAGCGCAGGGTCTCGCGTTGACGCTGATCTCCCCGGACGAGTGGCTGCTGATGGCCGACGTGGAGAAACTGATCGGCAAGGGATTCCCGCGGGAAGTGATTCCCGGGTTCGAGCCGTCGGTGGCGCCGCTCCAGCCGAAAGCGCAGCGCACCGAGGCCGCTCGCCCCGAGCGCTCGCTCCGGCCGCGGCGCGGCGGCAAGAAGCGCCGCTAGGCGTCAGCTCTTCAGGTTGCGGACGAAGTTCGCGACCGGCATCGCCGGCAGCGTGATGAGCCGCACGCTGCCGCGCGAGGCAAGCTCCACCGACACGCGGGCGATCGTCTCGGTGTCGGGACACTCCACGATGCTCACGAAATCGTAGAGGCCGAGCACGGCGTACTGCGCGGTGACCTTGGCGCCGAACCGCTCGATCTCCTTGTTGACCTCCTGCAGGCGCTTCGGCTTGGCCTTCAACGCCTTGGCGCCGTCGTCGGTCAGATTCGACAGCAGGATGTAGGTAGGCATGTGGGGGGGCGCCTCCCGACGCCTCAGGTCCGCTTTTCGATGGGGACGTAGTCCCGCTGCGGCGAGCCGATGTACACCTGGCGCGGACGCGCGATCTTCTGCTCCTTGTCGAGCAACATCTCCTGCCACTGCGCCAGCCACCCCGGCGTGCGCCCGATCGCGAACAGCACCGGGAACATGTCGATCGGCAGTTTCATGGCTTCGTAGATGATCCCCGAGTAGAAGTCCACGTTGGGGTAGAGCTTGCGGGAGACGAAGTACTCGTCCTCCAGCGCGATACGCTCCAGCTCGAGCGCGATGTCGATGAGCGGGTTCTTGCCCGTGACGTCGAACACCAGCTCGGCGGTCCGTTTGATGATCTTGGCGCGGGGATCGTAGTTCTTGTAGATGCGGTGCCCGAAGCCCATCAACCGGACCTCGCCTTGCTTCACGCGGTGGATGTACGCCGGGATGTGGTCGATCGAGCCGATCTCCCGCAGCATCCGCAGCACTTCTTCGTTCGCGCCCCCGTGCAGCGGTCCGTACAGCGCCGCCGCCGCGGCGGCCATCGCCGAGTAGGGGTCGGCGTGCGCGGAACCCACCCCGCGCATCGCGCTGGTGGAGCAATTCTGCTCGTGGTCGGCGTGCAGGATGAAGAGCATGTCCAGCGCCCGCTCCAGCGTGGGGTTCGGGACGTACTTCACCTCCGTCGCCTTGAACATCATGTTGAGAAAATTGCCGCTGTAGCTCAGGTCATTGTCGGGATAGGCGTACGGCATGCCGACCGTGTGGCGGTGGGCGAACGCCGCCAAGGTCGGGGTCTTCGCGATCAGCCGGAAGATCTGGTTGCGGCGCGAGGTCTCGTCCGTGATGTGCTTCGCCTCTGGGTAGAACGTGGACAGCGCCGCGACGGTGCTGACGAATACGCCCATCGGGTGGGCGTCGTGGTGAAAGCCGTCGATGAACTTCTTGATGTTCTCGTGGATGATGGTGTGGTGCGTGACGTTGTACACCCACGAGTCGAGCTCTGCCGCGGACGGCAGCTCCCCGTGCAGCAACAGGTACGCGGTCTCGAGGAAGGTGCTCTGCTCGGCGAGCTGCTCGATCGGGTAGCCGCGGTATCGCAGGATCCCCTTGTCGCCGTCGATATAGCTGATGGCGCTGCGGCACGACGCCGTATTCATGTACGCCGGGTCGTAGCTCATCAGCCCGAAGTCGTCCGGCGACGCTTTGATCTGGCGCAGGTCCGCCGCCCGGATCGTTCCATCCTGGACGGGGATCTCGTACGACTTGCCGGTGCGATTGTCGACGAGCGTGAGGGTGTCCTTCGGCACTGCGGTGTCCTGAGTTGGGTGCCGGGGAAAGATAACCTGTGGCGGCGAGGGGCGGGCTTTCGTATCTTGGCGCACCGTGCCTGATGCGCCACCGTCTCGCCCCAGTCTCTATCCCACGCGCTCCAGCGCGGGAGCCCTGCTCGGACAGCAGCTCGCGGGCCGCGGATACCAGTCGTGCATTCTGCTGGGGATCACCCCCGAGGGCGTCGAGATCGCGGCGCACGCCGCGAAGGCGATGGGCGCCCAGTTCGACGTGATCGTCGCCTCGTTCATCAAGCTCGGCTCGAACCTCGCGCCGATCGGGGCGATGGCCGAGTCGGCGCCCGCCGAGATGGATCCCGATTTTCTGCCCGGCATGAACCTGCTCGAGAAGCTACAAGCGGCGATCGACGAGTCGCGCGCGCGCGTGAAGCAGGACCTCGTCCTGTACCGCACACAGCGTCCCGTGAAGAACCTCCAGGGCCGCACGGTCGTGATCGTGGACGGGCAGATCGTGTATCCGTGGAAGGTACTGGCGGCGGCGAAGGCCGCGGAGCAGCTGGGCGCGACGCAGGTGATCGTGGCGGCGCCGGTCGCGGCGGCCCCGGCGGCCGATCGCATCCGGGCGCGGCAGTATCCGCTCGTCTGTCCCAGCGTGGTGATGGAAGCGGAGGGGCACCCGACGCCCTACGGCGACGGCGGAGCGGGGGCCGAGGGGCCGGAACGCTTGAAGAGCATCATGATCGCGCATCAGGCGGCCTAGCCGCCCAGCCGTTTAGCCGTCCAGCTCGACCATTCCTCTTTCCAACCACCGATGCTCGCCCTTCAACACATCCTGGGCGACCTTGTACGTCGGCACATCTTCATTGCGCCACAGTCCCGCAAACTTCGAGCGAATGCGTCCACGCGCCTGACGGCAGAACACGTCGGCCAGGCGCACGGCGCGCTCCCCACTGGCGTGGTCGCGGCCGAGCAGCCACCGGGCGCGCGCGCACGTGGCAGCCATGGCGAATAGCTCCGCGCCGACGTCCACCAGGCGAAAGAGCACCGCCTGGCGCAGCTCGAGCTTCGGTCCGAAGCGGATCATCGAATGGAACACGCCACGCGCGAGCCGCCGCGCGTTGCGCTCGACGAAGCGGACGTGGCGGGCGAGCCGGCCGAACTCGGCGTAGCGCGGCCAGAATCCCCAGCCGAGCCAGCGCGATGGGTACCACCACCCGTAGAACAGGGCCGAGCGGCCCAGCCCCGCGAGGCGTTGCCCCAACGTCTTGCCGGGCATCACCACGTCGCCGGCGACCTGCAGGTGCTTGTCCACCGCCTCGCGCGCGATGAACAGGTGCATGATCTCCGACGATCCCTCGAAGATCAAATTGATTCGGAAGTCGCGCATGATGCGCTCGACGGGCACCGCCGGTTCGCCGCGCGCGCGCAGCGAGTCCGCCGTCTCGTAGCCGCGGCCGCCGCGGATCTGGAGTGTGTCGTCGATGATGCGCCAGCCCGCCTCGGAGTTGTACAGCTTGGCGATCGCCGCCTCGAGCCGGATGTCGTACCCGCCGCGTTCGGCCATCGCCCCGCACAGCTCGGCGACCGCTTCCATGGCGAAGGTGTTCGCGGCCATCGCCCCGATCTTCTGCGCGATCGCGTCGTGCTGGCCGATCGGCCGGCCCCACTGCACGCGCTCCGCCGACCAGCGGCGCGAGATCTCGAGGCAGCGCTTGCCGGCCGCGACCGACGAGATCGGGAGCGTCAGCCGGCCCGTGTTGAGGGTGATCAGGGCGAGCTTCAATCCCTTGCCCTCGCCCCACAGCAGGTTTTCCTTGGGCACGCGGACGTTGGTGAACCGAATCACCCCGTTGTACATCGCCTTGAGGCCCATGAAGTGGCAGCGATGCGCGACTTCGACGCCGGGCCAGCTGGTTTCGACGATGAACGCCGAGATCTGCCGCTTTTCCTTGCCGCGCACGACCTTGGACGGTGTGCGGGCCATCACGACCATCAGCTCCGCTTTGGTGCCGTTGGTGCACCACAGCTTCTCGCCGTTGAGAATCCACGCTGCGCCGTCGTCGCTCGGGATCGCCATCGTCTCGAGCGCGGCGGGGTCCGAGCCGACTCCCGCCTCGGTGAGCGCGAACGCGGAGATCGCGCCCTTCGCAAGGCGCGGCAGGTATTTCTTCTTTTGCGCATCGGTGCCGAACATCTTGAGGGGCTGCGGTACGCCGATCGACTGATGGGCGGAGAGCAGCGCGGTGATCGAGCCGTCCACGGAGGAGACGAGCTCGATCGCCTTCATGTACGAGAGCTGCGACAACCCCAGCCCGCCGTATTCGCGCGGGATCTTGATGCCGAAGGCGCCGAGGTCGCGCAGACCCTGAATGACCGCGTCGGGAATCTCCCCCTCACGGTCGATCTGGTCTGAGTCGACCTTCTCGCGCAGGAACCGCTCCAGCTTGTCGAGGAATGGCTTGGCCCGCGCGACTTCCTCGGCCTCCTGCTCCGGGTACGGATGAATGAGTCCCATCCGCAGGTTGCCGAGGAAGAGGTCGCGGACGAAACTCGGCGCGGCCCATTCCTGCTCGCGGGCGCCCTCGGCGACGTCGCGCGCCTCGTCCGCGCTGACCGATGACGGGGGGGAGGGGGGGCGTTTCGGTTCGGCGGTGGTGGCCATACGCCTAATCTATGCTGGTGGACCCACTGGTAGGAGGCGCGGCCGCAGCGCCAGGGCGGCGAGCGCCCCGCCCGCTAACCCGCCCAGGTGCGCGAAGTTGTCGATGAACGGGTTGGCGAGCCCGGTCAGGATCTGCCATCCCGCCCACACCAGCAGCACGAACCCGATCCGCTTGTCACGCACGTAGAACCGGTCCTGCCAGCGGTACAACACGACGATCACCGCCGCGATCACGCCGAAGATCGCGCCCGAGGCGCCGACCGACGGCCCCGGGCCGGTGGTGAGGCTCAGCAAGCCACCGGCGATGCCGCTCGCGAAATACACGAGGGCGGTGCGCGCGCCCCCGAATGCGTGCTCGCACGCGAGTCCGACGATGTACAGCACGATGACATTTCCCAGGACGTGATCGACGCTGCCGTGCAGGAACATGGCGCTCACGATGCGCCACCACTCCCCGGTCAGCACGCGCTCGCGCACCAGCGCGCCCGCCTCGACGATCGTCTCCCGGTCAGCGAGCGCGCCGGCGGCCAGCTCCCAGCCGAACATGGCGACGTTGGCCGCGATGAGGAACAGGATCAGCGGCGGCGCGTGCCGCATGCCGCGCTCGAAGTCGATCCGCCCGCGACCACTCTTGTCGCCGCCGGCGAGCATCTCCGGCGTAATGGTGATCGGCTCTTCGCGCGGGACTCCGCCCGTCACCGCCGCTCCCCGGTATCGAGCATGACACCGAGCGCGAGCGCGACGCGCCGGTCCATCAGGCGTTGCGGATCGCCGCTCATGTCGAGGACGTAGCGGTCGAGGATCGTGAACTTGCGCTTGAACTCGCCGATCACCTCTTCGCTGTCGGGGCGGAGGATGATGAAGTTGGTGCGCAGCACGCCGAACAGGGGGCCGAGGAAGCGTCGCAGCAGCGACAGGATCACGGAGTCTTCCTTGGCAACGAACTGGAGCCGTCGGTCCGGTCCGTAGATGTACCAGCGCTTGCGAATCAGGTTGTACAGAATGTTCTTCGCGAAGCCCGCGAGGGGCTTGCCGCGGAAATCGCGCACCGTGTAGGTCGCGGTGATCGGCTGCCACTTCTTGTCTTGCAGGACCTCGAGCAGCCGGTCGCGCTTGGACGCGTCGCGATAGAACGTGACGTGGCGTTTGGCGGAAAGCGGAACACCGACGGCGATCAACGTGACGATGGCCAGCACCAGTCCGAGGATGACGAGGATGCCGCGGGCCGCGCTGCCGACCGGAGTCTGATCCGCGGCGGTTCCGAACGCCACGAAGACGACCACCGCCGCGACCAACGCCGCGAGGATGGCGCCGAGATTGCGCAGTAAATGCGCCGGGCGCTCGATGTAGATGATGTTGTTGCCCTTCTCGTCTCCGACGTCGTACTTCTCGGAGATCCTGAGCATCTGTTGGCGCAGCAGGAAGATGTCCCGGTCGAACAGGGGGTCCGCCTGGACCTGCATCGGCACACCGGCGCCGGGCACCCGATTCTCGCGCCCGCACTGCGGGCATTTGACGAGCTTCCCGGCGAATTCATCCTTCAGCTCGTACGACGTTCCACACTGACAAGTCACGCGTACCGACATGACGGCCTCCGGACGGTGCCAGACGGTGAACGAAGTGGGCGCGGGGAAGCTTACCGTCTCGCAACGAACGCGGCTAGATTTGCGGCGCCCTCTTCCGGAGCTCTCGTCGATGCGCCGTTTGTCGCTGCTGCTGACCGTCCTCGCGGGACCCCTGGCCGCGCAGGGACAGGCGATCCTGATCAAGGCCGGCCGGCTGATCGACGGCCGTTCGGCCCAGGTCCAGACCAACGTCGGGATCCTGATCGACAGCGAGCGAATTCGGGCTGTCGGCCCGCTGGCCCAGGTGCAGGCGCAAGCGCCCAATGCTCGCGTCATCGACCTTTCCCAGATGACGGTCCTGCCGGGCTTCATCGACGCCCACACGCACCTCTTGCTCCAGGGCGACATCACCAACCAGGAGTACGAGGACCAGCTCCTGAAGGAATCGATCCCCTACCGCGCCATTCTCGGCGCCCGCAACGCCCGGATCGCGCTCGAGCACGGGTTCACCTCGGTGCGTGATCTCGAAACCGAGGGGGCGATGTACGCCGACGTCGACGTGAAGCTGGCGGTGAACCGCGGCGAGGTCCCAGGGGCGCGCGTGTTCGCCTCGACCCGGGCCATGGCGCCCACGGGGATGTACCCGATCGGCACGCCGAACTGGGAGATCGATCTGCCGCACGGCGTGCAGACGGTCGACGGCGTCGACAACGCGCGGCTCGCCGTGCGCGAGCAGGTGCAGCACGGCGCCGACTGGATCAAGTACTACAGCGATCGGCGCTATTTTTTCGCGCCCGACTCGACGCTGCACAGCTGGGTGAACTTCACGGATGAAGAGGCGCGCGCGATCGTAGACGAGGCGCACCGCCTGGGCCGCAAGGTCGCCGCTCACGCCATCGGGTCGGACGGCATCGCGGCGGCGCTGCGCGCGGGCGTGAACTCCATCGAGCACGGCGACGGTCTCACGGACTCCCTGATGGACGTGATGGTGCGCACGAACGTCTACTGGGTCCCGACCGTCACGGTCGGCGTGCACGTCGTGCCGCGGGGCGGCCCGTGGCCCGCGTTTGTGGCACTGGAGCGCCGCGCCTTCGGCCGCGCGCTCCGCAAGGGCGTCAAGATCGCGCTCGGCACCGACGTCGGCGGATTCCCGTGGACCGAGATCAATCAGGCGAAGGAATTCGAGTACTACGTGCAATACGGGATGACGCCGATGCAGGCGATTCAGTCCGGCACGTCGGTCGCCGCCGCGCTGCTCGGTCAGGAGCAGAACCTGGGCGCGGTGGCGCCTGGACTCTACGCCGACCTGGTCGCGGTGTCGGGGGATCCGTTGCGAGACATCACGGAACTCCAACGCGTGAAGTTCGTTATGAAGGGTGGCACGGTATACCTTTCCCAATAGTGCGGCGCGCGCTCGGACTCGTCTTCTTCCTTAGTATCGGCGCCGCCGGCTCCGGCGTGGGGCAGATGACCCCACCCGGCACCGGCGGCGTCGCGGCGTTGTCCGGCATTCTCGAGCAGCTCGGCAGCAACAAGCGGGTGCTCATGATCGGCGCTCACCCCGACGACGAGGACACGCAGCTGCTCGTCCTGCTGTCGCGCGGGCTCGGGGCGCAGGCGGCCTACCTCTCCCTCAGCCGCGGCGAAGGCGGGCAGAACCTCATCGGGCCCGAGCTGGGCCCCGGCCTGGGCGTCATCCGCACTGAAGAGCTGCTTGCCGCCCGCGAGCTCGACGGCGCCCGCCAGTACTTCACCCGCGCCTACGACTTCGGATTCTCCAAGTCCGCCGATGAGTCGTTCCGCTTCTGGCCGCGCGACTCGCTGCTCAAGGACGTGGTCGACGTGATCCGCCGATTCCGGCCGCAGATCATCGTCTCGGTCTTCGCCGGGACGCCGGCCGACGGGCACGGCCAGCACCAGGTGTCGGGGTTGCTCGCGCGTCAGGCGTTCGATTTGTTGCGCGACTCGACATGGGGACCGGTGAAACTGTACCGCTCCACACGATTCGACTCGGCCGCCAGCAACCTTACGCTTCCTGCCGGCACCCTCGATCCCGTCATCGGCCAGTCGTACTACCAGCTCGCGATGGCGAGCCGCAGCCGCCACCGCTCGCAGGACATGGGGCAGTTACAACGTCCCGGACCGAGCAGCGTGCGGCTCGCGCTGCTCGCGACGCGCCCGGGCGCCTCGGGGATGGGGGCTGGGGGAGGGGG
>Ga0137418_10006694_pt1 | contig 10600 bp, 13 predicted proteins | sample CZODoug3_1_2_16f_FD_122242 | JGI IMG/M metagenome (GOLD analysis project Ga0137418, IMG submission 122242) | Vadose zone soil fungal communities from Angelo Coast Range Reserve, California, USA - CZODoug3_1_2_16fungal (Hybrid Assembly) | ecosystem: Environmental > Terrestrial > Soil > Vadose... | reverse complement strand
TCCGAGGCTGCAGCATTGACAGCCAAGATACGGTCTCTTAGCTTCAGGGCTATTTTGAGACAGGATAGTGAGTTTTTGCTCTGCATCCGTAGCTTCATCATTCCGGCGTTCTAATCTATGGTATTGTTCAGTTGAATTCTTCGACAAGGATGAGAATACCACCGGAGGTCTTATCGGCAGCCTCAGCGATAACGCAGAGAAGATCAACGGTTTGGCTGGTATCACACTGGGAACGTGAGTGATTCAAGCGCTCTATTCAGTAGCATGTTCTCACTGCAGCTGTCGGTTAGCATTGTACAGTCCTCTTCTACCATTGTAAGCGGCCTCATCCTTGGTTTAATTTTCGTTTGGAAGCTGGGTCTTGTTGCAATGGGTGCGTATAGTTCCAAGTGATGTAAACTATATCTCACCGTTTGGACTAGCTTGTATGCCTTTCATTATCTCTACCGGCTATATTCGCCTAGTAAGTCATCCCATTGTAGCGATTGATTTTGGAGCTCATCGTTATTAGCGGGTTGTTGTCTTAAAAGACCAAACCAATAAAAAGGCGCACGAAGAGTCCGCCCACCTTGCCTGTGAAGCTGCCGGAGCAATCCGAACCGTTGCGTCGCTGACGCGCGAGGACGACTGTTATAAAATATACAGCAAGAGCCTCGAAGAGCCACTCCGACGGTCGAGTAGATCCGCTCTTTGGAGCAACATGCTGTTCGCTATCTCTCAATCTTGCACGTGCGTTCCTTATTGTCAACGTTGGGCTGAAAGTCTATATTGAATTCCACTCCAGTTTTTATGTGATAGGTTTGTCGCATCCATGGAGTTTACATCTGTTGATTTGCTTATCGGTCTCATATTACTTTGGTATTTGTAGCCCTCATATTTTGGTACGGTTCGCGTCTTGTGTCTACCTTAGAATACAGCAACTTCCAGTTTTTTGTCGGCCTTATGGTACGTTCTCCATAATCTATACTCATACATGTGCTCTTTGAACACAATAACGCCGCAGAGCTCTGTTTTTAGTGCCATCCAAGCCGGAAATGTATTTTCATATGCCCCTGACATCTCGTCTGCGAAGAGCGCAGGTTCTGATGTTGTTCAACTCCTTGATTCCAGGCCCGAGATCGATGCGGAGTCTACGGAGGGCAATATGGTTTCTGTGGAGAAGATTCAGGGCCAAATTCGTTTTGAAAATATCCATTTTCGTTACCCAACCAGACCTGGTGTTCGGGTGTTGCGTGGTTTATCACTCGAGGTCAAGCCAAGTACATACATTGCCTTGGTTGGCGCCAGTGGTTCGGGAAAGAGTACCATGTAAGTCGATGTCTGTCAACCAAGAGAATTATGGCTCATTTAGGGCCGCAGCATCCAGCTGATAGAACGATTCTATGATCCTTTGGCAGGGAAGATATACGTGCGTAGCATTGCTTCACAGATTAGCGCATCATTCTTACCCCCACCTATTAGCTTGATGATGAGCCTATCTCGAATCTTAATATCCAAGAATATCGCAAGCAGATCGCTTTGGTTTCCCAAGAGCCTGTGCGTTCCTCTGTCGTCTTAACACCACTGACTTCCTAATGATGTTACAGACGCTCTATGCAGGGACAATACGTTTCAATATCCTTCTTGGAGCCATCAAGCCAGAGTCCGAAGTGACTCAAGAAGAAATCGAGCAGGCCTGCCGTGATGCTAATATCCTGGACTTTATCAATTCATTACCCATGTTTGTATCCAATGCCTTGTTTGTCAAATAATTGACTGACGCCAAATTTGTAGTGGTTTTGATACCGAAGTTGGGGGCAAAGGCTCACAACTTTCAGGCGGTCAGAAGCGTATGTCGAACACACATGGTCACTGACACTGTCACATCATGTTGATAGAGTATTATTATAGAACGAATTGCCATTGCACGTGCCTTGCTTCGTAATCCAAAAGTCCTTCTGTTGGATGAGGTGCGCTCACCCAATTTCTTATGCACGGCTTATTCCTTTACCCACTGGCTTTCTGCTAGGCTACGTCGGCACTTGACTCGACATCTGAGAAGATAGTGCAAAACGCTCTGGACCAGGCAGCTAGAGGCCGAACAACTATTGCCATCGCTCACCGACTGTCAACTATCCAGAATGCGGACTGCATGTGAGTTATGCCACAGCATGCAGTCACCATAACTAACTATCAAAATTTCCTAGATATTTCATCAAGGACGGCACAGTCTGTGAATTCGGCACACACGACGAGTTACTGCAGAAGAAAGGCGAATATCATGAATACGTACAACTACAGGGCCTAAGCATTAGGAAATAATGGATTTTGACCATAACATAGGGACTGATCGCTCACCACTTAATTTTGATTCAGGATATTTTACCTTTTTTGCACCGTCACAATTACTTGACGCCATGTCGTAGACAATGAAACAATATAGGAAATGAGTTTCGAGGGGACCTGACCACTTACGTTGGAAGCAGTTGTCCACTACAAGATATCTGGGGCCTCGAACTGCTGGGTGGAAGAATCAAGTCGACTTTATTAAAATGTATCCAGAGATTTTCTAAGCATGCAGCAAAGCTGCTGGCGTGGTCACGAGACCTAATGTTTAAGCCTTAATTAAGCCTTAAAATAGGCGCTTAAATTTTAATTGCCTTAAGCAAACACAGCTTGGTAGCTGAAACGCAATAAATAACTCATCCGCTTTTGGACAGACAATTTTAGACGCGGTGAGCTTGCGAACCGACTGGAATCTTTTGTTGCCCCTTTGGAGGGCCAGAATTTTCCCCTGCCATTATGAATTTCCAAAAAATCATGTTTAGATTGGTATACATAAAATGGATTTTGAGAGACAGGGATCAAAATGAGTATAGGCAATTTTGACACTTTTTTTTGATGGACTTAGTCGTCGTCGTCGTGGGTCCGTGCATCTTCAACTGGCCGAGCAACATTAGGGTCATTTGGATACCCTATACTCACAAAAACAATTTCAAATTGTCACTCTGGCTTTGCCAGACCATCCTCTTGTGGTGTTGTTATTTGAAATCTTGAATTGAACTAGCAGCCGGGAATTTACTACTTGTACTGTACTGATCAATCCCCGCACCTCTAGTGTCTGTATGTAGTGTGTCTATATGGTGTGATGGTATAATAGGGGTAGATTCAAATGGAATAATGTCCATGTCATGTCGGTATGGCTGCCTCGCAAAGTCTTGTGTGCTAGTATATGGGGTAGGTGCGAAGCTGGGAGGAGATTGATAAGTTGGCGGAAAAGCTGTGTACGAGTTTGGATGTCAAAGTTGTGTCATTTGGAATTGAGGAATTGGTGGGAAGTGCATCCCTGATTGATGAGCTGGCGACATGAGGTAAGGAAATGGACTAGACCGTTGTAGATGTGGATTATTGTTGAAGGCTGGTGAAGCAAACTGAGATGGTATCATTGTGGGAGTCAGGTATTGTGTGGTGGACAACGTATTATTATCATTAAATGCTGGGGTTCGAAACGATGATGAGTTATAAATGCCATAAGGTGGGTATTTGGTTGTGCTTGGTCCCGAAGGTGCTGGATGCGCAAACAGGTGTGCGGATGAAGTAGGGGTGTACGGTTGAGTAGATGCAATCAACAGTGGGAACTCAGATTGCGACAAGGGAGTTGGAGGGTATACGATAGGTTGCGAAGAAGAGGTTGAGACAGGTGGCGCGAAATGTGACACGGAGGCTATTGCAGGGTGTGCAATAGTTCTCGTCGCTGATTGGGTAGACTCCGTTCGTGGGCGTTTTGACAACGTTGCAGGTTGAGAGTTGGACATCGTGGCTGAACGCTTGTTTGACGTTGTATTTGCTAGGGGTATTAAAGAGGGGATGTTGAGACCTGAGAGAAGCTCGAAAAGCTCACTGCTGTGTTGCTCCCAGCGGTGCCATGTTAAGCGGGTGAGTTGTTCAAGACGAATGAGGGTGTCAATAGGGCCGACTGAAGCCAGAAGTTCGCAAATAGCATTATCAAGGATGGCTTGGGGTGCCCACACAGCCCTGGGATAGTATTGGCGTTTGATATTGCGTCGCCAGGTATAGAGAGCCTTGCGCACGGCGTCGTTTGGGACACCCTTTTTGATCGTTGTCTGGCGTTTGGAAGATACGGGTGGTTGACCCGGTCATATGTGATCTAGCAGCCTCGGGTTGCACAAATCACAGCACTTAACCACTGGAACATCTGCAACAAATTGTTAGCATTGAATAAGGCTCACGCAAAGAGACTTACTGGATGGAGAATTCTCAAATATCTTTTCCAACACCTTCCTACGACAGACCGTGGTCTGAATAAACACAAACAAACCCTCTGCTGGCGCCTCATCCGATAATGGAGGTTCATCTCGAATTGTGACAGTGTCATGAGCACCACTGCGTGTGCCGCGTTTTTGACCGTGGATTACAGCATAACCAGCCCCCCTCTTCCCAACTCTCGCACCAGCACCTCGTCCCCGTCCTCTTCCTACTCTGCGTTGACCACGCTGCCCCTGAACTTGTGTACCATTGGCTGCCGGTTTCTCCAGAGCCACCGCTGCCGGATTGCTTTCGAATGCACTTTTCTCAACCAGAAGGACAGCAAGGCCATCGCAGCCAGGGGCACGTGCTGCTCGCCCTGCACATTGTACCCACAATGAGACTGATGATGGTGCCTTCCACTGAACAACAATATCTATATCCGGAATATCACATCCCTAGTAAGAATAAATTTGGTCAAAAATTGCAAGTGGAACGAGTGACAGGGCAGCGTACCATACCAGCAGCGTCAGTACAGACCAGGACTCTCACAATACCTGCCTTAAAAAGTCTGAGGGCAGTCTGTCAATAGTTCTTCGACATAGCGGCATTATAAGGTCGCACGAGACCGAGATGACAAGATTTCTTGTCAACTTGGCTATTCAAGTGGTCTGTTAATTCTCCGCCAATGGTGATGTCATCTGCATAGACAAATGCCTTAGAAATATCTGTAGGGGAAGTTATTGACTCAGGGATGATGAAGTCGATGTCACGGAACGAGTTCATAGGATGTTCCATGGCACGGACGGTTTGGGCAACGTTAGGGTGGTCATTGCCTATGTTGATGAAGATATAATTATTCGGATCGTATTCAAGCTTTTGCAGCACATCGTGGTGGACTCTTGGAGTTAACGTAGCTGTGACTGCTATCATGGGTGTCGAACGTGGCAAGAATGCGCGTATGATACCGATTGTGGCATACTTCTTGCGAAACGAGGCTCCCCAGTGGGAGACACAATGGGCTTCGTCAATGAAGACAGACAAAACTCGAGGCCCAAACTCGGGCTTTCGAAGCACCTTCTCCACAAACCTACGTGACTGTAGCATCTCCGGTGAGATTACCACAATCTGATACGCACCGGCAACAATTTCCTGCAAGGGCATCGGGTCAGCGTCAGAAGTCTAAGTGATATCCGAATTCATACCATGGCCAGCTTCCTTGAACAGCCTCCATAGGAGCTGTTGACTGCAACAGCTGTAAGCCCAAATTCCTCCTTGAAAGTTGTGACCTGCACGAAATATTGAGAATATATTTATAAATAGTAATTTTGGAAGTAAACCTACCTGCTCGTCATGCAGAGATCGCAACGGCGAAACAAACAAAGTAACCTTCCCTTTACTCAAGGGAAGCAGATGGGGACCAGTGGCGATACCGGTCTTACCAGAACCCGTCGCAGCGTGAAGCAAGAGATCCTGGTGGAGAATCTGAGCCCTCATACAATCAATCTGAAAAGGGCGAGCCCCGTCCTTCCAAGTGGCGATTTTTTGCTTGATGAGATCGGGAAGCATCTCAAGTTCCTTCAAGTGAGCTGCAAGATCCTCGGCAGGCATCTTGGTTCTGACATGGTCAGCGTGCATTGGTGCGTCGTTATTTTTTCGAAGCTGTTTGCGTCTGTGACGAGTGCCCACAGGCAGCTGGCTGCTAGGAGATGGTGGATGCAAGGGCAACATCATGTTTTAATATAAAGAAAAAATTTGTGTAGGGATGAGTCCAGTGAAATTGTTGTTGTGGTTGAGTGAGAAACTTAGCAGTAAGAAAAATTTGCAAGTCAGTTGTTGAAACTGTGGCGGCACAATCAGAGGACTTACTCTTAACCACTTCAGCCATTTCTCCAATCGCCTCTCGCTCTAAAACTCATTTTTATCTGGTCAGATATTACTACCAGCATGCACCCGAGGATTAAAAAGCGGAGAGTGATGTTGTCATCAGACATAGAGACTGATAACGAAGACAGTGCCACAGTCCTACCTCCATCAGATCCTCCGAGCGAGTCCTCAGATGAAGATGCAGGTGTGGTGCAGACTTCAGATGATATTCCATTGATGGGGCTCCTGCATGGTGCCAAGAAATACAGTGTAGATTATCAGTCAAGGCCAGAACAATCCCTTCCAGGACAAGAAGACTCACCAAACCCAGCAAGTCCATTAGCACAAGGTGGGTGCTTCCGTCCAAGAAGCTCCTCGCTACCTATCCCCATGACGCCTTCCCGTGGCACCCAGAATGCTCTTGGATTTGAGCATTTTCAGTTGTTGCCTCCTAACTTTAGTCTGATCACCCCTCGAACACAAAGGAGGTTCAATTACGAAGCTGGCCAACGTAAACGTCGTGAGACACTCGCACACCAAAAGATTGAAGCCGAGGAGAGGCGTGAGAATGACAGGACACTGCTGGAAGAGAATGAACGCATGAGAAAATCATTGTTCTTGGATGACGTAGCAGAAATGTTACAGGGGAAGCTTGCGGAGAGCAGCTACAGTCTGGCGGACTTCCTTGATCATATATTTGATCCTGATCGGAAATTCGTATTTGACTGGTGGTGGAAAGGCTTCTTTGCACACAAGACCGCTGTACGAAGGATCTTTGAATACTGGACAACCTCAAAGTACAGCAAATCTGCACGAAGCATGGTTCTGGATTTTGCGGCTTCGTTGGTCGAGAGGACTGTGGGCCGGGAGTCACGACAGGTCACTCGATCGGCACTACTGCAAAAAAGAAAGAAAATAGTTGATGAAGACTTCTTTCTAAAATATAACCTTTCTGATCTCACCAACAATCTCAGGTGGCTTGCACCACGCATGTTCCAAATCCTTGATGCATTCTCTACAACGAAACGGCAGATGCGAGACATGTCAGCAGTGTGGTTTGAGAAAAAAAATCTAGTATGCTTTGTTCCCACTTGTTATTCATTATAATTGAGCGTTGTGTAGATCGCAGGGACAGCAGCAATTGGGCTACTGAAAGGGGCCAGTCAACATAATAGTTACCCACATGCCATCAACAGCACATACCTCATGGCCACTGGAGCACAAAGGCAGATTTTCAGTGTTCTCAGCTCGATGGGAATCACGATGGGGTATACAAGTGTTATCTACCAGCCTCCTGAACAGAAGAAAGAGGTTGACGAAGATGTAAGTATAGCTTTCCAATCAAGACAAGTGTGATACTCATTTACCATATTGTCGACCAATAACCATGGTCAGCTTGAAGCAAGCAATTCAGATTCTGACGAAGAGCAGGCTTCAAAATCTGGTGACCATGATGTGGCCATAAGCAGTGCCAACTTGAAGAAGAAGAAGTGTTCGAAGCGCTCACCAGGCATGTTGTACGAACTTTCACAAGCTTGCCGCAAGACGGCTTGGAGAGTTGCATCCACGGGCCTTTTGTATCGGTCTACGATAACATAAACTTAATGTTTCATGTTGCAGAGCAAATTCTAGGACGCACAAGTGAGTGATAGAAATTCAGCAGTTATAAAGAATGCTTACAGCGTGATGGCACAGACGCGCAAGAAAACGGGACCTGTGTGACCATTTTCCCCCTCTGGAATGCAAAACCAGAGGATATGCTTGCAAAAGACCTTCACGAAGGCATTATGAATGCCCCTCCCCTGACACTAGATGACATCCAGCTTGATGAGTCCGAAGCGGACCTATGGAATGCTTGTATGATTCATACAATACTTCGTATTATTGTCAGCCATGGAGGAGCTGGCTTTAATCGTTGGCGAGGGGACCTAGAGAAGAGTCAGCCAGTGACTGCGGACAAGATCAAAGTGCACAAAACTGATGTTCACCCATTACCTGCCTTCGAGGTTGATGAATCTTCGATTGTGGGCAACACAGAAGTGAACGATTGCATTGACGAAGAACTTGAGCTCAATCAGGACGACCCCAAGTACAATCTATTTGTGCGTATCAATGCCGGTGACCAGCTTACCCAAGCTCGTCAATGTGCGATCCTTGTGATACGTGGCGGTCACAAGGATGCAGCTCAGGCATACAAAGGTCAAGTGTTTATGCCAGGTCTGTTCCATGGGAAAATGACAGACATCCACGGATTGCTTGAAACGCACTTTGGAAAACCGCACGCTGGCAATCGAAGCCCAGGTGGTCTTGCATATCACAACAAATGCCTCAATCGGCTTCCTATCATTCTCAGCAGCCTGCCCCCATTCTCCACCGCACAGGATCTGGTTATGGTCTCATTGTATGCTCGGGTTCTTCATTGTCTGCTTTTGGTTTCCGAGAAAGCCACTCTGGACGACTATTTGGCAAGTAGTATCACATCTTGGGATACACTACACAGCCATGCTGGCCTAATCTACCAGTGCTATGCCAATGCTGATTTGGTACAGGAGATGCGCAAGCAACGAATACCAGAAGAAATGAAATGAGAAGCTGCGCAGAGAGCAGCACAAAAGGTCGTTTGGAAGGCTGCAAAGGAGGCCGTGAAAGAAGCGACGCAATCAGGCATACCAGGAACAGCTCCGGGAACTGAAACCGAAGATGATACACAAGGGTCTCCCAACACCACCCAACTTCCACAGCCACCAGCTTTGCCACATGTCAAGGCTGGGGACATGGTATTTGAGAATGCCCAGCTGCTTCTTCGAGACCAACTTATATCGCATGAATTTGCTGATGCCATCAAATGTGGTGACTCAGGTCGGATCGTTGTGGTACTCAAGATATGGGCGTGCTCATTCCGCGGACATGGGCGTTCAAAGTACGCCCACGAGATGCTGCATATTATCCACAATCTCACACATGTATGGACCAAAGGATTGCGGTAAGTTGCCAATGCATGTATGTGATTTAATTAAATGGTTGATATTTCTAATACAGTAACATCATTCTACAAAATTGGATTCTCAATCCAACTGGAAAGAAGAACACCTTCGTAGAAATTGATTTGGTACAAGAACATTTGAACTACTGGATCAAGGTGCCTGGTTTTCATTTGGCTGTTGCCATTAGACACTGAAGATTTGCGACAGAGAATATACAAAGCTGATGGCGACGCCCACTCATGGGAGTGGCTTGCAATGGTCTCACCATGCGTTGATGTTCTCTGCAATTTGGCAAACCGCATCAACGGCTCTCTTGGCGCCTGCCAAGGGAAGAAGCACTCTGTGCCCGACATGCAGAAGGACATTGATATCTTAATGGCCAGTCTTTTGAAGCTCAAGGTGTATGTAAAAAAGGAAGGCTGCACACTCGATCCTGACGAAATGCCAGTACCGGATGCAATCTCCGTTGGCCTTGCTGATCTTGCTCACAGGTCAGCACTTGCAGATTTTAACGTGCAATTTGAACGCAATCGCGAGCGTCATCGCCTCATGCCTATTTCGGCCCTTCTTGAACATCTCCACAACCCGGTCCCCAGCCCAGAGCCTTTACAGGCTGCTCCAGCGAGCACAGATGCTTGCCATCACGCGGCATCTCCTGACCCCTCTTGCACATTGTTTTCCATCTCACCCGCACCATCACCTGCAAATACCAGTACTGTTTTGCATCATATCGAGCTCTCCAATGCAGCGGAGTCGAGTGATAGCGATGAAGACAGTTTCGAGGATAAACTGACTGCAGATGACTTCAAGCCAACGTCATTCCCAATCGAAACCGAGGCTGATGTTGCAATGGACATGGACTCCATCATACGGTACTTTGAAGATGACAAGTATCCATGGGAAGATGCTTTTGGGGACAGAAGTGAGGTGTCAGATGCGAGCACAGACCAAGCTGAAGCAGATTATGAGAGCAGCTGATGCAAACCCTCTTTAATCGGACTTGTTTGCACATTATATACCTTATAATATATAGCTATCACGTTTGGTGGTCGGGTATAACAACATTCCTTTACTCCCTTTAAAATGCTGCACGTTTCCACGTGATTGTATTTGAGACGCACGGACCAACAACGACAACAATGAAGTCCATCAAAAAAAAGTGTCAAATTTTCCTATACTCATTTTGATCCCACTGTCTCAAAAACCATTTTATGTATACTAACCTAAACATCAATTTTTACAAATTCATAATGGCAGGGCCAAAATCTGGCCCTCCAAAAGTGCGACAAGACAGCCCAGCCGGTTCTGGAGGTTATCGAGTCACGCGAGATGACTAATCCAGAACCGGCTGGGAACAAGCCTAATTCCCACTGTGTGAAGCCTACATACAGTACATAGATGGGACGGTTTGCACCCATCAATTACCTGTCACACCAGGAATACCAAAATATAAAGACCCTTTATAGGTAATATTATAGGTAATCCAAATATATTTTGTATAAAGA
>Ga0137418_10006693_pt1 | contig 10600 bp, 8 predicted proteins | sample CZODoug3_1_2_16f_FD_122242 | JGI IMG/M metagenome (GOLD analysis project Ga0137418, IMG submission 122242) | Vadose zone soil fungal communities from Angelo Coast Range Reserve, California, USA - CZODoug3_1_2_16fungal (Hybrid Assembly) | ecosystem: Environmental > Terrestrial > Soil > Vadose... | reverse complement strand
GGTACCTTCACAATCCCCGGTTCATCTGTCAATGCCATACTCTCCATTACCACAGACCCTTTAGTTCTCCACATGATACAAGACAGATACCTGAATGATGATTTTTGTAAAAAAAATCATTGGATCGCTGGAATCTACCCTCAGCATATCCACATCAAACGGTCTTTGGTATATTGGTGACAGACTATTGATCCCACAAACCGGAACTATTCGCAAGGATTTATTTTGACTCACACATGATGTTTCCGGACATTTTAGAGCAGACAAATCATATGCTACCCTACGCAATGCTTATTACTGGCCGAATATGCGATGGGATCTTGAAACCTCATACATCCCCTCGTGTACAGACTGCTTATGAAACAAATCATCTACTAGGAAACCTGCAGGTCCCTTACACCCCCTTCCAATCCCAGATGCCCGTGGTGACAGTGTGGCCATGGATTTTATAGGCCCTCTCCCTCTTGACAAAGGCTTTGACTGTATCCTCTCCATGACTGACCGACTTGGGTCAGATGTACATATCATTCCCACACAAACAGACATTATGTCTGAAAACCTCACACTTCTATTTTTTAACCACTGGTACTGCGAGAACGGTTTACCAAAAGACATCGTCTCGGATCGAGACAAACTCTTCTTGTCCAAATTCTGGCGCACCTTACACAAATTGACCAGGATTAAATTAAAATTATCCTCATCATATCACCCACAGACTGACAGATTGAGCGAGTGCACAAACAAGACCATCAACCAATGTATCCAATATTATGTCTGCCAGAATCAAAAAGGTTGGGTGTGGGCTCTTCCTCAAGTATGTTTTGATATTATGAACTCAGTAAATGCCTCTATGGGTTTCTCCAATTTTCAAATTTGTTTGGGACAATTGCCACATCTCATACCCCTGATTGTACCTACTACTCTGATCCCTCCTGCTTCTAACAAAGACCAAACCTTGAGAGCACAAAAATTGATTTCCCAAATAGAAACGGATGTCGCCAAAGCGAAGGACAACTTGCTGCAAGCTAAAGTATTCCAAGCACATTATGCTAACATGAATAGGTCACCCAATATTCCTTTTAAGGTTGGTGACAAGGTTATGCTATCAACCCTTCATCACTGTCAACAATTCAAGAAGAAAGGCGGAAAACGGGTGGCTAAGTTTTTCCCTTGCTATGACGGACCTTATAATATTATTGACACACATGTTTCTACTTCCAATTATACTCTCGAGCTTCCCAATTCACCAAATGCATATCCATGTACCATACCAAATGACGCTTCCCTTTTCCCGAGCCGCAAACTCTCGAACCTGCAACCTGTTGTGACACCAGATGGACTCGAAGAATTCCTTGTACAAGACATAATCGACGCTAGACGACGTGGCCGTGGCTGGCAATACCTTGTGCGATGGGTTGGATATGGTCCTGAACACGACCGCTGGCTGGCCAGTTCCGCTCTTGACAATTGCGAAGCCCTTGACATTTGGTTGGACAAGGAGGACTCAGGCGAAGCCACTCGGTCGCTTTTTCCCACTGGGTTTTTTTAACACCACCCAATTGTGCACCGTTGGTTGATGTTGACCATTTTACCTTGATTTACTCTTTTACATGCACCTTTTGTTTTAGAGGCGGTGAGGGTGTAAACCTATGGCTTACTATGCGTCACGGTCATGTGTGTTTACAGTTATTTACATGTTGATATTATCATATGTTTTGGGATATTCTTATCTTATCTCCCACCATCACCATCCTTTCCCCACTTCGTTTCTTTTTCAATAACAACTCATCTAATTTCTGCTTGGGTCTCGATAAGTCGCATGAGTGATTATTTGAGTGTTTTCTATCTGGAGAAATCCGGATGGGTTTTCAGTAGGCCAGACATCACTGTGCGCCAAATTGGGCCTGAATTTAACATTGCAAATGGATTAATTAGCCTGTTCATCTGCTCAATGGATGGACAAAGATGACTGCTGAATGCATGGGTAAATCCATCCACCATATTCACACAGATAACAAATTAAATAAAACAGGTACAAAACATGTATTATTTGCATTATGATTTTCATCCACTAAGAGAATTAACTATTAATCAAGTTCAAATGAGGCCTGTGCAAACAGCCCACTATGATCAATTATGCATTATGACCCACAAACCATGGTCCAATAGCTGCCTGATACTGCACTGTATAATGGCAAGATCCACAACCTCCAAATGGCCAATACTAACAGGAGAATCCTTGTAGTGGCAAGTTCCACCAGAGTCTTCCACCTTGAGGTTCTGGATAAGAATGAGAACAAGTGTGCTTGGTTCAGTTAGTTGTAATTTTTGAGCAGCCAGTACATTGATGACAACAATATTGTGAAGTTGCCCAAAAAAGTCCAGTGGTCTGTACACAGAATCAGCTTGGCACTGTTGAGCCCCAGTCAAAAGTGCATCTATAAATATCTATTAGATCTAGAATAATCTAGTGAAATCTTGCTGGATGGAAAATCAGAATTTTTAAATTATGTCAGCATATGATTTTCTCAATCATACCAGATAATTGAAACATATTCTAGAATATACTAGATCCAATAGATGCACTTTCACTAGGGTTGAGCATTGACATCAATGAGCTGTGTGTACTGAAAGTGAAACATGACATAGGGTTTCAATGTATGTGAATGATAATATATATATATATCGATAATATCAGACAAACTTGCTAATGGTATATAGATTTAGAGTAGTTGGTTAACTGATGCATTGATGGTTGTATAATATACATGTAACTCCTGTAACATTTGTTATATGCAACAAGAATTATTTATTAATATTTAACATCCTCAGAAAGGTTAATGGGTACATTTCTGGCACAATGGAAACTGGACTAGTATTGTTATTACAACAACTTGCAAGTCAGGCAAAGAGCACCTGATATTGTAGATCAAATTGCCATTTTAAAAAGTAAATAAGTTGACTGAAGACATTGATATTATTAGTTAAATGAGGTTTACATATATCTACCTTATCGTGACTTTCTACAACTATAGAATGGAAATACAGCAAAAAGTCGGCGACAGCCGTCCAAAGTGGCCATTAGCCACCGAATGTTGCCCATATATGGCGACGTACATCACCGTACGTCGCCGTACATCGACCTGTCTACCGGCGCGTATAAAACTCTCCCTGGCCATGTGATGTGGACCGAAAGCCGAAAAAGTACGTGCCCAAAACAACCACTTGAAGCACCACATTGTAGCAACCAGAATAATCCCCCAAAAATAAATTTATATAACTATAGTCATATGCACTGTGTCGAGCTTCAGTAATACTGGAGTGACCGAGTGCGTCGCGTTTGGCGTTTCTCCGAGTGTAAGTTACGGCGCAGGCTATCTTCTCCCCGATTTTCCGATGTGCGATACTCGTGCAATCGGAAACCCGCTGACTTGGAGTCGCCGATTGATAATGAATTCGGATTCAGGTCGGAGTCGGAGTTCGATTCGCATTCATAGCCTTCAAGTTCTGGTATTATTGTAACTTCAAGTTGAAGTTATGAGAGCAGCGTGAATTGAGCTCAGTGTGAGGCACTAGTATGTCCCAAATTGGCGTGAGCACCAGCACCAGAATCCCGCAGCAATCCGCATTTAATGGCTTTAGTGATCCGACGTAAATTTCCTCAGATAAACTGACTTGTCTCTTTTGTACTTAGCCTTTTCTCATGCTCTGTACAAATTCGAGAGCTCCTCGGGCTTCCGAGCCGGGGAGCTGCTTTACTGCCTAACCACCACTGAGCTGTGGCTAAACGAGTGAACGGTGATTAGAATCAGGGTTGGCCATTCAATCAGCCAATCGTGGACAAATGAAACACAAAGGAGTAAAGAAAAAGATGGCACTCAGCACTGCGACCACAAAGTCCACTGACAATGCTATGTCAAATTGTAATGGGTAATAAAACTATGAACTGGAATTACAAATGGAATAAAGATAACGCTAAACGTCGCTAGACTATTGATTTGCCAGTGGACGGGGCGAACGCAGAATGATGGCAGTATTACACTACACTGTCCGCTGTCAGCTCAGTCGTCATCCATCGTATTCATTCCAGTCAGCGCCGTCCACCCGATCGCCATCTTTATGACTACCAGTGCTCGTGGCAGAATCACTCTGTCCAGAGGACGTACGACGGTGATGTTTCTTCTTCTGCATCATCATGGTGAAGATTTGATGTTTCAGAATCTCCTCAAAGCAAGCAACCATCTGGGACAATGCTTCGAGAGGAAGCCACGGGGGCAAGTCGACTGCGCAAACAGTAGGATGGCGGCCACGGACACCGAATCTGTCATTCAGACCTTCAAGGATAGCCAATAGTGTCCAACAAACTGGGCAGCATCGCTTCGACACCGCGAGCACATTTTGATTTATGTTCTGCATCTCGGTCAGATTGTTAAGCATCAAGTGACAACAGTCAGACATTACCTGGAGGACGTTGATTAGCCCGGGGTTGCCTTGTATTTGTTCAAATGACACATCATGGGAATATTTCGCGAGCGAGGCCAAAAGCACCTCACAATGTCCGGTGGCTGTAAAATTAATGGCGTGACCATGAGCGGCACCTCTCCATTTTTTAAAGACAGCATGCTGGTTCGACTTGTACGGCGGGGAGACACATTTCTTAATGTGGTCCCTGACATCCTCGTGACTGTAGGCTCGACCAGGATACTTGTTGAGCAGATTCTGCAACGTGGTCTCCCATGGCTCCATTGGCAATGGCACGATTGGGTATGGCACAGCGAGAAGAGTAATACTGGGTGGTTCGGCTGGAGCATGCACCGTGGGATTTGATGGGGAACCGATAGTTCTTGATATGGTGTCAAGCGACAGTCGATGGATAACCTGAAGGCGGATCCATTTCAGGAACACCATATCGAGGTCCTCCGATCCATCAACAGACATCTCCGGATCATTCGCACGTCCCGGATCGTCATCGTTAGGGTCACGGCATCCATGGTGAGGGAAGCCAGTGTAGTTTTGATAACTCTCAAGGTTTCTCATATTGTTGACCGGAATATCGAGCCATTCCACGCATGCCTTCAGGTGCTGGCGGAGCATCAGCGAAGATGCTATTTCTTTCAGTAAACCACCACAAAACCAGACTCGTTTGCATGCCTCCCTCCGGCCGTCCAGGGCCGTGTGCAATGTGGAGAGTGCTTTCCCATAAGAGAGGAGGGTAGCGACGAGAAGCCGGTGAAATTCAATGCAGGTATTCGAGTTGTACATGTCCTGGTGTCGTGCAGAATGCATCGCACTTCTGAATGTAGCGACCAGATTGTCGAGCCGCTCTGAGCGCCATTGAGGGCGTCCGCACGGCTCCATGATGAAACTTGCCATCCGCCCTTGGTCCGACATCATCAAAACTATTCTTGCTAGATCGTAGTTATCTCGACTGTCGCACGAACTGGAAGGGGCGGTGGGTTTCAATTTCTCCTCCTGTACCTTCCCTAGTAGGAAAATATAACCCTGTGAAGACCACTTGGTGATGCGTTGGTACATCTTGCGCCTGCATTGTACCACCAAATACAAGGCGAAATGGACCTCATGCGTCTTTCGCTGGTAGATATCTGTAATCTGCTTGTGCCTTGCGATATAATCCTCCACGGTGGATATATGGTCTGAAAGTGGATCATCGATTCTGTCGGGTCAAATACGGCATAAGTATGAGGCCTTCAACGCAGGATCAGAGCCTGACTTTATTGTGTTGAGAAAATGTTCGCACAATGAATCTACATCGAGAAATTCAATTGGGAGGTAAGATTTGCCTCCATGGATAAGGATAACTTGACTAGCGGTGGGAAAATGGTACAGCTTCGCGTCTTCGACTTGTGGATTTACAATTGTGGCGATTCTTCTTATGTGAACAGGGCCGGAATCGGGATCGTTGGCTGCATCATGCAGATTTTCTGTGTTCTCTTTGTCATCTGTTCCCTCTGTTCCCTCTGCGTCCTCTGCGTCCTTTGATGCCTTTGAGTCCGGCTCCTCTGTGTCCTCTGTGACCTCCTGATGCTGCACCGCGACAACACCGGAACTTGAAGCTGCGACTGCAATGACCTCTTCATAGCGTACGAGGATGTGAGCAATCGCATCCAATACATTGTCAAGGGTGTCGTGCTTGGTGTAATCGCGCTCATCGGACCATGCCAACTTTGGATGGCCACCGTTGTTGATGGCAGAGATTAATTCAGTGAGCGATAAGAGTGAACGAAACTTTGCGTGGAATTCAGCTGCCGTGGGCTGGGTAGTGTCCTGTGGTGGAAGCGCTACAACCATACAGCATAATTTAATTCGAGGGCGCATTGACAACTCATCCTCGGCATACCTGAGTCTGACACCATCAAGGGAGTATTCGTCGGTGACACTGGCGATAATGGTGCAAGTGAAGCTCAGATCGACATTGTGGTTCAGAGTCCTGCCTGGAGGCCGAACTTGGCGTCGTCGTTTCGCTGTGCCCGTGTACGCTTGGTAGATGATCCAGCAAGGGGAACTCCGAGTGGCTTGGCCCTTCCGAATTTCCGAAACTGGTAATTCAGCTCCAAACATTCGGAATTTCGACCAAATTCGGTGACAAATCTCGTCCAGTGACTTCTCGTGACTTTGATCGAGATCCATGTTTCACTAGTACCTTCTCGGATGCAGTCGTTCCCTAGCAACCCCCACCACCACCTCCCACGCAACGACACTCAAGCTTACATAAGACTCAAGCCCTGGTGGTTTGCCTATGGCTGAGGCCGCATCTGTATCCCCTTGCAAGACCACAGGCAAAAAGTACTAGGTTCGTTCAAGTTGCGCGCTCGAGGTACGCAGTATTTTTTATTTCCCATACAATGCCCTTTATTGCCCAGTGCCATAGATCCGGCAAATGTACAAGGTCGAGGCGTCCTTCAGCCGAGGAGATGGACCTCTCGAAAGATGTTCACGATTGGACAAGCGGGCTCAGCGACAATGAACGCCACTTTATCTCACGTCCTCGCTTTCTTCGCCGCCTCCAATGACATCGTCAACGAGAACCTCGTCGAACGTTTCTCGAACGAAGTCCAGGCTGCCGAGGCACGATGCTTCTACGGCTTCCAAATTATGATGGAGAACATCCACTCCAAGACCTATTCGCTCCTCATCAACAGATATATCAAAGATCCCGCTCAGCGCGAGTATCTTTTTGACGCCGTCGAGACCATTCCTTGCGTCAAGCGCAAAACCAACTGGGCAATGCGCTGGATCTCCGACCAGTAGTCAACCTTTTGCTGAACGGATAGTCGCTTTCGCTGCCGTCGAGGGTATCTTCTTTAGCTCGTTCGCGTCCATCTTCTTGCTGAAGTGGGGCTTGATGCCCGGCCTTACCTTCTCGAACGAGTTCATCAGCTGTGAGGAGGGCATGCACACCGACTTCGTGTGTCTGCTCTTCAGTCACCTCAAGCGCCGTGCACATCCCGACACCGTCAGGTGTATTATTACCGACGCTGTCAAGATTGAGCAGGAGTTCTTCACAGGTATGTTCTATCGATGTTCTATTTTGCCTTCGTGTTTTAATATGTTACTTCACAGACGCGCTGCCTTATGGGCTCATCGGGATGAACGCAACATTGATGTGCCAGTATATCGAATTCGTCACTGACCGCCTCCTCATATCCCTCGACAACGACAAGGTGTATAACATCACCAATCCGTTCGACTTTATGGACATGATCTCGCTGCAGGGCAAGACAAACTTCTTCGAGAAGCGAGTCTCACGGACTACCCGAAAGCCCACATCAACTCCAGCATGCCCACCGCCGAGAGCAACTCTTCGCATAAGACCTTGTAAGTCCCCCTCCCGTTTTCTTCGTCGTGTTTCCACCATAGCTCATCATGTTCCTTGTCTAGCTCAATTGAAGAGGATTTCTGATCATATTCTCGTTATATGTCTTGTTTCTATATATCCTTGCATCACCTGATCCCTGTACTTCTATTTGCTAAAATATACCGAGAAGTTCAAGCACGGGAGAATACCACTAATATGTTATTATGTCCGTGTGATAAGTACAAAGCAGTGTGTATTTCGAAAATGATTCAATCAGGTTATCGTGATTGAATGCTCTGGCAGTCAAGTATCTCCCCGATGGCATGATGACAGTCAATGTGAACTGGAGCAGAATATGTCACTATGATATTAAAGATACATGGTTTGTAGGGACAATGAGGTGCCAAGTAATCCCATGCTTAGCCCCGTAAAACTCACATTTAGTGGGTTAAATCCGTGTTAATTCAGCCACTATTTAAATTTACAGTAAATGCGCAAATCCAGTGAATTTAAGGGCCTGTGCGCAGGAGTACCTGTGCAGCTGGGATCATGCTGGGCGCCAGTCTGCCACCGGCGGTTTTCCGCACTTCCAGCATGATGTTGACAAATTTCTTCCTTCTTGTCAGGCAATTGTGTGCCCATTTCCGACATCCATCTCCCTTGAAGTACGGTGTGAGCCCTTTTTGGACTGCCCCCTGACGAGGCAACCTGTTTGGATAGTGAACAGGGTATGCTCGTCTTTGTCACTGTACAACCTTCTTACTATGGGTGTTGATGGCCTATGGTCAGTAGGTTGCCAGTAAAACAGTGCCACCCAGGATATACAGCCCACCCAAAGGATTTCCTTTTGCGGAAACGAGCAAGGGGTAAGCAAAAATAAATCCTATACATGGGCTCAGAATTTCTCATTAAGCCCCCAAGACCCCCCTTTTTTATACTTTCCCACGCTCTATATGCCTCAAAATGCCTCAGACAGCAATGAAATAAATTTATTCAACCTGCCACTACAATCTACACTGCTATGTGTACCTGTTTATTCAATTTTTTTAGGGTTCCTTCGTCCAGCATTGATACTACAACTATTGGTGTAGAAGTACTTGCTGGGGACCACGCCCCCCCCTGCACATTAAATGCTTCCACTGCATTGGCTTGGTGTCTTGCCCTTTATGTGCTGATCAAAGTTCTTCTCCCCCACAAATCTGACTACAATGTCCTTTTTGTAAACATCACAGTACTGAGTCTTTGTAGGGTCGTCCTGTAGTCAGTTTGCAATCTGTTGGTATAAATTGCTATTTTGCTTCAATTTATATCACTTACTGGATTCACTGGCTCCTTCTTCTTCCCAGCTGTTGACATAATTACAAGTTTTGATGTAAACAATGGAGATAACTGTCAATGGTTGCTGAAGTGCTGATGGACCAAGCAAGCGGGTCTTCAACTCTATACTCGGAAAGGTGCCACTGCGGTGGGACACAACTGCCACAACACATCAGACAATTATATTAGATTAGATTAGATTAACTTGTCTCCTTGCTCTTTTGGCAGCTAGAGGCTCAAGAAAATTGAATAAATTAAATTAAATAGCCCATAGCACTAAGAAAACCAGTAAAATATGAAGAAAAATCTGACTCAACTTTCCTTGTTAAGGTTTGGGTACCCCTCCGCCTCCCCCCTTTGTGTCTCGGGATCTATTGTTGCATACCCCTTGGATCCAGATGCAGATCTTCACTGCACATGATGTTGCACACTGAAAACCTCTTGACCAGATAGCAATGACAACTCCGAGCAACCAGCAAGGTGTAAGTAATTAGTCTCAAAAGCAGGTACAAGTCCTATGCAAGAAAAAATGACATGCACATCAGCAAAAAAGGCATGTTAAACGATAGATCGATAGATCAAAACCTTAAACCAAAATGGAAGTAGACCAGCTAAAAACAGAACCATTCCTTCCATTGCACGCCACAACATCGCTATCAAAATACAACGGCAAATTGTCAAAAACCACGCCATCGCCTCGCAACCCCAAAATCATAAAAAAAGATGGACGAACTATACAACTTGGAAGGGGCTAGTAAGTAAATTGATATGAGCAGCTTGCAGAACGAAGCCACTGAAAGTATATGCCACCATAGCCAAAAGCCTCCATGATATCATGGAACGAAGAGCTAAAAAGTCACCCAATAAGCAGTTGATCAACTTTTCCGTACGTAAACGCAGAGCCAACAGCACAAGATATTACTAACATTAATAATTTGTCAGAGTTCGACAGGTCTGGTGGACAAAGTTTCTGTAACGCGATATGATAAACCCCGAGACTGGCGCATAACACTACCCACTGAAGAGAATGACGTATTTGAAGAGGTTGTGCTTCGCCTCCAGGGAATTGTGTGTGCAAAAATGCTTCCCCTGGTGACACTTATACCGCGGTAACTTCTATACCATCACAGTCAAACAAAATGACTAACATATAACATTTTCAGAGTGCACGACAACATCAAATATATGCGACAGTCTGTCGCCATAACAGGGCTGAAAGAACCGATGTTCGTGAAAGCGATTGATGAATTGACCTCCATCCAAAAGTTGTTCGCGCGCCATGTCAACAAGGACGATCTCGAGCTATGGCAGGCACCTAATTACAAAGATTCTCCATCAGTCAAACTCACCAATCGATCCTTCATGCACAGAAGTGATGACCTGCTGGCACCTTTGATCCCGCTAAAGGACAGCGTTGATCCGACAGGCAGACTCAGTATTAGCGGGCCGTGAATATTTCCACAGCGA
>Ga0137418_10006691_pt1 | contig 10600 bp, 8 predicted proteins | sample CZODoug3_1_2_16f_FD_122242 | JGI IMG/M metagenome (GOLD analysis project Ga0137418, IMG submission 122242) | Vadose zone soil fungal communities from Angelo Coast Range Reserve, California, USA - CZODoug3_1_2_16fungal (Hybrid Assembly) | ecosystem: Environmental > Terrestrial > Soil > Vadose... | reverse complement strand
GCTCCTGAAACGCCAGGTCCGTGACCAGTTTGCGCGGGCGCACGTGATTGGCCCCAGTCCGACTTGGAATCGCGTCTACCAGATGGTCCAGCAGGTGGCTCCGTCCCAGGCGACCGTCTTACTGACAGGAGAAAGCGGTACGGGAAAGGAACTCATTGCCGGACTGTTGCATCGTCTCAGTCCACGTGCCGAGCGCCCCTTTATTGTGCTGAACGCTGCGGCCATGCCCGCCACACTCCTGGAGGCGGAACTCTTTGGGTATGAAAAAGGCGCCTTTACCGGGGCGCTGCAACGCAAACCGGGACACTTCGAGCTTGCCGACGGTGGGACATTGTTCCTTGACGAGATTGGTGATATGCCATTTGAGGTCCAGGCGAAGCTCTTACGGGTGCTGCAAGATGGTACGTTTAAGCGTTTAGGAGGGATCCATACCCTGCGGGTCAATGTGCGTGTGGTGGCGGCTACAAATAAGGATCTCTCCAAGGAAGTCGCTTCCGAACGCTTCCGCCAGGACCTATATTATCGTCTCAACGTCATCACTATCCTTTTGCCACCGCTGCGTGAACGTCTCCAGGACATTCCCCTGTTAGCAGCGCATTTCTTGCAAAAGTATGCACGGGAAAATCACAAAGAGATCACGGCTATTCAGCAGGAGGCTATCGAACACTTGATGAGGTATGACTGGCCCGGCAACGTGCGTGAGCTCGAAAACGTGATCGAGCGCGCCGTCGTGTTAGCGAAGGGCTCTACCATTACGCCGGCGGACCTCTATCTTGAGGAGCAGCAGGAAAAAACCCCACTCAATACCAACGACTATTTTGTGCTTCCCGCCAAGTCCACCCTGGCACAGATCGAACGCGAGGCTATTATCCAGGCTCTCCGTCATACGGAGGGAAACCGTGAGGCCACGGCTCGCCTCTTAAATATTGGACCAGCGACGCTGTATCGGAAGTTTAAAGAATACCAGATACAATAACAACGTATCTCCCCATTCGCCCAATCAATTGCTCATATTGAGGTAATTGAAGAATTCGGGTGTTCAGCCTGGTCACCGGTTTGGTTGGGGTCTCAAGCGGAGATGAACGTTTCCATTGAGACGCACCGCGCCTCTTGACTCCACGGGAACCTCAGCGCTGAGTCGAGCAGCCGTATGTTGTCAAAGAGCGGTGTGGATTAGGGCTGGGACACTGGCACCTTGTCCAGCGTATAGGTCACACCGAGTACAAAGTTGAGAGTCCGGCGCAATAGCTGAGCTAACGTCCGGATCGCCCCAGCAAAGCGAAAGGCTTTGAGCCCCTGCATCCGTAAAGGGTGAGCCTTGCCGATGACTTCCTGATCGTAGCTGTTGGTGCGTTCACTGGAGCTGCGAGCCCCATAGAGGTGATGCCACGCCTTCGAGCCGCGCTGAATGGGTCCAATGAGGCGCGGGTGGTCTTTGAAACTCATGCGGTGACAATAGCCCAGGACGCCAAAGCGGTGCGGGCAGCGTTGGCGCTCCTCGGGGGGACACGGGAGGCCGCAGACATACTGCCGGCTCTGCGCTTGGTAGTCGTAGCCATTGGAGTGACATAAGCGGCCACAAGGGGCATAGGGCGTGCCGTTTTGGTCGTAACCTCGGTTCAACAGGGAGGTCTCATCGACGTGCTCGTTGCGCCGGTTATAGTCAAAGACGGCGATAGCGCCATGCTCATGAAGCCACTCGTAGTTGGCGGTGATGTCATTGGCCGCGTCCCCCAGGTGCACCTGCCCCGGCCGTAGTGGGACAGCGAGTTTGCTCCGATGCGGGATAAACCCGGTGCCCTCATTGGCATTGGCCGGGTCGGTGGAGTTGCCAACTGGCAGTTCCAGAGCCAGCTCCAGGTTGAGGTCGGTGGTTTTGAGATGCACGTAGCCAAAAGGGTCTGCCGATCGGCTTCACTCAGTGTAAAGGCCTGGCAGTCCGGGCAGGCATAGATGCAGCCCTTGTAGCGTGAGTAAGACGATTCGAGTTGGCCATCGGTGCTGAGTCACTCGCCTTTTATGAGGCCAAAACGGCGGAGAAAGTCCACGACGACGGTGGTGATCTGATCAATCACCGCGTCACCAATACGGTAGCGAAAGTTACGCAGATCGTCCTCGCCCGGAACGGTGCCATGGAGACCGGCTAGTTGCCGGGAGCGCCGTCCCTTGTCGCTGTCGTGCAGATCGCGACAGAACTGAGCGTAATCGACGTATTGATCGACTTTGGCGGCCACTTCGAGCACGACGAGGCTGGCCGGGTCGTAGCAAGAGCCACCTCGGCTGCCGTAGGAGGGGGCACACAGGGAGCGGGTGAAGCTGAAGTCCAGGGTGACGCCGACGAGCCAACTGAGGTCGCCGTCGACATCGCCTTGAGACGTAAACTCAAGGGGATCGGGGGTGAATTCGTAGTGAGAGAGCCAACGGCTTAAGGCTTTGGGGAATGGTGTGGTAAAAGTGATGCGGTTTTGCTGATTGAGAGCATGGGCATGGGCGATAAAGGCGTCGAGATCAAAGGCCGTGAGTTGGTCGGGAGAAAGCGCTAGCATGGATCGGCTCATAGCAGTGCTGCCTTCTAAAAGAAGGCGGTTAAGTCGGTGCTGCTATGATGCCGCCTGCTGGTTGATTTCGCACACGCCCCCCCGGAAACGCTGATAATACAGCCCCCAGGATTCTTCAATTACCTCAATCTGTTGCAAGAGCAGCGCTTTCGCAAGCTGAAGGAACACTTCAATCAGGCAGTTTTCGAACGCCAGATCGTTGTGACCATGCGAGAAGCAGTAGAGCCGGGTATCAGGCCACTCAAGCCAGAGCTGGCCAAGTGGTCCCATCAGCACTGAAAGTGCTACCGGCCCAATGCACTCTATTGTGTACAGGGCAAGCTCTCCGGCATAGGTGTTCGCGTGAGGAAACCTGGGAAGGGTTGGTGATTGTCCTAGGCCGTGGGTGGCTTCGTCCGGCTGTAGAGGACCTCCGGAAAGGCGCGTGGGGTCAGAATGGGAATGCCCTGATAGGTTCCCACGCGCACGAGGAGCTGATCACCGCATAGGGCACATGTTTAGAATAGTATCCATCGCTGCACGCGTATTTTTCTCGTGTCACTCCGTCTCCAGCACCTGCTGGATGGCACGCCGGATCTCGGCAACTGTACAGGGTTTGGTCAGGCACGGCGCCGCACTTTGATCGAGGAACATCTTGGTCTCGGGATTGAGCGTATCCCCAGTGAGAAAGATAACACGCCGAAGCAGGTGCGGATACTGGCGTTCCAGCGTCCGGTAGAGACTCGGCCCGTCGATTTCCGGCATGCGCATATCACTCAGCAACAGGTCATAGGAGCGCTCTCGGAGTTTCGTCAGCGCCAAGTGTCCATTTGCTACCGTCTCTACGGCGTAGCCGTCACGACTCAGCAGCCTCTTTAAGCCACTGGCAATACTGGGTTCGTCATCGATGATCAGGATGGATTTGTCATGTACAGCAGGTACGCGGTCCCTTTCTGGAGAGACGGGCGCTGTCGCACAGACGGCCTCAACGGGTAGTTCGACACAGAAGGTAGCGCCCTGCCCTGGTTGACTTGTCACAGTGATAGTGCCGCCGTGCCTCTCGATGATCCCCCGACATAGGGAGAGGCCCAGCCCCGTGCCAATGCCCACCGGTTTTGTGGTAAAGAAGGGTTCGAAAATGCGTGCCTGCAACGCCGGGGGAACGCCGGGACCGGTGTCTGTCACAGCGAGCGTGACACGCGTACGCGTCGCATTACACCGGGTAGTCAGGGTCAACTGCCGCAGGGCCGACGATTCGCGCAGCGCCTGGTGCGCATTGGTGATAAGGTTCGTGATCACCTGCTGTATCTGGTGCGCATCAGCCCACAGGAGTGGGAGCTTCTCGGCCGGAGCCAGGTGCACGGTAATGTTGTCCACCCGTAGCGCATAGGCCAGCAGTTCGACCGTATCGGTGACCAGGGAGTTGAGGGACACTGCCGTGCGCTCTGGGGTGTGTTGGCGTGCCAGGGTGAGGAAAGTGCGCACCAGGCGCTTGCAACGCTCGGCGGCCCGCGTCACCTCGTCAACCAATGCGAGCGAAGAGCTATGGCCGAGTTCTTCTCGCAAGAGGTCGGCGTGCATGAGGACTACTGCCAGGGGGTTATTCAACTCGTGGGCGACACCGGACAGCAGGGAACCCATGGCCGCGAGTTTTTCACTTTGGTACAGCGCCTCCTGCTGCAGTTGATATTGTGCGGCTGCGCGCTGCCGTTCCACCACCCGTCCGAGCTGGATACCGATTTGCACCCCAATATCGAGCAGCATGGGAGACGACTGTTGCATCTTGCGAGCGTAAAACTCCATCACGCCCACGACTTCTCGGCTTACCAGGATGGGGCAGGCAAAAACGCTCTGCAGTCCGCTTTCTTTTGCGCTCGCTGCGCGGCGAAACGCTGGATCCGCGGTCACATCTTCATGCCACTCTGGCTGACCCGAAGTGATGACGCGTCCAATGATGTCATTCCCTACCGTAGGCATATGCAGGGCCTGTGTGGCCTGCTGGAACACCGCAAAGCGCTCTGGCATGTCGAGGTGCCAGATGGTGCTAGACATCCACTGACCCGAGCCGTCGGGTGCGGCAAGATAGACATGCCCAACCAGCCAGCCAGTGTATGCACAGATCTGATCCAACGCCAACTGGAACACGGCCTCAGGGCTGGCGGCCTCGTTAGCCGCGGCTGTGATGGCTTGTAGCAACTCCAGCAAGGCAGTGCGCTCGGCCACCTGCTGGGCGAGCGTCGCATTGAGGGTTTGCAGTGCGTCTTCTTGCTGGTACAGGGCGAGGTTCTGTTCCTGCAGCAGGCTGCGGTGCGTATGCAGTATCTGCTGCAGGCGGAATTTGTCGACCGCGTTGGCGATGACACGGCGTAGCGTGTGAGCCGAGAGATCATCCTTTACCACATAGTCCTGTACCCCACGGTGCATGGCCTGCACGGCGAGCTGCTCGTTCCCCTGCCCGGTCAGCATGACTACTGGATAGGGGAGGGAGACGGTCCCCCCTTGCAAGGTATCAAGAAATCCAAACCCATCCATGTCCGGCAGATAGAAGTGCAGTACCACGCAGTCAGGCTGGGCAGTTTGGCACAAGCGCAAGCCTTCTTCGCCCGTGGCTGCCTCAAGCAAGGTATAAATCCCTGTGCTGCTCAGGAAACGGCGATATAGCGCGCGGTCCGCCGTGCTATCGTCCACAAGCAGGATCGTCAATGGCGTCTGCGCTATCACGGTGATCTCCTTTCAGGCCGTGTGACCACGCTGAACCAGTACCGCATCAGCCGCTCCAGGGCATACCGCAAGCGCTCGAAGTCCACAGGCTTCACCATATAGCTATTGGCGCCGAGTTGATAACACACGTCTATATCGTGTGGCTGGGCCGCAGTGGTGCATACGACCACAGGAATAGTCAGCAATCGTGCGTCCTGTTTGATCTGCCGCAAGACTTCGCATCCGTCTATGGCGGGGAGGTTTAGATCCAACAGGATGAGTGCTGGGCATGGGACGTCCCGTGCCTCTGCATAGAGACCGTGACGCAAGAGGGAATCCAGGGCGCTCTCCCCATCCGTGGCGCCATGTGGGCAAGGGGAGAGGGTTCATAGCGAACTTTCTGAGGCAGACATACCCGTGCCCTGGTAGAGGTTGCCTCGAGCGTGAAAATGACCACAAATACCGTACTACAGGCAGGGACAAACCGATTACCAGCATTGTATAGGTGCCTTTGAGGGCGAGAAGTTCAATATATGAGGACGGTGCACAGCAACAGAACGCCAACCCTCTTGCACCCTTCTTTTCAAAGAATTACAGCAAATTTCGTGCCATATTTGCGTCTCTCGTCTTGCCCTGCCGACCGCGCTACAAGTTTCATTACTCCATGGCTACGGGGATCTATTCGGCTGCCGTGGCCAAAGAGTTTCTTGAGCATGCGTGCGAAGAGCACAAGCATGGCGACGGTGCAGAATGTGTAGGGTACAGTGTAAGGGAACGGCATCCCCATGGAGAGCCGGTCACGCATGTGACCGGCTGTAGCACTCGAGCTGCTGCCCTGGACAGCTCACTGCGGGCTGTGCTAGCAACGATAGCGATCGAGAAAATCGTGCTGGCGATTCTCCGGCGTATAGAGAAACGTTGGCAGCCATGCCAGGAAAAAGCCGACGAAGGCAAACAAGAAACTTATGCCTAGAGGTTGGGTCACCGGTGAGAGCCACGCCCACAATAACCCGATGGCAAGCCCAAAGAGTGCCCCACCCAGAGCCACCCAGCCCTTGCGTTTTTCTACCCGTGTCCTCAGAGCCAGACTCTGTTGTACCAGCGTGGTAATCTGCTCCAGAGGTAAAAGACTTTCCCCCCAGAGGGCCAGACGGTAGCGTTGCTCCCCTACGCGTCCAAGTAACAGGGGGTCCCGTGTGTCAGTGCGCACCGGGGTGCGTATTTCATAGGACTCAAACAGGCCGAGCTTCCAGGCCCAGTGAAATTCCTCCAGTACTTCTGGTGGCGCTTTCAGCTGTGTGAGCGTGCTGATCACATCCGCGGGGGCGTGCACACTCGCGCCATCAAAGACCATGCATGTGGGGAGCCAGTGCGTCCAGATGACCATCTCCTCCTCGGTCACTACGGGGAAAAAAAGATCCAGGGAAAGTGGTCCCGTCTCACGGACAGCATCGGGCATGCCGGCTGTGCTGCTCGTACGCTCGCTGGCGTGCAGCTCCTGCATCCACGGATGTTTTTCTACCTTCCGATACATAATGGTTTCCATGCTCGTGCTCCTTCTTGATTTGCGCCACCTATTATTGGTGTATTCTGAACAGATACATCTCTCTTGCTCGTAAGGCTGGAGAGGAGACAGAGGCAGGGTGACACTGTCGCCCTGCCAAGGAGGACCTGCACCCGCAGGAGATGAGCGCCTACAGGCGCTCACCCCAGCCATCTCCCGCGTGCGTGGCATTGTTGTTCCGCCCGCCTGCGGCGGACGCTGTAGCATGGTTGGCTTCCAGGCGATTGACTACCGCGGTGACGCCGGCGACCGAGGCCACGGCCGATAGGAGTTTTTCTACCTCGTGCGCGGCAATTGAGCCGCTGAGCGTGACGCGTCCCTGATGGGCGGTCACCTCAACGGTCCCCGCCTGGGCGGCCACGTGCCCAATCTGGGCCCGCACCCGTGCCACCAAGACTGCATCCTCGGGTACATTAGCCCCTCTGAGCTGCGTCTGTGTCTCTGCAATCAGGCCATAGGTGCGTTGGTGCGCGTCGCGGACAGTTTGACTGATGAACTTCCCCAGGCGGCGCCAGTAGGCCTGGGCCTTATGGCGCACGAGAGCACGACGCCTTCTGCCCAACCTGGAATCGAGCACATACATCATCCCGGCGCCGAGCCCCGTACAGCCAAGCATCAGGATACCCTTCAGGATTCCTAGCTGCTCCGCACGGGCTAGCAGCAGCTCTGCCGGTCCTGGCCTCCGGTACCTGCGTGCCAGGGGTGTCCTGGCTAAGAGTTCACGCGCCTGACGGCCCAGGCTTCGCGTGGTGTGATCCCAGAGGTCGTCAGTCTGGCGCCGATACCTCTCGAGTTGCGCCCGTGCTAGGGCGCGGCGCCGTTCTCCCCGTTCCGGGTCCAACATGTATATGAGCCCGGCACCGAGACCGAGGCCACCGATGAGTATCGCGGTTTTGTTCATACCTTTTTCTCCTCTCCTCCTCGCTTTCTTCCTGTCCCACGCTGGGACAAGGGGCTCGAGGAGAAACCTTGCGACAGGCGCCTTACCCGTCTTGGAGCGTGATGCGTACACCCTGGCCGCCTAGAGTCCGTTTTACACCTTGCTGCTCGGACGAGAGATTGATGACCACCCCATGCTCGTTGCGCATGGTTTGGGTTTTGGGCCCACTCCCCACCGCCACATTGTTATATGTGCTTTGGAAGGGGGAAGCATGCAGCGCTCAGCCTGCGGCAGTCGGGACATACCAGGGCCCACGCGAGGCCGATCCTTATCCCTAATACAACCATAAGGCTGAGCAAATTCTGTGCCAGTGGCAGTACTCCATCTAACGCAGCCCTGCGACGCTCACGCACTTCGGCATGCTACGAGACCACATCTTGCAGAACCCGGAGTAGGACTAAGGAAGAATATAGACGCAAAATGGCATAGAGCTTGCTTGCTTGTATAGACACATAGACTGTTTTGTCAGGGAGCTGGGGAAACAAGGAGATTACATAGTGCAGTTCATAGCACGCATTATACGTGCTGCGAAGCTTGAATCACGCCTATATGAAGAGGTTGAAACTGATAAAGATGCCACGAGTCAAGCTTTGGTGGTAGTATTGCTCTCTAGCCTGGCTGCTAGCATAGGTGCTTCTACGTATGCCGGCCTGGGCGGACTGGTCATGGGGCTTGTGGCGCTGCTTGCATGGTATGTATGGACCTTTTTGACTTATATAATAGGTTCCAAACTCTTCCCTGTATCCCAGACCTCGGCAAGTCACCGGAAGTTATGGCGTACGCTTGGCTTTGCCAGCGCTCCCGGGGTGTTTCGCGTCTTTGGAGCCCTACCAGGACTCACTGGAATTGCGTTTCTCGTTGCCGCCGTGTGGATGCTCATTGCCGCGGTTATTGCAGTACGGCAGGCATTCGACTATACAAGCACGGTACGTGCTGCTAGCGTGTGTGTTCCTGGTTGGCTGGTGTACGTGTTTCCCTTGTTTTTCCTGTTATTGTTGCTTGGCTAGATGGGGTAAGCAGTTTGTGTGCTACGGTGATTTTCTCAGAATGAGAGACTGACAATCAGAATGAGAGACCGAACTCTCTGCCTGTGAACTATCTTATCCCACTCATGGCTGGAGGCCTCGTAAAGTTCTGCTGTCCCTTGTTTGTCTGTCAATCTCTAATCCGTCTTGCCGTATGCCATGCGGCAGCCCCGATACTGCAGCCCTCGGCATAAAGATTGCATTCCGAGGAGGCTCAACGTATGCTCCCTGTGCACCAAATGCACCAGCATCTCTACACGCTCTCCTGCATAGACTCGGCTCGTGTATGAGATCGTCTGGATGGTGCGTGCAGGAGGAGATAATGCCATGACGAACGCTGAACAGGCCCAAGGACAGCTTCCGGAACTAGCTGCCCTGCGCCAGTGCCTCACTGAACTTGCACTGCCCCCCGCTGTGCGCCAAACGCTCGACAGCGCCTTCACTGAGAGCGAGAAGCGACTCCAGCAGCGCCTGGAGCAGATAATGTCGCAGGTCCAATGTAGTGTCCTGCTAGGCGATATCGCTGGGAAGATAATCCATGAGATCCGCAATCCTCTGAATGCTATCTTCCTGCATGTGGATGTGGTGCTGGGGGAACTCCAGTGTCCGACGCTTGACAGCCGTACCCAAATGATGGAATCCCTCTCGGACATCAGAATGGAAGTTAGACGCCTGTATGACATTATGCAGGATTATCTGGCCCTCGCGCGTCTTGCCATAGTGCAATATGAGCCTGAGGATATGGGCAATTTTCTACGCGAGTGCGGGCGCGTCATGCAGGAGCAGGCGAGAACCCGTGGAGTCATGCTCCATCTGCAAGGACTGGTACGCCTTGGCTCTGTGTCCCTCCACAAAGGGACCTTACAGCGCGCCTTCGTGAATCTGCTGCAGCGGGCGCTGGACGCTATGCCGCAGGGCGGTACCGTTACCCTACGGGGCCGGCGCACTGCCTCCCATAGTGTTGTCGAGATACGAGATACTGGCAGTGCCATCTCCGAAGAGCAGTTTGACGTCCTTTTTGAATCTCTATACAGTACAGGTTCGGAATGGACAGGCCTGGGGCTCTATGTCGTGCGCGAAATCGTTGTGGCCCACCATGGGACCATCGACGTCCAGAGCGCGCCAGGCCAGGGCACCACGTTTACGGTGACGTTGCCCCTTGTAGCCATGGGAATGCACCAAAGCTAAAGAGATGACAGCAAAGAACCACGAGGGGTTCGCCGAGCTTTCCCGATTGTTTCTGCCCCATCTCACCTTGCCTCCCACCAGGGGCGGTACCAACCTTGCTCTATAGTTGCAGATGGTGCCTGCCCTCATCCTCATCTGCCGGCTCCAGAGGGACGGAGCACCACAAGCCTGGGCCCAGACCTGGCACGCGCCTTGCACTCTCCTACGACCGTTGGCCCGTAGTCAACCTGGGGTCCTAAGGAATCGAATGCCTGAGTGGGACATGTCCGGATCTGTGAGGGCCTGGGGAGGGTGACTTCGCCAGCCTACCCTCTCTGGGGTATCTGTATGGCAAGCTCGCGCTGGCCCGTGCACCTGCCTTCATGGCGACACTGGCGCGCCATGAGGCACTGCGTTGACACCCTGATTCTGCCTGGAGTTAGCCCCGTCTGCCCCAGAGTTTTCCCCAGAGGCAGTGGAGAAGTCCGCTGGCGCTTTGTACAACAAGGATTTTCTCTTGCTGCGTACGCACGAAAAACGCCCGTTAAATCGACAGGGTGCCAGGACCGTAATGTTGTGATCTTCAGCGATAAGTAGGCTCTTGGCCACTTTTGGTGATGTGCCTTTGTGGAATTTCTGCCGACTCTTCGCTGTTATAACTAATACA
>Ga0137418_10006690_pt1 | contig 10601 bp, 12 predicted proteins | sample CZODoug3_1_2_16f_FD_122242 | JGI IMG/M metagenome (GOLD analysis project Ga0137418, IMG submission 122242) | Vadose zone soil fungal communities from Angelo Coast Range Reserve, California, USA - CZODoug3_1_2_16fungal (Hybrid Assembly) | ecosystem: Environmental > Terrestrial > Soil > Vadose... | reverse complement strand
CCCTGGCTCTCGATGCCGAGGGCGACGTTGAACTTGCTGCGGAAGTTCTCGAGGGCGACCGCCGCCGTCAGCTCCACCACCTGCGCCTCAGAGAAATGCCGGCGGGCCTCGGCGAACAGCTCGTCGGTGACCTTCTGGCCGGTGATCGTCATGGCTTCGGCGAAGGCGAGCGCGGCGCGCTCGGGCGGCGAGTAGTGGCGGCTGGTCGCGAACGAGACCACCTCGCGGATCTTGTCCTCCGAGGCGCCGGCCCGCAGACCGCGGGAGCTGTTGATGTCGATTCAGAACGGGCAGCCGTTGATGAGCGCGACGCGGAGATAGACGAGGGCGAGCAGCTCCTTGTCGAGCAGGCCTGAGCGGTCGACGGCCGCCGACAGCGCCTTGGCGGCCTTCATGATGCCCGGCGTATGGGCCTGGACCTTCGTGGTGTTGAACACGGCGCCGAACGTCTCCTGCTCCTTCGCGAAGGCCTCCTTCAGGATGGGATCGTCGCCGGGCTCGGTGATCTCGCGCACGCGGGGCATGGCGTGATTATAGCCGCGGGCCCGCTCGCATGATCATCGCCGCGCGGCCGGCTGAGTCGTCAGATACTGCTCGATCGAGGGCAGCGCGTCGAGCAGCACGTCGCCGACGACGGCGAGGCTCTGCGCGGAGACCTTGTCGAGCGTGTCGCCGGCGGTGTGCCACGGCGGAAAGTCGAAGTCGATCAGGAGCGCGGCGGGCACCCCCGCCTTGAGGAACGGCACGTGATCGTCCTCCACCGGCAGCGGGTCGTTCAGGAAATGCTTGCCGTGGCCGAGGCGGGCGGCGCTCGCCCAGAGGATGTCGTTCAGCCACGGCGTGGAATACGTGTCGCGACGGATGTTCAGGTCCCGGTCGCCGATCATGTCCACGAGCACCAGCGCCCGCGGCAGCCGTCCCGCCCGCTCGAGCTCGGCCGCGAGATGGCGCGAGCCGTACAGGCTGTCGGTGGCCGTCCACGCCTCCCGTGCCTCCTCGCCGTCGAACCACACCAGCCACACCGTGTACTCGCGCGGCGCCTTCGAAAGTCGCCGCGCCAGCTCGATCAGCAGCGCCGCGCTGGAGCCGCCGTCGTTGGCGCCCACGAAGCGGAACGACGTGAAGAGCTTCGTGTCGTAGTGGCCGGCGAGCGCGACGACGTCGGCGCGGCGGCCGGGCAATCGCGCCACGACGTTGGCCATGCGCATCCGCCCGTGCGGCGTCATGGCCTCGAACGGTTGCACCTCCGCCTCGACGCCGGCCTTCCGCAGCTCGCCCACGATGTAGGCCCGCGCCTTCTCGCCGCCGGGTGAGCCGGCCACGCGCGGGCCGATGGCCACCAGCCGCTCCACGTGGCGCAGCGCGGCCGCGCCGTCCACGCGCAGCATCGCCTGGGTGTCGCGGAGCGGAGCCGGCGCCTGGCCCTCGCCGGCGCGCGGGGCGCCGCCGAGGGCGGCGAGGAGCACTGCCACGGCGAGCGCGGCGCGGCCGCTCATGCCTGCCCCCTCCGGGGGGACCGGCCTTCCGCGGCCGGCTTGAGGCCGGCGGCGCCGAAGTACTGCATCGTCAACACGAAGTTGCCCTCGGCGTGCAGCGCGTTGAAGCCGTCGAGCCAGCGCTCGGCCGTCGGCGCGTCCACGATGCCGAAGCGTACGGCGTTCTCGGCGCGCCGGCCGAGGAAGTTGCGCGAGAACTGGGTGAGCGTCGTGTCCTGGTAAACGTCGGCGAGCATCTTGACGTCGGCCAATCCCGCCGCGCGCAGGAGCGCGCCGAGCCGGCGGCCGCTGTGCGGCTCGGGGTAGATGCGCGCGGCGACACCATCGAGGATGCGGGCGGTCAGCTCGCGGTCCGGATGCGCGGCGCCGATGAGGCCGAAATCCTGGTCCTGCAGCCCGACGCGACCGCCCGGACGCGCGACGCGCGCCATCTCCTTCACCACGCGCAGCGGGTCCTCGACGTGCAGGATCACCGTGATGGCGAGGACGACGTCGAAGCGGCGATCGCCGAACGGCAGCCGCTGACCGTCGGCGCGACGGAACGCGATGCGGCCGCCGGCCGCACCGCGTGACAGCGAGCGCGCGCGCGCGAGCAGCGTGGCGCTCGTGTCCACCGCGGTCACCGCGCCGCGGCGCCCCACGAGCGCGGCGAGGTCGCGCACCACGACGCCGGTGCCGCAGCCGACCTCCAGCACGCGATCGCCCGCGCGCACGGGGACCCAGCGAAGGAAGCGGCGACGGAGGCGGACCTGGCTCGGGGTGCGGCCGCGCACCTCGAGAGCGGCGGCCATCGTCTCGGCCGTGGGCTGAGCGTCGACCGCGCGCCAGGGATCGGGATGGAGGCTAGCCAACGTAGCGGCGCGCGCACTCCTCGCTGCAGAAGTAGGGCGCCCCGTCGGCGCCGCGGCCGCGCACGGCGCGCGAGCGCACGACGTACGTCTGGCAGACGGGATCCTTCACCAGCTCGTCGCTGATCGCGACGCGAGGCCGCGTCCTCGTCGCGAGCGGACGGCGCAGGAGCGGGAGCAGCACGGTAAAGACGAGCACCGCAACGGCAAGAAGCAATACCACGCGCACGGGTTACCGCTCCGGCTTGATCGAGACGGCTCGAAGGAATTCCTTGTCCTGCGCGGTCAGCTCGGAGGAGAAGCCACGGCTCTTGGCGCCCGCGAAGAAGATGCCGGTGTCGGCGCCGCGCCGGAGGATCTCCTGGACGGCGTCGCGCGCGGCATCGGTGGCCGACAGCGAGGCCTCGATCGTCTGCACGAGGCGCTTGAAGAGGCCGTCGAGGTGACGTTCTCTCGCCATGAGACTCTTACGATAACATACGCCGCGTGCGCGACCCCTGGAGCCCGCTCGCATCGTCGATCCTCTGGTCGCGCGGCAAGCTCGCGCTGCGCGACGATGCCTGGCGGCTGCCCGACGGCACCGAGCGCGCCTACCCCGTGCTGGCCGTCGGCGCCACCGTCGGCGTCCTCGGCTTCGTCGAGCCTGACCGCGTGCTGCTCGTGCGCCAGTTCCGTCACCTCGCGCGCGCGCCGTCGTGGGAGCTGCCGGGCGGCGGCGCCCTGGCCGGCGAGGCGCCCGAGGCCGCCGCGCAGCGGGAGCTGCGCGAGGAGAGCGGCTATCGCGCCGAGCGCCTCGTGTTTCTCACGCGCTTCTGGCCGTCCGCCGCCTACCTCGACGAGGTGGCGTGGTGCTACGTGGCGCACGGCCTCACGCCCGATCCCCTGCCCGCCGACGACGACGAGTTCTTCGAGCGCTCCGTGGTGCCGGTGGCGGAGGCGATCCGCATGGCGCTGGATGGGGAGATCACGGAATCGGTTTCCAAGGTAACGCTGCTCCAGTACGCGCTCCAGGGATGGCGGCCGGTCTGAGCCGCCCTGGCGACGCGATCGATGCCGTCATCTTCGACATGGACGGCGTGCTGGCGGATTCCGAGCCGCTGCACCAGCACGCCATCCGCGTCTTGCTGGCGGAGTACGGAGTGGACTGGGCTCCCGACGGTCGCGATCCCACCGTCGGGCTGACGTCGCTCGAGGCATTCGCGGTGATCTGTGCGCGGCACGCCCTGCCGCACGACCCCCGGCGCCTCGACGAGCTCTACACGGCGCGCGTACTGCCCCTCCTGCGCGAGCGCGTGACCCCGCTGCCCGGAGTGCCCGACGTGCCGCGCACACTCGTGGCGCGCGGCCTGCGCCTCGGCCTCGCGTCGTCGTCGGGACCCGACGTCATCGAGACGACGCTCGTCACGCTCGGCGTCCGGTCGCTCTTCGAGGTGGTCGTGTCGGGCGTCGACGTCGCGCGCGGCAAGCCGGCGCCCGACGTGTTCCTCGAAGCGGCCAAGCGGCTCGGCGTGGCGCCCGCGGCGTGCGTGGTGGTGGAGGACTCCGAGCGCGGCGTGCGCGCGGCGCGCGCGGCGGGGATGCGCTGCGTCGCCGTGCCCTGCGCCGAGACGCGCCACCACGACTTCACCGACGCGACGCTGGTGCTGCCCAGTCTCGACGACCTCCTCGCCTGCCCGCTGTTCGTCTAGTCAGCTCCGGGCGAGCCACTGCCCGAATCGTCTCTGGTAATCCGCCAGCATCGCTGATTGTCCCGTCGTCTTCCAGTACATCAACCCCGACAGGAGCTCGAGACCCATCGCCACGTGGTAGCGCATGCCGCCGTCCTTCATCATCAACGGATCCGAGCCATATCCCGAGCGAAACTCGGACTCGGACCCGGGGAATGTTTCGAACACCCACATCGTCAGCTTCACGAAGTCGGAGATCGGGTCCGTGGAACGGGCATGCTCGAAATCGAGGAGACACCGAAAACGCCCGGCGGCCACGAGAGTATTCGGAAGATAAAGGTCGCGATGCACGACAGCAGGACGTATCTCGCAGGACACCGTTCGAACAGCGGAGAGGATCACCTCGCCTGCGGACTCGAGGCTTGGGCGTGGCAGCAACGCAGCCTGCAGATGATCAGCCTTCAGACGCTCGAGCCGCGATTCGACGATCGACCTCCAGCTCTCCTCTCGTTTCGACGACGCCAGGTCTTCTGCAAAATAGCCGAGGTCGATTGAGTGAAGCCGAGCCACCGCCGTGCCAAAGTCGCGAAAAAAGGTGGCTCGCTGCGACTCGGACATTCCTGGCAGCGCGTCCTCGCCATCGAGTCCTGTCAGAAACTCCTGAACGAGCCAGGAGCGCCCGCCAAAGGACGCCGTCCCTTCGGAGAAGTGGAGCAGTTTCGGCGCAGGGATCCGGTGTGTTGCCGCCAATTCCAAGACCTGCCGCAGCGACTTCATCCTGCCCAGCTGCTCGGTTCGCAGCGCGATCTTCAGCAAGAGGTCGGTGTTCGAGCTGGTTTCCAGAACGAACGATTGATGGCCGTGTCCCTTGACCAGCGGACGGGACCGGGTCACCTCGCCATAGGCAGGAAGCGCCCGCGGCAGCTCGTCCTCGATTTCCGTCCGGCTGACCTCGGGCCACATGACCCCGGTCAGTACGTGGCCCGGCCGCCCGAGAGATCGTAGACCGCGCCGGTCGAGAACGAGCACTCGTCGGAGGACAGCCAGGCGACGAGCGCGGCGACCTCCTCCGGCTTGCCCACCCGTCCCATCGGGATCTTCGCAACGAGCATGTCGACCGTCGAGCGCTCCATCTGCTGGAGCAGCTCGGTGCCGATCACGGCCGGCGCGACGGCGTTGACGAGAATCCCCTGGGTCGCGACCTCCTTGGCGAGCGCCTTGGTGAGCCCGATGACGCCGGCCTTGGCCGTGGAGTACGGCACGAGCGTGGGGTTGCCCTCCTTGCCGGCGATGGAGGCGATGTTGACGATGCGCCCGCTCTGCCGAGGCCGCATGAGCCTCACCGCCGCCCGGCAGACGAGGAAGACGCTCGTCAGATCGACGGCGATCACCTGCTGCCAGTCCGCGTCGGTCAGCTCCCACGTCGGGAACGAGCGGCCCGTGATGCCGGCGTTGTTGACGACGACGTCGAGGCGGCCGTGCCAGTCGTGCGCGGCCTGCACGGCGCCGTCGACGTCGGCCGTGCGCGTGACGTCGGCGACGATCGCGCGCGCGTTGCCGCCGAGGCGCTTGGCGGCGCCCTCCACGGCCGGGGCGTCGCGGTCCAGCATCACCACGCGCGCGCCGTCGGCGAGCAGCCGCTCGCTGATCGCCAGGCCGATGCCTCGGCCCGCGCCGGTGACGAGCGCCGTGCGGCCGTCGAGGCGGCTCATGCGCGTGCTCACGCGAGGGCCTGGCTGAAGTCCTCGATCAGGTCGTCGGGGTGCTCGAGACCGATCGACACGCGCAGCAGGTTGGCCGGCGTGGTGGTCCCGGCGCCCTCGATGGACGCGCGGTGCTCGACGAGACTCTCCGTGCCGCCGAAGCTCGTCGCCCGCGTGAAGACGCGCATCTTCGCGGCCACACCCATGGCGACCTCCGCCCCGCCCTTGACCTGGACGGAGAGCATGCCGCCGAACATCGCCATCTGGCGCTTCGCGACCTCGTGCCCCGGATGCGACGGCAGCCCCGGATAGTGCACGCGCTCCACGCGCGGGTGGCCGGCCAGAAAGGTCGAGAGTTTGAGGGCGTGCTCCGACTGCGCGCGCACGCGGTACGGCAGCGTGCGGATTCCGCGCAGCAGGAGCCAGCAGTCGAACGGCGACGGCACGGCGCCGCCCGCCGTCTGCAGCGTGCGCAGCCGCTCGAAGAGCGGACCGCGTTCCCGCGCGACCACGATGCCGCCCAGCACGTCGGAGTGGCCTCCGAGGTACTTGGTGGTGGCGTGCACGATCAGGTCGGCGCCGAGCTTGAACGGCGACGACAGGATCGGCGTCGCCGTGGTGTTGTCGCACACGAAGCGCGCGCCGGCCGCGCGCGCGATGGCGGCGATCCTGCCGAGGTCGCTCACTTTCCACAGCGGGTTGGACGGCGACTCCGCCCACACCAGCCTCGTGGTCGGGCGCACCGCCTTCTCGACGGCGCCGAGGTCGGTCATGTCGACGAACGTCGTCGCGAGCCCCCAGCCGGCGTAGACCTCGCGCAGGAGCTTGCCGGTGCCGAAGTAGGCGTCCAGCGGCGCCACGACGTGGTCGCCCGGCGCCAGGGACTGGAAGACGGCGGAGGTCGCCGCCGAGGCCGACGCGAAGGCCACGGCGCCCGCGCCGCCCTCGAGCGCGGTCAGGCACGCCTCGAGCGCGGCGCGATTGGGCGCGCTGCTGCGCGAGTAGATGTGGCCGTGTGGGAACGAGCCGTCGGGCTCGCGCTCGAACGTCGTGGACGGATGGATGGGCGGCGTCACGGCGCCGGTGGCGGGATCCACCTCGGCGCCCGCGTGCACGGCGACGGTCTCGATCCTCATGGAGCCCTCCTCGCCGGCATGGTAACTCGGCTCACCCCGCCGGCCCCCTCCATGCCTGCGTCCGCCGGGTCACGCCGCGGAGCAGGGCCCAGTAGACGAGCCGCACCACGAGTCCGATGGCGACGATCAGCACCGACATGGCCGCCGCCTGGGCGGTGTCGCCCGCGTCGTCCATGAGGAGCATGGCCACGGCGGCCAGCTCGGTGCCCGGCGCGACCAGGAACACGGCCGCCGACAGCGTCACCATCGCGTTCAGGAAGAAGTACATGCTGATGCCGACGATCGAGGGCAGCGCCATCGGCACCGTCACGCGCCAGAAGGTGCGATAGAACGGCACGCCCATGGACGCGCCCACGTGCTCGAACTCGGCGTCCATCTGCTTGAGCGCCGCGGTGGCGGTGAGAAAGGGCACCGTGAAGTAGTGCACGAGGTTGCTGATCACGAGGATGGTCAGCGTTCCGTACAGCGCGTTGAGCGGGCTGCCGGGGGCGTTGAACACGAAGATGTACGCGAGGCCGAGCACCATGCCGGGGATGGAGACCGGAAGCAGCGAGACCATGTAGAGCGGCCCGCTCGCCACCGTGCGACCCTTCTCCACCAGATACGCGCCGGCGAAGGCGACCGCGGTGCCGACGAGCGCGGTCAGCGCCGCCGTCTCCAGGCTGTTGAGCAGCGCCGTGTAGCCGCCCGCCGTGTCGAACCGGTAGTGCTTGAGTGTCAGCGTCAGGTCGTAGGGCCATCGCGAGACGAGCGAGGTGGCCAGCACCACCACGTAGACCGCCGTGATGGCGGCCGCGGCCAGCGCGCAGTAGAGCCAGAGGCCCCACCGCAGCAGGGGTCCGCCCCCCGGCGCCAGCGGGCGCGCGGACGACGAGATGAGCGCGTACTGGCGGCGCTGCACGAGCCGATCCACGACGACGGCGAGCAGCGCGGGGACGAGCAGCACGACGGACACGGTGGCGCCCATCGTGAAGTTCTGCTGGCCGATCACCTGGTTGTAGATCTCCGTCGCCATCACCGAGGTCTTGCCGCCGAGCACCTTGGGGGCGCCGAAGTCGGTGATCACGGTGGTGAAGACGACGAAGCAGGCGCTCATCAGACCGTATTTGACGCCCGGCAATGTGACGGTCAGGAACGTGCGCAGCCGGCCGGCGCCCAGCGCGGCCGCGGCGTCGTAGAGCCGCGCGTCGGCGGCGGCGAGCGCGGCGGTGAGGATCAGGACGGCGTGCGGGAAGCAGTAGAGGACCTCGGCGAGCACGATGCCCTTCACGCCGTAGATGCCGACGTTGAGGCCGGTCTGCCGTGTGACGATCCCGTTGTTGCCGAAGAGGTAGACGAGCGCGAAGCCGTGCACCAGCGAGGGCGCGAACAGCGGCAGCATGGCGGCGACGCGGAAGACGGCGCGCCCCGTCAGCCGCACGCGGGTCAGCGCGTACGCGTACACGAAGGCCAGGACGACGGTCAACACCATGGCGGCCGCGGACACGACCAGGCTGTTCGTGATCGAGGCGGCGATGGCCGGGGTGCGGACGTAGCGCAGATAGTTGGCGAGGCCGACGACGCGCCCGTTGTTGTCGAGTAGGCTGCGCCACAGCACCTGCAGCATCGGGTACAGCACGAAGACCCAGAGGAAGGCGGCGAACAGCGCGAGGAAGATCCAGCGCAGGACGTGCTCGGCGTCGAGGCGCCGCGGCACGACGCGCTCGGGAATCATGCGCGCGAGGTCGCGGGCCACCGCCGCCTTCAGGCCGGCTCGGGAAACACGCGCAGCGCCTCCGGCGTGAGCACGAGTGCCAGCTCCGCGCCCTCCTTCGCGCCGGCGTCGGCGAGGGCGTCGCCCGCCAGGTCGCACTCGAGCTCGGGCCCATCGTCGCCGGGCAGCGCCAGCGACAGCCGCGCGAACGCGCCGAGGAACTGGACGGCGACCACGCGCGCCGCCACGCGGTTGTCGACGGCCTCGTGTGTGGGCGCGCCGACCCGGATCTCCTCGGGGCGAATGGCCAGGGCGAGGCGCGTCCCGGCGGGCCGGGCGGCGCCCGCGCGATGCCGCAGCTCGAGCCGCCCCACCCGCGCCCAGCCCGGCCGCTCGCTCGCGACGGCCGCCAGCACGTTCATGCGACCGACGAAGCGCGCGACGAAGAGCGAGGCCGGCTCCGTGTAGGTCTCAAACGGCGTCCCGATCTGCTCGACCACGCCATGGTTCATCACCACGATGCGGTCGGCCATGGTCAGCGCCTCCTCCTGGTCGTGGGTCACCATGATCGTCGTGATGCCGAGCCGCCGCTGCAGCGCCTTGATCTCCGCGCGCAGGGCGACCCGCACGCGCGCGTCGAGCGCCGACAGCGGCTCGTCGAGCAGCAGGAGCGCCGGCGACGGGGCCACCGCGCGGGCCAGCGCCACGCGTTGCTGCTCGCCGCCCGAGAGCTGGGCGGGATAGCGATCGCGGTGGCGGGCGAGCCCGACCAGCGCCAGCAGCTCGTCCACCCGCGCCGCGATGCGCTCGCGCGGGACGTGCCGGGTCGCGAGGCCGTAGCCGACGTTGCGGGCGACGGTGAGGTTGGGAAACAGCGCGTAGGACTGGAACACGATGCCGTAGTTGCGCTCGCGCGGAGGCAGCCCGGAGACGTCGCGCCCGGCCATGCGCACGGTCCCGAGGTTCTGACGCTCGAGACCCGCGATGATCCGCAGCAGCGTCGTCTTGCCGCAGCCGCTCGGCCCGAGGAAGCAGACGAACTCGCCGTCGCCGACCTCGAGCGTCACGCGCTCGAGGGCGACGACGGCGCCGAATCGCTTGGCGATGCCGTCGAGGGCGACCGCGGCGGGCCGCCCGCTCGTCACTTCTGGTAGCGCTTGGACCACTCGGCCAGGATCCGATCGCGGTTCTTGGCCGACCAGTCGAAGTCGTTCGGATAGACGACCTTGCTGATGTCCTTGGGCAGCCCCTCGGGCACGGGGAAGCCGGCGACGGAGACGGCGGCGAAGTACTTGGCGTAGAGCGCCATCGCCTCGTCGGAGATCGCCCAGTCCAGGAACTGTTTCGCGGCGGCGTTGCTCTTGCCCTTCTTCGTCAGCCCGTTGGCCTCGATCTCGTATCCGGAGCCCTCCTTCGGCAACACCATCTCGACGGGCGCCCCGTCCTTCTTCATCTTCATGGCCACGTACTCGAACGACACGCCGACGGCGCGCTCGCCGGCCGCGGCGTCCTTGCACGGCTTGCTGCCCGACTTCGTGTACTCCGCCATGTTCTTGTCGAGCGCGTCGAGATACTTCCAGCCCTCTGCCTCCTTCATCCGCTGGAGGATCGACGCGACGGACAGGTACCCCGTGCCCGAGGAGGCGGGGTTCGGCATCACGATCTCGCCCTTGTAGACGGGCTTGGTCAGGTCGGCCCACGACTCGGGCTTCGGCAGATTCTTCTTCTTGGCGACCTCGGTATTGAAGCAGAACGCCGACATGTAGATGTCGATGCCGACCCAGGCCGGCGCCGCCGCTTTGTCGCGGAACAGCGGCTGCACCCGCTCGAGGCCCTTCGGCGCGTACGGCTCGAGGAGCCCGGCGTTCTTGAACACCATCATGTTGGTGGCCGCCACGCCCCAGATCACGTCGGCCTGCATGTTGTCCTTCTCGGCCATGAACCGGGCGGAGATGTCGCCGGTGGACAGCCGCAGCATCTTCACTTCGAGATTGGGCAGCGTCTTGTTGACCGCCTTCATGTAGTCGGTGACCTGCTCCGGTTCGATGGCCGTGTAGA
>Ga0137418_10006689_pt1 | contig 10601 bp, 11 predicted proteins | sample CZODoug3_1_2_16f_FD_122242 | JGI IMG/M metagenome (GOLD analysis project Ga0137418, IMG submission 122242) | Vadose zone soil fungal communities from Angelo Coast Range Reserve, California, USA - CZODoug3_1_2_16fungal (Hybrid Assembly) | ecosystem: Environmental > Terrestrial > Soil > Vadose... | reverse complement strand
CTCGAGCAGACGCCGCAGCATGCCGCGAATGTCCGGGTCGTCTTCGACGACCACGATCCGGCGGCGCGGCGTGTCGGCGGCCGCACGCCGGGCGCGCGGCGTCTCGGCGCGGGGCGCGGGCGCGCTGCGCAGGCGAAGGCGGAACGTGCTGCCGCATCCGGGCCCGTCGCTGGCCGCCTCGATCGTCCCGCCGTGCAGCTCGGCCAGGCGTTGCACGACGGCCAGCCCGATCCCGAGCCCGCTGCGTCCGCGGATCGGGCCGGGCTCGCCCTGCACGAACAGGTCGAAGATCCTCGCCAGCATCTCGCGCGGGATGCCGACGCCGGTGTCCCGCACCCGCAGCACGCCGTGGCCGCTCTCCCGCGCGATGGTGACGTCGACGGCGCCGCCGGGCGGCGTGTATTTGAGCGCGTTGTCGAGCAGGTTGACGACGATCTGCTCGACACGCACGGGATCCGCTTCGACCCACACCGCCTCGCCGTGCACGGCCAGCGCGTGGCGCTCGGTCCGTCCCGCGCCCGACAGCGTCGCCACGCAGCGCCGCACGCTCTCCGCCAGATCCATCGGGCGCGGGTCGAGGCGAATCTTGCCGGCGGCGATGCGGTTCACTTCCATCAGGTCGTCGACCATCCGGGCGATGTGGCGCGCCTGGCGTGCGATCACCTCGCGCGCGCCCGTCGCCGCGTCGTCCGGCTTGCCGACCCGGTCGAGGAGCTGAACGGCGGTGGTGATGGCCGACAGCGGGTTGCGGAACTCGTGCCCCAGCACGGCCACGAACTCGTCCTTCGCACGGTTGGCCGCCTCGGCCGACGCCCGCGCGGCGCGCTCGCGCGCCAGGAGCGCCTTGCGGTCGTCCTCGACGTGACGTCGCGTGGCCGTGAGCCAGGCGACGACGACTCCGACCAGCGCGAAGGACACGACCGACGCGACCTCGTGCCACGTCGTGGTGACCGTGAAGAGCGGCGGGATGAACCAGTAGTCGATCGCGAAGGTACAGAGGGCGACGCTGACGAGGGCGGGTCCCAGGCCGACGAACCACGCCACCGCGATGACCGTCAGGAGGAACGGCGGCGCGGGCAGCGGCTCGATCAGGAAGCGGAGCGGGATCAGCACCGCCACCGTCGCGAGCGAGGCCGCGCCGCCGAAGAGGTACCGGCCGGCCCGATGCGCGCGGACACGGTCGAGGCTCATCGCGTCGTCAGCGTGAGCCCACCGTCGACGACGAGCGTCTGGCCGGTGATCCAGCGCGCGTCCCCGGGGCGATGGCATTGACGCGGATCGCCTTGGGCGCCAGCTGGATCGCCACGCTGACGACGAAGCCGAGGACGCCCGCCTTGGCCGCGGCGTAGGCGGTGCGGCCCGCTCCGCGCAGCGCCGCCACCGACGAGACGCACGTGATGGCGCCACCACCGCGGCGCTCGAGGGCGGGAACCGCTGCCTGGGTGGCGAGCAGCATCGACTTGAGGTCCACAACCATCACACGATCCCACTCCTGCTCCGTCGTGTCCATCAGCGTCTGGCGGGATTCGATTCCGACATTGTTGTGCAGGATGTCGAGCCCGCCCCAGCGGCCGACGGCCTCGGCCACCATCGCCTCGCAGTCGGCCTTGTGCGTCACGTCGGCGGCGAACGCGAGCGCCTCGCCCTTCTCCGCGCGGATCGAGGCGACCGTCTCGTCGGCGTTGGATTTCTGCGCGTCCACGCAGAGCACGCGCGCGCCCTCGCGGGCCATGAGGATCGCCGCGGCCTTGCCGTTGCCCACGCCCGGCCCGCGCGAGCCCGCGCCGGTCACGATCGCGATCTTGCCGGCGAGTCGTTCGCCCATTGGGGTAGAGTCCTCCTGGGTCCTTATAATGCCCTCGGCACGGCGCGTCCGGCTCTGGTCCGGCCTCGTATTGTTCGCGTATGTGACGACGCACCTGGCGAATCATTCGCTGGGCCTCGTCTCCCTCGACGCGATGGAGGCCGGCCGCGTCTACTTCCTCGCGCTGTGGCGCAATCCGCTCGTCTCGCTGCTGCTCTACGGCTCGCTGGTCACGCACGTGGTGCTCGCGTTCTGGGCGCTCTACCAGCGCCGCACGCTGCGCATGCCGCTCTGGGAGGCCGCGCAGCTGGCGCTCGGGCTGGCGATCCCGCCGCTGCTCGTCACCCACATCGTCGGCACGCGGATCGCGTGGCAGGTCTACGGTGTCGAGGACGCGTACTCGCGCGTGGCGCTGTCGCTCTGGGCGCTCGCGCCCGACCTCGGCAGCCGGCAGGTGCTGATCGTGGGCCTGGCGTGGGTGCACGCGATGATCGGCCTGCACTCGATCGTCAAGCTGCGCGCGTGGTATCCGCGCGCGGCGCCCTGGCTGCTGGGCGTGGTGGTGCTGGTGCCGGTGCTGGCCATTCTCGGCTTTGTCAACGGCGGACGTCAGGCCGCCGCGCTCGCCCGCGATCCGGCCGTGCGGGCCCAGATGCTCTGGCACGGACGCGCGCCGCTCACGCCGGCGGAGACGGCGATGCTCGTGCGGGTCCGCGAGCGCGGGTTCGTCGGCTACACGGCGCTGCTCGGCGCGGTGCTGGTCGCGCGCGGCGTGCGCAGCGTGCTTCAGCGCCGGCGCGGTCTGATCCGGGTGACCTATCCGAACGGCCGGCGCGTGATCGTGCCCGTGGGACTCTCGGTGCTGGAGGTCAGCCGGTATGCGCGCATCCCCCACGCCTCGGTGTGCGGCGGCCGCGGGCGCTGCTCGACGTGCCGGGTCCGGATCCAGACGGCGCGGCCCCAGCCGCCGCCGGACGAGACGGAGAGCCGCGTGCTGCGCCGTCTCGGCATGCCGCACGACGTGCGCCTGGCCTGCCAGCTGCGTCCGACCGCCGACCTCGGCGTCACGCCGCTGTTGCCCGCCACCGCCACCGCCGCCGACGGCCGCCCGCCCGGCGATTCCCACGGCGGCCGCGAGCAGGACGTCGTTGTCGTCTTTGCCGACCTGCGCCGCTTCACCCGGCTGGCCGAGCACCGGCTGCCGTACGACGTCGTCTTCTTCCTCAACCGGTATTTCGAGGCGGTCGGCGGCGCCATCCAGCGCTCGGGCGGGGTGGCCAACCAGTACACCGGCGACGGCGTGATGGCGTTGTTCGGGCTCGACGTCGGACCGGAGGAGGGATGCCGCCAGGCCCTGGCCGCGGCGGGCGAGATGGTGCGCAGCGTCGCGACGCTGAGCGAGTCGCTGGCCGCCGACCTGCCGGAGCCGTTGCGCATCGGCATCGGCATCCACACGGGCCCCGCCGTCGTGGGCCGCATGGGCTACGGGGACGCCGTCTATCTCACCGCCGTCGGCGACACCGTCCACGTGGCCAGCCGGCTCGAGGCGCTGACCAAGGACTACGACTGCGAGCTGGTCGTCTCCGAGACGGTCGCCCGCCGGGCCGGGGTGTCGACCGAGGGCCTGCCGCGCCACGAGCTGACGCTGCGCAATCGCGCGGAGCCGTTGACGGTGCTGGTCGTGCGCAGCGCGGTGGCCCTGGCGCCCGCCGAGCCGTCTCGCGCCGGCGGCGAGCCGTCGCGCCTCGGCGGGCGAGCGTAAGCCCGAAGTCGCTGGCATGTCGTCTGCTTCATCCTACTCAGGAGGAATTTCGCCATGGCCGAGGACAGACGCCAGATGTGGAAGATGACGTCGATCGGGCTCGTGATCGCCGCCGTCGTCGCAGTCGTGACGGGGATCGTCGTCGCCAATCGAACCGGCACCAACGAAAGCAAGGTCGCCGCCCCGTCGGCGTCGCCGTCGACCACGGTGAACCCGCAGGTCGCCCAGGCGCCGACCGCGCCGGCCCCGGCGCCCTCGACGTCGGCGCCGGTCTCGCGGAGCGGCGTGCCGCCGCAGTCCGTCGTCGCCGAGTGCAACCGCGTGGCCGCCGCCCAGGGCGGACCCGAGAAGACCAGGAACGACAAGATCCTGAACGCCGCGAAGGACGCGGGCATCGGTGCGCTGGGCGGCGCGGCCGTCGGCGCGCTGGGCGGCGGCATCGCCAGCGGTGGCAAGGGCGCGGGCAAGGGCGCCCTGATCGGTGGTGGCGTCGGCGCCGGCGCCGGCACGCTCTACGGGCTCTACGACAACAAGAAGAACGACGAGCGCTATCGCTCGGCGTACGGCGACTGCATGAAGGCCAAGGGCTACACGGCCTGATGGCGACAGGCAGACAGCGGGCCGCGGCGCGCCGCAACATCAAGAAGGCGGCGGCCGCGGCGCGCCGCAAGCGAACGATCGCGCATCTCCCGAAGAAGACCCGTACCGCGCTCGGGAAGGAAGGCGCGAAGGTCGCGCGCCGTCGCCGGCGCTAGGAAGATCATCGCCCGGGCTGGTGTTGCCGCCACACCATCGAGAAGCTGACGGGCAACCCGGCGTAGACCCGCCACTGCGGCTTCTTCTGCAGCCAGGCATCGTCGACGAGGCCTTCATCCATCTCGACGAGCGACCAGCCGACGGCATGCGCTGCTTTCACGTGATCGCTCAGGAGGTGGACGTAGCTTCTGATCGTGACGGGCTCGCCCGGCGCGCGGTCGAAGTGAGTCGGCACACCCGCCATCAGAAAGTGCGAATGATAGCCCACGATGACGAAGAAGCCCCCTGGTTTGGTAACCCGTCGCACCTCCCGGTACAGCGGTCCAAGATCCGGGAGGTGTTCGTCCGCCAGCGACTGCATGCAGAGGTCGTATGTCGCGGCCGGCAGGCCCGTCTCCGAGACATCGGCAATCACAAGAGTCCGGTAGGCGCCCGTGCTCCGCGCGATGGCGAGCATTTCCGGCGTGATATCGACGCCATCGATGGCGGCGCCCGGGCAATGCCGCCGTAACCACATGCCGATCCGCCCCGTGCCGCACGCAAGGTCGAGTGCGGCGCGTCGGCTCTGCCAGTCGACGGTCCGCAATCTGTCGAGGAGCCGCACGTCCATCTCGTCGTGGACGGTCTGCTCATACGTTCGCGACCATTCCCCGTACCCTTCGCGGACGCCGACGATCGGGTATCTGCGCCTGTCGTAGATGGAGTGATCCATACCCGGGCCCTCGCTCGGATTTCGCGCCTACGCCGTGCGGAGCGCGACGGTCACCGGCAGCCTCGCGGCGCGGATGGCGGGGAGGAGGCCGCCGGCGGCGCCGATGAGCAGTGCCCAGACGAGGCCCTGCACCAGGAGCCCGCGCGTCACCCGGAAATCGAACGCCACCTGCGAGAACGTGTTGAAGTTCAGCGTCGAGAGCGACGCGCCATCGCAGTAGACGTACGCCAGCGCGCCGCCGACGGCGCCGCCGACCAGCGCCAGGACGAGCGCCTCGATCATCACCGAGACCACCACCGGCGCGCCGCCGAACCCGATCGCGCGCAGCGTGGCGATCTCCGTTTGCCGGCTGGCGATCGCGGAGTACATGCAGTTGAGCGCCCCGAAGGTCGCGCCGATGGCCATGAAGGTGGCGACGCTGTAGCCGAGCACGCCGATGAGCTTGGACAGGATCGACGCCTGCTTCGCGTAGTACTCGGGCTCGCGCAGCACGTTGATGGACAGGCGGCGGTCGCGACCGATCGAGTCCTTGAGCCCGGCGAGGCCGGCCTGGGAGGGATCGGCGAGGGCCGCCGTGACCGACTGGAAGCCCGAACGCCGGAAGGCGGACATCGCGACCTCGGCGTCCGCCCAGATCTCCGATTCGTGCACGTCACCGCCGCTCTCGAAGGTGCCGACGACCGTCCAGTCGCTGTCGCGGAACGCGATGCGCGAGCCGACCGCGAGCCCCGCGAACTGCTGGGCCGCCTTGCGGCCCACGATGACCTCGCGCACGCCGCGCGCGTAACGGCGGCCCTCGACGATGCGGACCTCGTCGCGAATGGCGAAGGCCGCCGGCTGCACGCCGCGGAACGGCACGTTGTTGGGATCGGTCTGGCCGTGGCGCGGCAGGTCGACCATCACGAACAGCTCGGCGGAGACGAGCGGGCGTCCGCCGCCGTCGCGCGCGATGCCGGGCAGATTGCCGAGGACCGTGGCTTGATCGCGCGCGACGCCGCTCGACATCTCGGCGTCCGAGCCGGCGCGCAGCATGATCACGCGCGTCGGACGCCCGGTGCTCGCCAGCGTGTGCCGAAAGCCCTCCCCCATGGCCAGCACGGAGACGAGGACGCCGACGACGCCGGCGATCCCGACCACCACCACGAGCGAGGTGCCGAGGCGCTGCGGGATGTTCTTGAGGTTGATGAGCGTGATCTGGACGACCTGGTTCAGCCAGGGCATCGCATCACCGGTGGCCTGCGAGCGCGTCCACGATGCGCAGGCGGTGCACCCGCAGCGCGGGCGGCAGCCCGACCGCGACGGTCAGCCCGAGCGCCACGGCGGCGGCCCAGAGCCAGGTGCCGGTCTCCACGAAGAGGGGAGGGAAGCGCCCGCCGGTGGCCCCGTTCAGGACGGGCAGCATGCTGACCGCGGCGAGCATGCCGAGGCCGGCGCCGATGACGAAGAGCAGCGCCGTCTCGCCGAGCACGAGCGCCGTCACGGCGGCGTCGGAGAAGCCGAGGGTCTTGAGGATGGCCAGCTCCGGCACCCGCTCGCGGATCGACTGCGCGATCGTGTTGCCGGTCAGGATCAGGATCGTGAAGAACACGGCGATCAGGATGCGCGTGACCAGCGCGCCCATGTCGCCGATCTGCCTGGCGAAGCCGAGGGCGAATTCCTTCTCCGGCGCCGTCTTCGTCTCGTCGGGCGAGTTCATGAACGTGCGGTCGATGTCCGCCGAGACGGCCTTGGCCTGATCGACGTCCGCGATGCGGATGATGTACCAGCCCGTCTTGCCCTTCCCGAGCTGGCGCGCCTCGTCGAAGTGGGCGACGTTGATGAGCACGACCTCGGTGTTCGCGCGCACCGCCGGATCCTCGGCATCGAAGACGCCGACGAGATCGAACTCCCAGTTCAGGCTGCCATCGCTCTTCGCGTGGATCTCCGAGGCGATGGGCAGCTTCTGACCGACTTTCCAGCCGTAGCGGTCGACCAGTCGCTTGCCGGCGACGGCTCCCGTGCGCGTCTTGACGAAGGCCTCGCGCTGCGCCGGCGCGATCTCGAACTCGCGGTACATGTCCAGGTAGCGGGCGGGGTCGACGGCGAAGACGGCGAACGCGTTGCTCTCGTTCTGGTACTTGGCGCCGAACCAGTCGGCGTAGGCGACGCCCACCACGCCCGGCACGCGCTCGATCCGCGTCGCGTAGGCCATCGGCAGCGGCTCGATGATGGAGTAGCGCGCGGTGGTGAGCAGTCGCTTGGCGTCCGCGCTGTCGGCGCCCGAGTCGAACGCCACCTGCACGGCCTCGAGCAGGCCGAAGAGCAGGAAGGCGACGAGGACCGACAGCACCGTGAGCACGGTGCGCGTCTTCTTGCGGAAGAGCTGCGCCCAGAGCAGCGGCAGATATCTCACGACGGATCGTGGCCGTTCGTGGAGGCCAGCGTGCCCTTGTCCAGGCGCAGCCGGCGGCGCGCGTATTCGGCGGCCTTCGGGTCGTGGGTGACCATGACGATGGTCTTGCCGTGGTCCTCGTTGAGCATCTGGAGCAGCAGCATGATCTCGTGCGCGGTGGCACGGTCCAGATCGCCCGTCGGCTCGTCGCAGACGAGGAGCGTCGGATCGGAGACGATGGCGCGCGCGATGGCGACGCGCTGCTCCTGGCCGCCCGACAGCTCCCTTGGCTTGTGCCTGGCCCGCTCGCGCAGGCCGACGAGCGTGAGCGCGATCTCGGCGTGCCGCCGGCGCTCGGCCGCGCTCAGGCTGGTGAGCAGCAGCGGCAGCTCCACGTTGCGCTGGGCCGAGAGCACCGGGAGCAGGTTGTAGAACTGAAAGACGAAGCCGACGCTGGCCGCGCGCCAGCGTGACAGGTCGGCGCTCGAGAGACGGTCGATGCGCCGGCCGTCGATCGTGATGGTGCCCGCCGTCGGCGTGTCGAGCCCTCCGATGAGGTTCAGCAGGGTGGTCTTGCCTGATCCCGACGGCCCCATGAGCGCGACGAAATCTCCGCGCGGGATGTCGAGATCGATGCCATGCAGCACCTCGATCGTCTCGCCGCCGCGGCGATAGGCCTTCGTGACGCCGCGGATCTCGACGAGTGCGGTCATTTGTCGGCGACCCTCACCGCCGCGCCGTCCTTGAGCGAGAGCGGCGGCGCCACCACCACGCGCTCGCCCGCGCGCACGCCCTTGAGGATCTCCCGCTCGGCGCCGGCGGCCTGGCCGGGCGTCACGCTGCGGCGCTCGACCTTGCCGTCCGCGTAGACGAACACGGCCCCGTCGCTCCGCACGGCATCGGCGGGAACGAGCACGCCTTGCGCGACGGGCGCCGCGGGCGCGGCGGAGGGCGCCCCGAGGAACGCGACACGCACGCCCATGTCGGGCACGATGCGCGGGTCCTTGGATCGGATCGCGATGCGCACCTTGACGGTGGCCTTGCTCCGGTCGGCGGTCGGGATGATGGCGATCACGGACCCGGGAATCTTCCAGTCGGGATAGGCGTTCAGGGTCGCCTCGACGGGTTGCTCGGACGTCACGCGATTGATGTAGGACTCGTTGACGTCCACCTGGACCTCCAGCGAGTCCATGTCCACGATGGTGCCGATGCCGGTGCGCGTGAAGCCGCCGCCCGCGGAGATCGGCGAGATCATCTCGCCCGGCTGCGCGGCCTTGGCGATCACGACGCCGCTGAACGGCGCGCGGATCACGGTGTTGTCGAGCTGCACCTTCGCCACCGTCACCGACTCGCTGGCCACCCGGATCTGCTCCGCGTTGGCGGCAAGCTTCGCGCGCAGCGCGTCGCGCTGGGCGCGGGCGGCGTCCATCGACTGCTCCGGCACGAGCTGGCGGTTGAACAGCTCCTGCGCGCGGGCGTAGTCGCGCTCGGCCTGCTGGAGCTGGGCGTGGATCTCGCCGTCCTGGGATCGCGCGGCGGCGAGCTGCGCTCTGGCCAGCGCCAGCTGCGCGGTCGCCTCCGTGTCGTCGAGGCGGGCCAGCACCGCGCCCTCGGTCACGCGCATGCCCTCTTCGATCAGGACCTCGGTGACCTTGCCGGTGATCTTGGCCGAGACGGTGGCCTGCCGGCGCGCGGTGACGTAGCCGCTGGCGTCGAGCACGGAGCCGGGGCCGCCCGCCGGTGTCGCCGCGCGCGCGGTCACCGTGCGCACCGTCGGCGTGCCGAGGCGGCTCCAGACGATCCATCCCGCGACGCCGAGCACGACGAGCGCGGCGGCCGCGAGCAGCAGCCGGAGCCGGCGCGCGCGCGGCGGCCGCCCGTCGCGGTCGATGCGAAGCTCTCGGAGGAGTTCCGACGTGTCCATCACGCTTGGTTCGTTCGCAGGCAACTCGATCAGTGTCCCACAAAGAGGAGCCGGAAGCGCTCGCAGACGACGACCGAGGTGTCGTCCAGCGTGCCGCCGAGTCGCGCGACGACCCGGCCAAAGAACCTGGTGTGCGCGGCGCGCCACCAGGCGAGGGAAAGGTCTCCCTCGCCTTCCTCCGCGGCGAACGCCGCGTCCACGGCGCCGAACGGCACCAGCCTGACGTCCGTGGTCTCGATGATCGCGACCGGCGTGCCGTCGCCGAGCGTCACGATGCTCAGGTCGCCGGCCGCGGGCAATCGCGTGCCTTCGGCCTCGGACTGGATCGGCAGGCTGGCCGTGGCCTTCTTCCGCCCGGCCAGCACCAGCGCGGCGAGCTCGTCGGAGACGGCGGGCGTGTCGTCGAACGCAAAGACCGAATAGACCTCGGTCTCGCCGTGCGGATGACGGGGCGGCAGCTGCCTCAGGTACGATCGCCAGAACGCGGCCGCCACGGCGCTCATCGGCGCTTGCAAATCGTCTCCCACTGCGTCCACGAGCCGGTCTTGGGCGCGGCGCGAACCGTGACGTCCTCGCGCGGGGGCTGCACGGGCACGAACGCCGCCTCGAGGCGCTCACGGAGCTCGGCGTCGGAGAAGAAATGGATCAGCAGGCCCGACTTCGGCCCGGCGTCATAGCGGATCGTGAGCCCGCCGAGCTTGTTGCGCTCCACCACGGTGTGGGCGTGATAGATCTGCGTGCTCACCGCGTTGACGCGCAGGAAGAAGAGCCCGCCGGGTCGCAGCAGAGCAGCGACTCTCGCGAAGTAGGCCGTGACGTCCGCGTCGTCACCGTGCTGGAACACCTGGATCGCGATCACGTAGTCGAAGCGCGCCACCGGGCTCTGAAAGGTGCGGAAGTCGTCACAGATCAGGTGCGACGCCGGCAGCGCCGGCCGGCGCCGACCCAGTCGCGTGACGGCTTCCGCGGAGACGTCGAGCCCGACGAGCACGAGCCCGGCGTCCACCAGCGGCAGGTAGTTCCGGCCGTTGCCGCACCCGACGTACAGGCCGGTGCCGTTCCACGCCGCGGCATCGGCACGCAGGGTGTCGAGGATGCGCTCGACGAACGGCAGGGGCGGCTCGTCCACATAGCGCTGGTTGCGATACTCGTCGTCCCAGCGCAGCGCCGTCAGGCGGCGATCGCTCATCCCACGCCCACGATGCCGGTGGCGAAGAGATAGCGGTAGAGGTGGCCGATCTGTTCCTGGCGCGTGACGGCGCGCTGCTGCAG
>Ga0137418_10006688_pt1 | contig 10601 bp, 7 predicted proteins | sample CZODoug3_1_2_16f_FD_122242 | JGI IMG/M metagenome (GOLD analysis project Ga0137418, IMG submission 122242) | Vadose zone soil fungal communities from Angelo Coast Range Reserve, California, USA - CZODoug3_1_2_16fungal (Hybrid Assembly) | ecosystem: Environmental > Terrestrial > Soil > Vadose... | reverse complement strand
CGCGCTGCAGTTGTGGGATTGGTGAAGAGCCTCGCCAATGAGTTCGGCAAAGATGGCATCCTCGTCAACAACGTGGCCCCCGGGTACACCGCTACAGACCGCCTCATAGATCTCGCCAAGGCGCGCGCGAAAGCGTCCGGCAAGACTGAAAAAGATATGCTGGATGCCTTTGCCGCCGACTCTCCACTGAAACGCCTGGGCGATCCCCGCGAACTCGCCGACACCATCATCTGGCTCGCCTCGGATCGCGCTTCCTACATCACCGGCCAAACTATCCTTGTGGACGGCGGTGTCTACAAAGGTCTGTAGATGTTGGAACCAGCCGAGCCGCGAATGGCTGCCGCTGAAGAACTACAAACGTTCTGTCTGTCAGCGAACAAAGCCCGCAAACTCAGCGCGCTGCACCAAGTTCCTCTCTTGCAACGCTTGTTGTTTTCAAGTAAGCTTCGGAAAATTCTTAACATGATTGGGCAGTCATTCCGCATCGCGGATTTGAGGGATAACTGCATTTGCTGACCGCATCGAGCGTTCAAGTCTTCTCAGGATGCGGCAGGTGCTGAACCATTCCCTGTGCGGTTTGCGAATCTCGGACGTTTCTTTAAGGGGGCGTGAATGTCGAATCTAAAATCCTTCGCCGCTATCGCAGTCGTTCTGGCTATAGCCACTCTGGCCGCCGCGCAAGGCGGTGCGACCGGCGCCATCAGCGGCACTGTAACCGACATCACGGGTGCCAATGTCGTCGGCGCGCAAGTCGCGGGCATTACGGGAGACGCGAAGGACGCGGGGATCTTTGCGCAACTTCCAGGCCAATTGGTCGAGATTGACGTCCACAGCGTAGACGCGTGCGGCGCCGCGTTGAAGCAGGCAATCAGTGAAACCGCCGGTGGAAGCACCCACGTCCATGCAAACGCGCGCATTGGGATCGATCGCGAAGTCCTCCAGCGCGCCTTCTAATTTAAGGCCAGCGCGGCTGACGAATTTTCCGGCGCGGCTGCTGACCTCGATGCGCGCTTGCGGCGAAAAGAGCGTGCCGGCTTTGTCGGCACGGGTGCCGTCGACCAAGACTTCGCCGGCAAGAATCATGCCCTGCGCTTTGGCGATGGAATCGGCCAGGCCGCGCTCGACAACCAGCGCATCGAGCCGCTTTGGCGTGGATTTCGCGGTCATGGCACGTGAAGGGTGGCTTCTAGGTTCGGCGAATTACCAGGTACTCGGCGATTTCGCGCAGGCGGCTTGCTCCTTCGCGGTAGGGAGCAAGCTCCGCGATGGCCTTGCCGGCGAGATCGTTTGCAATTTCGTGGGAGCGCTGCAATCCGTGAATTGCGGGGTACGTAGCCTTTTGCTGTGCGATGTCTTTTCCCGCGGTCTTGCCGAGCGCGATAGAAGATTCTTCTACGTCCAAAATGTCGTCGGTGACTTGAAAGGCCCAGCCGATGGCTTCGCCGAAGCGGCGGAGACGCGCGACGTCGTCGGGGCCTGCGCCGGCACAGAGCGCGCCGGCGGTGACAGAAGCGCGAATAAGAGCGGCGGTCTTCGAGCGGTGTATGTATTCGAGCATTTCTGGGTCGATACGCCGGCCCTCGGCCTCCAAATCGGCGACTTGGCCACCGACCATGCCGTTCACAGTGCCCGCGGCGGTGGCGACTTCTTTTACCATGGCGACGCACTGAGCGGGCGCGACGGGAGTTGCGCCGACGGTTTCGAACGCGAGGGTCAGGAGCGCGTCGCCGGCTAAAATCGCGATAGCCTCGCCAAATGTTTTGTGACAGGTCGGCTTGCCGCGGCGCAAGTCGTCGTTGTCGAGGGCAGGCAGGTCGTCGTGGATCAGGGAATAGGTGTGGATCATCTCGATGGCGCAGGCGGGATGCAGCGCGGCGGCGACGTCGGGGGCGAAAATTCGCGCTGTCTCAAGGCACAGGATAGGACGGATGCGTTTGCCTCCGGCAAAAACGCTGTAGCGCATGGCTTGATGGATGGAAGTTGGACGGGCGGATTCTTGCGGGAGGAGGCTCTCCAGGGCGGCGTCGACGGCCAGGCGGTCTTCTTCAAAGAAGGCGGGGAGTTTCATCGCGGCGGAAGTGGGATGGGGCATGAGAGTCGGGCCGCGCTCAAGCTTCGCTCTCTTTTCCCGGCTCTTTTTCGGGCTCGAAGGGCTCGGCGGCGAGTTTTCCATCGGCCTTCTTCAGCAGAATTTCGACGCGACCTTCGGCTTCTTCGAGCTGCTTCTGGCACTCGCGGGAAAGCGCCACGCCTTCCTCGAATAGTTTCATGGCTTCGTCCAGGGCGAGTTGCGGGCTTTCGAGGCGGCGAACCACCTCTTCGAGACGCGCCAGGGACTTCTCAAAATCCGGCTTCTTGGGCGGCTCTGGTTTTTTTGCAGGTGTTGAGTTCACGCGATGAACCTTTTTTAGTCAGCAAGCATCTTCGCATTCTCATGAGACAAGCAGCCATTCTAAGGCACGTCGCTGAAGGCAAACAATGTTTATCGAGTGATCGAAGCGCGTCGGCGGCAGTTTGTAGCGGAGCCTTGGCTGAGGTCCTTCGGCTACCCTCGTCGGGTAGCCTCAGGATGACACTGCTGCCGGGCCGCCAGGATGGTCTTGATTTGTTCACGCTTCACGGTGCGGGCTTCAGGGTCAAAATATGCTTCCGCGAATTTACTTCGGCGAGGTCGCTGAAGGGTTGGTAGATCGGGCGGCCCTCGTACCAATAGGGAAACTGGTCGGTGAAGTGGGCGCTGCCGGGTTGACCGGATTGGCCGCCGGGGATGAGCATGATGGATTCATCCCAATTTGCGAGGTTAGCGACAAAACGCATGGCCGGGCCGTGATGTTTAGTGGCGGCGCGCGGACTGTAGGCGGTGCCGGATTGCGGCTTGTCCGTGATGCTCAGAAAATGCTTGAGCAAGCCGGAGCGGCCGAGCGGATGCACGATATCCAGCGCATCAAATTGTTTCCAGGCCCAGTCGCCGACGCGCGATTTGTTACTTATCTCCGCGAGGCGGGCCACCGCGCGGTCGGCTGCTGCGGTCAGCAAATCATCGTAGGTTTTGTATGCGGTTGGCAGCCACTTCGCGGGGCGGTCCGTTAAAGTCTTCTGCAAGAATGCCGTGCTCCTCCACGAATACAGGCGGGTGTCTTTGCCGAGATATGGCTCGAGGAGAAGCGCAATGGCGGTGAGACGCGTTTCCTCCAAGAACGAAACCTCCGGGGAGTCTGCGTCGGCGATTCCGTTCCAATCCTTGAGGCCTTCGATGAGTTTCCTGGCGCGCGCGTCTTTGGGTGGGGTAGTTTTCGCGGCGACGGATAATTGATCGGCGAGGAACGCATGAGGGTAGCTGTAGGTGTCGGTCTGCACTTTGAGCATGTCGACTGGGCGCAGGCCACCTTTGTCGAGCAATAAATCGTAGATGCGCGCGGTGCGGTAGGGCTCTTCCCAGCGATCGGTGAGATATGGTTTGTAGCTGGGGCCGACGACGCGCGCGTTGGCGGTGACGATGAGGCCGCTGTCGGGGTTCAAGGCTTGGGGGAGTTGATCGAACGGAATGTAGCCGGTCCATTCGTAATCGTCGGTGTTGCCGGGGACGGGAATTTCTCCGTGGCCTTTCTTACGAATGGGCACGCGCGCGGCCATTACGTATCCGATGTTGCCATCGATATCGGCGTAGACCGCATTTTGCGCGGGGCCCCAGACGCGCTTCATGAGATTGCGAAATTCTTCCCAGTTGCGAGCTTTGCCGAGCCAGTTGTAGCTGTTGGCGAGGCCTCCCGGCTCGGTGGCCGTCCAACGCAGGGCGAAGGCTTTGTCGCCGTCGCGCCGCACGACAGGGCCGTGCCGGGTCACCATCACTTTCAAATGTTCGTCGGGACCGCCCTTCACGTGAATCGTTTCGTCGTAGACCTGCGCCTTTGTCCACGCGCCGTGCACGCGGTATTCATCAGGGGCGGCGGGGTTGAAGGTCTCGATGTACAAGTCCTGCACGTCGGCGCCGTTGTTGGTGAATCCCCAGGCGATGCGATCGTTGTGGCCGATGATCACGAGCGGCCCGCCAGGCAAAGTAAAGCCTTTGACGTTCCAACCCGGGGCTGTGACGTGGACTTCGTACCAGATAGGGGGGAGCATGAGGTCCAGGTGCGTGTCGTTGGCGAGCAGGGGCTTTCCCGTCGACGTATGCGCGCCGTTGACCACCCAGTTGTTGCTGCCCAGGCCGCGGCGAATTTCCTGTTGGATATCGAGCAATGAATCGCGGACATTTACGGCGAGGGCCGAGGTTAGGTCAGGGAAACGAGCGGCGGGATCGGCGTCGGCGGCGCGGGCCTTAAGCACCGCGTCTGGTTCCATGTCATCGTCATCATCGTCGTCGTCGGTCTGCACGCGGGTGCGTTGCGAGCCGTCATTCGGGACGTCGGGATCGCCGATTACGAAATGGTCCATGGCGGCCTCGGGCGAGAAGAGCTCTTTGGAGCGCTCGGGGCCGACGCGCGCTTCCACGGCGGCGCGGTCCAACTCGCGCTCCCAAGTGTTCGTCAGCGTGCGGTACATGTAGGCGGAGATGGTCAGGCTGTCGGCGGCCTGCCAGGGCTGAGGTTTGTATTTCAGGATGGAAAACTCGAGCGGCAAATGGTTGCTGTGCTGCTCGATGAAGTGATTTACGCCGCGGGCGTAGGCTTCCATGATGGCGCGAGGTTCCTTGTCCACCAGACCGAGGTCACGCTCGGCGGCGCGGCCAAATTGCATGGTGCGGAAATCCTTGTCGATCGCGAGGGTGGCTGGGCCAAGGATCTCGGAGAGCTGTCCGCGAGCGACGCGGCGCAGCAAATCCATCTGCCAGAGACGGTCCTGGGCCATGACGTAGCCCTGGGCCTCGGCCAAATCTTCGACGGAATCGGCGCGAATGTGCGGCACGCCCCAGCCGTCGCGCTCGACGATCACTTCTTTTTTCAGACCCGGCAGCGCCGCGCTGCCATCCAATTGCGGCAGCGGCTGGTACACCAGCCACCAAATGAAAGCGCCTCCGAGAATCAGAACAATCCCAAAGATCCACAACAGAATCCGCAAAATCGTTCGCAAACGAACCCCTTCGTAATAACGAACTGTGAGTTTAGAGGAGGCACCGGGGACACGCAACCGCGCGCCGGCAGAAGTGACCGGCTGATCCTACCAAAGTATCAGTCGGAAGCGGCGGCGAAGGGGAGTTGGTTTTCGGAGGGCGAAGGAAGCGCCAGGATTTGAGGCGGGGAGGCAGGCTTTACGATCAGCGGCTTGCCGAGATAAGTGTCGAGAAGATGTTTTGCCGAAGCCAAGCGCGCGGCGTTCTCCGCAGAATCGACCAGCCCAGGGACGTGCAGCAGCACGGCGGCGGCGGTTTTCTCGACGCGAAACCCACTCGTGCGTTCGATGTTGCACTTGCGCAGCCCGCGCGCGAGCCTGATCACTCCGGCCAGCGCGCGCACGTTGGCCTGCTGGTCCTCGTGCAATGCCGCGAAGCCGTTATTCGCCGTTTTGGGTTCGGTGCCACGGTGGTAGCGAACCGCCCAGGCCAGAAGTTCCCATTCTTTGTGCGTCCAGGACGGTGGGGCAGGCCGCTCGAGCAAGAAGCGGCGCGCCGCTTTTATTGGCGGCTTGCCCGCGCCCTTCAGGCTGATGCCGCAAAGGCGAGCCGCAGCGCGCAGCACACGCCTCATGTCTGCGTCGTCAAAGACCGGAGCAGTGCGCGCGCGGCCCAGCGCATCGAACAGTGCCACTGATAAGCGAGAAATGTGCGCGGCGCGGAGAGGATGCGCATCCGCGGCGCGCGCGGTGGCGCGGAGCCGGGCGCTCGCGGCTGTTTCGAGGCGCTTGCCATGCGGCAGGGCTTGTTGCCACTCGTTCCAGACGCTGTCCTTCCCGATGGCCAGCTCGCGATAGTCTTGCAACCGCGCGCCACGCTGGCGCTCGATGGTGCGTTCCCACTCCGGCAGGAGCTCGGCGGCTTCGCCGGTAGCCTTGTGCTTGAGAATCACGCGCAACACGTCGAGATCATGTACTTCGCCCAGGATGTCCTGGAGCTGCTTTAGATTCGCGCTCCACAGTTCGTACTGCTGGGGTAGCAGGCTCTCCACGGTGTAACGGAATTTCTTCAAGCCGATGCGAAGCCCGTGCCAGGTGGCCGGCTTGTCGGCGCGCAGGGCCTTGGCGTGTAATTCCTTGGCTTCATTCAGCCGTTCGACGGCCAGGCATTGCGCGGCGAGGCTTCCTGCGGGCACCAGGCGGATGCGCTTGCGCAGCTTGCGCTCCAAGCGCTGCCAGCTTTTTTCCTCAAACTTACCTGCCAGGCGCAGCGCTTCCTGCAGCAACTTAGGTTGTTTTTCCTGGAAGAAATTGTGAAGGGCGACGCGAAGCTTGTCGTTTTCCGCGCCGTGTTCGGCTACCCACTCGTCCATGATTTGGGTGTCGCGCAGCTCGCCGAGCTTGCGGAAGAGCTTCTTCGGCAAGCGGCGCATTTCGTGCCAGGCGGGGTCGGGGTCGACTTCTCGCATGACCGCGGCGACGGAGCGGCAGCGCCGGATGGCCACACGCAAATCGTGCACGGCGTCTTTGTCTGGCGCATTCTGCAGAACGCCCAGTTCCTTGGGAACCCGCTGCATCCAGTGGGTGAGACCCCGATGCTCCGGGGGGTTCCCGGGAATGGGGGATGCGGTAGCCATGTATGCCTCTTAAACCGTCCGGCACCGCGGTGGGACGCGGCCCCGACCGAACGGAACCTGACAGCCTATCCCTCTGTAATGGAGGAGTCCAGTGGGCTGTGGAAAACTCAAGTGGCGGGCGGGCGAGTTTCTCGTGGGGCGCTGTTGAGTGCCTCAATGTCGACGCGAATGAGTTGAGCATAACGCTCGAGCAGGGTTCGCTTGGCGGCGCACCATTCCTGTGCCTCTGTTTGCTCTTTCCGGGCGGTTGCGAGCTGGGCTTGCACGGCTTCGAGCGCCGGGCCGCCCGGAACCTTTCGGACGCTAATGAAATAGTCCGGGTCAAGCGCGCGCATCCACATTTCGCGCGGCTTGCTGAGTTCTCTCCCCAACATTTCGCGTGCGAGACCCTTCATTGCTGCCACCAGCCCTTCGGGAGAGTACTCGCGGCCAACAGCGCGGACAGCCGCGCCTACTAAGTGGTGGGCTGTGAGGAAGCTGATGCCTTCTTCGCGAACGAGAGTGTCCGCCAACTCCGTGACGCAGAGAAAACTGCCGCAAGCCCGAAGGCGCATCCGCTGGCGATCCACTTCGACATGGCTGATAATGCCGGCGAAGAGGCGGAGCGCGCGCACGGCATCGGCGCACATGGAAAACACCAGTGGTTGCAGGTCATCCTCACTGTCCACGATGTCCGCGAAGGGAGTATTGTGCGCACAAGTGAGCACGGCCTGGGCCTGGCTGAATGCCTTACTCGCCAGGATGCGCACGTGCTCCAATGCGACAGGATTGCGTTTCTGCGGCATGATGCTGCTGATCTGGACGAATGCGTCGCTCAAGCGCAGAAAACCAAATTCTTCGGTGCACCACAGCAGCAGGTCCTGGACCAGTCTTCCCAAATTGAGCGCCAGCACGGCAACGGCCGAGGCAGCTTCTGACAGATAGTCGATGGCCGCGATCGCGCCGTAGGAGTTTACCTGCATCCCCTCAAAGCCCAGCAAACGGGCCGTGTAATCGCGATCGATGGGAAAGCCAGTGGTCGTAATGGCGCAGGCTCCCAGGGGGTTCCGATTGACGGTGGCAAAAGCGGCGCGCAACCGCAGGATATCGCGACCCAGGAATTCGACGGCGGCGAGCAAATAATGAGCAAGGGTGGTCGGCTGCGCCGGCTGCGTGTGCGTGTAGGCGGGCATGACAGTGCCCACGTGTGCCGCGGCGAGATCGAGCAGCACACTGCGGGCGTCCCCGGTTTCTGTTGCTATTTCTAAGATCTCCCGGCGCAGGCACATGCGGTACATCGTCAGGTCAATGTCGTTGCGGCTGCGCGCCGTGTGGATCTTGCCCGCCACCTCTTCGCCGCAGGCCTGCACAAGCAGGTCTTGCACGTGAAAAAATAGGTCCTCGCAGCGGCCGTCGTAGCGCGCCGCCAGAATCTTAGGACGATCGAGCCGGGCGATTGCTTCAAGGCACAGGCGGGCATCCGCTGTCGGGATAATGCCTTGGCGGGCGAGCATCAAAGTATGAGCCGAGTGGATTTCGAGCAGCGCGTCCAGAAAATACTTCTTGGCATCTTCGAAATTCACTGCCAGAACAGTTTCAGAATAGACGGGAGCGGGAAAGCGTTCGGCGGATTGCGGCGATGATTCGGAGGGGTGGGGGGGCTCCTTCAACGCGCGCGCCCCTCCACCGAACAGAACTCAGAGCTATCGGCCGCCAGGCGCGCGGCGCCGGGCCTGGAGAAAATCATCCTGAATGCCTCCTGTTTTAGTCTAGCAGCGGCACCAGAAAACATCGGCGTGTCTACCATCTCATGCCCAACCCGAAATTGAGAATTCGGCCCTGGAGTACCGTGGAAGAGGGTGTACCAAAGCTTGATGGAAAACCTGCCGGCGTAAGTTGCCCGCAACGCGTGGAGTCCAAGGTAAAGTTATTGGCCAACTTTGGGCACCCGCTGGTAACTACAGCGACTCCTCCCGTTTTCAAGGTCGTGACGTTGGGGTGATTAAAAACATTCGTAGCTTCGGTCAAGAACTGCGCCCTGAAGCGTTCCTTCAGCGTGAAGAGTGTCCGCGTGTAGCGCATGTCAAACTGAACGATCTTGGGCCCCCGAAGGGTGTTGCGCCCCAGACCGAGCAGCCGCGTTACGTTGCTACCAACCGTTGAGTCGTTGTTGAGGTTGGCGTTGGCAGTGACGTTCTGCTGGTCACCCGAAGCGATGTTCGTCAACACGGCAAACTCGTTGTCGTTCAACAAACGATTCGCAATGGAGTTCTCAACCTTCGCACGGGGCGACCACACCGTGCTGGCCGTGAAGGACTGCGGCCGATTGATATAGCTGTTGCCGCGGTCGCGGAGCCGGTTCGTCGGATCTTCGACGTAGACCAAGTTCTGCTCAAAGCCGTTGACGTCGGGAGCGTCGCTGATGGTATGCGAATAGATGTAGGCCGCGCTCGCCACCAAACCGCGCGAGAAGCGGTGCTCGTAATTGATCTCCAGCGCGTTATACCTTGAGCTGGCGCCCACATCTTGTAAAGTTACGTTGTTAAACGCCGGATTCACACGCGGGGCGCTCGCCCGTGGATCGAACACCGGCCGGCCATCGAGCAGGAAGCCCAGCGGATTAATCAAGTTGGTGTTATGCAGCCACTGCAATTGCCGCCCACCCGTGTTCACGTATGCGAACGTCACGGCATCATTCTTGGAGAGCTCGCGTGAAACCTGGAGGGTGGTGGTCAGCGCGTAGGCATTCTTGAAGTTCGGCGTGACCGTAAATACCGACGGAGTTGCCGGGGCCGTCGCCGTCGTCAACGGCTGCGGGAAAGAAGGCGCTCCCGGCGATGCGGGAGACAGCGACGCGTTGAAGGAGCGGCCGGAACCGTCGTTCGAAAGAGCGTTGAACCAAAGATTGGTTGGCGGGGCGTCGTAGAACATCCCCCACGACGCGCGCACGACGGTCTTGCTGCCAAGCCTCCAGGCCAAGCCCAGGCGCGGCGACACGTCGCCGGCAGGATTGTGAAAGTCGCGCGAGAAGGGGAAGGGAGCGGCCGCGTTCGGATCGGGAGATAGGAAACGGTCGTAGCGAATGCCGTAGGTTACTAGCAACGATGGCCGAACCTGCCAGCTATCCTGCGCGAAGAAATTGAAGAAATTGGAAATGTAAGCCACGCGTGTGTTGCCTATCAGTGCGTTCACCGTCGTATAGGACTTCGGGTTCGCGCCGCTCACTGCGGCCTGATACGCTGCGATCGTTGGAAATACATACTGGGTGAAACTGTCGCCCTGCTGTACATCGATGATGCGCGAGTAGCCGAATCCGGCCTTAAAGGTGTGCGGGCCGCGGATGTACGTGACGTTATCGTTCCAGCTGGGTATTTTTTCAGCGAGCACGTCCCCAACAGAAATGCTTCCGTTAAAATTCGTCGCGATGCCTGGGATACTGACAGCCGGACCGGACCCCGTCAGCGAGCCTGGAATGTGCTTCTCATTCCTGTATGGATAAGAGAATCGGAACTCGTTGAGCAGTTGCGGTGATATCGTGGTGACCCACTGAAGGCCTCCAACGTGCGCGCGATCCCTGAAGTCTGCTTCGGCGGCAAGCAGGTTCAGCCCGCCCACGGCGGTGTTGAAGGGATACTCGTTCCGGAAGTAATTGACGCGAACAAACACACGGTTCTTTTCATTGATATCCCAATCCCCGCGGACGTCCAGGAACTGCGCGTGTTGCACCGCAGGCGCAGTGCCAAATTGCGAGGCAGGAACGCCGGCGTTCTCGAGGTTTGTTTGGTTTGTTGCACTGACCGCAGTCGGCACGGGAAGCCCGCGGTAGAGATGCTCGTACGCACCGAAGATGAAAAGTTTGTCTTTCTTGATGGGACCTCCGGCATTCATGCCGTAGGAATTCAGCAGCAGATTGGGCTTCGGCTTCGTTGGGCCGAG
>Ga0137418_10006686_pt1 | contig 10602 bp, 10 predicted proteins | sample CZODoug3_1_2_16f_FD_122242 | JGI IMG/M metagenome (GOLD analysis project Ga0137418, IMG submission 122242) | Vadose zone soil fungal communities from Angelo Coast Range Reserve, California, USA - CZODoug3_1_2_16fungal (Hybrid Assembly) | ecosystem: Environmental > Terrestrial > Soil > Vadose... | reverse complement strand
TGCTCAGTTGCGTCCGGCCTTCCCAGTTTCCCAGTGGCCGTATGGACGCGGGCTCGCCGCTTACAGTTGCGGGGGCAGCCACCGATACCTGCGAATTCAACAGCGAACGCGCAGAAATCTGTGTTCCCTCTTTCGTCTCCGGAGCGATCCGGAGAACCAGCACGGTTTAAAATGTGTCTGGAACGCGGCAACGAGTCAAGCGCCGGAACTTCCGGCGCCTGCTCGTCCCGCAGTTTCGCTTGTGTAACGCCGCTTTAGCCGGCGATCTTGGACTTCACCGGTTGATGGAAGCGCTTCACCTGCTTGACGTGTTTGAAGTGCTTCACGTGCTTGACGCGCGCGACGTGCCGCTTGGCGTGCTTGACCTTTGCGGCCTTGAGGGCGGGCTTGGCGGCGATCGCCTTGGGCGCCGCCGCAACGGCGCCGGTCTTGGCGGGCGGGTTGGCGGTCTGCGTGCCCTGAGCCAGCACCGGTGCGGTGAACATGCTGGCGGCAAGAAGCGCAACGGCGAATTTCCTCAACATGGGGTATTCCTTTTCGGGTTCGCGGGCTCGGCATGCCAGGCCCGGGAGAACGATCGATCGGCTCACTGCCGACCTTGACGCCACCATGCCGCGGCCGCGCTGAACTCGTTCTGAAGCGCGCCGTTATCCAATCTTCAGCTAGATGAAGGGGATATGTCCGGCAGCGGCGGCGCCCGTTCATCTTGGGGTCGGCGCCGCAGCCAGGCCGGCCATTCTGGAGGCAAATCCCGTCCCCCGCTCAAATCGGCATCTATCCGTATTGTCCATCCCCGGCCGCCGGTCAGGGCTTCCCGCCTTCCGTCTCCGCCAGGATCCAGGCCAGATAGGTCTGATCGACGCTCTCGATGGGGATCACCAGGATCGCGGGCGTGGCGTAGGCGTGCATCTCCTTCACGGCCGCGCAAACCGCTTCGGCGAGCGAGGCCCGCGTCTTGATGATCATCACCGCCTCCTCGCCGCGCTCGAGCGCACCCTGCCAGCGGTAGAGCGAGACCATGCCGGGCAGGATGTTGACGCAAGCGGCCAACTCGCGCTCGAGCAGGGCGCGGCCCGCCTTCTCCGCCTCGACAACGGAGGGGTAGGTCGTATAGACGAAGACCACGCGTTCCATCTTTTCCCTCGTCCGGTGCCGGCGCGCCGGCGCACAGATTGCATGTTTGGTCGCATTTTCCACGGCGCTCCGGCTCCCATTCCCGATCAGGTCCGGGGCAGGCATTCGGCGGAAAATGCTCTAAAGTTCCGAATTCGACGGCTCGCCCGGAGCCATCGGCCGGGCACGCCCGGTGATCTTATCCTTGGTGCGGCGCCCCCAAAACGGCAATCGCAAGCCGGAAACCGGTGACACCGCACATGCGCGAGCGTCGAAGCCCATGAGCCCTCCCCCTGCCCGCTTCCAGCGGATCGCCTTTCTGGCCAGCGGCGCACCCGAGGCCGAGAAGGCCCGCGAGGCGCTCGTGCGCCGCTACGGCGATGCCGATCCGCTGGACGCCGACGTCATCGTGTCGCTCGGCGGGGACGGCTTCATGCTGCAGACGCTGCACCGATACATGAAGGCCGGCAAGCCGATCTACGGCATGCATCGCGGCACGGTCGGGTTTCTGATGAACGAATTCAATGAGGAGGGCCTGCGCGAGCGACTCGCGGCGGCCGCCCCCACCATCATCCATCCCCTGGTCATGCGGGCGCGCGACGCGGACGGCAAGATCCACGAGGCCCGCGCCATCAACGAGGTGTCGCTATTCCGGCAGATCTACCAGGCGGCGCGCCTGCGCATCCTGATCGACGGCAAGGAGCGGCTCGCGGACCTGGCAGCCGACGGCGTGCTGGTGGCGACCCCCGCCGGATCGACCGCCTACAATCTGTCGGCGCAAGGCCCGATCATCCCGATCGGCGCGCCCCTGCTCGCGCTGACGCCGATCAGCCCGTTCCGGCCGCGGCGGTGGCGGGGCGCGCTCTTGCCCGATACCGCCACGGTGACCATCGAGGTGCTCGACCCGGAGCGGCGGCCGGTCGCGGCGGTCGCGGATCACGACGAGGTTCGTTTCGTCCGCACGGTCGACATCAGCATGGACCAGAGCGTCTCGATGCACATCATGTTCGATCCCGGCCACAGCCTGGACGAACGCATCCTGCGCGAACAATTCGGCTATTGAGAAACGGGCGAATGGCGAATGTCGAGTAGCGAATAGAGCTTGATCTCCCTATTCGCTACTCACTACTCGCCATTCCCTGCTCGCTCTTGCGCTCAGTTGGACGCCACGATCCCGTCGAGCGCCGACTGCTTGGCATTGCTGCCATGGCCGCCCGCGAAGGTCGCATCGGTGATGCCGAGCTTCTTCACCGCCTCGTTCAACGCCACGGCGCCGGGGGTCTTGGCGGCGTCGCGCCCGGGCGACCAGATGTCGGTGACCCACACCACGTTGGGCTGCACCACATGGCCGATCAGCATGCCGTCGACATGCGGGTTGCCGATCTTGTGCAGGCGGATTTCCACGCCGCTGTCCTTGAGCGACATCTGGTCCGCCACGCCGACGACCTGCACCGGCTTCTGCTGCGTCTGCTGCGCATCCGCCGCGACCGTGTGCGGCAGCGCGAGGTTCTTCTGGAAATAGTCCCGGGCGGTGTCCGGCACGACGACCGTCGCCCCTTCCGCCACATAGGCGCGGGTGCCGCCGGTATGGTCCATATGGTGGTGCGTGAGGACCACGTATTTGATCGGCTTGCCGGGATATTTGGCCTTCGCCGCGTCGATCACCCAGCGCGATTGGGCCTCGCAACAGGGCGCGTCGAAGATGACCAGACCGTCGGCCATGGCCACGATCAGGTTATTGGCGCTGCCGCCTTGGACCTGCTGGACGTTGGGTGCCAGCTCGACCAGCTTGAGGCTGCCGCCGGCCGGAACGACGACCTGATCGCTGTCGAGGAAACGTCCGAGGAACAGGCGCCGCAAGACCCACTGATGCGGAATGTCGGCGGGCTTTGTGCCGGCGGCGACTTTGTACTGGTCGGCGACCGCGAAGGTGTCGGACGCGATCGTCGGATTGGGCTTGACCTCGTCATAGGCAAGCCTTTGGACCTCGGCGCCGTTGACCTGAAAGGACCGCGCATGCGCGATCTTGACCCCGCCGACGGCGCGCCAGTCGTCCATGACCATGTCGTAGTTGGAATCGCCGTGGATGTTGTCGTCGTCGCGCGTGCGGATCGTCACGGGAAGATGCGTCACGCGGTCGAACAGGATGGTGAATTTCGCTCCGCGCTGCGCGAAAGCGACGGCCGGCAGCGCCGTATCGCCCAGATTCTGGTCGGGCAGTGCCGTCACGCTCTGCGGAGCATCCAACGCCCGCAGCATCAGCACGGGCGACGCACGGTCGAGCTCGCGCTGCAACGTGGCAACGCGGATGCCCGACATCGCCTGGGTACCCTTTTGGTCGGTGACGCTGCCCAGATCGGGCATCACCACCTCGGTAAATTTGAGCTGCTCGACCGCCGGGTATTTCATGCCGCGGTCCCACACGTTGCGAGCGGCGTCCTTGGCGAGATCCCAGGTCACCGAAATGTCGGAGTCGCCCAGGAACCGCGGCTCGCCGCCGGGCGCAAAGGACTGGCCGGGTTCCCAATGCCGGCCTTTGACCTTGATGGAGACCGCCTTGAGGCCGCGCAGGGCCTCGGCGCCGCCTTGCGCCGCGACCGCCTGCTTCACGAGGTCCAGACCTTGCTGGGCGCGCGCCGGCCCAGACCCGATCGCAGCGCCCGTCACGCCGATCAGAAGCGCGACACACAGCGACGAAGCATATTTCATGGCAATTCCTCCCATTTTTCCGATCCCACGTGACCGGCGTCCAGATTTTTCCGGAAAAAAGCTCTTGGCCGGGCATCCTAGGATCGAAGCTTGGGCAGCATCAAGAAGAAGGGGGGGCCGGCCCCGGTGCGGGGCATCACTTAGGCGTGATTCCCCGGGCCCCCTGGCACGGCCCCGACCCGCTCCGAGCGCCCGTGGAGGGCCCCCGGCGCGCTTCCGGTTATCCTAAACCCTTCCTTAACGCCCGCTCTCTACCGTTGCCCAAACCCCGGCATGTCGCCTGCGGGTGCGTCCGCTATCACCATGATCCGCATCGATTTCAACCGTCTGCGCTTTCTGGTGATCGACGACAACGCGCATATGCGGCGCATTCTGCGGACACTGCTGCATAGCTTCGGCACGCGCGACGTCTACGAGGCGGAGGACGGAGCGTCCGGCCTCGAGGCCTTCATGCATTTCATTCCCGATATCGTCATCACCGACTGGGCGATGCCGATCTTCGACGGGCTCGAGCTCACCCAGATGATCCGGCAGCCCGGCGCCAACGCCAACCCTTACGTGCCGATCATCATGCTCAGCGGTCATTCGGAGAAGAAGCGCGTGGTCTCGGCGCGCGACGCGGGCGTGACCGAGTTCCTGGCGAAGCCGATCTCCGCCAAGGCGCTCTATCAGCGCATCCTCAATATCGTGGTGAGCCCGCGGTCTTTCATCAAGACGCGGACCTATTTCGGGCCGGACCGGCGCCGCAACACCAACCTGACCTATGTCGGACCCGAACGGCGCAAGGGCGGCGACGCCGACATCATCAAGCAACAAGCCTTGTTCGACAAAGTCAGAATGCCGGGCTGAGGCGGGAAGAGCACCCATGACGAAAGCTGACGGGGACAAACCAAACGTCGCGAGCTTCACCGACCACCAGGTGATCACGCCGCCCAACAAGCTCAAGGGCGCGTGGACCCGCACGGCGGCCGCCGACGATCCGGTGGCGCGGGCGGAGGCCGCCCTGGCGGAGCTGTCCACCGAATTCACCGGCTGGATGAACGACGAATGCGAGCAGCTCGACAAGGCGCGCGCCGACGTTCGGCAGAACGGGCTGGCGGTGCAGCAGCGCGAGGCGCTGTTCCGCGCCAGCCATGACATCAAGGGCCAGGCCGCGACGCTGGGCTTTCCGCTCGCCTCCGCGGTCGCCGACAGCCTGTGCCGGCTGCTCGAGCTCACGCACGATCCTCGTCGCATCCCGCTTGCGCTGATCGATCAGCACGTCGATGCAGTGCGCGCCATCATCCGCGAGCACGGCCACCCCGAGGCCGAGGTGATGGCGGAGGCGCTGACCAGCCGCCTGCGCGACGTGAGCGAGGAATTCCTGCGCCACGAGGGCGCCGAGATCGACCCGCTCGACGGCGTGCCGAGCCCGTCGATCGCATCGGATCGCTGACCGCGTTTCGAACGTCGCCGGCTGGACGTCAGGCTGCGACGCGGTCCGGCTCGGCGACGAATGTCATCCCGTCGTCGGCCACCAGCTCGTCGCAGTAGCGGCGCGCTTCCTCGCGCGCGGCCTCGGTCGCGAAGCGGCGCAACAGGGTGAGCAAAGGCTCGACCTCGCCGATCTCCGCATCCTGGCAGCCGGTGAGCACGCGCTCGATCATCCGGCGCTTGAGCCGGCTGGCGCCACCCGGCTCGGCGTGGCTCGCCTCGCGCATCGCCTCGATGGCGGAGCGGAAGGCCGGCCAGGCCGACGCAGGCAGGCCCGCCTTGTCGTAGACCGCACGGAAGCCGGCGCCGCCATTGTCGTGCACGAGGCCGCGCACCCGCCCCAGCGGCAAGCCCGAGAGCTCGGCCAGCGCCTGCTCGAACAACACCACATTGCCCGACAGAAGCGCGCGCAGGATCAGGCCGGCGGTGAGCTGGCCGCTCCCGCACAGATGGCGGATCAGCGCCCCGGCCTCCCCGGCGGGAGATTGCGCCGCAAGCGCGACGGTCGCCTTCTCGCAAGCCTCCTTGGCGATCCGATGGGCATGGCCGGTCTCGAGCCACGCGCGCGCGGCCACGAAATCGGCGAGCGTCGCCGATAATTTCGACACCAGCATCTGGCGGGTCGGCGCCGGCAGGTCGGTGCGCCAGAACAGCGCCTCGCGGATCGCCGCCACGTGGCCGAAACGATCGACGATGCGATCGACCGAGAACAGCGCGATCTCGGCCTCGGGATTTTCGATCATGATCAGGCAGGCCTCGGGCGTTCCGACTTCGGCGATCGCAGCCGCGACTGCGCATTGCAGCGGGGCGCGGCGCGCGACCGCGGCCTGCACCGCCGGCGTGCCGGTCGCGACCAGGTCGACGAGATCGGCATCGATGAAAAGGGGCGAGCGCTCGATCACGATGACCGCCACGTCGGGCTGGTCGCCGGCGAGCGCCTGGATGACGGCGGGCGGCGCCTTGTGGCTCGACGCCAGCGCCTCGGCGAGCGCCTGCCGGACGAGCGGCGAGGCGTCGTCGAGCAGCATGATCATGGCGCCTTCGGCGGCGCCGCGATCGTCCGCACCGAGATCGGAAAACAGATAGGCGCGAGCCAGTGCGCTCGTCGCTTCGGCCCGCTCGCCGGGAAGCGCAGTGCGGACCCAGTGGAGGAACTGACGAACTATCATGATCGACCAACGCTACGGATCTGATGACTGATACCCAACCGCCCGGACGTGGCGGCGCCGGCATGACGCGTGTCGGCTGATCACGATGCTAGCCCGCGCCGCTTAATAAAGGGTTCACCATAAATCTTCGCGAAGATGACGGGGGTGTTAACGGCGCGCGGCCGTCGGCGGGCCGTCAGGAGCCCACGCCGAACAGCCCCTTGGCGTCGGTCGGCCGGTCGGAGAACAGGTCGAGCGGCGCGCCCTGTGCGCGCGCCGCCGGCGCGGCGGGCGACCCGCGGCCGGATTCGACGTGAGGCGCGGCTTGATATCCGGCTTGGTTTCCAGCTTGCCCCGTCAGCGCCGCCGCCACCACGGGACGGGTCGTCCACAAGTCCCTGACGAATTGCGAGACCGGTCCGGACTGTCCCTCGCTGCTGTACAGGCTGCTGAACAACGGTCGCGCATCGGCCGTCGGTGCCGGCGCGCTCGCCGTGCCGCGCATGGATGCGGCGGCCGGCATCGCGGCAGCCGCAAGCACGAGCGGCGGGCCGACCGCGGCGTTGCTCGCAACCGCATGGATCGCCGGGCCGGACGGCGTGGCACGTGCGACATCGTAGCGGCCCACCAGCAAGCGGTAGACGCCGGCGACGCTGCGCGCCTGGCCTTGGTGATCATAGAAGATCGATTTGTTGGCCCTTGCGGCGTTCGGAAAAACGGCGGCCGCGGCCTCGTTGGGATTGCTGCCGGCGCGGTTGATCAGGCGGGCGGCGCCGGACGCGCCGAGGAAATGCGCCACGTAGAGCTCGCCCTCGGTCGGCGGCCGGCCGATCCGATCGGTAAGCAGCGCGGCGTTCTGCTGCGTGAAGGCGCCGGCCATCGCCGCATTGGCGGCCGGATCGTCGCGCAGGCTGAAAATCTTGCGCCGCATCTCGGGGTCCGGAACCTCATAGCGGCCCGAGGGCGACTTGGCGATCGCGTCGGCATAGCGGCCATAACCGAGCGCCGGCCCCGCCTCCTTGAGGGTCGTCAGCCAGGTCTGGTCGATGAATTGAAACAGGCCCTTGGCCGAGGAGCTCGCAACCGCGGCATTCGGATCGAGGCCGGACTCCACCTGGGCGGTCGCCAGCAGATACTGGAAATTGGTGCCGGTCGCGCGCGCCGCCGTGCGGATCGCGCCGACCACGGCCGACCCCGCCCCTTGGATCACTGGGTTCTCGATAGCCATTCAATCCGTCTCGGCCGTCCCGGGCGATTCAGCCGGGACGCACCGCGCTCGTATCCGGCAGCTCTGCTGCGACGCGTTTCTTCGCTGCTTCGCATCATTAGCAGGTATGGTAAACGAGGCGTTAACGCGGGCACCGTCGGGGCGACGGCGCCCCTGCCCGGCCCAGCAAGGGAGGATGAGATGTCCCAGGCAACAGCGGTCCGCCACAAGCGCGGAGGACTTTATTTCGAGGACTTCACCCCCGGCGAGCTGGTCGAGCACCGTTACACCCGGACGGTGACCCAGATGGACAATATGCTGTTCTCCAACATGACGCTCAACCCGCAGCCGCTCCACATCGACCGGCACTTCTGCGAGCAGGAGACCGAATGGGGCCAGCCGCTGATGAACTCGCTGTTCACCCTCGGCCTGATGATCGGCATATCGGTCAGCGACCTCACGGTCGGGACCACCATCGCCAACCTCGGCATGCAGGAGGTCAAGTTTCCCCATCCGTTGTTCGAGGGCGACACCGTCCATTGCACCACCGAGACCATCGGCAAGCGCGAATCGAAGTCGCGCCCGGGCGCCGGGATCGTCGAGCTCCACCACCGCGCCTACAACCAGGACAACAAGCTGGTGGCCGAATGTCGCCGCCAGGCCTTCATACGCATGCGGCCGCAGTAACCATGCGTTCCTTCCTGTTCGTGCCCGCCGACGGCGGCAGCAAGCTCGACAAGGCGATGGCGAGCGGCGCCGACGCGGTGATCGTCGATCTCGAGGACTCGATCGCGCCGGAGCGCAAGGCGCAGGCGCGCGGACTGGCGGCCTCATTCCTGAAGGAAGCGGTCGGGCAGACCGCGCGGCCGCGGCTGCTGGTGCGCATCAATGGCTTGCAGACCGGATTGGCCGACGCCGATCTCGACGCGGTGGTGCCGGCGCGGCCCGATGCCATCATGCTTCCGAAGGCGGAAGGCGGCGCCGCCGTCGTCCATGCCGACGCCAAGCTGGCGGCGCGCGAAGCGATCGCCGGCATTGCGGACGGGCACATCAAGATCGTGGCGATCGCGACCGAGACCGCGCAGGCGCTGTTTCTCGCCGGCACCTACCGGGCCTCGAGTGCACGGCTGAGCGGGCTGACCTGGGGGGCCGAAGACCTCTCGGCCGAGCTCGGCGCGGAAGCCAACCGCGACGCAGAGGGGCGCTTTCTCGATCCCTACCGGCTCGCCCGCATTCTCTGCCTCGCGGGCGCCTCCGCGGCGCTCGTCCCGGCGATCGACACCGTCTATGTCGATTTCCGCAACGAGGCCGGGCTGCGGCGCGAATGCGAGGAGGCGCGGCGCGATGGGTTCAGCGGCAAGATGGCGATCCATCCGGCGCAGGTCGCCGTCATGAATGACGTGTTCACGCCCAAGCCCGAGGCGATCGCGCGCGCGCGGGCGATCGTGGCCGCCTTTGCGGCGGCGCCGGGCGCGGGAGCGGTCGGCATCGGCGGCGTGATGTACGACCGGCCCCATTTGGCCCGGGCGAAGCAAGTGCTGGGGCGCGCCGGAGAGAACGGCACAGCCTAGCGCGCCTTCCGTTTGATCGAGGCGGGGCCTCGGTCTCGCCGGAGCGACGGGTCGGCGGCCCCTCGATGATCCGCGCGCCCGCGTCCGGTAGCGGACACAGAAGCGGCATTGCGCGCTCTCAGCTCAGCCGCGACCGGATAGCCGTCCTGGCCGCCCAGACCGAGGTCCAAAAATGGCGCCGTCGAGCTGCGCGCCACCGGGGCAAATCCAGCGCGACCTGCACGGAACCGGCCGGCCCGACACTCTCACACGCCATTTCGGTCAGCCTATCATCCATCATCGTGGCAATCAGCGGCGCATCGTCCGGGACCGGGACTCGGAGACATTCGCACGTCGATCTGGAAAACGCGTTTCCTGCTGGCTACCATGCCGTCCATCAAGGCGTAGCGATGCCGTAAGCGTCACGCCGGTTGAGTCAGGGATCGACGGTGCCGTTCACCAGCATAGCGCGCCTCGGGCGGGGCGAGGACATTCGGTTCGCCCGCCGCAGCATCATCATGTTCGTGGCGAGCTTCGCCTTGCTGTGCGTTGCGGGCGCCGCCGTGGTGGTCCTGGCCTTGCGGGCGGCCGAGGCCGAGGACAGGGTCGCGCACACGATCGAAGTCCGGCAGCTCGCGCGCGAGCTGATGAATAACGCCATCAATGCCGAGACCGGCGTGCGCGGCTTCCTGCTGACGGACGATGCGGCCTTTCTCGAGCCGTATAACGCGGCGCTGGCGAAGTTTCCGGCCACGCTCGGTGAGTTGCGGAGCCTCACAGCCGACAACCGGGCGCAGCAAATCGCGCTGGACGGCCTCGCCTCATCGATCGCCGGAATTCTCGACGTCTACAAACAGATGCTCGCGCTGTCCGGTCAGGGCCAGCGCAACCGGGCGATCGAGCTCGTCAGGGTGAAGGCCGGCAAGAACCTGATGGACGCTCTCAGGACCCGGCTCGACGAATTCTCCCGCACCGAGCTCGGATTGCTTGGCGAGCGGCAGGCCTTCGCGAAACGCCTGCGCCTGGCCCTCGTCGTCCTGGGGATCAGTGCCCTTGCGATCGTCGTCGGCCTGGCGCTGTTTCTGGCACGACTGACGCTGCATTACGTGAACCGGCTCGCCGACCGGACCATGGAGCTGGAGAGCGAGAGCCAGCGCCGACGGGAGTCCGAGGCCAGTCTCGTGCAGGCGATGAAGATGGAAGCGGTGGGCCAGCTCACGGGCGGGATCGCGCATGATTTCAATAACATGCTGACGATCATCATCGGCAACCTCGATACCTTGCAGCGGCGCCTGAAGGGCGCGGGCGAGATTGCAGGCGATCTCGCCGCCAAGCTGTCGCGGCCGATCGACATGGCCCTGCAGGGCGCCCGCAGCGCCGCCGAGCTCACCCGCCGGCTGCT
>Ga0137418_10006685_pt1 | contig 10603 bp, 9 predicted proteins | sample CZODoug3_1_2_16f_FD_122242 | JGI IMG/M metagenome (GOLD analysis project Ga0137418, IMG submission 122242) | Vadose zone soil fungal communities from Angelo Coast Range Reserve, California, USA - CZODoug3_1_2_16fungal (Hybrid Assembly) | ecosystem: Environmental > Terrestrial > Soil > Vadose... | reverse complement strand
GTGGCCAGGACGTCGGTCAGCTCGGCCCGGGCAGCCGCGGCGCTGGCGGCGACGTCCTGCACGTCGATGCGGTCCAGACTGCGGTCCAGCGCGCGCAGGATCTGCCACCGGCGCGGATCGCCCAGATCGAGCTCGGCCTCCAGCTGGCCCAGCACTTCGAGGTCCTGCTGCAACTCCCAGACCTCGGTCTCGAAGATCGCCAGCTCGACCCGCTCGAGGCGGTACAGCGGCTCGCTGCCGGCGGTCGCGCGGTCGCCGAGGGGCGTCGGCCAGAACAGGTTGTCCCGCTGCAGGATCACCGGGTTGGCGGCCGCCTCGACGTACAGCTCGACCGGTTCACCGGGCGTGACGGGTACCCACTGGGTGCGCGGGTTGAGCCCCTTCACCGGCGAGCCGTCGCCGCGATACACCAGCCCTTCGGCGTGGAAGCCGGTGTGGACGGCGTCGAAGCCGATGTCGATCAGCGCCTCGACCGGGCGACCGGCCCACTCCGGCGGCACCGTCCCCGTCACGCGGAACCACGCGGTGGCCCACGGCGGGCCCCACCGGTCGCCGACCCGGGCGGGCGCGTACTCCGCGGCCAGGGCCTGGGCGACTGGCACCGGCTCGCCGTCGACCGGCCACCCGGCGACCTCGAGCGGCGCCCGCTCGGAGTACACCGCTCGCTCGACCCGGCTGAGCATGCGGCGCAACCGCTGTTCGATGAGGACGTGATCGTCATGCATGCAATCGATCCTTCCCGGCGGGCCCAGCTCGGCGAACACGGGGTCGGCGCCAGCCCTTCGTTCCTTGATCAAGAGGGAGAAGTGGCTGTTGGGGCGACCACTTCTCCCTCTTGATCAACGCCGAGTGCGGTGCCCCGGGCGCCGTTCGCGGATTCGGCGAGCGTCCTGCACTGACCACGGCCAAGGGGCTACCGATGTCCCGAGATACGACACGCGGTCACAGGCTGCACCGCAGGAAGATCACCGACCCAAGCGGATCTTCCTGCACCTACCGCCCCCCAAGGCTCCACGTGCAGGAAGATCACCTGGGCACCGGCCGCCCGGCAATCCGCGCTGAGCGGTAGCCCGCCTCGTCGATCCACCCTGGACGCGGTAGTTACCCCACCGCGGGGTGACCTACCCCTCCAGGCGGTAAGTACCTCGAGCAGAGGTCGACCGTCAACCGGCATGGCCTTCCGGCGTGACCCCTGGGTGCGGGAGATACCGCGCCACGCGGTCACCTCCCAACGCATGCGCTCGCCCCGGGCCACCGCGCAATGAGGTCGACCCCGCCCGCGCACCGAACTACGCGGCGATCGCGATCACCGTGCGATCATCGGTTTCGAGCAGGTGCGGCCCGGGATGGTCGGCGAACCCGGCCCGCGAACCGCGCACCGGCGTACGGCGGCCGTCCGGGCACACGAGCATCGCGCCGTCGGCGTCGACGGCGACCAGCTCGTCACCCACGCGCAGCAGCACCGGGGCGTCGCGCCCGGCGCTGATCGCGGTCCGTCCCGCGGCCAGCCCGTCCAGCACGCCGGCCACGGACTCGTCGGCACAGGCGATCCAGGTGGTCGGCGTGCCCGGAAGTGCATCCGAGCCCGGCCGGTGCCAATCGCTACCGCCGACCGGCACCGGCAACCCCGCCGCCTGCCACCACGCCAGCGGTCCGCCGTCGCGGCGGTCACGCCACGACGAGTGCCATACCTCGGCGTACGGTATCGATGAGTCCAGCGGGTGCCGCCACGCGCAGTCGTACCCGATCGGGTGGTTGATCGAGAGCACACCACCCTGGGCGGCCACCTCGTCCACCCAGGACGACGCCGGACGGCGGAAGTCGATCCACCCGATGTCGCCGAAGGCGTTGGCGTGCCCATCGGCGGTCGTCAGCTCCTGTCCCGGAATCAGCGCGATGTCGGGCACTGAGCCCAGCGAAGCGTGGTGGCTCACCGTGTTGTGGTCGGTGACGGCCAGGAAGTCCAGTCCCTGTTCGACGCCGAGCGCCGCCAACTCGGGGACGGTCAGCCCGCCGTCGGAATGGACGGTGTGCGCGTGCAGGTCACCGGCCAGCCAGCGCAGCCCGTCCGCCGACGGAAGGTCGCGACGAGGCCGGACCGCCCCGGGCGGCGGCACCGGCGGCCCCGACGACGCCGGCCCGTCCGCGCCGAACGTCACCGTCACCTCGTAGGACACCCCGGCCGACGCGAGCCGGTGCAGCCCGAGCACGACGGCCCACTCCCCTGCCGGCACGCCCCGGTCGAGGTAGCCGGGCGTGGACCCCGACCCGCCCAGTTGCACGACCGAGCGCGCCCCGCCCGACCAGCCGCGCCAGCCGAGCGGATCGAGGCAGCCGAGGTCGAGCACGCCGGCCGAACGGTCGTAGCTCAGCGCGATGCGCACGCCGACGCACGACGGAGGCACCTCGAACGACAGGTACTGATACACCGACGCCGCCCGATCCTCCGGCGTCCATCGCCCGCGAAACGCGATCACTCGACCAGTTCGCCGTCGTCACCCCGGTAGAGCAGCGCCCGACCGGGCACCGGATGCAGCCAGACGGTCGAGCCCAGCGCGGGCTCCTCGGCCTCCGGAACGACGGCGCCCAGTGACTGCTCGCCCGCCTCGACGGTCACCAGCACACTGACGCCGAGGTTCTCGACGGTGACGACCGCGCCCCGCACGGCGCCGTCCACCGCGGTCGAGGAAACGTTCAGGTACTCCGGACGCAGGCCGTAGACGACCTTGTCGCCGTCGTGCACGAGGCCGTCGAACGCCGACGGCACGGGCAGCGTGAAGCCGCCGAAGTCCAGCGCCCCGGCCGCCACGACGGCATCGACGAGGTTCATCGGCGTCGCCCCGATGAAGTTGGCGACGAAGGTGTTGGCCGGACGCTGGAACACGTCGCGGGGGGTGCCCACCTGCCGGATCCGGCCCGAGTCCATCACCGCCATCCGGTCGGCCATCGCCAGCGCCTCGGCCTGGTCGTGCGTGACGAACACCGTGGTGACGCCCAGGGACTGCTGCAGCTTCTTGAGGAACGTCCGCGCCTCCAGGCGAAGTCGCGCGTCGAGGTTGGACAGCGGCTCGTCGAACAGGAACACCCGCGGATGCACCGCGATCGCCCGGGCCAGCGCGGCCCGCTGCTGCTGCCCGCCGGACAGCTGGGCCGGACGCCGTTCCAACAACGGCCCCAGGCTCAGCCCGCCGGCTGTCTCGGCCGCCCGCTCCGAGCGTTCAGCCCGGCCAACTCCCTTGATACGTAAGGGATACGCGATATTTTGACTCACCGTCATATGCGGGAACAGCGCATAGTCCTGGAACACCATGGCCACGTCACGATCACCCGGCGGCTGGGTGGTCACGTCCTCGTCGTCGATCAGGATGGTGCCCTCGGTGGCCACCTCCAGCCCGGCCAGGGTGCGCAGCAGCGTCGTCTTCCCGCATCCGGACGGGCCGAGCAGCGCGAAGAACTCGCCGTCGGCGATCGTCAGGTCGATGCCATCGACCGCCCGAACGCCGTTCGGATAGACCTTCGCCAAAGAACGCATCTCGATAGACGCCATCAGCCCTTGATGCCTCCTTGGAACGAGAAGCCGTACCGCTTGTTCACGATCAGGTACAGCACAACCACCGGCACCGAATAGACGAGCGCGAACGTCGAGATCAGCGCGAAGTTCGGCTGACCTCCGGTGTCGTAGAACGTGTACATGACCACGGCCGCCGGGTACTTCTTCTCGTCACTGAGCAGGATGAACGGGATCAGGAAGTTGCCCCACACCTGCACCAGCGCCCACACCCCGACCGTCGCCATGCCCGGACGGATCAGCGGCAGCACGATGTGGCGCAGGATCTGGCTCGGCGATGCCCCGAACACCCGCGCCGACTCCTCGTACGAGCGGGGAATCGAGTCGACGAAGTCCTTGAGCATGAACACCGCCGCCGGCAGCAACCCGCCGCTGAGCACGAGCACCACGGCGAACTGCTTGTCGAGCAGGTTGAGCTGATACAGCATCAGGAAGATCGGCACCATCGCCGCCGTCCCGGTCACGATCGAGGACAACAGCAGCAGCGCGTAGAGCAACTGGTCGCGTCCCGGGATGCGGACCCGGCTGAGCGCGTAGGACGCCAGCGCCGCCAGCACGATCACCAGGATGGCCGTCCCGCCGGCGAGGTAGATCGAGTTGCGCAGCGAGCGCCACAACTGCGGGTTGTGGAACAGCTTGTCGAAGTTGTCGAGCGACACACCGTTCAAGGTGGCGCGGTAGGACGGGTGCTTCGAGAACGGGGTCAGCACGAGCCACAGCAACGGCAAGGCGAAGAACACCGTGGCCACGCACACCCCGACGTACACGCCGATGCGCGAGAGCGTCTGTCGCACGACCGGGTCGATGCCGCTCATCGCTTACTCCCGCGCAGGAAGCGGATGTAGATGACGGCGATGATCAGGTTGGCGACGAGCAGCAGTAACGAGAACGCCGAGCCATAGCCGAGTTGCTGCTTGCCGAGCAGCGCCGTCTTGTAGATGAATACCGGCAGGGTCTGCGACTCGTTGTCCGGACCCCCGCCGGTGATCAGGAACGGCGTGAAGTCGTTGAACGTCCAGAGCGTGATCAGCAGCGTGTTCGTGAGGACGTGCCGGCGGATCGTCGGGAGCACGACATCACGCAACTGCTGCCAGGGCCGCGCTCCGGCCAGCCGCGCCACCTCCAGGTGGGACGACGGCACGGTGCTCAGCGCGGCTGAGTAAAGCAGCATCGAGAACGCCGTGCCGCGCCAGATGTTGAAGATGATGATCACGATCATCGGGTGGTCGATCGTCCACGCCGTACCCGTGGTGTGCAGGATCTCGTTGAGGGTCCCGTTGTTGCGGTCGAGCAGCGCCTGCCACAGGAACGCCACCACCGAGCCCGGCAGGATCCACGCGAGCAGCACCAGCACGTTGACGATCACGCGCACCCAGCCCGGCGCGGTACGGAAGTACCAGGCGAGCAGGAAGCCGAGGATGTTCTGGCCGAGCACGGCGGAGAACCCGACGTAGAGCAGCGTCAGGTACAGCGCCTTGGTGAACAGCGGATCGCTGAGCGCGTCGCTGAAGTTGCGCAGCCCGACGTACTGCGGTGACTGGGCGGTCGTGCCACCCAGGCTGTAGTCGAGCAGGCCGAGGTAGAGGGTCCACAGGGCCGGGAAGACAAGGAAGATCGCGACCAGGACGAGCGCCGGCGCGGCGAACGCGCCGGCCCGCCACCGCCCTAGCCCGGCGACATCCGAGTCCTCGCGCGGTCGCGTCACGACCGCGGCGGCCTCAACCGGTCTGGACGTGGGCGGAGCCGCCAACCGCCTTCTCCAGACTGTTCTGATACGTCTTCGCCGCGCTGGCCGGGCTCTTGCCCGCGACGACGTCGGCCGTCGCCTGCTGGATGGCAACCGACACCGCGACGTAGTTCTCGTCAGACGGACGATAGACGGTGATCGGCAACACCTTGTCGGCGATGAACGTCAGCAGCGGATCGTTGCCGAGCGTCGTCTTGTTCACGTCATCACGGGCCGAGATGCGGACCTGCGCCTTCGACAGCTGGGTCTGCGCGGCCAAGGATCCCATGTAGGACAGCAGCTCCCAGGCCTGCTGCGGGTACTTCGTGTCCGGGCTCAGGTACCACCCGGTACCGCCGGAGACGCTCACGAAGTCCTGCCCGTTGACGCCCGAGCCCGGCTTCTCGGCCGGGATGAGCGCGTACCCGACGGTCGTGTTGCGGTCGGGCATCGCCGTCGTGTTGCAGGCGGTCGTCGACTTGTCGGGGCAGATGATCGAACGCCAGAAGTAGTCGCCCTCGACGAGCATGCCGATCTTGCCCTTGGAGAACTCGGCGAAGGACTGATCGCGGCCGGCCTGGTCCTGCTGCAGCTTCGGGTCGCCGAGGCCGCCCTGGTAGATCTTGCGGTAGAAGTCGAGGACGGCGGTGACTTGCGGCGTGGCGCCCTGCCACTTCTTCGAGGTCGCGTCGAACAGCGGCTGGCCGGTGCCGGCGAGCAACGGCAGGAATCCCTGCGCCGTAGTGGCTTCCCCCATCGGCGTGCCGGCGTCGATCTGGATCGGGTTGACGCCGGAGACCTTCTTCAGCTTCTGACCGGCGGCGAGGATGTCGTCCCACGACTTGGGTTGCCAGTCGGCCGGCAGGCCAGCCTGCGCGAAGAGCTTCTTGTTGAAGTAGATGACCCGCCCGTCGGTGCCGTTCGGGACGCCATAGAGCTGACCCTGATAGGTCAGGTTCTGCTGAACGGTGTTGGAGATCTGCGCCCAGCCGTCCCAGCTGGTCGCCGCGTTGCCGACCACCTGCGACAGAGGCTTGACGTAGCCCGCCGTCGCCAGCTCGCCGAGCCAGATGCCGTCGGCCGCGAACACGTCAGACGCCTTGCCGGTGCGCAGGTTCAGCTCGAGCTTCGTCTTGTACTTCTCGTCGTCGACCCCCGCGCCGACGAAGCTCACCTTCGCCGTGACGCCCTTGGCCTTCTCCATTGCCACGAAGCCGGGAATGACGTCCTTGGTGATCCAGTCCGCTTCGGCGGCATTCTTGCCGCCGACAATGTCGTTCGCGCTGATCGTGAGGCTGACGTTCTTCGCGCTCGTGTTCTTGGTCGGATCGGTCTTGGTCTTCTTTCCGCTCACGCATCCGGCGAGCAGCAACGTGGCTGCTGTCGCGCAAGCAACGATGGCGCCGACCCGAGGCCGCATGACGTTACCTCCATGTGACGTACTGCGGCGAACGCCGCGAAGCACACCTTGGCATGCGACGGCGAGTATGTCGATGACCGACAAAGTGTGCGTATGTCAGGTCAGCTGTCAGGCGGGTCGCTCGCCGGCGGCCACCTCGAACTCGGTGCGCGGCTGCTGCACCTGGCCCAGCGAGACGACGTCGCGGCGAAAGAACAGCGCCGCGGTCCAGTCGGTGAGTACCCGGATCTTGCGGTTCAGGGTCGGCATTCGCGAGATGTGATACGTCCGGTGCATGAACCAGGCCGGCAGGCCGCGCACCTTGACGCCATAGGTCTCGGCGACTCCCCGGTAGAGGCCGAGTGAGGCCACCGAGCCCACGTACTTGTGCTCGTAATCCTTGAGGGCACGGCCCTTGATCGTCGCCACGACATTGTTCGCCAGCACCTTCGCCTGGCGTACCGCGTGCTGAGCGCTCGGGCTGGTCAGCGCCTCCGGGTCGTCCTTCTTCGAGAGATCGGGAACGGCCGCGCAGTCGCCCGAGGAGAACACCCCGTCGACGCCGCGAACAGTCAGATTGGCGTGACACGGCAGCCGACCCTTGTCGTCACGGGGCAGATCGGTGTTGGCCAGCATCGGGTGTGACTTGACGCCGGCGGTCCAGACGAGGGTCTCGGCGTCGAATTCGTCGCCGTCGCTGAGCTTGACCCGGCCGTTCTCGACGGACTCGAGGCGAGTGTCGAGTCGGACGTCGATCTTGCGCTCGGTGAGCCGCTTGACGGTGTACAGCGACAGCCCGATCGACACCTCGGGCATGATGCGGCTCGCCGCCTCGACGAGCACCCAGCGCATGTCATCGGCGGTGATGCCGTCGTAGTACCGCATGGCGTAGCGGGCCATGTCCTCCAGCTCGGCGAGCGCCTCGACGCCGGCGTACCCGCCGCCGACGAAGACGAACGTCAACGCGCGGCGGCGGCGCTCGGGGTCGTCGATGGACGAGGCGAGGTCGAGGCGGGCCAGCACGTGATTGCGCAGGAAGATCGCCTCGCCGATCGTCTTGAAGCCGATACCGTGCTCGGCGAGCCCGGGGATGGGCAGCAGCCGCGACACCGATCCCGGGCACATGACCAGCAGGTCGTAGCCGAGCTGGTACGGCTCACCCTCGAACGGCTGGATCGTCGCGGTCTTGCTCGCGTGCTCGACGTGACTGACCGCGGCCGTGACGACGCGGCACTTGCGCAGTACCCGGCGCAACGGCACCACGACGTGACGCGGCTCGACCGACCCGGCCGCCGCCTCGGGCAGGAATGGCTGATAGGTCATGTTCGGTTGCGGGTCGACGACAGTGATCTGGACCTGTCCTCGCGAGAGCTTTCGCTGCAACCGCAGTGCCGTGTACATGCCGACGTAGCCGCCCCCGACGATCAGGACGCGAACGGGCTGCTTCATCGTGCTCATGACCGAAACGCTACCGACGGCCCGCTACGGCCCGGGGCGCAGGTCCGGACTGCCCGATCGGGCAAGCCAGTCGGATCATGAGCGAGCCCACTGACGGAGACGCGGCCGAAGAGACCGAGGCGACGATCTCGTCCGAGGCAAGGCCGGCCAGGCACCGCTACTACGGCCTGGCCGAGGCGGACGAGGACCGGCCGAACGAGGACGCCGGACCGGGAGCACCTCCCAGCGCGGCGTGAGCTTGGACCTGTGGTCGCTATTCGACCAAAGGTCCAAGATCATCGAGACTGAGGCGGGCTTACTCGTCGTCGTCCGGCGCGGCGTGGTCCGGGACACCGGGCGTCGGGTCGCGGCTGACGTCGAAGCCGGGTTCCTCGTCGTCGCCCCGCAGGTGGTCGGGCACGCCGGGCGTCGGGTCGCGCGAGACGTCGATGCGACTGCGATCAGGGGTGAATTCGCGCTCGTTGTCTGACATACGGGGAGCGTATCGGCGGCCTCACCGCGCCAAGAAAGCGGCTCGGGTGAAGACCGCGTCGAGCATCTCCTCGGTGAGCTTGCCGGTGAACGTGTTCTGCTGGCTGACGTGGTAGCAGCCCAGCACGATGCGCCCGTCCGGCAAGGCGATCTCGGCGCCGTGGGCGAACTTCGGCACCGGCCGCGGGACCGGCATCCCCATCGCCCGCATCGCCGACCAGAGCCCGGCCCAGCCGAACGCACCGAGCACGACCACCGCTCGGACACTGGGCCAGACCAGCTCGAGCTCCCGCGCCAGCCACGGGCGGCAGGTATCGCGTTCGGCCGGGGTCGGCTTGTTGTCCGGCGGCGCGCACCGCACGGTGGCGACGACCCGCGTGCCGAGCAGCACCAGGCCGTCGTCCGCCGATACGGCCGTGGGCTGGTTGGCCAGCCCGCACCGGTACAGCGAGGCGTAGAGCCACTCACCGGATCGGTCCCCGGTGAAGTTGCGCCCGGTGCGGTTCGCGCCGTGGGCGCCCGGAGCGAGGCCGACGATCAGGACGCCCGGGTGCTCGGCGCCGAAGCCGGGCACCGGGCGGCCCCAGTACGGCTCGTCGGCGTACGCGCGGCGCTTCGTCTCGGCGACGCCTTCACGCCACGTGACCAGGCGCGGGCACGCCCGGCACACGGACACCCGAGCGTCCACAGTGGACAGTCCGTCGGCGGAGTCCGCCAGCTTCACGACCTCGTCACCGGTGTGCGCGACCGGAGTGGACGAATCGGCGGGATCGCCGGGCCATCCTGCCCCGGGAAGCGCAACCATGGGGAATAGAGTAGGCAGTCGGGCCAAGCGCAAACGGAGGCGTACATGGCGAACGTCGTGGGCAGCATCGCCTGGAAGGTCACGACCATCGCGGTCGGTATCCCCGTGGGCATCGCCGCCAAGAAGGGCGTCGAGCGCGCCTGGGCCGCGGCGCGTCCCGATCAGCCCCCTCGTGGGGCGAAGGATCCCAACGTCACCTGGGCCGACGCAGTGGGCTGGGCCGCCTTGTCGGCCGCCGGTGTCGCCATCGCCCAACTGGTGACGATGAAGGGGGCCTCGACGGTGTGGCGCAAGCTCGTCGGCGCCGAGCCGCCACCGGTCGAGAAGGCCAAGGCCGAGCGCGCCAAGGCCGAAGCCAAAGCCGCCTGACGTTACTTGATGGAGCCGGCGGTGAGACCGCCGACGACCTTCCCCTCGATGAGGGCGAACAGGATGATCACCGGGATGGTGGCGATCACCGAGCCGGCGAACAGGTGCCCCCAGTCGACCGAGTACTGGCCGACGTAGTTGTTGATCGCCACCGTCAGCGGGTACTCCTTGGGTTGGCTGGTCAACGTCAGCGCGACGATGAACTCGTTCCAGGCGCCGATGAAGGTGAAGATCAGCGCCGTGACGATGCCCGGCAGGGCCAGTGGCAGCGTGATCCGCGACAGCGCCCCCAGCCGGCTGGTGCCGTCGACCATCGCCGCCTCTTCGAGCTCGGCCGGGATCGAGGAGAAGTACGCGTTCAGGATCCAGACGGCGAAGGCCAGGTTGAAGCCGGCGTTGACCAGGATCAGCGAGAACGTCGGGTTGGGCAGGTTGTAGCTCACGAACTGGCGCTGGATACCGACCAGCATGGCGGCGGGTTGGAACATCTGGGTCGCCAGCACCAACAGCAGGAAGAGCATCCGGCCGCGGAACTTGCGGCGCGCGGTGTAGTACGCGGCCGGCAACGCGACGAGCAGCACGAGCAGGGTGGAGCCGCCGGCGATCTCGAGGCTGACCTTCAGGTTCGTGCCGAACCCGGTCTTCCAGATGCTGCTGAAGTTGCCCCAGTCCCAGTGGCGCGGGATGTAGCCGCGATCCTGCAGTTCGCTCGCCGGCCGCAGCGCGGTGATCACCATCTCCGCGTACGGCAGCAGGAAGATGATCGCGATGATGTAGGCAGCCAGGCTGAGGAAGAGCGTCTTACCG